>Ga0180221_1001097_pt1 | contig 19573 bp, 20 predicted proteins | sample eDN5th37CKraftMG_FD_151339 | JGI IMG/M metagenome (GOLD analysis project Ga0180221, IMG submission 151339) | Enriched Miracle-Growth compost microbial communities from Emeryville, California, USA - eDNA 5th pass 37_C Kraft MG (version 2) (version 2) ...
TACTGTGAACGTCATCTGCAGATGTCCCCTTTCCCAGTCGACGATCTTATCACGGGGCGACCGACACCCCGAGGGGCCAGGGGTCCCCGATGCCCCGCCCCGGACTGCGTCTTCGCAGGTCAGAGCCCTGGGAGCGCATTCATGGACGCAGCACTCCCCGCCCCTCGCTAGGATGTCCGCGGGCCCTGCACGGCCCGCACCTCCCGCGCCCGCGGCCGCCCGCGCCCGCGAGCAGACGCCCTTCGAAGGAGAGCACGTGTTCCGCTCCGCCCGTCCCGCTCGTACCGTCGTCGCCGCCAGCGTCCTGACGGGCACCCTGCTGCTGGCCGCCTGCTCCCCGACCATCACCACCAAGGCGTACGCCCCGTCGGACGGCGCGCGCGTGGACCTCACGAACCAGGTGCGGGGCCTCAACCTCATGGTCGTCTCCGAGGGCGACGGGCAGCCGGGAGCGGTGCTCGGCGCGCTCGCGAACGACTCCGCCGAGGACGTCGACTTCGTGCTCACCGCGGAGGGCGCCGAGCCGATCTCGCTCAACGTCCCCGCCGGGCAGACCGTCTACCTGAGCGCCGACCAGGAGGGCGACCGGGTCGTGGACGCGCAGTTCGGCGCCGTCGACACGCACCCCGGCGGCGACCTCGACGCCACCCTCTCCGGCGCGGGCGTCGAGGAGGACTTCTCCCTCCCCGTCATGGACGGCACGCTGCCGGAGTACGCCGCCTGGGTGCCGAACACCTCGGCGAGCTAGCCCCCCGCGCGGCCGGGCGCGACGGCCGTCAGCCGAACCGCCCGGACACGTAGTCCTCGGTGGCCTGCTCGGCGGGCGTGGAGAAGATGGTGGACGTCTCGTCCATCTCGACCAGCCGGCCGGGCTTTCCGGTGCCGGCGATGGTGAAGAACGCCGTCCGGTCGCTGACGCGCGCCGCCTGCTGCATGTTGTGCGTGACGATGACGATCGTGTAGTCCTGCTTCAGCTCGCCGATGAGGTCCTCGATCGCCAGCGTCGAGATGGGGTCCAGGGCGGAGCACGGCTCGTCCATGAGCAGCACCTGCGGCTTCACCGCGATGGCGCGCGCGATGCACAGCCGCTGCTGCTGACCGCCCGACAGGCCGGAGCCCGGCCGGTCCAGCCGGTCCTTGACCTCGTCCCAGAGGTTGGCGCCCCGCAGCGAGCTCTCGACGAGCTCGTCGGCGTCGACCTTGCTGATGCGGCGGCGGTTCAGCCGCACGCCCGCCAGCACGTTCTCGCGGATCGACATGGTGGGGAACGGGTTCGGCCGCTGGAAGACCATCCCCACGGTGCGGCGCACGGCCACCGGGTCGACGTCGTCCCCGTACAGGTCGACGCCCTCCAGCTCCACGGTGCCCTCGACGCGGGCGCCCGGGATCACCTCGTGCATGCGGTTGAGCGTGCGCAGGTAGGTCGACTTGCCGCAGCCGGACGGGCCGATGAGCGCCGTCACCGACCTCGGGTCGATCGTCATCGACACGTCCTGCACGGCGAGGAAGTCGCCGTAGTAGATGTCGAGGTCCTTCACGTCGATGCGCTGTGCCATCGTCTGTCTCTTTCTCTGGGCGGCGCGGGGCGGGCGGCGGCGGGGTCAGCGCAGCCTCGGCGAGAACCAGCGGTTCACCAGCCTGCCGACGAGGTTGAGGGCGAGCACCAGCACGATGAGCACGAGGGCCGCGCCCCACGCGTTCTGGATCGCGATGTCGGGCACGCAGGTGGCCGAGGCGCCGCCGGGGCAGGTGGCCAGGCCCTGGCTGTACTGGCGGTAGGCGAAGACCGGGAGCGTCATCATCCGGCCCTCGAAGGGGTCGACGTTGATCGAGTCCGTGACCCCGACGGTGACGAGCAGCGGCGCCGTCTCGCCGATGACGCGGGCCACGGCGAGCAGGATGCCCGTCGTCAGGCCGGCGACCGACGTGCGCAGCACGACCTTGACGATGGTCAGCCACTTCGGGACGCCGAGCGCGTAGGAGGCCTCGCGCAGCTCGTGCGGCACGAGCTTGAGCATCTCCTCGCACGACCGGACCACCACGGGGATCATCAGCACCGACAGGGCCACCGCGCCGACGACGCCCATCCGCACGCCCGGCCCGAGGACCAGGGTGAACAGGGCGACGGCGAAGAGGCCGGCCACGATCGACGGGATGCCCGTCATGACGTCGACGAAGAAGGTGACCCCGCGGGCGAGGGCGCCCCTGCCGTACTCGACGAGGTAGATCGCCGTGAGCAGGCCGATCGGCACCGAGATCACGGTGGCGAGCGCCGTGATGACGAGGGTGCCCGCGATGGCGTGGTAGATGCCCCCGCCGGGGTCGCCGCCGAAGATGTTGCGCATCGACAGCAGGAGGAAGTCGACGCCGATGCGGCCGGCGCCGTTGCTCAGCACCGTCCAGACCAGCGAGACCAGCGGGGCCATCGCCACGACGAACGCCGCCCACACCAGCGCCGTCATCGTGCGGTCCTTGCGGCGCCGCGCGCCGTCCGAGCCCGTGAGCGCGGCCCGCGTGCGGGCGGTGGCGTCCGTCGGGTCGGAAGGCGTCGCGGTCCGCGTGGCGGTGGTGGTCATCCGTCGGCCCCCGAGAAGTCCTTGCGCCGCGCCACGATCGCGCGCGCGGCCATGTTGACGGCCAGCGTGATGACGAACAGCACGAGGCCGGTGGCGATGAGCGTGTTGACCGCGAGGCCGCTCGCCTCCGGGAAGTCGAGGGCGATGGACGCGGCGATCGTCTGCTGCTGCGCGCTGTCGAGGATCCGCAGCGAGTACAGGAACCCGGGCGACAGGATCATCAGCACGGCCATCGTCTCCCCCAGCGCACGCCCCAGGCCGAGCATCGCCGCGGAGATCACGCCCGACCGGCCGAAGGGCAGCACCGCCGTGCGGACCATCTCCCAGCGGGTGGCGCCGAGCGCGAGCGCGGCCTCCTCGTGGAGCTTCGGCGTCTGCAGGAAGACCTCCCGGGCGACGGCCGTGACGATCGGCAGGATCATCACCGCCAGCACGACGGCGACCGTGGCGAGCACCCGTGACGTGGGCGAGACCGGACCGGCGAAGAGCGGCAACCACCCGAACCAGGTGCTCAGCCACTCCCACACCGGCAGCGCGGCCGGGCCGAGCACGTAGATGCCCCACAGGCCGTAGACGACGGACGGGACGGCCGCCAGCAGGTCGACCAGGTAGCCGAGCACCTGCGACAGCCGCGGCGGCGCGTAGTGCGAGATGAACAGCGCGACCCCCATCGCCACGGGGGTCGCGAGGGCGAGGGCGAGGGCCGCGGCGAGCAGCGTGCCGAACACCAGCGGGCCGACGTACCCGAGCAGCGACGTGCCCTCGGGATAGCGCGGCACGGACGCGGCCAGCTCGTCGGGCCCGGCGGTCAGCGCCGGCCACGCCTGCTGCAGCAGGAACACCGCGACGGCGGCCAGCACGGCCAGGATCAGGACCCCGGCGCCGACGGCGATCCCGCGGAACGCGCGGTCGGCGCCGCGGTCCGTGGTCCGCCGCCGGCGGGGCGGTCGGCCCGGCACCCGTCGGGGGGTCGGGCTGACGGTGGTGCTCACTCGCGCTCCTCGTTCGGCTGCTGCTGGGGCTGGTGCCGGCTGGCCGTCAGCCGGCGGTGACGGCCTCGATCGACGGCAGCACGGCGTCGCGGATGTCGGCCGACAGCGGGGCGGACCCCGCGGCGTCGGCGGCCGCCTGCTGGCCCTCCTCGCTCACGAGGTAGGACAGGTAGCCCTTCACCAGGTCTGCCTGCGCCTGGTCGGCGTAGGTGCCGCAGGCCAGGAGGTAGGAGACCAGGACGACCGGGTAGGTGCCGGGGACGTCGCGCTGCAGGTCGATCGCGTACACGCCGTCGGCGGTGCCCTCGGCCCGCGGCGACTGCGCGACGACCTCCGCGGCCGCCTCCGCGCTGTACGGCACGAACTCGCCGCCCACGCCGACCGCCACGGTGCCCAGGCCGGAGACCTGCGAGGCGTCGGCGTAGGTGATGGTGCCCTGGCCCGACTGCGCGGCCGAGACCACGCCGGACGTGCCCTGGGCCGACTCCTGGCCGTCGATCGGCCACACGCCCTCCGGCTCGTGGGGCCAGGCGTCGGGGGCGGCCTCGGACAGGTAGGCCTGGAAGTTCTCGGTGGTCCCCGAGTCGTCGGAGCGGTGCACCACGGTGATCGGGGTGTCCGGGAGCTCGACGTCCGGGTTGTCCGCCACGATCGCCTCGTCGTCCCAGGTCGTGATCTCGCCGGCGAAGACGCGCGCCAGGACCTCGGGCTCCAGGTTCAGCGAGTCGACGCCCTCGAGGTTGAAGGCGACGGCGATGGGGCTCACGTAGCCGGGGAACTCGATGACGCCCCCGGGGCCGCACTGGGCCTCGGCCGCCGCCATCTCGTCCTCGTCGAGGGCGGCGTCCGAGCCCGCGAAGGCGTACGAGCCGTCGATGAAGCCGGTGCGGCCGCCACCGGAGCCGACCGGGTCGTAGTTGACGGTGACGTCGGGGTTCGCCGTCTGGAAGCCCGCGCGCCACGCCTCCTGGGCGGACTCCTGCGAGGAGGCCCCGCCGCCGCTCAGCTCGCCCGAGAGCGCCGAGGAGCCCGCCTGCTGGCCGTCGGCGGCCTCCGCACCCGGCGCAGCCGGGTCCGAGCCGCACGCGGCGAGGGTCAGGGCCAGCGCACCGACCGCCGCGGCGGATCCAGCGCGAGAGAATCGCTTCACGTCTCGTCCCATCCTGTTCACACGGAGCGACACCGGCGGATCACCGGCGTTCGTCGGGAACGCTAGGGACGTCAGGTGGCCCCGGGCCCAGGACCAGGTGAACGAGGGATGAACAGTGCGGGGCGGCTCGTCACCGACCCGTCAGGCGGGGTCGTCCGCGAGCTTGTAGCCGAGGCCGCGCACCGTCAGCAACAGCTGCGGCGAGCCCGGGTCGGCCTCGATCTTCGACCGGATCCGCTTCACGTGGACGTCGAGGGTCTTGGTGTCGCCCACGTAGTCCGCGCCCCAGACCCGGTCGATGAGCTGCCCGCGCGTGAGCACCCGGCCGGCGTTGCGCAGCAGCAGCTCCAGCAGGTCGAACTCCTTCAGGGGCAGGGACACGGCGTCGCCGCCCACGGTCACGGTGTGCCGCTCGACGTCCATCCGCACCGGACCCACCTCCAGCACCGGCTCGCCGTCGTCGTCGTGCCCGTTCGAGGCCGCGTCCGCCGACGCCGGTCCGCGGCGCCGCATCACCGCGCGCATGCGGGCCAGCAGCTCGCGGAAGGAGTACGGCTTGGTGACGTAGTCGTCCGCGCCCAGCTCGAGGCCCACGACCTTGTCGATCTCCGAGTCCTTGGCCGTGAGCATGATGACGGGCACGTCGCCGCGCTGGCGCAGCTCGCGGCACACCTCCGTCCCGGACAGGCCGGGGAGCATGAGGTCGAGCAGCACCAGGTCCGCGCCACCGTCGTCGTAGGCGGCCAGCGCGTCCACCCCGTTCGCGGCCTCCACGACCTCGAACCCCTCGCGGGTGAGCTGATACGTCAGGGGGTCCCGGTAGGACTCCTCGTCCTCGACCACCAGGATGCGCGTCACGCACCTACCTCCTCGTCCGTCGTGCCATGGGTGTGACTCGTGCCGTGGGTGTGATGGGGAGTGTGCCCGGGGTCCTCCGCGGGCACGTGCTCGTCGGTGTGCTCGTCAGTGTGCTCGTCGGTGTGCTCGTCGCGCGGCGCCTCCTGCGGCACGTCCGCCGCCGGGATGCGCAGGGTGAACGTCGAGCCCTTGCCCGGCTCCGACCAGATCTGCACGTCGCCGCCGTGGTCGGCCGCGACGTGCTTGACGATGCTCAGGCCGAGCCCGGTGCCGCCCGTGTCGCGCGACCGTGCCGGGTCGACCCGGTAGAAGCGCTCGAACACCCGGTCCTGCTCGGCCGCGGCGATGCCGACGCCCTGGTCGACGACGTCGATCTCGACCAGGCCGCCCCGCACCCGCACCCCGACCCCGACGCGGGTGTTCTCGGGCGAGTAGGCGACGGCGTTGTCGAGCAGGTTGCGCACCGCGGTGACGAGCAGGTTGTGGTCCCCGTACACGAGCACGTCCGCCGTGCCGCCCACCGTGACGGTGATGTTCTTCGCCTGCGCGGTGGTGCGGGCGCGGTCCACCGCCTCGGCGACGACGTCGCGCACCGGGATCGTGGTGACCTCCTGCAGCGCGCCCGCCACCTGCAGCCGGGACAGCTCGATGATCTCGCGCACCAGGGCGGACAGCCGCTGCGCCTCGGCCTGCATCCGCTCGGCGAAGCGGCGCACCGCCACGGGGTCGTCCGCGGCGTCCTGGACGGTCTCCGCCAGCAGGGCGAGCGCCCCGACCGGCGTCTTCAGCTCGTGCGAGACGTTGACGACGAAGTCGCGGCGGATGGCCTCCACGCGGCGGGCCTCGGTGCGGTCCTCGGCGAGCACCAGCAGCTTGTCCGGGCCGACGGGCGCCACCCGGACCTGCAGCAGCACGGTGCCCGACCCGATCGGGCCGCGCGGCAGCTCCAGCTCCTTCTCGCGGATCACGCCGTCGCGGCGCACCTGGCGCACCAGGTCGATCATCGCCGGGTGCTGCAGCGCGTCGTTGCGCACCACCCCCAGCGCGTACGCCGGCGGCGACGCCCGGACGACGTCGTCCTCCTCGTCGAGGACCACCGCGGCGGACCGCAGCACCGCGAGCACCCGGACGAGACCCTCGTCCAGCTCGGCCGGAGCCGCCTCGGGCGACACGCGCTGGGCACGCTCGGAGAAGCGGAAGGCGAGGGTCGCGACCACGCCCACCACGACGCCGAAGATGCCCGCGACCACCGCGGTCACCCCCTGGATGAATTCGTCCACGGCAGCAGCCTAGGTCGCGCGGGCGCGGGATCCGGCCCCGGGGCGGCTCCGCTCGGCGAGCCGTCGCCTACTGTTCACCTCCGGCCCGCCCGGGGTTCACCTGAGGGCCCCCGGCGCGTCCCCGGGGGGTGCCACGCTGCACGCAGACCACCGTCACCCGAGAGGACAGCGATGCGAGAGATCTTCGAGGCCGAGCTGCGCCAGGTCGGCGACGACCTCGTCGAGATGAGCAGGCTCGTCGAGTCCGCCGTCCGGCGGGCCGGCGACGCCCTGCTCGCCGCCGACCACCAGCTCGCGCAGGAGGTCATCGCCTCCGACCACGCCATCGACCGGCTCGAGAGCGAGCTCGACGAGCGCTGCGTGCACCTGCTCGCCCAGCAGGCGCCCGTCGCGACCGACCTGCGCGTGGTCATCTCGGCCCTGCGCATCAGCGCGTCGCTCGAGCGGATGGGCGACCTCGCCCGGCACGTGGCCGAGATCGCGCGGGGCCGCTACCCGGCGCAGGCCGTGCCCGCGCCGGCGCGCGAGACGTTCGTCCGCATGCACGGCGCGGCGGTGCACGTCGCCCAGCGCACGACGGCGCTGCTCGCCACCCGCGACGTCGCCCTCGCCGCCGAGGTGCAGCAGGACGACGACCTCCTCGACGCCCTGCACCAGGACACCTTCGCCGCGACGCTCGACCCCGAGTGGCCCGGCACCACGCAGCAGACCATCGACGTCACCCTGCTCGGCCGCTACTACGAGCGGTTCGGCGACCACGGCGTCTCCGTCGCGCGCCGTGTCACGTTCCTCGTCACCGGCCAGCCCACCCCCGCGAGGTAGTAGCCGGCCCCGCGAGGTAGTAGCCGACCCCGCGAGGTAGTAGCCGACCCCGCGAGGTAGTAGCCGACCCCGCGAGGTAGTACGGATTCTCGCGAGGTAGTACCAACCTCAGCGAGGTAGTACGCGCTCGGTGAGCGGGTACTACCTCGCGAGAATCCGTACTACCTCGCGGAACTGGGCACTACCTCGCGGACTTTGGTACTACCTCGCGGAGGCGGCGCGGACGAGGGCGACCCTGCGGGGTGCGTCGGTGAGGACGTCGACGGCGTCCACCCACTGCTCGACGGCGGCGGGCAGGGCGCGGACGGCGTCGCCGGCGGCGTCGTGCAGCACCCCGGGGACGTCGCGCAGGCCGCGGAACGGGCGGTCGTGGAACGGCTCGGTCGCGCGCCCGGCGAGGGCCGGCAGGCCCAGCTCCCGCTGCCGCTCGTGCAGCGCGTCGCACGCGTCGCCGAGCGCGGCGTCCCGCTCCTGCCAGGTCGCCGCGGCGAGCGCCCGGTCGAGGTGCGGCCCCGCCGTCGCGGCCGAGGGCGTGCCCGCGAACGCCGTGCCGAGCCACTTCGGGTAGGGCGGCCAACGACGCTCCAGCAGCAGGCCCAGCCGCAGCAGCGACCCGGCCAGCCGCCCGGCGAGCACCCGGGACCCGGCGTCGTCGCCCCGTGCCCCGGTGCGCCCGACGAACGGCAGCTCCTGCTCCACGCGCGCCCACTCCGCGGCGAGCACGTGCAGCCAGACGTCGTCCGGGTACCAGGCGAGCCGCTCCCGGATCGCGGTGAGCTCCCCCGGGCCGTCGTGGAAGACGGCGCCCGTGGTCACCTCCAGCACGCTCTGCCCGGTGAACGACAGCCACGCGGCGGCGTCGAGGTCGGTCGTGGGGTCGAGCCCCAGGTGTGCATGGGCGAACCCGCGCGGCGTCGCGACCTCCACCCGGTGGCGCACGGCCGGGTCCGCCGTCATGGCGAACCGCACGGGCAGGCCCGCGTGCTCCGCCGGCAGCGTGGCCTCCAGGTGCGCGTCCACGGCCGCGACGTCCCGCTCGTCGACGAGCAGCGTGAGCCGCAGACCCCAGTCGTGGTCGCGCGACGTGGCGTCGTCCAGCCCGAGCACGTCGGAGCCGCTGCCGAGACGCGCCGCCGCGTGCGGCAGCCCGGGCCGCCATGCGTGCAGCAGGGGCGCGACGACGTCCTCGTAGTAGGCCCGCGCGAGGCCGATGCCGGTGCTCACGGCGCCATGCTGCCAGCCGACCGTCACACCCGGGCGTCCTGCACCGTCGAACGCCGAGGAGAGGAGATCACCGTGAGAGTTCTCGTCGCCGGGGCCACCGGCGCGGTCGGCAGCAGGCTGGTGCCCCTGCTGCTCTCGGCAGACCACCAGGTCGTCGGCACGGCACGCAGCGAGGCACGTCTCGAGCCCCTGCGCGCCGCCGGCGCGGAGGGCGTCGTCATGGACGGCCTGGACCCCGGATCCGTCCGGGCCGCCGTCGAGTCCGCCGCGCCGGACGTCGTCGTGCACCAGCTCACCGCCCTCTCGGCGATCTCCGGCGACTTCCGCCGCTTCGACGAGGAGTTCGCCGTCACCAACCGGCTCCGGACCGAGGGCACCGACTCCCTGCTCGCCGCGGCCGTGGCGGCCGGGGCCAGACGGTTCGTGGCGCAGAGCTACACCGGCTGGCCGAACGAGCGGACGGGAGGCCCTGTGAAGACCGAGGAGGACCCGCTCACCGAGGCCCCCGGCAAGGAGGCCGTCCGGTCCCTGCGCGCCCTCATGCACCTCGAGCGGGCGGTGACCGGGACGCCCGGCGTCGACGGCGTCGTGCTCCGCTACGGCACCTTCTACGGGCCGGGGCAGGCCGTGTCGCACACGGGCGCCGTCGCCGACCTGGTCCGCCGCGGGCGGTTCCCCGTCGTCGGCGGCGGCACGGGAATGTGGTCGTTCATGCACGTCGAAGACGCGGCGACGGCGACGGCTGCCGCGGTCGACCGCGGCGCGCCCGGGGTCTACCACGTGGCCGACGACGACCCCGCCCCGGTCGCCGAGTGGCTGCCGTACCTGGCCGAGCAGCTCGGCGGCCGTCGGCCGATGCGCGTGCCCGCCTGGGTCGCCCGGCCCCTGCTCGGCGAGCTGGGGACGGCGATGATGACGACGGTGCGTGCGTCGTCGAACGCCAAGGCCCGACGCGAGCTCGGCTGGGAGCCCCGCTTCGCCAGCTGGCGCGACGGCTTCCGCACCGGGCTCGGCTGACCTCCCGGGCCGGCCGGGGCACGACGACGGCGCCGCACCCCGGTAGGTGCGGCGCCGTCGTCGTGCGTGGGGGGTGTCACCCGCCCCGGTGCGTCACTTGCCCTGGTTCGCGACCGCGGCGATGGCGTCCTTCGCGGCCTCCGGGTCGAGGTACGTGCCGCCCGGGTTGGTGGGCTGCAGCGTGTCCTCGTCGAGCTCGTACACCAGCGGGATGCCGGTCGGAATGTTCAGCCCGGCGATCGTCTCGTCGTCGATGCCGTCGAGGTGCTTGACGATCGCGCGCAGCGAGTTGCCGTGCGCGGCCACGAGGACGGTCTTGCCCGCGCGGAGGTCCGGCACGATCTCGCCGTCCCAGTACGGCAGGGCCCGGTCGAGGACCTGCTTGAGCGCCTCGGCGCGAGGGATCGGCTCGCCGGCGTAGCGCACGTCGGCGTCCTGCGAGAACTCCGAGCCGAGCTCGATCTCGGGCGGCGGCACGTCGTACGAGCGACGCCAGAGCATGAACTGCTCCTCGCCGTACTGGTCGCGCACCTGCTTCTTGTCCTTGCCCTGCAGGTCGCCGTAGTGACGCTCGTTGAGGCGCCAGTTGCGCTTGACCGGGATCCAGTGGCGGTCGGCGGCGTCCAGCGCCAGGTTCGCCGTGTTGATGGCGCGGCGCAGCAGCGAGGTGTGCACGACGTCGGGGGCGACGCCCGACTCCTTGAGCAGCTCGCCGCCGCGCTTCGCCTCCGCGGTGCCCTTCTCCGAGAGCGGCACGTCCACCCAGCCGGTGAAGAGGTTCTTCGCGTTCCACTCGCTCTCGCCGTGGCGGAGCAGCACGAGGGTGTAGGTCATGGGGTCCATCCTGCCTGCTGCCCGGCTGCGCCCGCACCGCGGGCCGGATCCCGGACTCGCGGCGTCCGGGTCCGGGGTCCGGTGGCGGGGTCGGGCGGCAGGGTCAGGAGTCCACGCGCTCCAGCACGAAGACCGGGATCTCCCGGTCGGTCCGCTGCTGGTAGTCGGCGTAGTCCGGGTAGGCGGCGACCGCCCGCTCCCACCACAGCGCCTTCTCGTCGCCGGTGACCTCGCGCGCCTCGTACTCGTGCCTCTCGGGGCCGTCCTGCAGCGCGACCCGCGGGTTCGCGAGCACGTTGAAGTACCACACGGGGTGCTTCGGCGCGCCGCCCAGCGACGCCACGACCGCGTACGTGCCCTCGTGCTCGACCCGCATCAGCGGGGTCTTGCGGAGCTTGCCGGTCCTGGCACCGACGGTCGTGAGGATGACGACGGGCATCCCCCGCAGCGTGGTCCCCTTCGTGCCGCCCGAGCTCTCGTACTGCTCGACCTGCTTCGCGGCGAACTCGGACGGGCTGGGCGCGTACTCTCCGGTGATCGTCATGTCCCGTGCAATTCCGTGCCCGGGCGATCCATTCCCGACGGGTCAGACGCGCCGGGCGCTGTGCACCTTCGCCGCCTGGGCGTACACGTCGAGCATCGCCGCGGCGGCGCGGTCCCAGCTGAAGCGCTCGCTGGCGCGGCGTGCCCCGGCGGCGAGGCGCGCGCGGCGCTCGTCGTCGTCCAGCAGGTCGCCGAGCTCGCGGGCCCAGGTCCACGGGCTGTGGTCGGGCACGAGGACGCCGGAGGCGCCGTCCACCACGACCGTCTGCAGCCCGCCCACCGCAGCGGCCACCACGGGCGTGCCGGCGGCCTGCGCCTCGGCGGCCACCAGCCCGAACGACTCGTTGTGGGAGGGCACCGCGACGACGTCCGCGGCGCGCAGGTAGTCGACCAGCTCCTCGCGGGGCACGGGCGGGCGCACCACGAGGTGGTCGGTGACGCCCGCCTGGTGCGCCAGCGCCTCCAGCTCCCGGACCGCGGTCGCCCGCCCGCTGGCGCCGCCCAGCACCACGAGCACCGGCACGCGTGAGCCGCCGCCGTCGCACCACGCCTCGGCCTCGGTGGCGCCCCCGGAGCTCGCGTGGTCCGCGAGGACGCCGAGCGCCCGGACCAGCACGTCCGGGCCCTTGAGAAGCTGCACGCGGCCGGCGAACAGCACGATCTTGCGGTCGGTGGGCAGGCCGAGCCGCTCGCGCAGCGCGCGCCGTGCCTCGTCGGCGTCCTGCCCCGGGCCGGGCTCGAGGGGGCGGAACACGTCCAGGTCCACGCCGGGCGCGACGACGTGCACCCGGTCGGGGTCGGCCCGGTACTCGCGCTCCAGGTCGAGCGCCTCCTCCCGGGTGGACGCGACGAGCCCGTCGGCGGCCTCGACCACCTGCTCCTCCCCCACCACCCGGCCCACGGGCTCGGGGGTGTCCCCGGGGGCGAGCGCCGCGTTCTTCACGCGCGCCATCGTGTGCATCGTGTGCACCAGCGGCACGTCCCACCGCTCCGCGGCGAGCCACCCCACCTGCCCCGACAGCCAGTAGTGGCTGTGCACGACGTCGTACCAGCGCGGCGGGCGGTGGGCCTCCGCGCGCAGCACGCCCGCCGTGAACGCGCACAGCTGCCCCGGCAGGTCGTTCTTGTCCAGCCCCTCGTAGGGGCCGGCGGCCACGTGCACCACCCGGATGCCCGGTTCCACCTCCACGGCCCGCGGCTGCGCGGACGTCGTCGCGCGCGTGAAGATCTCGATCTCCGCCCCCCGGCGTGCCAGCGCCCGCGCCAGCTCGAGCACGTAGACGTTCATGCCGCCCGCGTCCCCGGTGCCGGGCTGGTCGAGCGGCGACGTGTGCACCGACAGCATCGCCACCCGCGGTCCGGGCCGGTCGGCGTCGCCGGGGGCGGTCATCATGACTCCAGCACGCAGGCCGGAGGCGTCGGCAGCGTGTGGCGCGCGGCCACCTCGCCCGCGCCGGTCGCGGGGTCGAGCCGCACCGTCGCGAGCTCGCTGCGGCCCTGCAGCGCGACGACGACCGTCTCGGCGTCACGCGTGCCGACGCCGTCCGCGGCCAGGACCGCGTGGTGACGCGGCCACGCCCCGTCGCCGAGGGCGACGTCCGCGAGGTGCTCGAGGACGGGGCCTCCGTCGTCGGGCAGCCGCACCGCGAGGACGGCGAGCACGTCCGCGCCGCGCACCCCGACGTGCAGGCGGGTGCCGTCGGCGCTGAGCGTGACGTGGGCCGGGAAGTCGCGGCCGGCCTCGGCGGCCGGGGAGACGGGCACGGAGGCCGCGGGGGCCCACCCGTCGCCGTCGCGCACCAGCACGTGCGCCCGCGCGTCCAGCTCGCCCACCACGACGAGGGAGCCGTCCGCGAGGGTGACGAGGTGTCGCGGCCCCGTGCCGGGCGGCAGCACCGCCGCGACGTTCGCGGCGGTGCCGGCGTCGGCGCCGGCCGCCGGGTAGCGCCGGACGACGTCGGCGCCGAGGTCGCACACCAGCACGTCGTCGCCGGCGTCGGCCACGAAGTGCGCGTGCGGCCCGGCCTGGCGCTCGACCACCGGCCCGCTGCCGACGCCCGGGTGGGTCACCACGCCGTCGGCGGCGAGGTCGCCGGTCGCCGCGTCCACCTCGAAGGAGGCGGCCACGCCGTCGCCGTAGTTCGCGACCCACACCACGTCCTCGCGGGCCAGCACGTGGCACGGCTCGTCGCCGCCGGAGACCACGGAGCCCGACGGCGCGAGGTGCGTGCCGTCGGCGGACTCCTCGACCCGGAAGGCGGTGACCGACCCGACCGGCGTCTCCGCGACCGCGTAGAGCGTGCGACCCGACGGGTGCACGGCCAGGAACGAGGAGGCCGGGGCGGCGATCGCGGGAACCGCGGTGGCGACCGACCCGTCGGACGCCAGCGCGACCCGCCAGATGCTCTCCCCGCTGCCCGCTGCCGTGCCCTGCTGCGGGTACGTGCCGACCCAGAGGTGTGCCCGTGCGTCCTGTTCCGTCATGGGCCCAGCCTAGGTCCGCCCGGTCACGCGTCGGCGGCCTCGGGCGGCCGACGGGTGGTGATCGTCAGTGCGCGGCCTCGTACGCGGCGAGGACCGCGCCGGGGATGCGGCCCCGGTCGCTCACGGTGTGGCCGTTCTCGCGGGCCCACTCGCGGACCTTGGCGAGCTGGGCCCGGTCGGCGCCCGCGCGGCGGGCCGTGCTCCGCGCGCCGCCGCCGACCCGCGTCGTCGTCTTGCGGCCGTGCCCGATCCAGGTGGCGAGGGCGTCCCGGAGCTCGGCCGCGTGCTTGGAGGTGAGGTCGATCTCGTACGAGACGCCGTCGAGCGCAAAGGTGACGGTCTCGTCAGCGTCGCTCCCGTCGATGTCGTCGATCAGGACGATCTGCTGCTTCTGAACCACGTGAATGCCTTTCGGTCACGAGAACTCGGACAAGGCCGAGAATGCCTTCATCGCCACCGAATTGTCAATCCGCGCCGCAAAAGGCCCGGGAGATCGAGAAGGAATTCAGCGGGATTCGCGCTCCGCCGCGGCGGCAGCGGCCGCCTCCTCGGCGTCCATCCTTTCGAGCGCGAGACGCTCGTTCCGGTCCGCGCGCAGGATCTTGCGCATCGCGAGCCAGAACAACAGGCCCACGCCGACCGACGGGGCGAGCCCGCTCATGATCGCGAGAAAGGTGTCCATGAGATGACTTTCGTTCAGGCCGTCGGCTTGACGAGCGGGAAAAGGATGGTCTCGCGGATTCCGAGGCCGGTGAGCGCCATGAGGAGCCGGTCGACCCCCATGCCCATGCCGCCCGACGGCGGCATCGCGTGCTCCATGGCGGTGAGGAAGTCCTCGTCCAGCGCCATCGCCTCGTCGTCGCCGGCGGCGGCGAGCCGGGCCTGGTCCTCGAAGCGCTGCCGCTGCACGACCGGGTCCACCAGCTCGGAGTAGCCCGTGGCCAGCTCGAAGCCGCGCACGTACAGGTCCCACTTCTCGACGACGCCCGGGATCGTGCGGTGCTCACGCACCAGGGGCGACGTCTCGACGGGGAAGTCGCGCACGAAGGTCGGCGCGTGCAGGTCGTCGCCCACGTGGTGCTCCCACAGCTCCTCGACCAGCTTGCCGTGGTTCACCTTCTTCGGGTCGACCGAGATCTCCGCCTTCTCGGCGAGCGCGGAAAGGTGCTCCACCGTCGTTTCGGGCGTGATCTCCTCACCGATCGCCTCGGAGAGCGAGCCGTACATCGTGATCTGCGCCCATTCGCCGCCCAGGTCGTACTCCTCCCCGTCCGGAAGGGTCACCACGGTGGTGCCGAGAACGTCGAGCGCGGCCTTCTGCACGAGATCCTGGGTGAGGGCGCCGATCGTGTTGTAGTCGCCGTACGCCTCATAGGCCTCGAGCATCGCGAACTCCGGGGAGTGCGTCGAGTCCGCGCCCTCGTTCCGGAAATTACGGTTGATCTCGAAGACCTTCTCGACACCACCCACCACGGCGCGCTTGAGAAAGAGCTCCGGGGCGATGCGCAGGAACAGGTCGATGTCATAGGCGTTCATGTGCGTCATGAACGGTCGTGCCGAGGCGCCCGACGCGATCGTCTGCAGCATCGGCGTCTCGATCTCGAGGAATCCGCGGCCGTGGAAGTTGTCGCGCATGGACCGCATCACGCCGGCGCGCGTGCGGACCATCTCGCGGGCAGCGGGGCGCGCGATGAGGTCGACGTACCGCTGGCGGACGCGCGCCTCCTCGGACAGGTCCTTGTGCAGCACCGGCAGCGGGCGCAGCGCCTTGGCGGCGAGCTGCCACGAGTCGGCGAACACGCTCAGCTCGCCGCGGCGCGACGCGCCCACGCGGCCGTGGGTGAAGAGGTGGTCGCCCAGGTCGACGTCCGACTTGAACGCGGCCAGCCGCTCCTCGCCGACCTCCTTCAGGCTGAGCATCGCCTGCAGCCGACGGCCCTCGCCGTCCTGCAGCGTGACGAAGCACAGCTTGCCCGTGTTGCGCAGGAACACGACGCGGCCGGCCACCCCGACGACGTCGTCCGTCTCCTGGCCGGCCTCGAGGTGCTCGTACCCCGCCCGCACCTCGGCGATCGAGTGCGTGACCGGCAGGCTCACGGGGTAGGGCTCCACGCCCTGCTCCAGGAGCCGGTCGCGCTTCTCCCGGCGCACGCGCATCTGCTCCGGGAGGTCGTCGGCGGGCACGGCGGGGTCAGGGTTCTGCGGGGAGGTCACCCGTCGATTCTACGGGCGACGCACCTCACACCCGCCCGAGCTGGTTGGACGAGGTCGGAGGGGTCAGGACGCTGCGGGGCGCAGGTCGAGCGCGAGGTCGAGGATCGGCGCCGAGTGCGTGAGCGCCCCGACGGACAGGAAGTCGACGCCGGTGGCCGCCACCTCGCGGGCGCGGTCGAGAGTGAGGTTGCCCGTGGCCTCGAGTTCGACGCGCGGCGGCACGCCGTCGCGCCCCTGACGTGCGCGGACGGCGGCGACGGTCGCGGCGAGGACCGGCGTGGGCATGTTGTCGAGGAGCAGGAAGTCGGCGCCGGCGTCCAGCGCCTCCATCGCCTGGTCGGTGGTGTCGGCCTCGACCTGGACGAGCACGTCGGGGAAGGTGCGCCGGACGGCGTCGATCGCGCCGCGGACCGAGCCGGCGGCGACGACGTGGTTGTCCTTGACCATGGCCACGTCGTGCAGGCCCATGCGCTTGTTGGTGCCGCCGCCGGCGCGGACGGCGTACTTCTCCAGGGCGCGCAGGCCGGGCGTCGTCTTGCGGGTGTCGAGCACCTGCGCGCCGGTGCCGGCGAGCTCGCGCGTCCACGCCGCCGTCGCCGTCGCGACGCCCGACGCCCGGGAGGCCAGGTTGAGCAGCGTGCGCTCCGCGACGAGCAGCACCTGCACCGGCCCCGCGAGCGACGCGAGCACCTGTCCCGGCGCGACGGCGTCGCCGTCCTGCGCGTGGAACGTGACCGCCGGCGCGGGCAGCCCGAGGCGACCCGCGACCTGCCGCAGCGTCTCGTCCACCACGACGAGCCCCGCGACCGTACCCGCCCACCGGGCCACGAGGTCGGCGGTCCCGGCGGCCGACGGCGGCACGGTGGCCTGCGTCGTGACGTCCCGCCCGGGCGTGGCGCCGAGGTCCTCGTCCAGCGCGGTCCCGACGACGCGCGCGATCCACGCTCCGTCCAGACCGGGCTCGACGGCGGACGGCCGGTCGTGGACGGGCAGGTCGCGGTGCGGGTCGGTCACGCTCACGGGGCGCAACGCTACCCCGCGCGAGGTAGTACCCATCCCGCCGAGGTAGTAGTGGCCTCGCCGAGGTGGTCACTACCTCGCGGGACCCGGTACTACCTCGCGGGGCCCGGCACTACCTCGCGGGACCCGGTACTACCTCGCGGGGCCCGGCACTACCTCGCGGGACCCGGTACTACCTCGCCAGGGCCGGTACTACCTCGCGGAGGGTGGCGTCGTCGTCGAGGGCGAGGGTGACGCGGCGGCGCCATGCCGGGCCGGGCAAGGGGAAGTCCGTGCGGAAGTGGCCGCCGCGGGACTCGGTGCGCACGGCGGCGGCGTGCACCAGCGCGCTGGCGACCTGGTGGACCGTCGTGGTCTCCCACTCGGCGACCTGCGGGTCGGCGACGACGTCGGGGTCGCGGTGGGCGTCGGCCCGGACGGCGGCGAGCACGGCCGCCGCGCGCTCCAGGGACTCGGCCGAGCGCACCGGCCCCGCGCCGTCGGACGTCGCGCGCTGCACGCGCGAGCGGGCGGCCGCGGCGACGAGCGCCGCTCCCCCGGGCCGTGCCTCGGGGTCCGGGGCCGACCGCAGCTCGCCGTCGTCCACCCGCCGCCCGACATCGGCGGCCGCGCGGTGGGCGAAGACAAGCCCCTCCAGGAGCGAGTTGGACGCCAGGCGGTTGGCGCCGTGCACGCCCGTGCAGGCCACCTCCCCCGCGGCGTACAGGCCGGGAACGGACGTCCGCCCGCGGGCGTCCGTGACGACGCCGCCCGAGTGGTAGTGCTGCGCGGGCGCCACCGGCACGGGCTCCTCGGTCCAGTCGATCCCCTGCGCCGCGAGGCGGGCGGTGATGCTCGGGAACCGGCGGTGCAGGAAGTCGGCGCCCAGGTGCCGGGCGTCGAGCAGCACGTGGTCGGCCGACGTGGCGGCCATCCGCCGCACGATGGCGTGCGCGACGACGTCCCGCGGCGCGAGCTCGGCCAGCTCGTGCTCGGCGGGCATGAAGCGGTGCCCGTCGACGTCGAGCAGCAGGGCGCCCTCGCCGCGCACGGCCTCGCTGATGAGCGGCTGCTGGCCCTTGGCGCCCATGCCCTGCCACAGCACGGTCGGGTGGAACTGGACGAACTCGAGGTCGCCCACCGCGGCGCCCGCGCGCAGCGCCGCGGCGATGCCGTCGCCCGTCGCGCCGGGCGGGTTCGTCGACGAGCGGAAGACCTGCCCGATGCCGCCGGTCGCGAGCACGACGACGGGCGCGAGCGCCGCGCCCACGCCGTCCCGGCTGCCGGCGCCGCGCACGTGCAGCGTGACGCCCGCGACGGGGCGGCGGCCGTCCGGGCCGGGGGCGCCGGTGAGCACGTCGAGCACCAGGGCGTGCTCCAGCACCTCGATGCCCGGGTCGTGGCGCACCGCCTCGATCTGCGCGACCAGCGCGCGGGAGATCTCCGCCCCCGTGGCGTCCCCGCCGGCGTGCGCGATCCGGTCGGCACGGTGCCCGCCCTCGCGGGTGAGCGCGATGTCGCCGTCGGGCCCGACGTCGAACGACGTCCCGCGGGCGACCAGCTCGCGCACCCGGTCGGGGCCCTCGGTGACCAGCACGCGCACGGCCTCGGGGTCGCTCAGCCCGCCGCCGGCGGCGAGCGTGTCGGTGAGGTGGGCGTCGGGGGTGTCGTCGGGGTGCAGCGCCGCGGCGATGCCTCCCTGCGCCCACACCGTGGAGCCGGACGACAGCGCCCCCTTGGTGACCAGCAGTACGCGCGGCACGCGCGAGCGCAGCTCCAGCGCGGCGGTCAGGCCCGCGATCCCGGTGCCGACGACGATCGCGTCGGCGGCCGTGGTCCAGCCCGGCGCGGGAGCGGCGAGAGCGCGGGCGAGCCGCGGCCCGTTCACCGGGCGAGCACCGGGGTCGACCGCCCGGCCGTCACCGGACGGCGGCGAACGGGACGCCGCTGGACTCCAGGCCGAACCCGTCGGGCACCTGCCCCGGGTCGTCGTCGAGCTCGACGATCCGGTTCTCGGTGTCGACGAAGACGACGGCCGGCGAGTACGTGCGCGCGTCGGCGTCCGACAGCATGCCGTAGGCGATGACGATGACCGTGTCCCCCGGGTGCACCAGGTGCGCGGCCGCGCCGTTGATGCTGACCTGCCGCCCGCCGCGCTCTCCCGGGATGACGTACGTCGTCAGGCGGGCGCCGTTGGTGACGTCCACGACGTCGACCTGCTGCCCGGGGTAGAGGTCGGCCGCGTCCAGGAGGTCGGCGTCGATAGTGATCGAGCCGACGTAGTGGAGGTCCGCCTGCGTCACCGTGGCGCGGTGGATCTTGCCGATCATCATCGGCCGCTGCAGGGAGGCGGGGCGGTTCGCGTGCTCAGTCACTGGCGTTCTCCTGTGGGTCGCCGGCAGGGTCGCCGGCAAGGTCCACGGCCTGGTTGTCGATCAGTCGGGTGGCACCCGCACGCGCCGCCACGAGGAGGAGGGCGGCGCCGCGGAAGTCCGCGGGCACCGGGTCCACGGTAGTCGGGTCGACGAGTGCCAGGTAATCGACCTCAACGCCCGCGGCCCCGTCCAGGATTCCCGAGGC
>Ga0180221_1001100_pt1 | contig 19535 bp, 15 predicted proteins | sample eDN5th37CKraftMG_FD_151339 | JGI IMG/M metagenome (GOLD analysis project Ga0180221, IMG submission 151339) | Enriched Miracle-Growth compost microbial communities from Emeryville, California, USA - eDNA 5th pass 37_C Kraft MG (version 2) (version 2) ...
TCCGCATGACCGGCTGCCCGAACGGCTGCGCGCGGCCTTATCTCGCCGAGATCGGCTTGGTCGGCAAAGGGCCCGGCCGCTACAACCTCTATCTCGGCGCGGCGTTCGACGGCTCGCGGATGAGCAAGCTCTACGCCGAGGACCTCGACCACGACGGCATTATCAATACGCTCGATCCCATATTCGCGGCCTATGTGAGGGAACGCGAGCAGGGCGAACGGCTCGGCGATTTCACCATCCGCGCCGGCTTTGTCGCCAAGACCGTCAACGGCCTCGACTTCCATGCCGACACCGGGGCGAAGCGGACCTCATGAACGCGCGCGCCGAAACCACACATGCTGTCTTGCCGCCGCGCATGGGCGCACTGACGCGGTTGCCGGTATTCTTCGCGTTGAGGAGAAAACGCGCGGTGGTGGCCGGCGGCACGGCCGCCGCGGCGTGGAAGGCGGAGCTTTTGTCGGCCTGCGGCGCGACGGTCGATGTCTATGCCGCCGCGCCGTGCGAGGAATTGCGGGCGCTGGCCGATGCGCCGCCGAGCGGCGACATTCGTGTCACGCCGCGCAACTGGACGGCGGAGGATCTCGCCGGCGCGGCCATCGCCATCGGCGCCTTCGACAATGACGGCGATGCCGGCGCCTTCGCCGCCGCCGCGCGCGCCGCCGGCGTGCCGGTCAACGTCATCGACAGACCGGCGTTCTGCGATTTCTCGTTCGGCGCGATCGTCAACCGTTCGCCGCTGGTGATCGGCATCTCGACCGACGGCGCCGCGCCGGTATTCGCGCAGGCCCTTCGCGCGCGCATCGAGGCGCTGCTGCCGCAGGGCTTCACGGTCTGGGCGGCGGCCGCATCGCGCTGGCGCACGTTGCTCAAGACGACCGGCCTCGGTTTCGCCGGCCGCCGCATGTTCTGGCAGCTCTTCACCGCGCGGGCGGTGAACGATCCCGACCACGCGCCGACCTCGCGCGATTTCGCCCGCTGGGTCGCGGAGGTGGAAACCCTTGGGAGCACGGTCGAGCGGGGCACGATCACCGTCGTCGATGCCGGACCGGGCGATCCGGAGCTTCTCACTTTGCGCGCGGTGCGGGCGCTGCAGTCCGCCGACGTGATCCTGTTCGGCGCGGGCGTGCCGCCTGCCGTGCTCGACTTTGCCCGCCGCGAAGCGGGCCGCGTCGCGTTGCGCTCGGGCGACGACGTTGCCGCACGGACGCTCGATCTCGCCCGGAACGGCAAGCGGGTGGTGCATGTCGCCCGGAGCGATGTCGATGTGTTGTCCGATGCGGACCTGGCCGCCTGCGCGGCGGAAGGCATCCGGGTGACCGTCGTGCCCGGCGTTACGGTGAAACCGGTTCGCGCGCCGTATGGCTGGTGGCGCGCCGCAGGCTAGCTGTCATTCGGCGCTTTTTCTTCACGCCAGCCGGCGCTCTCTTCGCTTGAACACGCGCTTGTAAGCCTGACCACGCGCTTGCCGTCCGCGGCAAGGCTGGCCGTCAGCTCGGCAAGGCCGGTCCGCCACGGCGCCACCGCGATGCGCTGCGCCTCGCGGCGCGCGAAATCGAGGATCGTCGATGCGATGTCGTCGTCGTAGACCAGCACGTCGGCGGTCTGCAGCGCGCGCACCGCGCGCAGCGTCAGCAGGCCGGCGTCGTCGGGATCGACGACGATGATGGCGATCGCCCGGCGTTCGGCGGTGGAGCCGGGCGCGCGGGCCTGGATCATCATTTCCGCGAAATCCTGGCCGTCCGGCTTGTGGTCCGGCGCATCGAGCGCGCGCGTGGCGAAGATCTGCCAGAACCGCCGCCGCGCCGCGAAGGATAATTCCGAGGCCTTGACCGCCGCGCGCCAGCGCGAGGCCGCCGCCGCCCAGCGCGCGAAGCCTTGCGGCAGCAGCGTCTCGATGCGCCCGCGCACCGCCTGCGCGAAGGCCGGCGCGGCGCCGTCGGTCGAGATGCCGATGACGAGCGGCGAGCGGTTGACGATCGAGCCGAACGAGAAGTCGCAGAACGCCGGCCTGTCGATCACGTTGACCGGCACGCCGGCTGCCCGCGCCGCCGCCGCGAAGGCGGCTGCCTCGTCGTCCGCGCAATCTCCGATGGCGATCGCGGCGCCGCGCAGGTCGCCCGCGCGCCAGCCGCGCGGGTGCAGCACGATCGTGCCGCCCGGCGGAGCGGCGGCGAGCGCCAGCAGCTCCTCGCACGGCTCGGCGGTATAGACATCGATCATCGCGCCGCAGGCGGACAGCAGCTCCATCTTCCAGGCGGCCGCCGCGCTGCCGCCGGCCACCACCACGCGCTTGCCGGTCAGCGCGAAGAACACCGGCAGCCGTGCCAGCCGACCGATCCGCGCGGGAGCTTCGCCGGGCGAACGATAGGGCGCGTTCATCAGTAGACGTCCTGCTGGTAGCGGCCGGCTTTTTTCAGCTCCGCGACGAAGGCGGCGGCGTCCTCCGGCGAGCGCGCGCCGTGCTTGGCGACGACATCGACCAGCGCGATCTCGACGTCCTTCGCCATGCGCTTGGCGTCGCCGCAGACATAGAGATGCGCGCCGTCGGCGATCCACGACCACAGGTCGCGGCCGACCTCGCGCATGCGATCCTGCACATAGATCTTCTGGTCGCCGTCGCGCGACCAGGCGAGGGTGAGCCGGCTCAGCGTGCCGTCGCCGCGCATGGCGCGGAACTCGTCCTCGTAGAAGAAATCGCAGTTGGAGCGCTGGTGGCCGAAGAACAGCCAGTTGCGGCCTGTCGCGGCGACGGCGCGGCGCTCCTGCAGGAAGGCGCGGAACGGCGCGACGCCGGTGCCGGGGCCGATCATGATGACGGGCTTGGCCGTGTCGGCGGGCAGGGCGAAGGCGTGCGCCTTCTGCACATAGGCCTTCACGGTGTCGCCGGGCGCGATGCGCTCGGCGAGAAAGGTCGAGGCGACGCCGAGCCGCGCGCGGCCGCCGGCGGTGTAACGCACGGTGTCGACGGTGAGCGCGACGCGGCCGGGGTTCGCCTTCGGCGACGACGAGATCGAATAAAGCCGCGGCTGCAAGGGATCGAGCGCCTCGATCAGCGCCTCGGGGTCCGGGCGCACGCCGGAGAACTTCTCGATCGCCGCCAGCACGTCGAGCGTGGCGGCGTCGCCATCCGGGTCCTCGCCGGTCGTCAGTGCGCGGGCTTTCTTCCGGCGGTCGCCGCCGGTGATGTAGGAGTAGAGCTGGAACAGCATGTCGGGGGCGGGCGCGAGCGAGGTGCGCTCGATCAGGCAGTCGCGCAGCGTGCCGTCGCCGATCGGGAAGTCGGCCGGCGCGCCGAGCGCCTTGATGATCGCATCGACCAGCGCCGGATCGTTCTTCGGGATGATGCCGAACGAATCCCCGACCGTGTAGTCGAGCCCGGCGCCTGCGAGATCGAATTCGATGTGCCAGGTCTCCTTCCCGGAGCCGGGCTTGTTGAGCCGCGTGCGCGAGAGAAAGGTGGCGGTCGCCGGATTGTCGCGCGAGGCGGCGGCGGTCGGTGTGGGTTCGGCTTTCGGTTCCGCCGGCACGGTTGTCTTGGCGGCCGGCGCGGCCTTCATCTCCTCGGCCAAAGCCTTGAGCATCCGCGCGGTGTCCTTGCCGCCCGGCGTGCATAGGTTCAGCCGCTCTTCCTTGCCCTCGAAGATCGCGCCGGAATAGTTGCGGCAGTCGTAGCCGCACTGGCCGCAGTCCTGCTGCGCCATCGCCGCCATCAGTTTCCAGCGCAGCGACTTGCCGTCCGCGAGCGTCATGCGCTCGGCGAGCGGCAGCGTCTGGTCGTGCCACGGCGCGCCGCCGTCGTCGTCCGCGGCGGGCGCGGCCGGAGAGGCGAGCAGCGCGGCGGCCTGCTCGCTCGAGAGCGGCGTGACGCCGAAACCGTCGGCCGACACGAAAGCGGCGAAGAAGCCGTTGAGCCAGGCGCGTTGCTCGTCGGAGAACGGCGCGCTGTCGGGGATCAGGTTCGGGATCGGCGGCGGCAGGGTCTTGGTCATGCCGCCGTCTCCGCCGCGAACATGGCTTTGAGCGCGTCGATTCCGTGCCGGCGCGAGAAGGCGAGGAACGTCTCGTCGCCCGCGCGGTTGGCGAGGTAGGCTTTCAGCATGGCCTCGACGGTGCGCGGCGCGTCTTCGGCCTTGACGTCGCGGTAGAGGTCGCGGCCGATCGCGGCGTCCGGCCCGAAGCCGCCGCCGACCACGACGTGATAGCCCTCGACGGTGTCGCCGTCGTCGTTCACCGGCACCTTGGCCGCGATCAGGCCGATGTCGCCGATGTAGTGCTGCGCGCAGGAATGGTGACAGCCGGTGAGGTGGATGTTGACCGGCCCGTCGAGCGCGACGCGGCTCTCGCACCAGGCCGCGATCGCCTCGGCATGGCGCTTGGTGTCGGAGGCGGCGAAGCGGCAGCCGGCATTGCCGGTGCAGGCGACGAGTCCGGCGCGCACCGACGCCGCCTTGGTGGAGAGGCCCAACGCCGCGATGGCCGCTTCGGCCTCGGCCACGCGGCCGTCCGGCACGCCGGAGATCAGGAGGTTCTGCCAGACGGTGAGGCGGAGATCGCCGTCGCCCAGCTCGCGCGCGATAGCGGCGAGGCCGCGCATCTGGTCGGGCGTCATCCGTGCCGCCTTCAGCACGACGCCGATCCAGTTAAGGCCGTCCTGCTTCTGCTTGCGCACGCCGATATGCGCGGCGCGATCGAAGGCCGGGCGCGGCGCGAGGGCCTCGGCCGGCACCCTGGTCAGTGCGCGGCCGAACAGCGTCTCGACTTCGGCGATATACTTCTCCAGCCCCCAGGCATCGAGCAGATATTTCAGCCGCGCCTTGGTGCGGTCGGTGCGGTTGCCGTGCGCGATGAAGACGCGGACGATGGCGTCGGCCACTTGCGTCGCGTCCTCGGGCTTGACGATCACGCCGGTATCGCGGGCGAAATCCTTGTGGCCGGTGATGCCGCCGAGCGCGAGACGGAACCAGACGCCGGCCTCGACGCCGAAGCCGTTCTTCACCTCCACGGCCTGAAAGCCGATGTCGTTGGTGTCTTCCAGCACCGGAATGACGCCGCCGCCGTCGAAGCCGACATTGAACTTGCGCGGCAGGCCGTACAGCGCGCGCTCGTTGAGGATGTGGAAGTGCCATTCGCGCGCATAGGGCCGCGTGTCGATCAGCTCCTGCGGGTCGATGCCGGCGGTCGGCGTGCCGGTGACGTTGCGGATGTTGTCGGCGCCGGAGCCGCGCGAGCACAGGCCGAGATCCTGGATCGCCTCGATCATCGCGACCGCGTGCTTCGGCGCGATCTCGCGCATCTGCAGGTTGGCGCGCGTCGTCACGTCGGCATAGCCGCCGGCGTAACGCTCGCTGAGCTCCGCGAGCCCCGCCATCTGCCAGTGCGTCACGATGCCGTTCGGGATGCGCAGCCGGCACATGTAGGAGCTCTGCGCCGGCGCGACGTAGAACAGTCCGTAGAAGCGCCAGCGGAAATTGTCCGGCGGCTTCGGCGCCTCGTTGGCGCGGGCCTGTTGCTTCAGCCGCTCGTAAGCGTCGAACGGATGTTGCTCGCGCTTGAACCTCTCCTGATCGGCGAGCTTGCCGCCGGCCGCGATCACCGCGTCCTGCGCCTTGAGATGGATCGCGTCGGGTCCGCTCGGCTCGCTCTGAATGACAGGCGCGCCGATGCCATTTGCAGGCAGTCCGCGGCCGACCCGCGCCACCTGAAGGCCGGACATGAAGCCTTCGAGGTAACGCTTCTGGTCGGAATTGAAGTCGCCCGCGACAGGGTCGCTCAGCTGCCCGGCATTCGTCGTCATCCCGCGAGAGCCTCCGCATTCGCTCGCTGCGATCTCGTGCGGCTGTCGGAGCAACGACCGTGCCAACAGATAAGCTGCTGATAAAATTATCGTTTTATGCCCGTCGCGAGCCTGTCTGGGCGCTTCTTGGTCACCCTGTCTGATTTTTGTGCAGTGCGATAAGGCGTTTCAATTGATCGCCGCGGCGGGCCGGCGAGGCGTCAGCGGCGACACGCCGCCGCTTTCCGCATTCGATGCCTCGCTTGCCGACCCATTCACGCGCGCTGCAGGCGTGCTCCGCGCGCGATGCCTCGACTTGGCATGACGATTGCTGAGTGCAGGTCGTTCGACACAACGATCAACAGGAGGTCCCGTGTCTTATCTCGTTCCTTCCGAATTCGTCACCAAGATGATCGACGCGGGAGAAGCCAAAATCTTCATGTCGACCCGCGATACCGTCGTCCGCGCCTACATGGCGGGCGCGATCCTGGCGCTCGCCGCCTGGTTCGCGATCACCATCAACGTCATGACCGGCCAGCCGCTGATCGGCGCGATCCTGTTCCCGGTCGGCTTCGTCATGCTGATCCTGCTCGGCTTCGATCTGCTGACCGGCGTATTCGTGCTGACGCCGCTCGCCTGGCTCGACGGCCGCGCCGGCGTCACCATTCCCGGCATCCTGCGCAACTGGGGCCTCGTCTTCCTCGGCAATTTCGCCGGCGCGCTGACGACCGCGTTCTTCATGGCCTTCGTCACGACGTTCGGATTCACCCAGGCACCCGACAAGGTCGGCGCGGTGATCGGCAATATCGGCGAAGGCCGCACGCTCGGCTACGCGGCGCACGGCGCGGTCGGCATGCTCACGCTGTTCATGCGCGGCATGCTGTGCAACTGGATGGTGTCGACCGGCGTCGTCGGCGCGATGATCTCGACCACGGTGCCCGGCAAGGTCATCGCGATGTGGATGCCGATCATGCTGTTCTTCTACATGGTGTTCGAGCATTCGGTGGTGAACATGTTCCTGTTCCCCGCCGGCCTCATGTTGCACGCGCCGTTCTCGATCCTCGACTACCTGATCTGGAACGAGATCCCGACCGTGCTCGGCAATCTGGTGGGCGGCCTGGCCTTCACGGGGCTCACCCTCTACGCCACGCACGTCAAGACGGCGCCGAAGCGTCCCGCTCTCAAGAGCGTGGCCTGATACGATCTGCTACCTTCGGAACTCAACCGGAAACGGTTGAGGTTCTTTGCTTTGGTGGACCATGCCGGGCCGGCTCGCGATCTCGATCGGGCAATATTCCGACAAGGGGCGGAAGGACACCAATCAGGACTTCCACGGCGCGCTGATTCCGCAGGAGCCGCTGCTCGGCCTCAAGGGCATCGCCGTCGCGATCGCCGACGGCATCAGCTCCAGCGATGTCAGCCACATCGCCAGCGAGTCCGCCGTCAAGAGCTTCCTGATGGATTATTACTGCACGTCGGACTCCTGGTCCGCCAAGACCTCGGCGCAGCGCGTCATCGCCGCGACCAATTCCTGGCTGCATGCGCAGACCCGGCAGAACCGCTATCTTCACGACCGCGATCGGGGCTATGTCTGCACGCTCAGCGCAATGGTCATCAAGTCGACCACCGCGCATCTGTTCCATGTCGGCGACGCCCGCATCTATCGCGTCGCCGGCACCACGCTGGAGCAATTGACCGAGGACCATCGGGTCGTCCTGTCGTCGGAGCAGACTTATCTCGGCCGCGCGCTGGGCGTGAACCCGCAGGTCGAGATCGACTATCGCGCCGTCAATCTCCAGCAGGGCGATACGTTCGTCCTCGCGACCGACGGGGTCTACGAGCACGTCGCGCCGCGCTTTGTTGCCGACACCATCGCCACCGCGGTCGATCTCGATGCCGCGGCCCGAACGATCGGCGAGGAAGCCTTTCGCCAGGGCAGCGCCGACAATCTCACCGTCCAGGTGGTGCGGATCGACAGCCTGCCCGACGGCGAGGCCGGCGAACGCACGCGGCAGGCCGCCGACCTGCCGTGTCCGCCGCTGCTCGAGGCGCGGATGACGCTCGACGGCTACTGGATCGTGCGCGAAATCCACGCCAGCAGCCGCAGTCACATCTATCTCGCGATCGATACCGCCGACGACACGGTGGTCGCGCTGAAGACGCCGTCGATCGACCTGCGCGACAACCCCGCCTATCTGCAGCGCTTCATGCTGGAGGAATGGGTCGCCCGGCGCATCAACAGCGCGCATGTGCTGAAACCGCGCCAGCCGTCGCGCCAGCGGAACTACCTCTATGTCGTGACCGAATATGTCGAGGGCCAGACCCTCGCCCAGTGGATGGTCGACAATCCGAGACCCGATCTCGAGACCGTGCGCGGCATCGTCGAGCAGATCGCCAGCGGGCTGCAAGCCTTCCATCGCGCGGAAATGCTGCACCAGGACCTGCGGCCGCAGAACATCATGATCGACAAGACCGGAACCGCGAAGATCATCGACTTCGGTTCGACGCGGATCGCCGGCATCGCCGAGGACGTCGAAACCGGGCCGGAAATTCTCGGCACCGCGCAATACACCGCGCCGGAATATTTCCTCGGCGAGCACGGCTCGCCGCGGTCGGACATCTTCTCGCTCGGCGTCATCGCCTATCAGATGCTGACCGGCCGTCTGCCCTATGGCGCGGACATCGCGAGAACCCGCAGCCGCGCGCAGCAGAAGAAGCTTCGCTACCGCTCGGCGCTCGACGACAGCCGGGAGATTCCCGCCTGGGTCGATGGCGCGTTGCGGCGCGCCGTCGAGCCCGATCCCGCCCGCCGCTACGGGGAACTGTCCGAGTTCATGTTCGATCTCCGGCATCCGAACGGCAAATACGATGCCGATGCGGCGTCGGCGTCGTTGCTCGAGCGCAATCCGTTGCTGTTCTGGCAATGTCTCTGCGCGGCGCTGGCCGTCGCGGTACTGGCCTTGCTGGCGCTGAGGGTCTAGCGGGCCCCACCCGTTTCGCTTTGAAACGGCGGTCCGCGTGGTCTAGATTCACAGCCATGCAGCAACAGGACATGACGGCGGCCGGCCTCTGGGCGGATTTCGCGACGCCGATCGCCGACGCCGACGACTATGTGCGCTCGCTGCGCGGCCGGCGCATGACGATTTATTTCATGGGCGAGCGCGTGGCCGAGCCGGCCGACCACCCCGTCATCAGGCCCTCGATCAACGCGATGGCGGAATCCTACCGCCTCGCCGCCGAGCGTCCGGAGCTCGGCAGCGCGCAGCCGGCCGGCGCCGTCCGCGCCGTCAACCGCTTCCTGCACGTGCCGTCCGCGCCCGGCGATCTCGTCGCCAAGCACGAGATGCAGCGCGAGCTCGGCCGGCGCACCGGCACCTGCTTCCAGCGCTGCGTCGGCCTCGACGCCATAAGCTCATGCCATTCGGTGACCTTCGACATCGATGCGGCGAACGGCACCGACTATCACAAACGCTTCCTCGCCTTCCTCGCCCGCGCGCAGGCCGCGAATGTCGTGATCGGCGGCGCGATGACCGATCCCAAGGGCGACCGCTCGAAGCCGCCGCACCGGCAGTCCGATCCCGACCTGTTCCTGCGCGTCGTCAGACGCGACGCCGACGGCCTCTATGTGTCGGGCGCCAAGATGCATCAGACCGGCGCGGTCAATTCGCACTGGCTCATCTTTATGCCGACCATGCGGATGACGGAGGCCGACAAGGACTGGTCGGTGGTCGGCGCGGTGCGGGTCGACGCGCCCGGCCTCACTTACATCGTCGGCCGCCAGACCAACGACACCCGCGCGGTCGACGGCGGTGCGCTCGATGCCGGCAACGCGCAGTTCGCCGGCCAGGAAGCGATGATCGTGTTCGACAACGTGTTCGTGCCGCACGAGCACGTCTTCATGGACGGCGAATGGCAGTTCGCCGCCTCGCTGGTCGAGCGTTTCACCACCTATCACCGCTCGTCCTATGTCTGCAAAACCGGCCTCGGCGACGTGTTGATCGGCGCCGCGGCGTCGGCCGCCGAGCACAACGGCGTCGAGGCCGCCTCGCATATCCGCGACAAGCTCGTGGAGATGACGCACCTCAACGAGACGATCTATTCGAGCTGCATGGCGGCGGCGCATCAGGCGAAGCCCGTCGCCTCCGGCGCCTGGATCAATGACGAGATGCTGTCGAACGTTGCCAAGCACAATGTGACGCGCTTCCCGTTCGAGATTTCGCGGCTGGCGCAGGACATCGCCGGCGGCCTGATCGTCACAATGCCGTCCGAGAAAGACCTGCAGAACAACGAGATCGGCCCGCTGATCCGCAAGTTCCTGCAAGGGCGCGACGGCGTCGAGGTCACCGACCGCATGCGCATCCTGCGGCTGATCGAGAACATGACGATCGGCCGCAACGCGGTCGGCTATCTGACCGAGAGCCTGCACGGCGCCGGCTCGCCGCAGGCCCAGCGCATCCAGATCGCCCGCGCGATGAAGATCGATGAGAAGAAGGCGCGCGCCCGCAACCTCGCCGGCGTCCCCGGCCGCGATCGCTGAGTGGTTAACCGGCGTTAACGATTTGAGCGGCGCAGGCGCCGCGAGCCGCAGCGTTTGTCATGGGACGAAAAGTCGCTCGGCCTCCACGGTGGTCTTAACCCCGATTAAACCCTGATCGTCGACTTTGCCGTGGATAGACGACAGGGAGCGCAGGTCGCATGACCAGCCGGAAAGCCGCTGGGCTCATCGCCGGTCTCGCACTGTTGCTCGCGGCGGGCGCATCGCTTTCCGCGATGACCGGTCCTGCGCATCCCAAGCGCGCCGAATGGCGGAAGGATTATGTTCGCCCGGCGTCGATTCCGTTCCCGGACGACAATCCCTATTCCGAGGCCAAGGCCGGGCTCGGCAAGACGCTGTTCTTCGATCCGCTGCTGTCGGGCGCGAAGAACCAGTCCTGCGCGAGCTGTCACAATCCGGCGCTGTCGTGGACCGACAACCTGCCCCGCGGCATCGGCGTCAGGGAGATGACGACGCACACGCCGACGATTTTGAACGTCGCCTGGGTGCCGAAGCCCGGCTGGTATGGCCAGTTCAAGGATCTCGAGAACGTCGCGTTCCGTCCGATCACCGCGGGCGAGATCATGAACATGCCGGAGGAGGCGCTGATCGCGCGTCTCGCGGCGATCCCGGCCTATGTCGATGCGTTCGACGCGGTCTATGGCGAAGGCGACATCACGCGCCGCAAGATCGAGCTCGCGCTGGCGACCTATCAACGCACCATCGTATCCGGCGAAGCGCCGTTCGACCGCTGGATCAAGGGCGACGAGAACGCGATCAGCGAGGCCGCCAAGCGCGGCTTCGACATCTTCAACGGCAAGGCGAACTGCGCCGCGTGCCACAGCGGCTGGTCCTTCACCGATGCATCGTTCCACGACATCGGTATCGGCAAGGGCGAGGATATCGGCCGCGGCAAGCTCTTCCCCACGTCGGTGAAGCTGCAATACGCCTTCAAGACGCCGACGCTGCGCGACGTCGCGCGCCGCGCGCCTTACATGCACGATGGCTCGGTCGCGACCCTGCAGGAGGTCATCGATCTTTACGATCGCGGCGGCATCGACCGGCCGAGCCGGTCCGAACTCATCAAGCCGCTGCATCTGACCGGGTCGGAGAAGGCGGACCTGATCGCGTTCCTGAAGACGCTCGACGGCGCGCAGAAGACGGTCGTTCCGCCGCAATTGCCGCGCTGACGGTCGACGCCGCTCCTTGAATCATTAACGCGCGCTTATGAGGGCGCGCGTTTTCGTTCTGGGCAGGCGATGAAGCTCAGGCGTGCGGCAGGCCGGAGCCGAGAATGGCGAAGCCGCCGATCAGCAAAACGCCGGCGCATTTTTCCAGCAGTGCGACATGCGAAGGGTAGCGCTCCGCGACGGCCGCGATGGTCGCGCCGAGAACGACGCTCGTCAGACTGGTCAAGGCGATGAGCATGGCGTCTTCCGCTCTCCTGTCGTCGGCACGCAATTTAGCCCGCGAACCTTACCCGGGGCTTCCTTTCCCCCGGAATCTCAACAGCTTTTGGTCGCGATCCGCCGCCGGGGTTAACCAAGATTAAATTTTCACACGCGTGTGAGAATCAATTGCTAAAAAATGTGGTAAAAGATTAGTGAAACCAGCTGGGTAGGGCCGACAGCGGAACCGGTCTCTTAAGTAATCTTTATGGCGTATCACAGATGTTCATAGCGCACCGGGGCCCGGTTCGGCCGATCAGGCAGTCCAAATGGGCCGCTTTTACGACCGCCGGCCTGTTGTCCATCGTCGCCAACCTGCTTTTGACCGCGCCCGCGGCGGCGCATGTGAAGTGGTTCTGCGCCTACGACGTCGCCGGCGCGCCGAACAGCCTCGCCAACGTTCTCTGCCCCGATTTCGAGCTGCTGATCGGCATGTCGGTGCTCGCGCTGCTGATCGGCTGCCTCGTCGAGCCGACGCCGGTCGGCGCCGCGATGCTGCGCGCGCTCGACCGCACCACCGCATGGGTCCGCGACAACACCGAAGCGATGTATCGCGCCGGCGTCGGCATGTTCTTCGTCGCCATCTGGGCGATGGGCGGCATCCTGATGACGCCGGAGCTGAAGACCAACTCCGTCATCATCGGCTTCATTCATCTCGGCATCGCCGCCGGCGTGCTGTCGCGGCGGACCATGCCGTTGTCCGGCCTCGGCATCATGGCGATCTACGCGGTCGCGATCTGGAACTACGGCATCTTCCATCTCGCCGACTATCCGATCTTCCTCGGCGTCGCGCTCTATCTCATCCTGACCGGCCTGCAGCGCGACCTGTTCGGCCAGCGTCCGCTCGATGTCGTGCGCTGGGCGGCCGGCATCACGCTGATGTGGGCGTCGATCGAGAAATGGGCCTATCCGGACTGGAGCTATCCGCTGCTCGCGCAGCATCCGCAGCTCACGCTCGGCTTCGCGCCCGACTTCTACATGCGCGCCGCCGGCGCCATCGAATTCGCGCTCGCCTTCGCGCTGATGTGGACGCCCCTGGTGCGCCGCTTCGCCGCGATCATGCTCGCCGCGATGTTCATCGGCGCGGTCGTGCAGTTCGGCAAGGTCGATTTCGTCGGTCACTCGCTGATCATCGTGGTGCTGTTCTCGGTGATCGCGGACCGCGGCAAGACCAGCCGCGAGCTGGTGCGCTATCCGTGGCTGTCGCCGCTCGGCTACGCCTCGGCGCTCGCGGTCTTCCTCGCGGTCTATTATGCGGGGCACGCGGCGTTGTTCGGCGCCGCGCCGGTCGCCTGAGCGACCGGTCCCGTCCGCGTCAGTTGACGCGGACCGTCAGCTTCATCTTGGGATGAATGGCGCACAGTACGTCGAACGTGCCGGCGGCGGAGAACGTGATCTTCGACTTGCTACCCGGCTCCTGGTCGCCGGAGTCGAATTTGAAGGCGCTCGAATCGATATAGGCGTGGTGTAGCAGATCGGCGTCGTCGTTGACGATCACGATCGCCGCGCCGCGATTGATCGAGATTTCGCCCGGATGGAACATCCGCCCCTTCTGCGAAACGACGATCTCCGGCTGTGCCAGCACGGTAAATGAAGCGCTAACCGCGACGATGCCGCCGGCCGCGAAAGCGGCCGCCATCGATCGCAAGGGAAGAGCTCCGAGCGTTTTTGTCATCGGCCGACCCGGTCGTTCCCGCATGGCGCGCTGATATCCGCATGGCGCGCTGATATCCGCATGACGCGCCTGCCGGTCGAGCGTGGTCGAGCGAGGTTAAGGTGCCGTTAACGAAATCCCAAGGATTGGCCCACTCCTCAAGGCACATTAACGGCCCAAGTGTAAGCCTGAACGAGCGAAACCGCGGAAATCGGTGCGTCGTTCATGCAGCGTGCGAAGGCCAGCGACAGGTTGATGAAGTGGCAGCCCGGCTCGGCAGGCGCCATGGTGTTCTTCAACACCATCCGCGGCCGGATTCTGATCGCCTTCCTGGTGATGAGCGCGATCACCGGCGCGCTCGGCGTCTACACGACGAAAAGCACCCGCGACACCGGCACGCTGGTCGAGAAGACCTTCGACCGTTCACTGATGTCGATCAACTATGCGCGCGCGGCGGCGACGGATTTTGCTGCGATGCGCGCCGCCTTCGCGCGGCTGTGGATCGCATCCGAGCCGGAAACCCGCGCCAAGCTCGAAGTCGAGATCGCGCATCTGGCGAAAACGCTGAACGAAGACCTCGCGATCGCCGCGCAACGCTCGCAGTCGGAGCGCGCGACGCAGGCCGCGGACCGCGTCGCGCGCGGCGTCGAGGCCTGGAAGACGATGCGCGAGCGGCTGCTCGACACGACGGCGACCGACGCTAAATGGGAAACGCTCGACCGCGACGCCGACAAGGTCAATGAGCAGATCGATCTGCTGATCAACTACACCGCCGGCGACGGCTTCATCTACCGGCAGACCGCGCGCGCGACCGTCGCGCGCGACCTGCAGCTCAATCTCGCCGGAACGCTGCTCGCGATCTTCCTGTCGGCGATCGTGACCTGGCTGCTCGCGCGCCGCATCGTCGGCCCGGTCGCCGCCGCCTCGAACATCGCCGGGCAGATCGCGCGCGGCAAGCTCGACGTCGTCATCCCGAAAGACAGCTCCGACGAGCTCGGCGCCTTGCTCGATTCGATGGGCATCATGCGCGACAACATCAAGGCGGCGATGGAGCGTGAGGTCGGCCTGCGGCAGTCGGCGCAGTCGCGGCTGTCCGACGCGCTGGAAAATTCCCAGAAGGGCGTCGTGCTGATCGACGCCGACGACCGCATCGTGCTGGCGAACGGCCAGGCGTCGGCGTTCTTCAACGTGCCGAAAAGCCTGTTCATGCCGGGCAGTCCGGTCGCCGAGGTGCGCGCGGCGATCGAGGCGTCCGCCGGCGCGGGCCGGCTGCTGGCGCGGCCCGACTATTACGAGCCGGGCACCGAGCAGATCAAGCTGACCGACGGCCGCTGGCTCAACGTCAGCCAGAGCCTGACCAGCGACGGCGGCTTCATCGTCGTCTGCGGCGACGTGACGGAGACCAAGCGGCAGGAAGAAACCCTGCGCGCGACCAATCTGCGCCTCGACGCCGCGCTCGACAACATGACGCAGGGACTGCTGCTGTTCGACGCCGAAGGCCGGCTCGAGGTCGTCAACCGCCGCTATCTCGAGATCTTCAACATGCCGCGCGGGTCGATCGGGCCGGGATCGACGTTCCTGGATCTGCTCGAACTCAGCATCAGGTCGGGCAATCACCCGGGCAAGACCGCGCCGCAGATGTTCGCCGAACAGCGGGAGTTCATGCGCAACCAGCCGAACGGCGTTCGTCTGCTCGACGTCGCCGGGCGAGTCATTTCCTGCGCCTACCGTCCGACGCAGTCCGGCGGCTTCGTCGCGACCTACGAGGACATCACCGAACGCCGGCAGGCCGAAACCAAGATCATGCACATGGCGCGGCATGATGCGCTGACCAACCTGCCGAACCGCGTGCTGTTCCGCGAGACGATGGAGACGGCGCTCGGCGGCGGCGACAAGCTCGCCGTGCTGTTCCTCGATCTCGACCGCTTCAAGAGCGTCAACGACACGCTCGGCCACCCGGTCGGCGATGCCTTGCTCTGCGAGGTCACCCGGCGCCTGCAGATGACGGTGCGCGGCGCCGACACGGTGGCGCGGCTCGGCGGCGACGAGTTCGCCATCATCCAGATGGGCGGCATTCCGGGACAGGCGACCGATCTCGCCGTGCGCATCATCGAGGCGATCTCCGAGCCGTTCGACATCATGGGCCATCAGGTCGTGATCGGCACCAGCGTCGGCATCGCGATCGCGCCGACCGACGGCAACGAGCCCGACCAGTTGCTGCGCAATGCCGACATGGCACTCTATCGCGCCAAGAGCGACGGCCGCGGCACCTATCACTTCTTCCATCCGGAGATGGACTCGGCGCTGCAGGCGCGCCGCTCGCTGGAGCTCGACCTGCGCAAGGCGCTCGGCAACGGCGAGTTCGAGCTGTATTATCAGCCCATCGTCAAGCTGGAGACCGGCGTGCCGTCCGGCTTCGAGGCGCTGCTGCGCTGGCGCCACCCCGAGCACGGGCTGGTCGCGCCGGACAAGTTCATTCCGATCGCCGAGGAGATCGGCGTCATCGTCGCGATCGGCGACTGGGTGCTCAAGCAGGCCTGCCTGGACGCCGCCGCCTGGCCGGACAATCTCAGCGTCGCCGTCAACCTGTCCGCGGTGCAGTTCCGCAGCCCGACGCTGACGCTGTCGGTCGTCTCCGCGCTCGGCGCCTCGGGCCTCGCGCCCGGCCGGCTGGAGCTCGAGATCACCGAGACGGTGCTGCTGCAGGACGATAAGTCGGTGCTCGACACGCTGCACCAGATGCGTGGCCTCGGCGTCCGCATTTCGATGGACGATTTCGGCACCGGCTATTCCTCGCTCAGCTACCTGCGCAGCTTCCCGTTCGACAAGATCAAGATCGATCGCTCCTTCATCAACGAGCTCGGCAAAAAGGAAGACTGCGTCGCCATCATCCGCGCGGTGTCGCGGCTCGGCCTCGGTCTCGGCATGATCACCACTGCCGAGGGCGTCGAGACCAAGGAGCAGCTCGACATCCTGCGCGCCGAAGGTTGCACGCAGGGGCAGGGCTATTACTTCAGCCCGCCGCGGCCGGTGTCGGAAGTCCCCGCCATCCTCAAGAAACTGCGCCCGCGCAACCGCGCCGCCTGACGCGGCCGGTTACGGCGGCGCGGCAGTCCGGCAGCGCCGGACATAGTCCTCGGCTGCCTCGCGGTCGAGCAAGCGTCCGACCGTCATGGTCTTGCCTGGCACATGCGCGAACACCGCGCCGACGAAGGCGCGCAGCGCCGCCTCCTGCGGCGGCGTGACGGCCTCGGGCTCGCCCTCCGGCACCGCGATCACCTTGTGATCGGTCTCGCCGTCCTCGATCTGCTCGAGCAGGCCGATGGCCTGGCAGGCGATGGTTGCGCCGGACGGTAGCGCCCGCGCCGTGAGCACGAAGCAGTCCACCGCGTCGCCGTCGCCGCTTTTGGTGCCGAGCACGAAGCCGTAAGGGAACGGATAGGGCGCGGAGACGGTGGCGGTTTTCATCAGACGCAAACTGCGCTCGTCGAATGTGTTTTTCTCGCGCGATCCCGCTTCGTTTTCGATGAAAACCTGCATGCCGTCGGTCCGTTCCGCGCGGCATCCTACACGGCTTTTTGTCGCTTGGATCGCGTCAAATCGTTCGGCTAGGCTTGCGCGGCAATCAAGGGGGCGGCCATGGCGGCGACACTGACACGCGAAACCATCGTGGCGCGGCTGCGCGCCGAGCGCGGCGCCGGCCGCGCCATCTACGACGCGCTGTGCGGCACCGGCATCACCGCCAAGATGGCGGCGCGCGGCGGCGCCGACCTCATCACCACGCATTGCCTCGCTTATTTCCGCATGCAGGGCATGAGCTCGATGGCCGGCTACCTGCCGATCTGCGACGCCAATGCGCTGACCCTCGATCTCGGCGAGCGCGCGCTGGTCAATGTCGTGCGCGACACGCCGCTGGTCGCGGGGCTCTTGTGCGCCGACCCGACCCGCGACATGGCGCGGTTCCTGCGCCGGATCGCCGAGGCCGGCTTCCACGGCGCGATGAACTGCCCGACGGTGGCGCTGATCGACGGCAAGTTCCGCAGCGCGCTCGAGGAAACCGGCATGGGCTTTGCCCGCGAGGTCGAGGTGCTGGGCGAAGCGTCGCGCATGGGCCTGTTCACCAAGGCGTTCTGCACCACGCCGGACGAGGCGCTGGCGATGGCGGAAGCCGGCGTCGACAACATCATCGTCCATTTCGGCAACAGCTCGGGCGGCACCATCGGCTCGAAGACGGTGCTGCCGGCCGAGGCCGCGCTGGAGCGCACCGCGTCGGTGCTCGATGCGCTGGCGGCGAAATATGCCGACCGCATCGTCACCTGCCACGGCGGCGCGATCGAGACGCCGGAGCAGTTCGCGGCGTTCCTGAAATCCGAGCCCCGGCTCGACGGCTATGTCGGCGGCTCCTCGGCGGAACGCTTCCCCGTCGAGCAGTCGGTCACCGAGGCGACGCGCGCCTTCAAGGCGGTCAAGCTCGCGAAGACAAAATAAGGGCAAGACACTTGCGCAAGCCCGTCGTTTGCCTGCTCGCGACGCTCGACAGCAAGCACGAGGCGATCGCCTTCATGCGCGACGTCCTGCGCGAGGCCGGCGCCGAGCCGTGGCTCGTCGACCTGTCGCTGCGCCCGCACGGGCAAGGCTTCGCCGATGTCGGCGGCGCCGAGGTCGCCAAGGCCTCCGGCGTCGCCTGGGAGGATTTGCGCGCGCTGTCGCGGGCCGAGGCGGCGGAACGGATGATCGGCGGCGGCGCAGCCATCGTCGGCGCCAGGTTCGAGGCCGGCGGGATCGACGGCCTGATCGGCCTCGGCGGCGCCAACGGCTCGACCATGGCCTGCGCGATCATGCGGCAATTGCCGCTCGGCGTGCCGAAGGCGATGGTGACGCCGGTGGCCGCCACCGCCGCCGTGCAGTGGTATGTCGGCGAGAGCGACATCGCGATGGTTCCGACCGTCGGCGACATCTCGCTCAACCGCGTGACCCGCGCGGCGATGCGCAACGCCGCGTACGCCATTGTCGGCATGGCCTCGGCGCGGCGCGCGCAGGCCGCCGTGGCGCGGCCGCCGCTGATCGGCGTCTCCTCGTTCGGCAATACCCAGCCGGCGGTCGACCGCATCACCGCGCTGCTCGAGGCCGACGGCTACGAGGTCATCCATTTCCACGCCTCCGGCCCCGGCGGCCGGGCGCTGGAGTCGCTCGCGGCGCGCGGCGAGCTTGCGGGCGTCATCGATCTCACCACCTCGGAGCTGACCGATCTCGTCACCGGCGGCGTCTACAGCGCGGGCGAGGGGCGGCTCACCGCCGCGGGCGCGGCCGGCATTCCGCAGGTGGTGGTGCCGGGCTGCCTCGACTTCACCAACTGGTGGGTCGGCGCGGTGCCGGAGCGTTATCGCGGCCGCGCCTTCGTGCAGTACAACGTCGAAATCCTGCTGATGCGCACCAATGCCGAAGAGTTCGCGGCGCTCGGCAAGATGATGGGCGAGCGCCTCTCGGCGGCCAAGGGCCCGGTCACGGTGCTCGTTCCGCTGCACGGCATGAGCGCGCTGATGGCGCGGCGCATGACCGACATCGACGGCAACGACGCCGGCCCCTGGGCGCAACCGGACACCGACCGGGTGTTCGTCGACACGCTGCGCCGGCATTTCGGCGGCGACATCCGCGAGCTGCCGCTGCACGTCAACGACGAGGACTTCGCGCGCGCCTGCGTCGCCGCGCTCACACCTGCTCTGCGTTGAGATAGGCGAGCCGCGCGCCGCAGAAGGCGCAGACGAAGCCGAGGCCGAGCGCGGTCAGGCTGGCGATCACGTCCACCGTGCCGCCGGCCGCGCCGGTCTTGCTCAGGATGCCGGCGGCGGTCGCCACCACGACGACGATGGCGATCAGGAAGCCGCGGGCGAGCCGGTAGACGACATCCTGTCTGCGCGCGGCGGCGATCAGGTAGACGCCGGCCGCCCAGCCGCCGACGAAGCCGGCGCCGGCGGTCGCCCACCAGGCGAGTGCCGCGACGAACTGCTGCTTGCTGGTCGGCTCCGCGGTGCGCAGCCCGGCGTCGATGCCGAGCCCGAGCACGGTCAGCGCGATATGCACGGCGAGCGCGGCGAACACACCGCAGGCGATCGCCGTCGCGTAGTG
>Ga0180221_1001101_pt1 | contig 19499 bp, 12 predicted proteins | sample eDN5th37CKraftMG_FD_151339 | JGI IMG/M metagenome (GOLD analysis project Ga0180221, IMG submission 151339) | Enriched Miracle-Growth compost microbial communities from Emeryville, California, USA - eDNA 5th pass 37_C Kraft MG (version 2) (version 2) ...
CGCCTGCCAACAGAAGGATCGCGCCGGCGACCATCAGCGCGAGGCCCGGCATGTTGCGGCCGAGGCCGAGGAAACGAACGCCCCGCCGCGGCGGCTCGAGTGTGGTGCTGGTCGGGCGCGACAGTGCATCTCCGCTCATCCGGCCATGCCAAATGCTTTGTCCGGCCAGCAGAAGCAAGCCCAATATGAACAGCAGCCCGCCGAGCCAGATCACCAGCATTCCATTCTCCATTTACTGGCTAACACAACGAATAGCTAGCGCTTGTGCCGGCTCCGGCAATGGAGAAGCCCGAGGGAGCTTTGAGGTGCAACGGGATCAGCGATGCCGCGATCGGGAGCCCTGGCCTGATCGTGCTGGACAAAGCCACGCACGAAGAGAGGCCTGGTGCCCTGCCGCGCTCCGACCGGCATCAAACAAGTGGGGGGACTGAACAGTCCCCCCAACTCCGTATGCGATGCCAGAAGCGGCGCTTAGAGGCTCAAATGAGCCCGTGGAGGAGCGATCCGTGAGAGTTCGCCAACTCGGGGTGATCCGGGACTTCGAAGCTCGACAGCCCGAGAAAACCCAGGATCGGAGCAAGCGATCCGGAAAGAGCTTCGGTCAGTTGCAAAGCGTCGAGGGTGGCATCGAACAGATCCGGCTGCGGCTGCTCAGCAGGCGGCGCGTCGGTCGCGTTGGCCGCGAGATCGGAAGAACCTTCCGAATCGCCACCGCCCAACAGACCGCCTACTGCGCCGAGCGCACCCCCTACGAGACCGGTAGCCGCTTCAACCGTCGTTTCGAGGGCATTGCTTACAGTTTCCGTCAATTCGGGCGCGACTCCCGCGCTACCAAGGAGGTCACCTGCCAGATCACCAACCGCGCCAACAGCGCCACCCAGAGTGTCCCCGACCGTGTCGACTGTGTTGCTCACCGTCTTCACCAATTCGGGCGCGGCGTCGGAGTCTCCACCACCGAGGAGTCCGCCCACCAGGCCACCTACCGCTTCAACGGTTCCGCCCACGACGTTTCCAACTGTCCCGACTGTGTCGCCCACGGTTTCCACCAATTCGGGCACGAGACCGGAGCCCTCACCACCGAGGAGGCCGTCCACCAGATCACCGACCGCTTCAACGGTTCCGCCCACGACATTTCCAACCGCCCCGACTGTGTCGCCCACGGTTTCCACCAATTCGGGTACGAGACCGGAACCGTTGCCGCCAAGAAGGCCTTCCACCAGACCACCCACGGTGCCGAGTGCGCCGTCGACGGTCTCAATGACGCCGGAAACAAGCCCTGAGTCGCCTCCCGGAAGGTCGCCGACAGCGCCGTCGGAGGGGATGGACGAATTGTTTGTGATGGGCGCAGCGGCCCCCAGGTCAATCCCCCCGCCTATGCCGGTTTCGTGCGGGCCGTGCAGCGAATCGCCGCTGCCGGCGGAACTTGCGGCTGGCGGCGTATCGGTGGATTGCGGGCTGGCATCGCGCGACGCAGAGGCGTCGGCGAGTTGGGTTTCGGAAGGCGCTGAAGCCGTTTCGGCGCCATCGGGCGCCGGCGCCGCGTTTTCCATCAGCTGGAGCATATCCGGCGAAGCGATGTGAACACCTTCCGCATCGATCGCAATGTGGCCGGGATCCGCCGCAGCCACGCTGACGTTGGCCCCCCCGTTCTCGCCAACCCCAATGCCGCCCAAAATCGAGGGATCAACGGCCTGCCCGGCGCTGGCCGAAAAATCGCCAGTTTCAAGGTCGCTCTTGAGGTCGGTAACGGCCTCGGCGGTGGCCGCAGCCGCTTCTCGCTCCAACAACGTGATGCCGAGACCCACGGCGCCGGCCGTAAGCGTGAAAAGCAAACTGCCGTCCGACTTCACGGTCAACGGTTTCGCTTCGGCACGGGATTCTGACTGCTTTACCTTCTGCCCATTTGCTTTTGCTGTTGCCTTCGACATTTGGCCGCCCTCATTGTTCTCGAAATGCATGTCCGATTTCATCAAGCAGGGGTCCGAGAAGGTAGCTCGCAAGCGTCCTGGGCTTGGTCGTAACCACTACCTCAGCGGGCATTCCCGGCTGTAGCCTGATTTTCGCGTTTTCGACGTCCTCCGGATTGAGCTTCGCCCGCACCGCAAAGTAGCTGGCTCCGGAAGTCGAATCGGTGATCTTGTCCGCCGATACGCTGATGATCTCGCCCCGAAGCTGGGGCCGGTCGTGCCGGGGAACGCCGATCAAGCGCACGTCGGCCGGAAGACCCGGTTCGAGATAGTTGATGTCCGACAGCGGCAGCCGCGCTTCGACGATCATCGGATTGTCATCCGGCACGACGTCCATAAGCCGGGCACCGGCCTGGATCACACCGCCTTCAGTGAAGACCGAAAGGCCGACGATCGACCCATTCACCGGCGCCCGGATCACGGTCCGGTTCATGACGTCCTGCGCAGCCTGAAGCTTCGGCAGCGCCTCTGCCAGGGCGGACTGGTTATCTCGTATCTGATTGGTGATTTCGCTGATCCATTCGCGGTCGAGCTTGGCAACCCCCAGTTCGGCCTCGGCAATCGCCTGTTTCGCGCTCGCAATATCCGATGTGCGCGAGCCGATATCGGCCAGATTTTGCGCGGCGGCTCTTTCCAATTCCAGGACGCGGGTTTTCGGAGTGAAGCCGGAAACCAGCAGCCGCTTGGCGCCGGCGATCTCCTCGTCCAAGGATTGGCTTTGCTTCGACAGGCCTTCCACCTGGGCGGTCAGCCCGGAAACTTTTTCCTTGAGCTGCCCGACCTTCGAGGTGAGCATGCCCTTTTCCGCCTCGTATTGCTGTGCCCGCGCGAGCATGACAGCGCGTTCGTTCGCAACGGCCTCGGCCAATCCAGGGCGCGACCTGTTCTCCTCGGCGAACGTTTCGAGACAGGTGGGGCCCTTGTCATCGCGCTCGCAGATCAACCGGGCCTGTTCGGCAAGCAGCGCAACGACCTCCGCGTTTGCGATGTCGAGCTTGGCGCGCGCCTCCGTGCCGTCGAGCTCGATCAATATCTCTCCGCGTTCCACATACTGGCCTTCGGTGACGAGCAGCCGGGAGATCACGCCTCCATAGGGGTGCTCCACCGACTGCCGCTGCGCCTGCACTTGTAGGCTGCCCTCAGCGATGGCCGCGCTGGAGAGCGGTGCTGCATACCCCCAAGCCAAAAACATGGCGACGAACGCAAGGATTGCGATCGCGCCCCAAAGCGCAGGCCTCAGCGGATCCTTGTAGGCGGCAGGGTTGATGTTGGAGACCGTCGTCATTGGAACACCGGTAGCTCTGGTGTCTGGGATGCTAACAATTCCGGCGGGGCGATTTTCTCGATCTTTCCGGATTTCAGGATCAGCACGGTATCCACAACACTGAGCACCGCCGGCTGATGCGTGATTACCACGATAGCCGTGCCCTGTGCCTTCATGACGAAGAGCGCCTGGCTGAGCGCGTTTTCGCCGGCCACATCCAGATGTGCGTTCGGCTCGTCCAGTATCAACAGCTTCGGACGCCCCAGCAATGCGCGCGCGAGGCCGATGCGCTGCCGCTGCCCGCCGGATAATCCCAGTCCGCCCGGTCCCAGCATCGTGTCGTACTGCTTCGGCAGGCCGAGGATCATCTCATGAATTCCGGCAAGCTTGGCTGCCTCTATCACCTGTTCGACCGAGGTGTTGCTGAAGCGCGAGATGTTTTCCCGAACCGTTCCGGCGAACAGGCCGACATCCTGGGGCAGGTAGCCGGTGATGCGGCCGAACTCGGTCGCATCCCAGTGCGCATAGTTGAGACCGCCGAAGGCAATCTCGCCTTCCGAGGGTTGAAAAGCGCCGATCAGGAGCTTCGCCAGCGTGCTTTTGCCGGAACCGCTCGGGCCGACAATCGCAAGTGCCTCTCCTTCTCCGACCTTGAAGGAGATCCGCTCGAGGATCGGTTTCGAGCGCGCGGAAACCGAATAGGAGAGTTCTTTTACGTCCAGCGCGGTCTGGCTGACGGGAACGATGGTCTTGAGATCCGGGGCTGGATTTTCATTCAGGATGTCGCGCACCCGCCGGTAGCCGATGCGGGCGGTCGCCGCCTGCTTCCATGCGGCCACGGACTGCTCGACGGGTACGAGCGCGCGGCCCATGATGATGCTGGCCGCGAAGATCGTTGCAGGCTGAATGGCATGATCGATTGCGAGCCATGCGCCGGCACCGAGCATCAGAGATTGAAGCAGAAGCCTGGCGAACCGGATGCTGGCGGAAACCAGGGCGTTGCGGTCGCTCGCGAAGGCCTGTCGCATCAGCATGGCTGCGCGGCTGCCTTGCCAATGCTGCACCACCGCCGGCTGCATCCCCATCGCTCGGATCACATCCGCATGCTGCATGATGTTCTCGGTGAAGGCGAAAGATCGCCTTGCCGCCGCTTGCGCGGCTTCCATGGGCTTTCTGGTGATGAACTCGTTAACGAAGGCAAGGCCGAGAAGGATTGCAGAACCCGCCGTCGCCACGACCCCCAACAAGGGGTGGATGAAATAGAGCAGGCCGAGATAAAGCGGGATCCAGGGCAGATCGAAAGCGAAATGAATGCCAGGACCCGTGATGAAGGTGCGAAACTCGTCGAGTTCCCTGAGCGGCTGCGCTCCCAGCGAATAGCCCTGCCGCGACGATTTCTGAACGAGAGCGGAAAACAGGCGTCCCGAAAGCTTCCGGTCCAGCTGGATTCCGCATCTGATCAGCATCTGTGTGCGCACCGCATCCAGGACGGCCATGACGAGCAGGGCGGCAACGAGGACCAGCGTGAGCAGGGCGAGCGTAGGCACGCTCTCGCTTACCAGGACGCGGTTGTAGACCTGCATCAGGTAGAGCGGCGAACTGAGATAAAGCAGATTGATGGCGCAGGAGAACACGCCCACGACAAGAAAATGGATGCGCAGCGATTTGATCGCCGCGTTGATTTCGTTGTCCGGGGCCCTTTCAACAGAGCGAGCCAGCGCGGTTGCGTCAGCCAGAGCCATGGATCAGGCTCGCAACATTAAATGCAGGGAGAGCGAGCCCAAGCTCGCCTGCCGCCGAGTGGCCGGAGCGCGTTGGATGAATGCCCGCAGCATCGCCCGCTTTTCGGGCTCCGCCCGCCTCTGGCCAAGATGCTTACCCAGTATTTCCCCAGGCATTCCGGACTCCCCGCTGAATCACGAATCATCAAATGCATTCGATGGGCCATCCGAAGATAGCATCGATGAGTGAATTCATTCTTTCACAATGTTGATAAAATTGAACGAGTTGATTTTTACAACTTTACGTTTATATTTCGATTCAAAAAACAACCAGGATTTCTAGTATTCCCTATTTTATCAATTGCAGATTCTTCTCTGCCGTAGTTTTCTCACCCCCGAGACCACAATCGATCGAAGAGCAGCCTTGACCGACGCCGAGCAACTTGCCCGCCACTGGTATTCGACGGGAACTGCGCGGCTGCGCGCCGGCAAGTGGGCTCAGGCGGCTGACGCCTTTGAGCACGCGCTCTCATTCAAGCCTGACAACGCGAACGCCCGCTATCAGCTCGGTGTGGCGTGGCAGCACCTGGGCGATTGGGCCGGCGCGGCGGGTTGCCTTGAGGCTGCCGTTGTCGCCGACCGGGGCGAATCGCACGGGTTCTACAGGCTGGATTGGCGTCATCGACTGGCTTTTGCCCATCGCGCGCTCCATGCGCCGGAAAAGGCAATGGCGATCTATTCGGCCGCCGCAGAGATCGACCCCCCGCTCCAAGATTGGCTGCGGACCGTGGATTTCACGGATTTCGAGCCGCGGCTGTATAAGCTGTGGTGGCTGGTTGATCGTCATCCTGCACTGGCGGACGAGGGTGCGGCGCTGTCGCTTGTGGAGGAGGCGAGGCCCTACTGGAGCGATATGCCGCCGAAGTGGTGGTTCCATGCCTATTCCGAGCTGTACCGACGCCGCTGGCCGCGTGCCGCATATGCCGCCAAGGCGGCGGCTGCAAGCGTTGCCCGCGGCTGTTCGGCGGATCTGCGCGAGCACTCCGTCGAGCGGCAGATGGCATCCGCTACGGCCTTTGCCGATGCCGGAGATTATGTTCGTGCGCAGCGCCATGCCAGGGCGGCACTCGATGCTGCGGATGCGGGAGATCTGCGGCAGGCCGCCGATTTGGCTGCGGGGATCGCCTCGCTCAGAGGTGACTTCGGCGAGGCCCGACGCATCTGGCAACGCCTGCCAGCCAGTCCAGAAGACGCGGCCTTCGGCAGATTGGTCGCTGGAAAAAGTGTGGCGGTCGTCGCGCCCGGCGATACGGGCTTGGAGCAGGGCGAGGAGATCGACGGCTTCGATCTCGTGGTGCGAACCAATTTCCGAGGCCGGGATGTTCTGGAGGCCAATCAGCGTCGGATCGGCGGCCGAATCGATATCTGCTACTTCAACGGCAATTTCGAGCCGCAGCATCGCGACCGGATCATCGAGGCCCTCGAGCGGGAACCATTCGAATTCGTCGTCCTCCGGTTTGATGACGGCGCCAGGGCAGCCTACAGTTCGATCGTGCCTGTACGCATAAGCCATCTGCTCAACCCATTCTACCGCATGAACTCCTATGCGGTTCCCAAGATCGTGTTCGATCTTTTGCGGTTCCGTCCCGCCCGCATAAAGATATTCAACGCCGATTTCTTCCTGGGGCGAAGACACCATTACGACGGCTATCTGGACTATGACATCAATCTCGCATCCTCCCTGCTCGGGCACGATGTGATCAGAAACATCCGCCTGATGCGTGAATGGCTACGGCTGGGGTTGGTCGAGGGAGACGGCGTTTTTCTGGATGTGCTTTCCACTTCTGATGCGGATCTGCTCGACCGCATCAGCTCGAAGCTGCGAGGGCAATGAATGCGGTTGGGCGAAGAGGTGCTGAATTGAAGGTGATCATCACGAACTACACCGGCGATCGCCAGAACTGGGGTTGTCAATCGACAAGTCGCGGTCTGGAGCGCTTCCTTGCGCACCATCTGCCTGGAGTTCAAATCGCGACCTTGCCGCTGCGTAGTCAATTTCCGCGTTTGAAAGGAGTGCCGCGGGGAGAACTCCGCAAGGAATTGTTGGCGATCCTGAGAGGAACAAGCACTTCACCCCGGCTGCTGGAAGGGGTCTATGACGAGCATGAAATCCGCCATCTACGCGATGCCGACTTGGTGCTGTTCCAGGGCGAAGGAACGATGGTCGGCACGAGCTTCTACAATGGCGAAAATCTCCTTGTCGCCCCGATCGCTGCCGCGAAGCTCTACCAGAAGCCGGTCTGGTCGATCAATCAGACTGTTTTCTCCCTCGACGAAACCTTCACCAAATTCCTGGTGGAGGCCTACAGCACTGCCTTCGAGCGAAACTATCTGCGGGAGGCAGCATCCCTAAGATATCTTCAGAGTCTCAGCGTATCCAACTGCGCGCTCCTCCCGGACCTTGCCTTTTACGACACCGAAGCGTCCAGCGAGGGTTTCGTAGAGCCGGGCTTCGCCGCCATGTCCGGGATGGCTCGTATCGAGCGGCTTCCGGGCAGTCTCTTCGAGGAGACTGCCGGCGTCCTGATTGATCGCTATTCGAAGCTCGTCTTCCTCGCCTCCACCAATATGGACATGGCGATGGCCGAGCTGCTCAAGGCGCGGTTTGGAAACGGCATAGAACTCGTCATGGGGTCAAGCCGTTCCAGAAAGGAGGCGTTCTCGGCCATACAGTCAGCAAAGGTGTTCGTCAGCGGCCGCTATCATATGAACATCTTCTCGGCCAAGGCCGGCACGCCGTTCATACCTTTCCTGTCCAACACCCATAAGAATTTGGGGCTGACGCAAATGCTCGGATACCCGATCGCCCCCCGCCTCTTCAGCCAGGATTACAGACTCCTGCCGGACTTGGAGCGCGTTGAGCGCGAAAGGGCGCTTCTCTCCACGAAGTTGAGGAACAGTTCGGACGCGATCAGGTGCTTTCTGGATGGCGCGAATATCTTTTCGCAGGACGGTGCCAAGCATGATTTTGCAGATCAAGTGGAGCTGTCAACTATTCCAACCGGCGACGCGGAGAATGTATACTTTCATAGTATGAACGGCCAGAAGAAAGCGGACACGACGTATAGCAACTCGCAGTTAAGTAATAGCTTTAATATTTCTTTGCGGGATAGATCAGAAACTTCACCGGGTGGAGGAAGCGTGGTGCGATACGATCTCGAACTCTTCAAATCACTCAATAAAGAATACGCATCAAAGCCCTTAGTGCCGAAACCACGTAGCAATAAGTTAGTTGATGTTGAGGTCCGCGGAAGAAAAACTGCTGCTACGATTGCAAAGACCCACGATCTAGCCGGGAAAAAGGTGCTGGAGATTGGCTGTGGCCGGGGCGCTTTCTGCAGAGCTTTGGCACGAGACCACCACTGCAACGTTCTGGGTATAGATATCGTTTCTTACAAGGAATGGGCGGACAAATCGGACCGCATCGAATTCCTCCAAGTTGATCTCGCGAAGGAAAAGCCTCAGATCGGATCTTTTGACTTTATCTACTCCAACGCGGTTCTCGAACATGTAAGGCATCCCTTTTCTCTGTTGAGAAGCGCATACGATTTGCTTCGTCCGGGCGGTAGAATGTACATGATTGCCAATCTCTATAGAGGGCCAAAGGCGTCGCACCGATACCGGCAGGTATATTTCCCCTGGCCGCATCTTCTTTTCAGTGATGAGGTTTTTGAGGAGTTTTTTATCTCCATCGGCCGCAAACCGATGCGGGCTTCGTGGGTCAATCAGCTCTCGATCGCTGATTATTATCGTTATTTCGATCTAATAGGCTTTAAGCGGCTTGAGACCGATTTCGCTGTGACGCCAATTGATGAGCAGTTTTATAGCCGCTTCGCCGACAAGTTGGAGCGGTTCCCACGCTACGACTTAGAGAGAGACTTCTTGAAGGTTCTTCTCGAGAAACCGGTTGATCGACAGAAGCTGAACGATGAATCAAGTACCCTACAGGATCAAGCGGGTAAGTATGGCGCTATTGGTAAGTTAATGCGTTTTCTCGTCAAATAGGCAGAAAATGTTCGCGATGTCATATTTGGTAAACAATCGCAGGGTGAGGTTGGGCTGGCAGCTGTCAATCGAATAAAATACTCCAGCTTATTGTACGCTCCCGTCCCGGGCATGTCGCCATAATAACGCTCGTTGGTGACATTTCAGCATAGCCGGAGGTTTGCCATCCCAGCATTGTCGGTTCCTGTTGTCCTCGCGCTACCGACAATGAGCAGTCATCTTCGATGACCTTCCCATGGATTATGTGCTCGTCCGCTGCGACTTCGAAACCATCCTCACTGAGTTTCGGGATCAGATCTGGGGCGAGATGGAGGCTGCTTACAAACTGCATCTCTTCATCTGCAGAAAGGTGGTCAACGATATTTATGCTGCGGCCAGGATCATAAGTGATCTGACGTCGCTGGTGAAACAAATCGGGACGCTCCACTTGTCCTTCAATAGCAAAGCCGCTTGCGGTTTGCTTTATTGGAACAAGCAGAGATCCACTAAGTTCTACCTCGCTTGGGCGAATGTGGCGATCCGAGAGAGAGAGGGTGTTGTGAGCGGCTGCACTTTGGACATAGGTCCTAAATGGCCCTCTTTTGTAGGCATATTTGCCGCTGTCGATAAAGATCATGCGCCTGAACTCGAATAGCTCGAAGGAAAGCTCGTCCGCATGTTTGTGTATCGTGTTGTGAGCCATTCCTGCGACGAAGAGCATCGACGTCTGGTTCTCGGATGGCAACGAACGAACGACCGCATACCCGGATCTGGTTAGATCGCTGACGGCAAAACAACGCTTATCGGAGAGGCACGCCGGTTCCTCAGGATCGTCTTTGAGAGGTAAAGATGTGCTCCCGCTGTCCCCAATTCGCGCCACTTTGCCGTTGGGAAAAACAAGCCATGGCGCCACCGCATCAATCTTCTGTAGTAAGTCAATGTGCCCCATGCGCTTGAGCGCACCGAGTGAACGAAGCAGATTTCGTACGAAGAAGTGGTAGCTCGGAGAGTTCTCCGTGTGGACGCCTTCCTCTGTGAATTGCGCACGTAGAATTTCGTCGTATTTTTCTTGGGCAAATTCCTGACCGTGCTCGCATGCAGATCGGTCTCGAGCCACCTCGCAAAGGAGATAGAGACCCGCGACTTGGAATAGGCCGTGATTATTGATCGCGATGAACTCGTCGTCTTGAAGTCGGCGAGCATGTTCGTCCGCCAGCTCGAGCAGCCGCCCCATCTGGCCATCTTTGAGCGGGAATAGACCACGGTTGCCGGCATCCAGAAAGAAGGCGATGCGGAGCGCGCGAATACCAGTTCCCATATCGTACCAAGAATATTCGTGCGACTGGCCATCAATTAGATGAAAGTGATGCCAATCATCGACGAATTGCATGGCTTCCGCCAGCAGGGCTGGATCTTGGGTTTGAAAGTATTCGAGCAACAGCGGATCAGTCATTCGCCAGGCGTTAAGCTGGAACTGCCAATTCCGGTCAGAAAACGGATCAGCGCCCCAGTCGATTGGCGTTTTTAAGGGCCAAGGCTCCAAATCCCCACGCGGCCGGAAACCGTGCACCCGTTGGTCGTCAGCCGACCACTTGAGGTTAAGAAGGTAAATGTCCTCTCGCCCCACCGGGCTGCCGGCGGCTATTCCGGACCAAGCGAGTAGGGGGAAGAGTACGATGGCGATCACTATTTTCATACGATTGTTACAGCACTTGAGGGAGGAGAATTCAACGGTTATCTCCAGTAGTAACTGTTTTGTACGGTCTCGAATGCTGTCCCGATGAATCAGGTGAATTCCGGATGGAAATAAACAAGCAAAGCACCAACCGTTGACGCCAATGTCGGTTGAATGGAACCGCCATTGGCGGTAGAGAGCATCATCCGAAAGATCAGCGCCGTGAGGGGGCAATGCAACGAACCATTGGAAAGGTCGTTTCGCAGACTATCCGGGCGGGCGCAAAATATACGCCGCCGCGGGTAAAGTTTCTCGTAAAGCCGCTGATTCTGCCATTGTGGAAGCGCTATTCAGAAAATTCTTCTGACTCCTCCTCTAGGAAGAAGAACTTGGGTAAAGACGCACTGGCGGCCCAAGCACTCGGTGCCCAACGATTCACCGAAATCGTAAGTAAAGGAAGTAGCGACAAGCGCCGCCAAGCCCATCGTCTCCTATCGGCCGCCCAGGATTTGCGGAAAATAGGTAAGGCCGATATGGCCTTCGACCTCGCTCGGGAAGCGCTCAAGCACGATCCTTCCTTACCGACTATGCGCGGATATTTTTGGGCCGCAGAGGCAGCAGGCCATTTTGAGGAAGCTGTCCGCTTTCTCGACCAGCTTGAAAGAGAGACAGCACGCCAAGGCGGGGCAAAAGACGCCATCGCGTTTGAAGTTCTTTACGGAAAGACGCCACTGAAGCTTCTTCGTCTCATTGAGAAAATTCCACAAAGGAGCCCGCGCGCTTTCGACCCTGTTCCAAATCGTTTTCTCTACCTGCTGCACAACAGCCTTCCTTTCTCATCCGGAGGATATGCGACGCGAGCGCACGGTCTGGTCACTGCCCTAAAAGCCAACGGTCTGGAGCCTGTGGTATTCACCAGACCGGGATATCCCTACGACTTGGTGGCTGGAACCGATGCAGATAACGCTCCGGCTCGACATCGGGTGGACGAGGTCGTCTATGGTCGACTCAAGGAGCCGTTCATGCACGGCACCCCGCGGGGCTTGTATGTCGAAGAAGCCGCGGCCGTTTTGGCCTCTGAAATCGAGGCGCACCGGCCGTCGGTGGTGATGGCGGCGTCCAACTGCTACATCGCCCTTCCGGCGCTGATTGCCGCGCGCCGCTGCGGTGTGCCTTTCGTCTATGAGGTGCGTGGGCTATGGGAGGTCACCAGGGCATCCCGTGATGCCGAGTTTGCCAAGGGATCTCATTATTATACGCTTGAGCAGCTCGAGGCTGCCGTTTGCCGCAATGCCGATCATGTTTTCACCCTAACCAGCGGGCTCAAGGATGAAATGGTTCGGCGCGGCACGGCGGCAGATAAGATCAGCCTTCTGCCGAATGCCTGTGATCCCGATCGCTTCCAACCGATTCCGCGCGATAAGGAACTTGCCAGCAAGCTGGGAGTGCCGGAAGGCGTGCCGGTGATCGGCTATGTCGGCACCTTTGTCGATTATGAAGGTTTGGAGGATCTTGTTTCGGCATGTTCCGCCCTCAAGGCGCGCGGCGTGGAGTTCCGCTTGGTGCTTGTCGGGAACGAGGATGTATCCGGCGGCGGCAAAGGGCGTGTTACCACCGCCATCGAGCGAATCGCTTCCGAGGGAGGGTTGAGCGACTGGCTCATCATGCCGGGTCGCGTTCCCCATCACATGGTAAGCCGTTACTATTCTCTCATTGACGTGGCCCCATTTCCCCGCAAAGCATGGCCGGTGTGCGAAATGGTCTCTCCGATGAAGCCATTGGAAGCCTTGGCAATGGAGAAGGCGGTCTTGGTCTCGAGTGTTCAGGCGCTCTCGGAAATGATCAGGGACGGCGAAACAGGAATTGTCTTCACGAAGGAGGACATTGGCAGCCTGACCGATGCTCTCCAACGGCTCGTTTCTGATGCCGGCCTCCGCGCCGGCCTCGGTGCAAATGGCCGCAGGTGGGTAATGGAAAAACGCAGATGGCAGCACATCGGCGAAATTGCCCGCGAGAGGCTTAGTGCGTTCGCCAGCCCCCGGACTTAGCAATCCGATCGCCCATCCCGCCGACGGCAGTTCGGCTTGGCATATCCACCTAATTTGAGAGCGCCGGTAGCGCTGGCTCCTTGCCGACAGCTGCCTCGATCCTTTCTCCGAGAACGGTGGCCAAGGTCCGCGAATATGTTGCTGTGAGATGGTGTTGATCGCGCCACACAACCACATTGCCAACGATCATCGGACACGATGTGGGAGTGCAAATTCCATCATTCATATCGATCAGCCCCACTTTGGGATCGAGATGATGGGCGGCAAGGATGGGATCGTCCCGCATCACTGCCTTTCGCGGGGATGAGCAGTCCGGATCTTTTTCAATACACTCGGCAGGGTTGACGGCGTGCCTCGGGGTATCCGCAATGGCGACGACCCTCACGCCGCTTTCCATAATCTGATGCCACGTCCGCACCAGCGTTTCTTCAACCGTTAAACCTTTGTCGAACATGCGTGCTCCCGCCGATTGGGCCATGACCACCACATCCGGCTTTGTACGCGCAATGTGCTCGAGAAGAAGCTTGCCCCAGGCGTTGCAGGCTTTGTAGGGACCATCTCTCAGGACGGTCGACTCCACCAAAAGGGGGCACCCGGATTTCGTGTGCGTTTCCACGCTCCAACCGCGCCTCAAAGCAAGCTGCTCCATGGCCGGAATCCAGTTTGCGGCGTGCGAGTCGCCCGCCAGGATGACGCGAAATGATGCTTTTTTCGGCCCAAAGATGCAGGGATTCAAGTCGACATCATTGATATCAAGATGGCAACCTTCGCTGTAGGCTTCGGGGATATCCTTCCGGATCAAAGCTAAGGCCGGGATCGGGTCCGCGGGTTGCGGCTGAAACCCTTCGAGCAATGCTCTTGCTCCAGGATACAAATCGCTAGTCTGTGCGATTGCCGCGCCCGGAGCTTTGCTATCCACCGTGAGGATGACGAGCCCGGCCGCCATCACCGACACAGCCACCGATGCTGCCCCTGAAGTAAGCGTACGTGTGGCCGTGCCAGGGCGTCTGAACGGATCTTCGACGAACCGCTTCGAGAAGTCAGCCATCAGGATGGTGGCAGCCAGGATCAGCAGGCCGGTCGAATACGAGTGGCCGGAGCCTTCCAAAAGGACCAAGCCAAAGACGACCAGGGGCCAGTGCCATAGGTAGACCGAGTACGAAATGTCGCCGAGATATTGAGCGGGCGGGAGGGCAAGAACTCTGAAGGAACTCCATCGACCCTCGCTTTTACCGGCGGCAATAACCAATGCGCAGCCAATGGTGGGAAGCAGCGCAGCGTAGCCGGGAAATGGCGTTGTCCTGGTGAAGGCGAGGCATGCCACCAGGATAGCGGCGAGACCGAGCAATCGCATCGTTTCCCGAACGGGCGCAGATATGGCTGGCAGTGTAGCCGCCGCGAGGGTGCTGCCGAGGGCCAGCTCCCATACTCGTGTATGTGTGACAAAATAGGCGGCCTGGGGGTTTCGCGCGGTCAGGACAATGGATGCCGCCAGAGAACCCAGGAAGATGAATCCCAGCGAAAAAAGCAGCAGCCGACGAAAGTTGCTGGATCTGAACGTACCGAGGATACCGATCATTATCGCAGGCCACACGATGTAGAACTGTTCCTCGATCGAAAGCGACCAGTAATGTTGAACCGGGCTGGGAGCATTTTCAGAGCCGAGGTAATCCACGGCCAGCCACGCAAGGTGCCAGTTCTCCACATAAACAGCGCTTGCAATCAGTTCATAGGCAGTCTCCTCCCATCTCGCCTCTGGAAGAATGCCAACGCAGAGCGCTACCGAAACGAGCACCAGGGTGGCGGCCGGCAAAAGGCGGCGAATGCGGCGTTCATAGAAATTTAGCAGCGATATTCGCCCGGAGATCTCTGCCTCGCGAATGAGCAGACCCGTAATGAGGTAGCCGGAAATGACGAAGAAGACGTCAACACCTACGTAACCGCCAGGCAACAGGTTGGGCCAAATATGAAAAAGCAAGACGCTGCCCACTGCGATAGCACGCAGACCTTGGATTTCCAGCTTTCGTTCAGCCATTCACCACTCCCTGACGCCGCGTCGCGTTTAAATCATCCCCCCACCCCCAAAGACAATCATTATCTCCATTTCAGCTGGGATATGATGGTCTGTTCCATTGCTCAAGCACGAAGCTTGCCGTTATAGCTTGGAGTGGTGGGGGAGAGGGGCGCAAGCGCAGGCGTGCTTCTGCTACCTCTGATAAAATTCGAGGCAGACGGATTACCACGGTGCCTGTAGTGGCGGAAAATCGAGTTGCCGAGTTCGTTGAAAGAATTCGAGCGACCTACTCCTCGGAGGCCGAAGCCCGGCGGCTCACCGAGCTGTATAGACAAGCTGAACCTGAGAGCACTTCGTTGCTGGAAAGGGCCAGTGCTTTCGTTCGAGAACGCATTGGGAGAACAGGTTCCGGAGACGAAGGACCGCCCCATGTGCCGCAGGAGGTCTCTGCCGACGATGATCCCGATCCCCTGTTCAACTTTACTCCGTTGCCCGGGCGAGCGCGGGAGAGCTACGCTTACAAGCCGGTGAGCGGGCGCATCCTCTATCTCCTGAACAATTCGAGGCCTTATCATAACGGAGGATATGCGATTCGGGCACACGGGATCATAAAGGCCCTGCAGCAGCAAGGAATAGACGTAATCCCAGTCCTCAGGCCAGGCTATCCGGCCGACAATTTCAAGGACGTCCGTGCCGACAACATCGTTGATGTGGATGGCGTCAGCTACCGCTTCCTTTTGCAGGACGCCAACCGCTATGAAATGCGAAGGGACCAATACGCCAAGATATACGAGGCGGAGTTGCTCAAGCTGGTGAGGAAGCTCCGCCCGGCAGTCCTGCATGCAGCATCCTTCCACTTCAATGCCCATGCGGCGCTCAAAGTGCGTGAAAAGTTTGGGACACCTGTGATCTATGAGGTGAGGGGCCTGTCACTTCTCGTGGACATGTCGATTGGCCGAGGAACGGACAAACGACATCCGAAGATGCTGCCGTCCTGGAGCCGCCTGCTTGAATTCCACGAGGAGGTGGAGGTTGCAAAGGCTGCCGACCATCTCCTTTGCATAACGGGAGCAATGGCCAGTCTCTTCCAGTCCTTGGGCGTGCCAGCGGAAAGATGCTCATTGCTGCTCAACGCAGCTGAGGGGAAGATCGTAGAAGCTGTGAGGGGGCCAAGGCGTAAAAGCAGCAGCGGGACCGCCGGCTCTGGCAAAACGATCGGATATTTCGGATCCATCCAGTTTTACGAAGGGCTGGACGATCTGTGTTCTGCAATAGAAATCCTTGCCGAAGAGCGTCCTGATCTCAACGTAAAAGCCCTTATCATAGGTGACGGGCGATATGAGGTGACCCTCAAAAACCGGATAGAGTCCTCGCCTCACCGTGATCATATCCAATTTCATGGTCGTGTTTCTCACGAACAGATCGAGCGCTATTTTGAAGAATGTGATGCGATGGTCTACCCTCGCAAGTCCTTCCCTGTCACCGAGTTCGTCTCACCTCTCAAGCCACTGGAACCGATGGCGTTAGGCATCCCGGTGATCTCGTCGGACGTGGCCGCCCTTAAAGAAATCGTCCTGGACGGGAAGACGGGCTTTACATTCAAGGCCGGCGTTCCTCGCGAACTGGCCAAAACGATCGCGTCCGTTCTTACGGACGAGGCAGCAACGGCCACGGTGGTTGAGAACGCTCGCAGCTATGTCCAGCGGGAAAGAACATGGCTTCGGACGACTGAACTCCTGCCTCAACTGTACCGCAGGCTGGAAACACAAAAACGGGTCAGGCGCAGATGGCTTCCAATATGATCGGACTGGTGTACGGGCACTTCGCGTCTAACCTCGGTGATATCGCCATCACGAAAGGCGTTGCTCAGTTCCTCGGCGGGATGGGCAAGCAGTTCTGCTTCCTCGCGCCGCCCATGTCGGATGTCGGCCGCCGTGCGCTTGAGAAGCTTGAGGCCGATCTTGGCAAGCTCGATATCAGGCCTGCCGATTCCCAGCTGGAGAGCCCTTTGAGGCGGCGCAAACCCGAACAGGGAACGGAGCTCGGTTTTCTCGACGATGTCATCCTGCAGCCGGATGCCATCCTGGCGCGGAACAACATCGGCGATTGCGACACGTTAGTTTTCATGGGAGGCGAACATCTCTTCTCCAGCGGTTCCAGCAGAGACATCGATGCTTTAGCCGGCAGGCTCGTCCCTTGCCTGGCAGGGATTGCCGCAGGCAGGAAGGTCATCTGCCTGCCATCGACATTTGGCCCTTACAAGGATGCGCTTTCGCGGTGTTTGGTCCGAACGTTCCTCAAAGGATGCAGTGCCGCCGCCGTGCGCGAGCCCGCTTCGCTTGAACATATCGCAAGCCTCGGTCCGGATGTCCCGCAACTCCCTCTCTTTCTTGACTCCGCATTTCTTCTGCAGCCGCCGACATACGCACTGCCAGATGAGAAACTGATCAACGTGGTGGTTCGACTTGACCAGTTTGGAATGAGACTTGGCGGTCCGATGTCTAACTCGGCATTGAGGGCCATGCGCGAAAGCTCTTTTGCCGGGTCGGCCTCCATCAATTTGTCCACCTACCTGATCACCGAGTTGCTGCGCACGGATTCGGACGCGCGAGTTCAGATGCTTGTTCAAACGGATTCCGATCAGGAAGTGGCCAATGAAATCGCCAAGCGCATTCAGTCTCAAACCCAGTTCCCGCCGGAACGTCTCACCGTCTCTCGCCCGGCCACGATCGATGCGTTCCTGCTTGCGCTCTCACGTGGCCAGTGCACTGTCAGCAGCAGATTCCACGCAATCATCTTCTCCGCTTTGGTCGGGCGCCCCTCTCTTGGCGTTCACTTTCCCGAACATGGCCACAAGATTCCCGGGCTGATGTCGCTTCTCGGGCTGGCGGAATTCTCCTTCGACGGCAAGGCATCACAGGCCGCGGATGTCGCGGCGGCTCTGACGAGGCTTGTGAACAAGGCTGGCGAAATCTCTCAGGAACTGACCGGGCGCGTAGCCCAGCTCCGCTCGGGTACTGAAAGCTGGATGAGGTCCGCTCTTTCGGACTAGCTGCCGGACCGGGTCTGCGGCTCCCCGCGGAGGATTCGTTTGATCCGCGGCTCGCCACTTTCATCTCGTTGGTGAACGGCCGCATCGAGCGTGTGCGCCAGGCGTTCTGCCAGGCTGTGATAGGCGTAGTGCTTCTCGACGTGGTGCCTTGCGGCCGCGCCCATCTTCTCTCGTTCCGATTGCGGTGTCGCCGCCAGCGTCAAAATGGCTTCCGCCAGCTCTTCGGGCTGTCCCGGCGCAACCGTTATGCCCGCGCCGGCTTCTTCCACGGGATTGTTGGCCGCACGGCAGCAGAAGATTACCGGGCGCTGGGCGGCCATGAAATCGTAGAGCTTGCGCGGGCTGATGCCGTAGTTGAACATGGGCACATCGATCAGGCTGAAGATGAAGGCGTCAGCCTGGGAGGCAAGTTCAGGGATCATGCTTTTCGGGACGGGATCCTCAAAGGCGATATTCCACACGCCAAGACTTTTGGCGAGTGCGCGCAGATCCGCCTTCTGCGGGCCATCGCCGATCAGCCTCAGCCGAATCCCGCTTCCCCGCGGATGATCCTCCAAGAGACGCATCGCGCGAACGACATTGTCGAGCCCGTTGGCGCCCCCATGGGCCCCGAAATACATGAGCGTGAATTGCTCGTTCCGCGCGGGGGGTATTTCGGCAGGCCATTCCGCGACGTCTATGCCGTTGGAAAGCCAGATGACTTTCTCGGGAGGGATGCCCAGCGTTTGAATATAGGCGCCGGCATTGGGCCAAAGGACAAGAATCCTTTCGGCTGCCCGGTAAAGCGACTTTTCCAGCCGGCGGAGGAAATGGGCCGACGGACTGCTTTCCTTCAGTCTGCCCATGTTGATCAGCGCCTGTGGCCAGAGGTCCCTTACCTCGAACACGAACGGCACACCATGCCTTCGGGCCAGCCGCATCGCCGCCCAGGCGGCAAAGGGGTGAACACTGGAGCCAATAATCAGGTCCGGACGCTCCAATGCCGACAGGTTGGCAGGTTTGAGCAGCCGCAGCGTGAAAGTCAGCATATTGAGGATGCGGTCAGGCCCGTTTCCGGAATAGGTCGGCGTCTTCAGCCAAAGGAAGGGAATGCCGCCGAAACGTTCCAAGCGGGCCTGTTCGCCGGCGGCGAGCCGTTGCCGCCCCGACAGATGCTCCGTGCTCGCGCCGATGATCGATGCCGTCCAGCCGAATTCCGGCAGGTATTTGGCCAAAGAGAAATGACGGGTTCCTCCCGCGCCCTCGGGCTCCTCGGCGTAGTGATTGATCATCCAGACGTGTTTCATGTTGCTGAGGGGCGGAGCTGTCAATGGAGGGCAGGCGAGGGGAAGGTCCGGGGCGTGCCGGTTCACGTATCGAGCGCATCCTCCAGGCGTCGATCCAGCCTGACGACGGGCTCGCCCGCAAGCTTGCGGTAGAGCGCCACCAATCTTTGTTCCTGCTCCTCCCAATTGATACGCAGGGCTGCCTTGCGGGCATTTGCCGCCAATTGCAGGCGCATCTCCTCGTCATCGAGCAGCCGCTGAATGGCTTGGGCAAGCGCCTTCGTGTCTCCTGGAGGGACGGCGATGCCGAAGCCGTGTTCGTTCATAATCCTGCGGATCTCGGGCAGGTCCGAAGCCACGACAGGCAATCCGCCCATCATGTATTCGAACAGCTTGTTGGAGTCGGTGGTGAGGTGATTGAGGCAGGTGTTTTCAAGCGGCTGCACCCC
>Ga0180221_1001104_pt1 | contig 19430 bp, 19 predicted proteins | sample eDN5th37CKraftMG_FD_151339 | JGI IMG/M metagenome (GOLD analysis project Ga0180221, IMG submission 151339) | Enriched Miracle-Growth compost microbial communities from Emeryville, California, USA - eDNA 5th pass 37_C Kraft MG (version 2) (version 2) ...
GACCCACCACCAAGCCGTCATCGCGCTCGCCCGACGCCGCGTCGACGTCCTCCACGCGATGCTCAGAAACCGCCAGCCCTACGAGGTCCGCCCGGCCAAAGCTGCTTGACAAACGCATTAGGCAGCCATCCGCTCCCCCGCGACCGAGCCGAGCACGTACCCGTGGCAGCCGGCGACGGTGAACGCGGCCCGGCGGCCGGCCAGCTCGCCGGGCGCGACGAGGATCCGCCGGCTCGACGGCGAGCTGACGAGCAGGCGCGGGACGCGGGCCGGCACGTTGGCGATCACGAGCAGCAGCGGTCCGCGCCGGCCCGACAGCGCGGCCGGCAGGGGCCCGACCCCGCCCTCGAGCAGCGCGAGGCGCACGTGCTGGGCCGTCCACCCGTGCAGGTCGGCGTCCAGCGTCACCGGGCGGCGGTCGCCGGGCAGCAGCAGCGCGCAGCCGCCGCGGCGCGCCAGGTGCACGGTCAGCGACGCCGCCGCGCGCACCGCCTCGTCCAGCGCCTCGTCGCTGGCCGGCAGGCGCGCGTCGAGCGCGACGAGCGGGCGCGCGTCGGCCTCGGGGCGCAGGCGCCGCTCCTGGAGGCCGGCGCCGCGGGCCAGCGACGGCCAGTGGATGCGCGCGGCCGACGCGCCCTCGCGCGCGGGACGCAGCCCGTCGAGCTCGACCTCGGCGGCGCCGAACCCGGAGCGCCGCCCGCCGGCGCCCGTGCCGTCGCCGCCGTCGTCGCGCCCGGCGACGAGCACCGGCTCCACGCGCGGGAGCACGAGGACCGACGCGGGCGGCCCGTCGCCGTCGACGCGCGCGGTCACGAGCCCGAGCGGATCGCCGAAGCGCAGCGCCGGCGGCGCCAGCTCGCGCCGGCCGCGGCGCTCGAAGCGGGCCTGCACGCGCAGCCGCGCGCGGCGCCCGAACCCCAGCCCGCGCGGCTCGTCGATGAGCGGGTCCACGAGCGCCGCGCCGAGCAGGCCCAGCGGACCGCCGCGGGCGGCGAGGCGCACCTCGACCGCCTCCCCCTCGACCGCGCGCCGCACCCCGACGCTGCGGTCCACGCGCGCGCCGAACGCGCCCCCGACCGCCCAGCCCAGCGAGCCGATCGCCAGCACCAGCAGCGTGGCGGCGGGCACGAACAGCGGCTCGCAGTCGAACAGCCCCGCGCCGGCGAGCAGGAACAGCCCCAGCCCGAGCAGGCGCAGGCCCCCGCGCGCGTCGACCTGGCCGAAGCGTCGAGTCGCGCGCGCCCCCATCCCCGCGCCTCCCCTACAGGGCGGGCGTGGCCGCCACCGCGTCGGCGATCACGGCCTCGGCGGTCTCCCCCACCGCCTCGGGTCCGAGGAGGATGCGATGCGACAGCACCACCTGCGCGAGCGCCTGGACGTCGTCGGGCAGCGCGTGGTCGCGGCCCTCCAGCAGCGCGCGCGCCTTGGCGGCGCGCAGCAGCAGCAGGCCGGCGCGCGGCGAGGCGCCCAGCTCGACGCGCGGGTCGCTGCGGGTGCGCTGCAGCAGGTCGACGATGTAGCCGCGCAGCGCGTCGGACGCATGCACCGCGTTGGCGGCCGCCTGCGCGGCGAGCACCTCGGCGGCCGTGGCGACCGGCTCCAGCGCCGCGACGCGGTCGCCGCGCTCGTGCTCGTGCAGCATCGCGACCTCCGAGGCGCGCGACGGGTAGCCGAGCGAGATGCGCACCATGAACCGGTCGACCTGCGCCTCGGGCAGCGGGTAGGTGCCCTCGAACTCGACCGGGTTCTGCGTGGCGAAGACGATGAACGGCCGGGCCAGGTCGTGGGTGGTGCGCTCGACGGTGACGCGGCCCTCCTGCATGCACTCCAGCAGGCCCGACTGGGTCTTCGGCGACGCGCGGTTGATCTCGTCGACGAGGACGACGTTGGCGAAGATGGCGCCCGGGCGGAACACGAAGACGCCCTCGCGCTGGTCGTAGACGTTCGTGCCGACGAGGTCGGCCGGCAGCAGGTCGGCGGTGCCCTGCACGCGCGAGAACGTGAGGTCCAGCGAGCGCGCCAGCGCCCGCGCGAGCGTGGTCTTCCCGACGCCCGGGAGGTCCTCGACGAGCACGTGGCCGTCGGCGGCCAGCGCGACGAGCACGCCGGTGACGACCTCGTCGCGGACCTCGACCGCGCGGCTGATGTTCTCCGCGACGCGGCGCAGCGTGTCGGCGGCGTCGGCCGCCTCGCCCGGGGACAGGCGCTCGGTCGCGCTCACCGCACGCTCCCGGCGGCCGACGCGGGCGCGCGCAGGGCGGTCACCACGTCCAGCACGGCCGCGGCGACGGCGCTCTTGGCGTCCATCGGCACGTGCGTCTCGGTCTCGGCGGTCACGATCGTCACCTCGTTGGTCGGCACGTCGAAGCCGGCCCCCGGAGCGGCGACGTCGTTGACGACGACGGCGTCGAGGCCCTTGGCGCGGAGCTTGCGGCGGCCGTACTCGACGGCGCCCTCGCCGGTCTCGGCGGCGAACCCGACGAGCGTCTGGCCGGGCCGGCGGCGGTCGGCGAGGCCCGTGAGGATGTCGGGCGTGCGCTCCAGGACGACCTCCATGCGCTCGCCGACCTCGTCCTTCTTGAGCTTGTGGCCGGCGGCGCCGGCGGGGCGGAAGTCGGCGACCGCGGCCGCCATCAGCAGGACGTCGCAGTCGTCGAAGCGCGCCTCGCAGGCGGCCTGCAGCTCGGCGGCGGTCTCGACGTCGACGACCTCCACGCGCGGGTTGCGCGGGAGCGACACGTTGGCGGCGACGACGGTGACGCGCGCGCCGCGCGCGGCGGCCTCGTCGGCGAGCGCGAAGCCCATGCGCCCCGACGAGCGGTTGCCGACGAAGCGCACGGCGTCGATCGGCTCGCGGGTGCCGCCGGCGGAGATCAGCACGCGCAGCCCGTCCATCGGACCGCCGGACGCGGCGGGCAGGACCGCCTCGAGGGCGGCGAGCAGCTCGGGCGGCTCCGGCAGGCGGCCGGCGCCGGCCTCGCCCTTGGAGGCCAGCCGGCCGGTGCCCGGCTCGAGGACGGTGACGCCGCGGGCGCGCAGCGTCTCGACGTTGGCGGCCGTGGCCGGGTTGGCCCACATCGCGTCGTTCATCGCGGGCGCGACGACGAGCGGGCAGCGGGCGGCGAGCGCGGCGCTCGTCAGCAGGTTGTCGGCGAGGCCGTGGGCGAGCTTGGCGATCGTGTTCGCGGTCGCCGGCGCGACGAGGAAGGCGTCGGCGTTGCGGACCAGCTCCAGGTGCGAGAGCGGGTCGTGCTCGGGCGGCGACTGGTCGGGGAAGGCGCCGCGGGCCGGGTCGCGCTCGAACTCGTCGGTGAGGACGGGCGCGCCGGTGAGCGCGGCGAAGGAGGCGGCGCCGACGAAGCGCTGCGCGGTGGGCGTCTGGACGACGCGCACCACGTGGCCGGCGGCGGTGGCCAGGCGCACGAGCTCCAGCGCCTTGTAGGCGGCGATCCCTCCGCTGACGCCCAGGAGGATCCGGGCCACCGCGTTCTCCCTCCCGCGTACGACTCGGCCGGGTTCGGCCGGTTACCGGTAGTGGTACTTGATCTTCCCCGAGGCGACTTCCTCGAGCGCGATCGTCAGGTAGTTCTTCGAGGCCGTGTCGACCATCGGCGGCGGGAACTCGTCGAACGTGCCCTCGCCGAGGTTGTGGTAGTACGAGTTGATCTGGCGCGCGCGCTTGGCGGCCACGATCACGGAGGCGTAGTTGCTGTCGACGTTCTCCAGGAGGCGGTCGATGCGCGGGGAGATCATGCCCCTGAGGGTACCGACTCGCCTAAGTGCTCCTTCACGATCGCCACGAGCCGCTCGACGGCCTCCTCCAGGCGGTCGTTGACGACGACGTAGGGGAACTCGTCGCGGGCCGCCAGCTCGTCGAGCGCGACGGTCAGGCGGCGCTCGATCTCCTCGTCGCTGTCGGTCCCGCGGCCGATGAGGCGCAGGCGCAGCACGTCGGGCGAGGGCGGCGCGATGAAGATCTGGACGGCGTCGGGAACCGTGCGGCGGACCTGGCGCGCGCCCTGCACCTCGATCTCCAGCACGACGGGCCGGCCCGCGTTGACGCGGTCCTCGAGCTCGCGGCGCAGCGTGCCGTAGCGGCGGCCGGAGTACTCGGCCCACTCGACGAACTCGCCGGCGTCGACGAGGCGCGTGAACTCCTCGTCGGAGAGGAAGTGGTAGTCCACGCCCTGCGTCTCGCCCGGCCGGGGGCGGCGGGTCGTGGCGCTGACGGACAGCTCCAGCTCCGGCACGCGCTGGAGCAGCGCCCGGATCAGCGTCCCCTTGCCGACCCCCGACGGGCCCGTGATGACGAAGACCGCGCTCAGCGGCGCAGCATCCCGACGAGCTCGGTGCGCTGGCGCTCCGAGAGCCCGCCGATCGTCTTCGACGGCGAGATGCGGCACTGCTGGAGGATCTTGTTGACCTTCACGCGGCCATACTTCGGAACGGCCAGGAGCATGTCGAAGACCTTGGCCGTCTCGACCCATTCGGGCGGCTCGAGCAGCAGCTGATGGATCGACGCGCGCCCGGCGCGCAGATCGCGCTTCAGCTGGGCCCTGCGGCTGCGGATGTCGTTGGCCCGTTGCAGGGCCTCCATCCGCTGGACGAGGGAGCGCTCAGGAGCCGCCGAGGTCTTGGAGGCGGTGTTCGAGGGGGACGGCGGCATGGGCGGCGAGTCTACATAGGAGTCGCGGGCGATCAAGACGCGACAGCCAAATCTGCCTTGACCTCAACTTCAGGTCGAAGGATGTGGAGGCTGGTTGACCCTCGATTTCTCGATTTGCAGGCATTTTGGAAGTCGACATGGCAGACTCCCCCGTCTCATGGCGTACCGCCGCCTCCTGCGCCCGCTCCTCTTCCTGCTGCCGGCCGAGGCCGCTCATCGACTGGGCGCGCTCGCACTGTCGATCCTGACCGCGGTCCGGCCGCTGCGGGCCCTGGCCCGCCGCCGCTGCGTGCCGGCGGACCCGGCGCTGCGGACGCAGGCGCTCGGCCTCGACCTGCCCAGCCCGGTGGGGCTGGCCGCGGGCTTCGACAAGGACGCGCGGCTGTTCGACGCGGCGCTCGCGCTGGGCTTCGGCTTCGTCGAGGTCGGCACGGTGACCGCGCTGCCCCAGCCGGGCAACGACCCGCCGCGCCTGGCGCGGCTGCCGGGCGACCGCGCGCTGCTCAACCGGTTCGGCTTCAACAACGCAGGCGCCGCCGCGGCGGCGGCGCGGCTGGCGCGCCGCGACCGGACCGCGGGCGTCGTGGGCGCGAACGTCGGGAAGTCGAAGGCGGCGCCGCTGGAGGGCGCGGTCGACGACTACCGCCGCTCGACCGCCGCGGTGGCGCCGGTCAGCGACTTCCTGGTCGTGAACGTCAGCTCGCCCAACACGGTCGGGCTGCGGTCGCTGCAGGACCCCGACGCGCTGCGGCCGCTGCTCGAGGCGGTGGTCTCGGAGGCGAGCGGCACGCCGGTGCTCGTGAAGGTCGCGCCGGACCTCGCCGACGAGGACGTCGACGCGGTCGTGGACCTGGCGCTGGAGCTGGGCCTGGCCGGCCTCATCGCGACGAACACGACGATCGACCGCTCGGTCCTGCGCGCCGACCGGGCGCGGGCCGACGCCGCGTTCGAGGGCGGCGGGATCTCGGGCGCGCCGCTGGCGCCGCGGGCGCTGGCGGTCCTGCGCCGCGCGCGGGCGCGCGCGGGAGACCGGCTCCTGCTCGTCGCCGCCGGCGGCATCGAGACCGCCGCCGACGTCTGGGAGCGCGTCCTCGCCGGCGCGACCCTCGTCGAGGTCTACACCGCCTTCGTCTACGAGGGCCCGGGCTTCCCGGCCCGCCTCAACCGCGAGCTCGCCGCGCTCGCGCGCGCGCAGGGCTACGCGCGCGTGCAGGACGCCGTGGGCGCGGGCGCGCCGTTGTCGGATTGAGGTCGCATGGCGACCTGGATCCGACAACGGTCCCGCGGGGAGCGCGGCGCAGCGGACCGGCGCGGCGCGCGAGGCCCTACGCCGGCTCCGCGACCTTCCCGTGGATCTCCTGGAGCGAGCGGACCTCGGCCTCGCCGCCCACGCGGGCGGCGCGGATCGCGCGCGCGGCGGCCAGCCCGCCGGCCAGCGTCGTGATGCACGGGATGCCGTGGGCGATCGCCGCGCGGCGGATCTCCCAGCCGTCGGAGCGGGCGCCCGAGCCGGTCGGCGTGTTGATGACGAGGTCGACGCCGCCGGCCTCGATGCGGTCGACGACGTGCGGCGAGCCCTCGCCGATCTTGTTCAGCGTCTCCACCGGCACCCCGTAAGGCCGCAGCGCCTGGGCGGTGCCGCGCGTGGCGACGATGCTGAACCCGAGGTCGTAGAGCAGGAACGCGATCCCGACCGCCGCCGCCTTGTCGTCGTCGGTGACCGACAGGAACACGGTCCCGCTCTGCGGCAGCGCCGCCCCGGCCGCCGCCTGCGCCTTCGCGAACGCGGTCGGGAAGTCGGCCGCGATGCCCATCACCTCGCCGGTCGAGCGCATCTCCGGCCCCAGCAGCGCGTCGGCGCCGCTGAAGCGGTTGAACGGCATCACCGCCTCCTTGACCGACACGTGCGACCCGTTCATCGGGTCGGCGGGCAGCCCGAGGTCGGCGATCTTCTCGCCGAGCATGATCCGGCAGGCCATTTTGGCCAGCGGCACGCCGATCGCCTTCGACACGAACGGCACGGTCCGCGACGCGCGCGGGTTGGCCTCGATCACGTACACCTGCCCGCCGGCGACCGCGAACTGGATGTTGATGAGGCCGACCACGCCGAGCCCGAGCGCGATGCCGTCCACCTGGCGGCGGATCTCCTCGAGCTCCTCGGCGCCCAGCGAATGCGGCGGCAGCGCGCAGGCCGAGTCGCCGGAGTGGATGCCGGCCTCCTCGACGTGCTGCATGATCCCGCCGATCCAGGTCTGCTCGCCGTCGCACAGCGCGTCGACGTCGACCTCGATCGCGTTCTCCAGGAACCGGTCGAGGTAGATCTCGCCCTGGGGGCGGACACGCTCGAAGTACGCGGCCAGCCCCTCCTCGGAGTAGACGATCTCCATCGCCCGCCCGCCGAGCACGTACGACGGGCGCACGAGCAGCGGGAACCCGACCTGCGGCGCGACGCGCAGCGCCTCGCTCGGCGAGTGCGCGGTCGCGTACGGCGGCGCCTGGTAGCCGAGCTCGGCCAGCAGCGCGCCGAACCGGCCGCGGTCCTCGGCGCGGTCGATCGCGTCGACGCTCGTGCCCAGCAGCGGCACCCCGGCCGCCTGCAGCCCGGCGGCGAGCTTCAGCGGCGTCTGGCCGCCGAACTGGACGATCACGCCCTCGGGCCGCTCGACCTCCACGACGCCGAGCACGTCGTCGAGCGTGAGCGGCTCGAAGTACAGCCGGTCGCTCGTGTCGTAGTCGGTCGAGACCGTCTCCGGGTTGCAGTTGACCATCACCGCGTCGCGGCCGGACTCGCGCACGGTCATCGCCGCGTGCACGCAGCAGTAGTCGAACTCGATGCCCTGGCCGATGCGGTTGGGCCCCGACCCGAGGATCACGACGCTGCGGTTGTCGCCGCGCTCGACCTCGCTGGCGGCGCGCCGCTCCCAGCCCGAGTAGAAGTACGGCGTCTCGGCCGCGAACTCGGCCGCGCACGTGTCGACCGCCTTGAACGAGCGCTCGCCGGCGAACACCGCGTCCGGGTCGGCGGCGACCGCGGCCAGCTCGCGCAGGTACCACGGGTCGATGCCCGTCCGCGCGTGGACCGCCTCGATCGTCGCGCCGCGGCGCAGCACCTCGAGCAGCACGTCGTAGCGGTCGGCGCTCGGCTCCTCCAGGCGCGTGAGCAGCTCCTCGACCGTGCCGGACACGTCGGGCGCGGCGTCGAGCTCGCGCGAGCGCATCGCCTTCAGGAACGCCTGCCCGAAGGTGCGGCCGATAGCCATCGCCTCCCCCACGCTCTTCATGTGCGTGGTCAGCTCGGCGTCGACGCCCTGAAACTTCTCGAACGCGAACCGCGGCCACTTCACGACGACGTAATCGATCGTCGGCTCGAACGCGGCGGGCGTGCGGCGCGTGATGTCGTTGTCGATCTCGTCCAGCGCGTAGCCGACCGCCAGCCGCGCCGCGATCTTGGCGATCGGGAACCCGGTCGCCTTCGACGCCAGCGCGCTCGACCGCGACACGCGCGGGTTCATCTCGATGACGAGGATCTCCTCGGTCGCCGGGTTGACCGCGAACTGGACGTTGGAGCCGCCGGTCTCCACGCCGACCGCGCGGATGACGGCGAACGCCTGGTCGCGCAGCTTCTGGTAGAGCCGATCGGGCAGCGTCTGCTGCGGCGCGACCGTGACCGAGTCGCCCGTGTGGACGCCCATCGGGTCGACGTTCTCGATCGAGCAGATGATCACGCAGTTGTCGAGCCGGTCGCGCATGACCTCGAGCTCGAACTCGCCCCACCCGATCACCGACTGGTCGATGAGGATCTGGCCGATCGGCGACGCCTCCAGCCCGCGCGCGGCGACCGCCCGCAGCTCGTCGGCGTCGTGGGCCACGCCGCCGCCCTGGCCGCCCAGGGTGTACGCGGGCCGCACGATCACCGGGTAGCCGGTCTCGTCGGCGAACGCGATCGCCTCGTCGACCGCGTGCGCGATCGCGCTGGCCGGCATCTTCAGGCCGGCCGCCTCCATCGTCGCGCGGAACAGCTCGCGGTCCTCGGCCCGCCCGATCGCCTCGTAGTCGGCGCCGATGAGCTGCACGCCGTAGCGCTCGAGCGTCCCGTCCTCGTGCAGCGCCCGCGCGAGGTTCAGCGCGGTCTGCCCGCCGAGCGTCGGCAGCAGCGCGTCGGGCCGCTCCTTGGCGATGACCTGCGCGACCGGGCCCGGCAGCAGCGGCTCCACGTACGTGGCCGTCGCGAACTCCGGGTCGGTCATGATCGTCGCCGGGTTGGAGTTGACGAGGACGACCTCGTAGCCCTCCTCGAGCAGGACCTTGCAGGCCTGCACGCCCGAGTAGTCGAACTCCGCCGCCTGCCCGATCACGATCGGCCCCGAGCCCAGGACGAGGATCTTGTGGATGTCGTCGCGCCTAGGCATGTGCGATCTGCTCCAAGAAGCGGTCGAAGAGGTACAGCGAGTCGTTGGGGCCGGGGCCCGCCTCCGGGTGGTACTGGACGGTGCCGCCGGGGACGTCGAGCAGCGTCAGCCCCTCGACCGTGCGGTCGTAGAGGTTGATGTGCGAGAGCTGCGCGGCCCCGAAGTCGGTCTCCCAGCGGACCGGCTCGTCGGTCTCCAGGCGGTGCTGGCCGCCGGGGCCGACGACGGCGAACCCGTGGTTCTGGGAGGTGATCTCGACGGTGCCGGTCTCGAGGTCCTTGACCGGGTGGTTGGCGCCGCGGTGGCCGAACGGGAGCTTGAACGTCTCCAGCCCGACCGCCCGCGACAGGAGCTGGTGGCCCAGGCAGATCCCGAACGTCGGCTTCGTCCCGATCAGCTCGCGCAGCGTGTCGACGACGTAGCCGAGCGCGGCCGGGTCGCCCGGGCCGTTGGCCAGGAAGTAGGCGTCGCCGTCGCGCCCGGCCAGGTCGGCGGCGCTCGTCGTGCACGGGTGCAGCTCGACGCGCGCGCCGCGCTCGACCAGGTTGCGCACGATCGAGCCCTTGATGCCGGTGTCGATCGCGACGATCCGCGGCCCGTCGTTGCCCTCGCCCAGCAGGATCGGCCGCTCCGGCGTCACCTCGCGGGCCAGGTCCAGGCCGGTCATCGGCGCCTCGGCCTGCACGCGCTCCATCGCCTCGGCCTCGGCCATCGCGTCGGGGAAGATCCCGCCGCGCATCGAGCCCTTGTCGCGCAGGTAGCGCACGACCGCGCGGGTGTCGACGCCGGTCATCGCCGGCACGCCCTCGCGGTCCAGCCAGTCCAGCCAGCCGCCCTCGGCGTTGGGCGCGTCGGCGTGGTTGACGGCCGAGCGCATCACGACCCCGCGCGCGTGGATCGCGTCGGACTCCATCGCCGCCTGGCTGACGCCGTAGTTGCCGATGTGCGGGTAGGTGAAGACGATGATCTGGCGGCGGAACGAGGGGTCGGTGACCGACTCCTGGTAGCCGCTCATGCCGGTGGTGAAGACGACCTCGCCGGTGACGTGGCCGCCCGCGCCGGCCGGGTCCCCGTCGAAGCGGGTCCCGTCCTCGAGCAGGAGATAGCTCATGAGCCGCGGACCTCGCTCAGCGCGAACGAGCGCTCGCGGTAGGCCACCGCGCCGGCGGCGACGGTCAGCAGCACGCGGCCGTTGAGCTCGCGGCCGGCGAAGCAGGAGTTCTCCGAGCGCGACTCGTAGCCGCTCTCCCCCACCAGCCAGGTCGCCTCGAGATCGACGAGGCACAGGTTCGCGGGCGCGCCGACCTGGATGATCGGGACCGGCAGGTCCATCAGGCGGGCGCCGGCGGTCAGCCGCTCGACGACCAGCGCCAGCGGGAGCACCCCGGGGCGCACCAGGCCGGTGTAGACGGCGGCGAAGGCCGTCTCCAGGCCGGTCGTGCCCATCGGCGCCTCCTCGAACGGCACGTCCTTCTCGAACCCGGCGTGCGGCGCGTGGTCGGTGGCGATGCACTCGATCGTGCCGTCGCGCAGCCCGGCGATGACCGCCTGGCGGTCGCGCTCGGTGCGCAGCGGCGGGTTCATCTTCATGCGCGTGTCGAGCCCCAGCACCGCCTCGTCGGTCAGCAGCAGGTGGTGCGGCGAGGCCTCGCCGCTCACCGGCGCGCCGGCCGCGCGGGCCGCCGCCAGCGCCTCGACCGACTGCCAGGCCGACAGGTGCTGGAAGTGCGTGCGCGCCTCCTCGTCGAGGGCGAGCGCGGCGTCGCGGGCGACCATCGTCGACTCGCCCACCGACGGGTAGCCGGCCAGGCCGAGGCGCGCGGACACCTCGCCCTCGTGCATCACGCCGCCGGCGCTGAGCGTCGGGTCCTCCTCGTGGAGGGCGATCACGCCGCCGCACAGCTTCTGGTAGCGCATCGCGCGGCGCAGGATCCCGGCGGAGACGACCGGCTTGCCGTCGTCGGTGAAGCCGACCGCGCCGGCGTCGCGCAGCTCCTGCATCTCGGTCAGCTCCGTGCCGGCCAGGCCGCGCGTGATCGCGGGCATGAACCCGACGGGGACGCGCGCGTCGCGCTCGGCCTGCTCGCGCACCGCGTTCAGCAGCGGCGCGTTGTCGAGCACCGGGTCGGTGTTGGGCATCGCGACGACCGCGCAGTAGCCGCCGGCGGCGGCCGCGCGCGTGCCGGTCTCGATGTCCTCCTTGTGCTCCTGCCCGGGCGTGCGCAGGTGCACGTGCGGGTCGACGAAGCCGGGGAACAGGTGGCGGCCCTCGCCGTCGACGACCTCGGCGCCCTCGGGCACCGCGGCGTCGCCGGGCGGGGCGATCTCAGCGATCTCGCCGCCGCGCACGACCACGTCGTGCGGGGCGTCGATGCCGGCGTTGGGGTCCAGGACGTGGGCGCGGCGCACGACGATCGTGGCGTCGGGCGCGGGCGCGCGGACCAGCCGCGGCGCGGCCATCAGGCGAGCACCGGGCCCGGGGTGGCCGGCTCGGGCGTGGTCGCCCGGGCCCCGGCCAGCAACTCGTAGAGGACGGCCATGCGCACCACGACGCCGGCCTCGACCTGAGCGGTGATCACCGCCTGGGGCGAGTCGACGACGTCGCCGCTCAGCTCGACGCCGCGGTTGACCGGGCCCGGGTGCATGAGCACCTGGCGCGGCCCCAGCCGGCGGCCGTCGATCTGGTAGTTGGCGACGTACTCGCGCAGCGACGGCACGTAGCTGTCGCGCATGCGCTCCTTCTGCATCCGCAGCGTGTAGACGACGTCGGCGTCGCGCAGCTCGTCGAGCGTGAAGCGCACGTCGCAGCCGAGCGCCTCGATCCCGCGCGGGATCAGCGTCGGCGGCCCGCACACGGTCACGTGCGCGCCCATCGTCGTGAAGGCGAGGATGTCGGAGCGGGCGACGCGCGAGTGCTCGACGTCGCCGACGATCCAGATGTGCTTGCCCTCGAGCGAGCCGAGGCGGCGCACGAGCGTGAAGACGTCCAGCAGCGCCTGCGTGGGGTGCTCGTGCTTGCCGTCGCCGGCGTTGACGACCGCGGCCGGCGTCCAGCGGGCGACCATCGCGGCCGCCCCCGCGTGCGGGTGGCGGATGACGATCGCGGCCGGGTCGTAGGCCGACAGCGTCTGGATCGTGTCCTTCAGCGACTCGCCCTTCTCGACGCTGGAGCCGCTGGCGGCGAAGTTCGTGACGTCGGCGCTGAGCGTCTTGGCGGCGATCTCGAAGCTCGACCGCGTGCGCGTCGAGTTCTCGTAGAAGAGGTTCAGGACGCGACGGCCGCGCAGCGTCGGCAGCTTCTTGATCTCGCGCCCGGAGGCCTCGGCGAACGACCCCGCGCGGGCGAGGATGCGCTCGATCCCGTCGCGGTCGAGGTCGGCGATCGACAGCAGGTGGCGGGGCATCAGACGACGGCCTCCTCGAGCTCGGAGATGGTGACCTCGTCGACGCCGTCGAGCTCCTCGACGCGGACGTTCACGCGCTCGCGGTGCGAGGTCGGAAGGTTCTTGCCCACGTAGTCGGGGCGGATCGGCAGCTCGCGGTGGCCGCGGTCGGCGACGACGGCGAGCTGGACGCGCGCGGGGCGGCCGTAGTCGAACAGCGCCTCGATCGCGGCGCGCACCGTGCGGCCCGTGTAGAGGACGTCGTCGACGATCACGACCGTGCGCCCCTCGACGTCGAAGTCGAGGTTGGACGCGTGCACCTCGGGCTCGGCGGCGCGGGTGCCGACGTCGTCGCGGTAGAAGCTGATGTCCAGCGCCCCGAGCGGGACGTCCGCGTCGAGCAGGTCGTCGACGAGGCGCTTGAGGCGGGCGGCGAGCGGGGCGCCGCGGCGGTGGATGCCGACGATCGCGAGCCGGTCGGCATCGGCGTTCTTCTCGACGATCTCATGCGCGATGCGCACGAGGGTTCGCCGCATGTCGTCCTGATCGAGGACGACCTTCTCGTCTGCCATTGTCTCCGTCCTTCCTGGCCTCACGGGACCGGGTTAAAGGAACTCTCCGATCGACTGTAGCAACGGGTCCGGCGGCCGACGGTTCGGGCCTTGACCCTCCAGTCGGTGGAGACCGCAGCATGGCGCCCATGACCGACGACACGCCGCTCATGCGCATCGGCGAGCTCGCCCGCCGCACGGGGCTGTCCGTGCGGACGATCCGCTTCTACGCGGACGCCGGCGTCGTGCCCGAGGCGGCCCGCAGCGAGGCCGACTACCGGCTGTTCGACGCGGCCGCCCTGGCCCGGCTGGAGCTGGTGCGCACGCTGCGCGAGCTCGACGTCGACCTGGAGTCGATCCGGCGGCTGCTGGCGCGCGAGGCGTCGCTCGACGACGTGCTCGCCACCCACGCGGCCGCGCTCGACGCCCAGATGCGCGTCCTGCGTCTGCGACGCGGCGTGCTGCGCGCGGTCATGTCCCGTCCCACCGAAGCCGAGGAGCTCGAGCTCATGCACCGCCTGGCCACCCTGTCCGCCGACGAGCGCCGCCGCATCGTCACCGAGTTCGTGGACGAGACGTTCGCCGGCGTGAGCGGCCCCGCCGCCGACGCCGTCGCCGCGCGGATGCGGGCCGCGATGCCCGACCTGCCCGAGGAGCCGACGCCCGAGCAGGTCGCGGCGTGGGTCGAGCTGGCCGAGCTGATCGCCGACCCGGCGTTCCGCGCCGCCGTGCGCGCGATGGCCGAGCGCGGCGCGGAGGGCGGCGAGGCGCCGGGCGCGGGCGCCGACGTCGCCGCGCTCGTGGCCGACCGGGCGGGCGCCGCGCTGGCCGCCGGCGTGGACCCGGCGTCCGACGCGGCGGCGCCCGTCGTCGACGAGCTCGCCGCCGCGTTCGGGCCGGCGGGCGCCGACCGGGCCGCGCTCGCCGAGCGCCTCGCGGCGTTCACCGACCGCCGCGTCGAGCGCTACTGGCGGCTGCTCGGCGTGATCAACGGCTGGCCGGCGGTGCCCGAGACCGTGCCCGCGTGGGAGTGGCTCGTCGCGGGCCTGCGGGCGCGGCCGGCCTCGCCGGCGAGCTCCCGGCTGACCGTGATCGCCACCGCGTGCGTGCGGTTGCGCGCGTGCAGCTTGCGGGTGATCGCGCGGATGCAGCCGCGCACCGTCTCCGGCGCGAGGTACAGCCGCGCGCCGATCTGCGCGCTGGTCAGGCCGGCGGCCAGCAGCGCGACGATCTCGCGTTCTCGGTCGGTCAGGGTTCGCGGCATCGCGGTCATCAGGCTGCCAGGGCGGCCGGGGCCGGCTCGGCGGGCGCGGGAGCGGGCGCGGGCGCGGGGGTCGCCGGCTTCTCGTCGGTGCCGATCGCGGCGCGCGCCTCGTCGAGCGCCTCCGACACGCCGGCCGACAGCTCGGTCAGCGCCTCGGCCGTCTTGGCGACCTCCTCGGAGATCGACCGCAGCTCGGACGCCGCGCCCGACACGTTCGCGACGCGGTCGACCATGCTGTCCATGCCGGCGGCCGCGTCGCGCACGCCGGCGCTGATCGCCGCGAAGCTCTCGCCTGCGGAGGCGGCGCGCTCGTCGACGGCGTCGGAGCGGCGGGTCATCGTCTCGACCGCGCCGGTCAGCGCGCCGAGCGCCTCGCCCGACCGCTGGTTGAGCTCGGTGATGCGCTCCAGCGACGCGCGGGTGTCGTCGGCCAGCTCGCGCACCTGCGTGGCGACGACGGCGAAGCCCTTGCCGTGGTCGCCGGCGCGGGCGGCCTCGATCGCCGCGTTGAGCGCCAGCAGGTTCGTCTGGTCGGCGATCTCGCCGATCGACTCGACGATGGAGGCGATCTCCTTGGTCTGCTCGGCCAGCGCGTCGACGCGCTCGCCGATGTCGCTCACCGCGTCGCGGAGCTGGCCGACCTCGCCGACGCACACCGACACGACCTGCTCGCCGTCGGTGGCGCGGTCGACGCAGGCGCGCAGCTCCTGGGCGGCCGCGTCGGCCAGGCCGCCGAGCTGCACGGCCTCGCCGTGGAGCTGCTCGGCAGAGCTGTGCGACTGCTGCGCGGCGGCGGCCATCCGCTGAGCGGCCTCGTCGAGCTCGCCCTGGCGCTCGCCGAGCGACTCGGTCTGGCGGGCGAGGTGCTCGAGCAGCTCGCCGGTGCGGTCGCGCGAGGTCATGAACGACTCGACCACGAGCGCCAGGTCGAACGTCGCCAGGCGGCGGTAGGCCATGAGCGCCGCGGCCAGCTCGGCCGGCCTGCGGGCGTGGCGGCGCACGAGCCGGTTGAAGATCGTCTCGTCGATGCGCAGCTGCGCGGCGGCGAAGTCGGCGAGCGGCAGGTCGATGCGGTCGTGCATGATCCCGATCGCCCGCACGCGGCGGACCCGCTCGTCGTCGAGGCGGCCGCTGGAGAGCGAGCGCACGTACTCGGCGAGGGTGCGCGACAGGCGCTCGCGGGAGCTGTGCTCCTGGATGATCGCGGCCAGGTGCGGCTCGGCGAGCACGTCGCTGTAGAACGCCTCGACGGCCTCGTCCGCCATCGCCGCGAAGTCCTCGGCGGCCAGGCGGCCGACGTCCTCCTCGGTGATGCGGCAGAACGCGGCCAGGCGATCCCCGGCGGGGTCGTCGATCTGCACGACGCCAGGGGCGGTCTCGGTCCGGCGGCGGGCGGGGATGCTGGCGGGGGAACGCATCATGACCTCCGATGGATGAGCGTCTCTGCGCCACCTTCATCGCCAGGACGGCTCTGGAGTTTGAGCGAATCCGCACCGCTTCCCCGCATTGGGGATGGTCTCCCGAACGAGAAAATCGGCACGACGTTGGTGCGGTTCGGTTAGGTTCGCGCAGGTGAGCGGGGGACGCGACAGGTCCGTGGATCGCGGCGGCCGACGGCCGCTGTCGCCACGCGAGCGCTGCGTGCTGGAGCGGCTGGCGGCGGGCGACGAGATCCCCGAGATCGCCGCGGCGATGGATGTGACGCCGGAGACCGTGCGGACCTACGCGAAGGCGGCGATGCGCAAGCTCGGCGCGCGCACGCGGCCGCAGGCGGTGGCGATCGCGCTGCGGGTCGGCGAGATCCCGCCCGTCACTCCACCCGCACGGTGACGGTCGCGCCGCCGGCCAGCTCGGTGCCGGCGGTCGGGTCCTGCTCGGCGACGACGTCGTTGTTGCTCGGGCCGAAGAAGCCGCCGCCGACGGCGTCGACGTTGTAGCCGGCGTCGCGCAGGGTCTGCTCGGCCTCGGCGAGCGTGCTCCCGACGACGTCGGGGACCGTCGGCATGACCTGGACGGTGCGGGTGTGCGTGACGGTGCGGACCTCGTCGTGCACGACGCCGCGCGCGATGACGAGGACGACGACGCCGAGCAGGAAGCCGGCGGCGCCGACGATCCCGAGCGTGAGCCAGCCGGGGACCCAGCGTTGGGGCGCGTTCATCGCGGGGCCTCGGGCTGGGCCGGGGCGGGCGCCGCGCTGCCGGGGTTCTGGTGGTTCCAGTGCACGAGCTCGGCCTCGCCCTTCTCGGGCAGCGGGATCTCGATCGTGTCGAAGTCGCGCGGGACCTCGGTGCGCGGGTGGATCGCGCGGGCCTCGTCGCGCAGCTCGCGTCCCGCGTAGCGGGTCGACAGGTGCGTGAGCGCGAGCATGCGCACGCCGGCGTCGCGCGCGAGGGTGGCCGCCTCGGTGGCGGTCGAGTGCCGGGTCTGGCGGGCGCGGTCGACGTCCTCGTGGCTGAAGGTGGCCTCGTGGACGAGCAGGTCCGCCTCGTGGGCGGCGGCGGCGATCGTCTCGCAGGGCCGCGTGTCGCCGGAGAACACGAGCGTGCGGCCGGGACGCTCCTCGCCGATCACCTGCTCGGGCGCGACGCCGTTGACGGTCTCGCCGCGCTGGAGACGGCCGAAGTCGGGACCCGGCGTGACGCCCAGTCGCTGGGCCAGTTCGGCATCGAACCGTCCCGGGCGCGGGTCCTCGACGAGCGCGTAGCCGAACGCCGGACCGCGGTGCTGGACGGGGATCGCGCCGATGACGTAGCCGTCGAAGCGGACGGTCTGCATCGGCTCGAGCTCGTGGATCTCCACGTCGTAGCCGGTGCCGGCCCACACGAAGCGCAGCGCGTTGAGCAGCTTCTTCGTCCCGGGCGGTCCGTGGATCGCCAGCGGCCGGTCGCGGTCGCGCAGGTCGAACGACTTCAGCATCCCCGGCAGGCCGAGCCAGTGGTCGGCGTGGAAGTGCGTGATGAAGACGTCGGTGAGATCGGTGAGCCCCACCGATCGCAGGAGCTGGCGCTGCGTGCCCTCGCCGCAGTCGATGAGGATGCGGTCCCCGCCGCGCCGGATCAGGGTCGCGGGCAGGCCTCGCCGCGCGCTGGGCACCGATCCGGCGGTGCCGGCGAAGAAGACCGAGAGATCCATGGGCGGGACTGCAAGGTACCGGCGGGGCGCAGCGTGACGATGGGGATCTCCGGGCGGGCGGCCAGGCGGACGGGCCAGCCGGAGGTGCCGACGCCGGGGCTGAGGAGCAGGTGGCGACCGTCCTCCACGACGTGCGTGCGGGTGGCGTAGCGGGCGCCGAAGCGCGACGGGATCCAGGCCCGGCGGGCGCCGGGGATGTCGATCTGGCCGCCGTGGGTGTGGCCGGCGAGGGTGAGGGCGGGCCGGGTCGGGACGCGCGGGAAGACGTCGGGGTCGTGGGTGAGGAGGAGGACGGCGGCGTCTGGGTCCTGGATGGCTTCGAGCGCTCTGTGGGGGTCGGCGACGCGCTCGGTGGCGTCGCCGACGCCGGCGACGGAGAGCCCGGGTCCCGCGCGCGTGGCGTCGTTCTCGAGGACCGTGATGTGGTTGGCGCGGAGCGCGTCGGCGACGCGGTGGCCGCCGGCGAGCCAGTCGTGGTTGCCGAGGACGGCGACGACGCCGCGGGGCGCTTCGAGGTGGCCGAGGCATGCCGCCACGCGCTCGGGCGGGATCTCATCGCCGAGGTGGTGGTCGTCGTCGACGTGATCGCCGAGGAGGACGACGAGATCCGGCCGCGTCTCGTTCACGCGCGCGACGAGCTTGCGCAGGGCGCTTTCGTCGATCTGCGGCGCGCCGGCGTGGAGGTCCGCGATGACGGCGACGGTGAGGCCGTCGAGGGCTCTCGGCCAGTTCGGGAGGCGCAGCGTGCGCCGCCTGACGCGCAGCCGGCGCGGCTCGACGAGCGTCGCGTAGGCGGCCGTGGCGAGCGCGGCGGCGGCTGCGGTCGCGGCGGCGGCGATGCGGCCCCGAGCGTGCACGGGGGCCCTCTTCCCCGCTCCGGCCCGCGCCACCCCTGGGGGTGGTCGACTTCAACGTCGTATGGCGGCACTCAGGTCGATCACCCCCACCCCGCCCTGCAATCCGCCACGCGCGCGCCCGCCCCGCCAGCGCTAGGCTTCGTCGTCCCGCGCCCGTAGCTCAGTGGATAGAGCGCTTGCCTCCGGAGCAAGAGGTCACAGGTTCGAATCCTGTCGGGCGCGCCTCCCGAAGCCCCCGCTAATCACGGGGGTTTCGTCGTTCCCGGCCTCGGCACCTACTCGGGAAGAGGCACGCGAGCGGGCACCAAACCGGATTTCGTGCCCGCTCCGCCCGCTCAGAGGACTTTGATCGGTCGGGGCCGCTCGGCAGACTCGCACGGGTGAGCGCCCGCCTGATGTCCGTGATGGGGACGATCGCCGCCTGGTTGATCATCCCGGCGTTCTTCTTCGTCGTGATCTACGGCGTCATCGAGTCGCCTGAGGCAGCGGGCGCGTTGCTGACCGCTGCCGGAGCCGTCGGAGCAGTCGCTTACCAGCGCGACCGCGAGAACAAGCGACTGGTTCAGGAACGTCATCGTGAGCGCCTCGCCCCGCTCCACGAAGGACTCTTCGAGGTGATGCGTCGGGGACTCGACGTGACGAAGAAAGAGGACGAACAGTTCATCCTCGACCTGCAGCGGAACCTCGTCCTGTATGGCTCCACGCCAGTCGTGCTGAAGTGGCTGGACTGGATGCGCGCGATGCCGGACGTCCCGGACGAGGAGAACGGCACCCCCGAGTTACTGCTCCAGTTCGAGCAGGTGCTCCTCGCGATCCGCAAGGACCTCGGACACAACAACGATGGCTTGATGCCCGGTGATCTGATCCGCGTGTACGTGCCCGACGCCGACGAGCATTTTGCGGCGTGGAGAGCCGTCAAGGAACAACTCGCGCTATCCGACGGCCACCAGTAAGCCGACAGCCGCGCCGAGCCCGCTCCGAGCCGTCTGGGCAAGGCGCAATCATCTAGGTCATGCCCACCCTCGCGGAACAGGCGCTAGATGTAAGCAGCAGCAGTCTTGTTTCTCTCGGCCAGGCGCTCGAAGGGCGTCTGGCCGTTGAGTGACCGGTGCGGGCGTGTGGTGTTGTAGCGCGTGAGGAAGCCGGCGAGGGCTGCTCGTCGCTGGGC
>Ga0180221_1001107_pt1 | contig 19393 bp, 14 predicted proteins | sample eDN5th37CKraftMG_FD_151339 | JGI IMG/M metagenome (GOLD analysis project Ga0180221, IMG submission 151339) | Enriched Miracle-Growth compost microbial communities from Emeryville, California, USA - eDNA 5th pass 37_C Kraft MG (version 2) (version 2) ...
GTGGCCTCGGGCGCCGTCCCGCCCCTGGCGCAGACGCTGATCCTGCGCCTCGGTGGTCCCGAGCGGCGGGCGACGGCCGGCGCGCTGATCCCCGTCGTCTTCAACGGCGGCATCGCCGTGGGGGCCGCGCTGGCGTCCCTCGTCGTCGCGCGCGCCGGCGTCCCGGCGCTGCCCGTGCCGGCGGCGGTCGTGGTGGCGGCCACGGTGGTCGCGCTCGTGGCCGGTGCGCGGGCGTGGTCGCGTCCCGTCGCGGACGGCCGCACCCCCGTGGCCGAGCCCGCGGCGGGCTGACCGGGGCTCAGCAGGCGGGGGCGAGGGCCTCGCCGCTGCCCGTGTCGAGGTAGGCGTCGGACACCCAGTTGCTCGGCCCGATCCGGTACCAGAGGTTCGTCGTGCCGCGGGTGCCGGTCACGGTCTCGCCGCGCGCGTGGCACAGCAGCGGCACGCGCGCGGAGTCGACGGCGGCGCCGATCCATCCGTAGCCGGTGCCGGGCCCGGTACGGACGTTGAGGGTGCCCCCGCCGGCGGAGACGATCCCCGTGCGCGCCGAGCCCTGCCACAGGAAGGTCACGTCGATCCACGCGTTCGAGCGCAGCCCCAGACCGTCCCGGAAGGTCCCGTCGGCCAGGTCGATGCCCGCGGGGTTGGTGACCGTGCGCCCGAACAGGTCCTTGCCGCCATGGTGTCCGAGGCGGTAGGCGGCGGAGGCCTGCGGGGTGCCGCGGGGCAGGTCCCCGGCGGCGTGCCGGGTGGCGCTCCAGTAGTCGTCGGTGGTGTTCCACGGCCCCACGTCCCACACCGGCGCGGCCGGGTGGCGCTCCAGTAGTCGTCGGTGGTGTTCCACGGCCCCACGTCCCACACCGGCGCGTACTCGCACCGGGCGGTGTCGGCCCGGCAGGCGCGGACGGTGAACGCCCCGTCGCCGTCGGCCGACAGTGCCCGGCGGGAGGGCAGGGCGACGAAGTGGTCGCGCTTCTCGATCATGTGGCCGTTCGCGGTGCGCTCGCCCACGAGCCCCTCGCGGGTCGCGAAGATGCGGTGGGTCTCGCCGTCGCCGTCCGCCGCGGCGGGAGCCGCCAGGCCGACGACCGACCCCGCGACCAGGGCGGCGATCCCGGCGACAGTGCCGATGACGCGCTTGCCGACTATCTCGCGATAAGTGCGCATGAAGGCGAACGTAACCGGCGTCACAGCGGGCCGCGACCGGAGCAGCAGACTCGGTGTCCAGAAGTCAAGCACCGCAGCGGGTGAAAAAAGGGTCGAGATCGCGGCGTGTCGTGCCGCCCGTGTCCTCCCGGCGACGCCGCACGACCGGGGACGGGTGGCCTGGGATGATGGCGCCATGCCCGACCTCACGCCCGAGCCCGCACCGGACCAGCCCACCCCTCGCACCGTCACCCTTCTCGGCTCCACCGGCTCGATCGGCACGCAGGCGATCGACGTCGTGCGGGCCCACCCCGGGCGGTTCCGCGTCGAGGCGCTGAGCGCGGGGGGTGCGGACGTCGCGCTGCTCGCGGAGCAGGTCGCGGCCGTGGGCGCGCGGGCCGTCGCGGTCGCCGACGGCGCCCGCGCGGACGACCTGCGGGCCGCGCTGGCCCAGCGCCTGGGCGCGGCGTCGGGCGAGGTCGAGGTGCTCGCGGGCCCGGAGGCCACGACCGAGCTCGCGGGCCGCGGCAGCGACGTCGTGCTCAACGGCATCACCGGGTCGGTGGGCCTGCGGCCCACGCTCGCCGCGCTCGCGGGGGGCTCGACGCTGGCGCTGGCCAACAAGGAGTCGCTCGTGGTGGGCGGCTCGCTGGTCAAGGCGGCGGCCGCGCCGGGGCAGCTCGTGCCGGTGGACTCCGAGCACTCGGCGATCGCCCAGGCGTTGCGCGCCGGCGCGCACTCGCCCGGTCACAGCGAGGTGCGGCGGCTGATCCTCACGGCGTCGGGCGGGCCGTTCCGCGGCCGCAGCCGCGACGACATCAAGAAGGTCACGGTCGACGAGGCGCTCGCGCACCCGACCTGGGCGATGGGGCCCGTGGTCACGGTGAACTCGGCCTCGCTCATGAACAAGGGGCTCGAGCTCATCGAGGCGCACCTGCTCTTCGACGTGCCGGTCGACGACATCACCGTGGTGGTGCACCCGCAGTCCGTGGTGCACTCGATGGTCGAGTTCCACGACGGTTCCACCATCGCGCAGGCCTCGCCGCCCGACATGCGGCTGCCCATCGCGCTCGGGCTGTCCTGGCCGGACCGGCTCGACGTCGTCTCCCCGCCCTGCGACTGGACCCGCGCGGCGTCGTGGACGTTCGAGCCGCTCGACGAGGACACGTTCCCCGCGGTCGGGCTGGCGCGCGCCGCCGCCGCGGCGTCGGCCACCCACCCCGCCGTCTACAACGCGGCGAACGAGCAGGGGGTGGCCGCCTTCCTCGCGGGCCGGATCGGCTTCCTCGACATCGTCGAGACGGTGGAGCGGGTGCTGGCCGAGCACGACGGCGTCCCCGCCGCCGACGTCTCCCTTGACGCGGTCGAGGGCGCCGAGGCGTGGGCCCGCGCCCGCGCCGACGAGATCCTCGCGCGGTCCTGACGAAGCCTCCACGCCCGCGGGCAGGGGGCGTGCGGCGGGTCGGCGCGGGTGTCCTAGGCTCGACGCCGTGGACGTTCTCTCCTGGGTGGTCGGCATCGCCGTGATGGTGGTGGGCCTCGCGCTCTCGATCGGGCTGCACGAGGTGGGGCACATGGTGCCCGCGAAGAAGTTCGGCGTGCGCGTCAGCCAGTACATGGTGGGCTTCGGTCCCACGCTGTGGTCGCGCACCAGGGGCGAGACCGAGTACGGCGTCAAGGCCATCCCGCTGGGCGGCTACGTGCGGATGGTCGGCATGATGCCGCCGGCCCCGGAGGGCGCGCCCCGCCGCGGCGGCTTCTTCGGGCAGGCGATCGCGGACGCCCGCGACGCCTCGGTGAGCGAGATCCGCCCCGGCGAGGAGCACCGCGCCTTCTACCACCTGTCCACGCCCAAGAAGCTCGTCGTCATGCTCGGCGGCCCGGTGATGAATCTGCTCATCGCCGTGGTCCTCACCTTCGTGGTGCTCGTGGGCATCGGCGCGCCGGTCATCACGACCACCGTCGGCGCGGTGAGCGCGTGCACGCCGACGTCGACGACGGCCGACGGCGCGCCCGTCTGCGGGGAGGACGCCGCGCCGTCGCCCGCGGCGGCCGCGGGCCTCGAGCCGGGTGACGAGATCGTCGCGTGGGACGGCACCGCCGTGACGTCGTGGGAGCAGCTCGCCGGGGCGATCGCCGCCAGCCCCGACCAGCAGGTGCCCGTGGTCGTCGTGCGCGACGGCGCCGAGGTGACGCTGCAGGTCACGACGTCGGAGCGCCAGGTCCCCGTCGTGGAGGCCGACGGCACGGCGAAGGTCGACGCCGACGGGCAGCCGCTCACCGAGCCGGCCGGGTTCCTCGGCGTCACGCCGACGCAGGACCACGAGCCGCTGCCGGTGTCGGCGGTGCCCGACGCCGTCTGGCAGCAGGTGTCCGGCACGGCGGGCATGGTCCTCACGCTGCCCGTGCGGATCGGCGAGGCGGCGGTCCAGGCGTTCAGCGACGAACCGCGCTCGCAGGACTCCGTGATGTCCGTGGTCGGCGTGAGCCGGCTGGCCGTCGACTTCGTGGCGGAGGACGCGCCGGTCGTCCAGACGCTGCAGCTGCTGCTGAGCCTGCTCGCCGCGCTCAACGTGGCGTTGTTCGTGTTCAACCTCATCCCGCTGCTGCCGCTGGACGGCGGGCACGTCGTGAACGCGCTGTACGAGGGCGCCAAGCGCCAGGTCGCGCGGCTGCGCGGGCTCCCGCGCCCCGGCCCCGCGGACGTCGCCCGGATGATGCCGGTCGCGTACGTGATGTTCGTCGTGCTGGTGGGGACGGGTGTGATCCTCATCGTCGCCGACGTCGTCGACCCGGTGCGCCTGGGCTGATCGCGCGCCCGCGCGCGTGAAGAACGTGCGACGAGAGTGGCACCGCTCGGTGCACGGCGGCGCGCGCGGCCGCCCCGTGTGCGTGACCAGGTCCCGGAGGCGCGATACTGGCACCGTGACTGCAGTGAACCTCGGCATGCCGACCCCGCCCGCACCCACGCTGGCCCCGCGCCGCAAGTCCCGCAAGATCCAGGTGGGCAAGGTGGCCGTCGGCGGGGACGCGCCGATCAGCATCCAGTCCATGACGACGACCCCGACCACGGACATCAACGCGACCCTCCAGCAGATCGCCGAGCTGACCGCCGCGGGCTGCGACATCGTGCGCGTCGCCGTCCCGACGTCCGAAGACGCGGAGGCGCTGCCCGCCATCGCGCAGAAGTCGCAGATCCCCGTCATCGCGGACATCCACTTCCAGCCCAAGTACGTGTTCGCCGCCATCGACGCCGGCTGCGCGGCGGTGCGCGTGAACCCGGGCAACATCCGCAAGTTCGACGACCAGGTCAAGGAGATCGCGCAGGCGGCCTCCGACCGCGGCGTCTCGCTGCGGATCGGCGTCAACGCCGGCTCGCTCGACAAGCGCCTGCTGGAGAAGTACGGCAAGCCCACGGCGGAGGCCCTCGTGGAGTCGGCCGTGTGGGAGGCGTCGCTGTTCGAGGAGCACGGGTTCCACGACTTCAAGATCTCGGTGAAGCACAACGACCCGGTGGTCATGGTGCGCGCCTACGAGCTGCTCGCGCAGCGGGGCGACTGGCCGCTGCACCTCGGCGTCACGGAGGCCGGGCCGGCGTTCCAGGGCACGATCAAGTCGGCGACCGCGTTCGGCGCCCTGCTGAGCCAGGGCATCGGCGACACGATCCGCGTCTCGCTGTCCGCGCCGCCGGTCGAGGAGGTCAAGGTCGGCACGCAGATCCTGCAGGCGCTCAACCTGCGCCCCCGCAAGCTCGAGATCGTCTCGTGCCCCTCGTGCGGCCGCGCCCAGGTGGACGTCTACACGCTCGCGGAGAAGGTGACGGCGGGTCTTGAGGGCATGACCGTCCCGCTGCGCGTCGCGGTCATGGGCTGCGTCGTCAACGGCCCGGGGGAGGCGCGCGAGGCGGACCTCGGCGTCGCGTCCGGCAACGGCAAGGGCCAGATCTTCGTCAAGGGCGAGGTCATCAAGACCGTCCCGGAGGCGATGATCGTCGAGACCCTCATCGAGGAGGCCATGCGCATCGCCGAGACGATGCCCGCCCCCGAGAACGACGCGCAGGCCGGGGCCCCGGAGGTCACGGTCGGCTGACGGCCGGCCGACGGTCTGCCTGGAGGGCCCGCATCGGGGACGATGACGGGAGGGCCACGGCGGAGGGGCGTGATGGGCGGCTGGCGACCGGCGGTACGGGGGCGCGGCGACGCGCGCGGCCTCGACGCGCGCCGGCCCCGGGCCCGCGTGCTCGGCCAGGAGGACCTCGCCGAGGCCCGCGCCCTGTGCGCCCGTGACCCGGTGACGTCCGTGCTCGCGGCGTCCCGCCTGGAGGTCGCGGCCGTGGCGGGCCTGGCGGCCGCCGGCGGCCAGGCGTGGGGCTTCCCGGCGACGGGGCCGCTCGTCGCGATCTGCTGGTCGGGGGCGAACCTCGTGCCGGTCCTCGCCCCGGACCTCGCCGGTCCGGACGCCGACGACGCCGTGGCCGCGTTCGCCGCGACCGCCCGCGCGCAGGGGCGGCGCTCGTCGTCGATCGTGGGGGACCGGACGGCGGCGCTCGCGCTGTGGGACCTGCTGGCGCCGCGGTGGCCGCCGGCGCGCGAGGTGCGGGCCGACCAGCCGTCGCTCGCGATCGCGCGCGACCCGGACGTCGAGCCGGACCCCCTGGTGCGGCGCTCCACGCTCGAGGAGGTGGACGCCGTCCTGCCCGCCTGCGTGCGCATGTTCGCCGAGGAGGTCGGCTACGCGCCCGCCGCGTCGCCGGGCAGCGCCTACGCCCTGCGGGTGCGGTCGCTGGTGGCGGAGGGGCGCTCCTTCGTGCGGATGGAGCCGCCCGGCCCGGACACCGGCCCGGGGCCGCTCGTGGCCTTCAAGGCCGAGCTGGGGGCCGTCGCCGGCGGGGTCGCCCAGGTCCAGGGGGTGTGGGTGGACCCGCTGCGCCGGGGCCAGGGCCTGGCCGCCCCCGGGATGGCGGCCGTGGTGGCGCAGACGCGGCGCGACGTGGCGCCCGTCGTCTCCCTGTACGTCAACGCCTTCAACGCCCCCGCGCTGGCCACCTACCGGCGCGTCGGCTTCGAGCAGGTCGGCACCTTCACGACCGTCCTCTTCTGACGGTTACCCGGATGTGTCCGGATCGTGGGATGGTACGCGGCGTGATGACGCATGCGACGAGGGATGCCCGAGGGAGCGCGGCGCTGGTGAGCGGGACACGGGCGGTCGGCGAGTGAAGGCGCTGTTCAAGCCCGGCCCGGGGCCCGGCCTGGAGCTCGTGGAACGCCCCGAGCCGGAGGCCGGGATCGGCGACGTGAAGATCCGCGTGCTGCGCACCGGCATCTGCGGCACGGACCTGCACATCGACCGCTGGGACGACTGGGCGGCCTCCACGATCTCCGCGCCGCTGGTGCCCGGCCACGAGTTCGTCGGCGAGGTCGTCGACGTGGGCCCGATGGTGCAGGACGTCGCCGTCGGCGACCTCGTCTCCGGCGAGGGCCACATCGTGTGCGGCACCTGCCGCAACTGCCGCGCCGGGCGCCGCCAGATGTGCATCCGCACGCAGGGTCTCGGCCTGCACCGCGACGGCGCGTTCGCCGAGTACGTGGTGCTGCCGGCCACCAACGTCTGGGTGCACCACGCGCAGGTCGACCTCGACGTCGCGGCGATCTTCGACCCGCTCGGCAACGCGGTGCACACGGCGCTCGCGTTCCCCGTGATCGGAGAGGACGTGCTCGTCTCGGGCTGCGGCCCCATCGGCCTCATGGCGATCGCCGTCGCCCGGCACGCCGGCGCGCACCTCGTGGTGGGCACGGACGTCTCCCCGGCCCGCCTCGAGATGGCCAAGGCCATGGGCGCCGACGCGGCCCTCGACGTGCGCACGGCCCGGGTCGCGGACGCTCAGCGCGAGCTCGGGCTGCGCGAGGGCTTCGACGTCGGGTTCGAGATGAGCGGAGCCCCGAGCGCGCTGCCCGAGATGATCGCCAACATGAACCACGGCGGGCGCATCGCCATGCTCGGCCTGCCGACCGGGCCGATCGCGGTCGACTGGGGCACGGTCGTGACCCACATGCTCACGCTCAAGGGCATCTACGGTCGCGAGATGTTCGAGACCTGGCAGGCGATGGACGCCATGCTGCGCACGAGCGAGACGCTGCGGACGGCCATCGCGTCGGTCGTCACGGACCGGCTCCCCGCGAGCCGGTGGCGCGAGGGGTTCGAGGCCGCGGCCTCGGCCCACGGCGGCAAGGTGGTCCTGGACTGGACCAGCTGGACGGACGGCACGGACGGGCCGCAGGAGCCCGCCGGCGGGGAGGTGGACTGATGTACGGGACGTTCCGGGAGCACCTGGCGGGCGAGCTCGCCGAGATCGAGCGTGCGGGCCTGACCAAGCACGAGCGCGGTATCGCCGGGCCGCAGGGCGCGCGCATCCGCGCGGACGGCGCGGAGCTGCTGAACTTCTGCGCCAACAACTACCTCGGGCTGGCGGACGACCCCCGCATCGTCGCCGCGGCGCGCGAGGCGCTCGACACCTGGGGCTACGGGCTGGCGAGCGTGCGCTTCATCTGCGGCACGCAGGACCAGCACCGCGCTCTCGAGCAGCGGCTCGCGGGCTTCCTCGTGACGGACGACTCGATCCTGTTCTCCTCCTGCTTCGACGCCAACGGCGGGATCTTCGAGACGCTGTTCGGGCCGGACGACGCGATCGTCTCGGACGCGCTCAACCACGCCTCGCTGATCGACGGCATCCGCCTGTCCAAGGCCGCCCGGTTCCGGTACCGCAACCGCGACATGGCCGACCTCGAGGACCAGCTGCGCGCGGCGCGCGACCGTGGGGCCCGGCACGTCGTGATCGTCACGGACGGCGTGTTCTCCATGGACGGCTACCTCGCGCCGCTGCGCGAGATCTGCGACCTCGCCGACCGGTACTCCGCGCTCGTGCTCGTCGACGACTCGCACGCGGTCGGCTTCCTGGGCGACCACGGCCGGGGGACGCCGGAGCTGCTCGGCGTCGCGGACCGCGTGGACATCCTCACGGGGACGTTCGGCAAGGCCCTCGGCGGGGCGTCCGGCGGGTACGTCGCGGCGCACCAGGAGATCGTCGACCTGCTGCGCCAGCGCGCCCGGCCGTACCTGTTCTCGAACACGCTCGCGCCGACGATCGTGGCGGGCACGCTGACGGCGCTCGACCTGGTGGAGGGGTCGGGGGACCTGCGCGCCCGGCTGACCGAGAACGCGGCCCTGTTCCGGCGCCTCATGTCCGAGGCCGGTTTCGACCTGCTGCCGGGCGAGCACCCGATCGTGCCGGTGATGTTCGGCGACGCCGTGCTGGCCGGCAGGATCGCCGACGCGATGGGGGAGCGCGGCGTGTACGTCACGGCGTTCTCGTTCCCGGTCGTGCCGCGCGGCGAGGCGCGCATCCGCGTCCAGCTGTCCGCGGCGCACACCCCGGAGCAGGTGCGGGCGTGCGTCGACGCGTTCGTCGCGTCCCGGGACGCCGTCGCGTCGTGACCCGCGGCTACTTGAGCAGCCGGGACAGGCGTCGGTCGGCGAGCACCTGACCGCCCGTCTGGCAGGTGGCGCAGTACTGCAGGGACCGGTCGGCGAAGCTGACCTCGCGCACGACGTCCCCGCACACGGGGCACGCCTCGCCCGTGCGCCCGTGCACGCGCATGCCGGAGCGCTTCGCGTCCTTGAGCTCCTTGGCGGGCTTGCCCGACGACGCGGCGACGGCCTCCCGCAGGGTCGTCACGACGGCGTCGTGCAGGGCCGCGGTCTCGTCGTCCGTGAACGACCGGGTGAGCTTGAACGGCGAGACGCGCGCGACGTGGAGGATCTCGTCGGAGTAGGCGTTGCCGATCCCGGCGACGGCGCGCTGGTCGCGCAGCAGGCCCTTGACCTGCTGGTTCCTCTCCGCCATCAGCGCCCCCAGCGCCTCCGGGGTGAAGTCGTCGGAGAGCGGGTCCACCCCGAGCGTCGCGACCTGCTCCACCTCGAGCGGGTCGTGCACGACGTGCACCGCCAGGCGCTTGCGGGTGCCGGCCTCGGTGAGGTCGAAGCCCGACCCGTCGTCGAGCCGCACCCGTAGCGCCAGCGCGGCCCCGCGCGACGACCCGCCCATCCGCGGACGGACCGGCGTCGTGGGCGCCTGCTCCGACCAGCGCACCCAGCCGCCGCGCGAGAGGTGGAACAGCAGGTGCAGCCCGGCGGCGTCCCCCGGCACGTCCGCGTCCCGGTCCGGCCCCTGGGGCGCGAGCCGCACGTCGAGCCACTTGCCGTGGCGCACGACGCCGTCGACCTCGCGGCCCACGAGCGCGGTCACCGGCGGGTCGAACGTCTTGAGCGCGGCGATGGCCGCGACGTCGGCGGCGGCGACGCGACGGCCGGTGGTGCGGGCGTCGAGGAACTCCGCCAGCGCCTGCACCTCGGGAAGCTCGGGCATGCCGCCATGCTGCCAGCACGGACCGGCGCCGACCAGGGGAGGCCACCGCGCCCGGGCGGACGGCGGGCGACCGGAGGAGCCCCGGCGCGCCGCTAGGCTGGCCCCCATGTCGATCGTGTCCGCCCGTCAGCCCCAGGGCGACCTGCTCCGCCTGTCCCAGCTCTTCGTCCGCACCCTGCGCGAGGACCCGGCCGACGCCGAGGTCGCGAGCCACCGGCTCCTGGTCCGCGCCGGCTACATCCGCCGCGCCGCCCCCGGCATCTACAGCTGGCTGCCGCTGGGCCTGCGCGTCCTCGCCAAGGTCGAGGCCGTGGTGCGCGAGGAGATGAACGCGATCGGCGCCCAGGAGGTGCACTTCCCGGCGCTGCTGCCGCGCGAGCCCTACGAGGCCTCCGGGCGCTGGACCGAGTACGGCCCCAACATCTTCCGGCTGCGGGACCGCAAGGAGGCCGACTACCTCCTGGCGCCCACGCACGAGGAGATGTTCACCCTGCTGGTCAAGGACCTGTACTCATCGTACAAGGACCTGCCCCTGGCGCTGTACCAGATCCAGACGAAGTACCGCGACGAGGCGCGCCCCCGCGCCGGCCTCATCCGCGGCCGCGAGTTCATCATGAAGGACTCGTACTCCTTCGACGTGAGCGACGCCGGCCTGGACGCCAGCTACGCCAAGCACCGCGCCGCCTACCAGCGCATCTTCGACCGCTTCGGCTTCGAGTACGTGATCGTCTCGGCGCACGCCGGCGCGATGGGCGGCTCCAAGTCCGAGGAGTTCCTCGCCAAGTCGCCGATCGGCGAGGACACCTACGTCGAGTGCAAGGCCTGCGGGTACGCCGCGAACGTCGAGGCGGCCCGGGCGCCCGTGCCCGACCCGGTCCCGTTCGAGGGCACGGCCGAGGCGCACGTCGAGGACACGCCCGGCACCCCCACGATCGAGTCCCTGGTCGACCACCTCAACGAGCGCTTCCCGCGCGAGGACCGGCCGTGGGCGGCGGGCGACACCCTGAAGAACGTGCTCTTCCGCCTGGACCACCCGGACGGCCGCTCGGAGGCCGTCGCGATCGGCGTCCCCGGCGACCGCGAGGTCGACGTCAAGCGCATGGAGGCCGCGTTCTACCCGGCGGAGTTCACGCCGTTCGGCGACGCGGACTTCGCCGCGCGCCCCGACCTGGCCAAGGGCTACATCGGGCCCGGCGCGCTGGGGGAGGACAAGCCGTCGAAGGTCCGCTACCTGCTGGACCCGCGCGTCGTCGAGGGCACGCGCTGGGTGACCGGGGCCGACGCCCCCGGCCGGCACGTGCTCGACCTCGTCGCCGGCCGCGACTTCACCGCCGACGGCACGATCGAGGTGGCCGAGGTGTGGCCCGGCGATCCGTGCCCGAACGGCGACGGCATCCTCGAGACCGCGCGCGGCATCGAGATGGGCCACGTGTTCCAGCTCGGCCGCAAGTTCGCCGAGGCCCTCGACCTCAAGGTGCTGGACGAGAACGGCAAGGCCGTCACGGTCACGATGGGGTCCTACGGCATCGGCGTCACGCGCGCCGTGGCCGCGATCGCCGAGGACAACCACGACGAGAAGGGTCTCGCCTGGCCCGCCCAGGTGGCCCCCGCCCACGTGCACGTCGTCGCGACGGGCAAGGGGACGGAGGTCTTCGAGGCGGCGGAGAAGCTCGCCACGGAGCTCGTCGACGCCGGCGTGGAGGTCCTCTACGACGACCGCCCCAAGGTGTCGCCCGGCGTGAAGTTCGCCGACGCGGAGCTGTTCGGCGTCCCGCTGATCGTCGTCGTGGGCCGCGGCCTCGCGGACGGCGTCGTGGAGGTACGCCCCCGCGCGGGCGCCTCCGAGCAGGTCCCCGTGGCCGACGCCCCGCGGGTCGTCGCCGAGCGCGTCGCGGCCCTGCTGGCGGACTGACCGGCGCCGGCGGACTGATCGTCTCGTCCGACGCCGACGACGAGGCCTACGAGGACGCCCCGTCCGCGCCGTCCTCGGCCTGCTCCGGCAGGCCGGGGAACGGCTCGGGCTCGGCGCCCCAGTCGTCGAGGGTCAGCGCGGCGTCCACGAGCAGGTCGACGAGCACGCCGCGGGTCCCGGCGGTCGTCGTCCCGACGAGGCTCGCGTAGTCGACGGCGAGGTCGTTCTCCAGGTCGAGGACCAGGTCCCGGTCGCCCTGCTCCGCGACGCGCGGCACCGTGTACGCGGTGCGGCGCGGGTCCTGCTCGGTGGCCTGCGTGCCGGCGACGGCGGCCCACGCGTCGGCCCGCTGGCCGTGCGCGTCCACCCGCTCCAGCAGGCGCTCGCGCTTCGTGCCCGAGCCGATCGCGGCCCGCAGCTGCAGCGCGTACCGGGTCGCGTCCTCGGAGACCACGAGCGTGCTCAGGTCGCGGGCAGTGAGGCCCTCGGGCACGGTCGCGTCGTCGCGCGCGTCGCCCCCACCGGTGCTGTCGGGGTCGTCGGCGTCGTCCGTGGCCTCGCTCTCGGCCTCGTCCGAGGGGTCGTCGGGCGCCGGCGTGCCCTCCTGGGCGGCGCGGCCCGAGCCGGTGGGCGTCGGGACGCGCGGGGTCGCGACGCCCGGGCCGTCGACGTCGGCGAGCGCGGCGAGGCGCTCGCCCGAGACGGTCTGCGCCGCGGCCACCGAGGCGAGCAGGCGGGCCAACGGCCCGTCGGTCGTGGTGCCGGCCGCCGTCCGCGAGCGCGCGGCCGCGTCGTCGAGCGTCCGGACGACGTCGGCGGGGGTCGCCCGGTCCTCGCCGGACGGGGTGTCCGACGGCGAGTCCGTGGCGAGCCCCGAGTCGTACTCGCCGCCCAGCGCCTCCGCCTGGGCCCGCGAGTCGGCGGCGATCCGCGTCAGCTCGGTGACCAGCCGGGTGCGCCGTGCAGGGACCTCCTCGAGGGCCGCCTCGGCGCCGTCGGCCACCAGGAGGGCGTCCGACACCGCGGTGCGGCGCACCACCTCGAGACTGTCGGGCACGGGTTCGTCCGCGGGAGGGGCCTCGAGGCGCACCCCGCACCCGGCCAGCAGCCCGACGGCGAGCACGGCCGCGGCGGCCGTCCCCCGGCGACGCCGGGCGGGCGGGACCGCACGCTCGGCGGTCCTGGCGGGGGCGGGCTGCGGTTCCATCGTGGCCGATGATGCCACGTGCGCGGACCCGTCCGTGTGACGTTCGTCCGCCCGTGCGCAGGGCTCGCGCGGCGCGAGCCCCGCCTGTCGTTCGTTACGCTGGACGCTGCACACAACGACACACCGGCCGCGGGACGTCCCGGCGCGGGAGCACACGGCAGTCCACGACGTGACCCACGGGAGGCAGCGATGGCAGCGCAGCACGGCCGCACGGCGGCGGACGGCGCCAGGGCGGAGGCGGTGCGGCGGGTCGTGACCCCGGCGGTCGACGCGGCGGGGCTGTTCCTCGAGGACGTCGTCGTCACGCGGGCGGGGGCGAAGTCGGTCGTGCGCATCACCGTGGACCTCCCCGAGCACGCGCGGGGCAGCCTGGACTCGGACACGCTCGGCGACGTCTCGCGCGCGATCTCCGCGGCGCTGGACGCCGACGACGTCGTCCCCGGCGCGTACACCCTCGAGACCTCGACGCCGGGCACCTCCCGGCCGCTGACCCTGCCGCGCCACTTCCGGCGCGCCCGCGGCCGCCTCGTGGTGCTGGACCTGCGCGACGGCGGCACGACGACCGGCCGCCTCGTCGAGGTCGAGGGTCCCGACGGGGACGCCGACGGGGACGCCGACGACGACGCACGGCTCGTGCTGGAGGACGGCACCCGGGTGCGCCTCGCCGACGTGCGCCGGGGCAGGATCGAGGTCGAGCTCAAGCGCCTGGACGAGGCGCCGCAGGAGACCGGCACGGACAGCGACACGGACAGCGACACGGACACGGGCGCCGCCCGGGACGACAACACGGGCGCCGCCCGTCACGAGGAGGGCTGACGATGGACATCGACATGAGCACGCTTCGGCTGCTGGAGCGGGAGCGGGACCTCAGCCTCGACGTCCTCGTGGCCGCGATCGAGCAGGCGCTGCTGTCGGCCTACCACCGCACGCCCGACGCCTACACGCACGCCCGCGTCGAGGTGGACCGCAAGTCGGGGCACGTCGCCGTGTGGGCGCGCGAGGAGATCCGCACGCCCGACCCCGCCGACCCGGACGCGCGCCCCACGATCGAGCTCGGGCCCGAGTTCGACCACACGCCCGCCGACTTCGGCCGGATCGCCACCGCCACCGCCCGGCAGGTCATCGTGCAGCGCCTGCGCGACGCGGAGGACGACCAGGTGCTCGGCATGTTCCGCGGCAAGGAGGGCGAGGTCCTCGCCGGCGTCATCCAGCAGGGCCGCGACCCGCGTGTCGTGCTCGTGGACGTGGGCGGCACGGAGGCCGTGCTGCCCCCGCACGAGCAGGTGCCCACCGAGGAGTACGTGCACGGCGAGCGGCTGCGCGCCTACGTCGTCGAGGTGTCCCGGGGCATGAAGGGCGCCCAGGTGATGCTGAGCCGGACGCACCCGGGGCTCGTGCGCAAGCTCTTCGAGCTGGAGGTCCCGGAGATCGCGGACGGCTCCGTCGAGATCACGGCGATCGCCCGCGAGGCCGGGCACCGCTCCAAGGTCGCCGTCCGGTCCAAGGTGGCCGGGCTCAACGCCAAGGGCGCCTGCATCGGGCCGATGGGCGCCCGGGTGCGTGCCGTCATGGCGGAGCTGCACGGGGAGAAGATCGACATCGTCGACCACAGCGACGACCCGGCACGCTTCGTGGCGAACGCGCTGTCGCCCGCCCGTGTGACCTCGGTCACCGTGGTGGACGCGGACGCCAAGGCCGCGCGCGCCGTGGTGCCGGACTACCAGCTGTCGCTCGCGATCGGCAAGGAGGGGCAGAACGCCCGCCTCGCCGCGAAGCTGACGGGGTGGCGCATCGACATCCGGTCCGACGAGGCGGCCTCCGCCGGCGGCGCTGCCGAGGGCGACGACGCAGGTGGCGCCGCGGTCGCTCGCGGGGCCGAGGGCTGAGGCCGGTCACGGCACGTGGGTCGTCGCGCTAGACTGTCGGGGACCGGGCCACGCGCCCAGCCCTCGACCTCCCCCCGTCACGCGCCGGAGACCTCCGGCCCGGAACGGACGTGCGTCGGGTGCAGGGAGCGTGATCTGCGGTCCGCTCTCCTGCGGTTGGTGCTCGAGCCGTCGGGACGCGAGGGAGTCCTCGCGGTCGACGTGCGCGGGTGTCTGCCGGGGCGTGGCGCCTGGATCCATCCGACGTCCGCCTGCCTGGCGCTCGCCGAGCGTCGCCGGGCCGTGCCGCGCGCACTGCGCGTCGCCGGTCCGCTCGACCTCTCGGCGGTCCGGGACCACCTGGAGCAGCACGACCGTTGAGACCCTCCGGTCCGCCCCGCCGCCCGGCGAACGGACCCTCGCGACCGAGCCCCGCTCGGCCGCACCCACTGAAGTCGACAAGGAAGCGGGTCAGAAGCCGATGGGCACCCGATGAGTTCCGTGCGATGAGTACTCGGTACTAACGACGGTCCTCCCTGTCTCGCAGGAGGGCCGAGACAGGAGAGATGTGGCGAAGATCCGCGTTCACGAGCTGGCCAAGCAGCTCGGGGTGGAGAGCAAGACCCTGCTCGCCGACCTGAAGTCGGCGGGCGAGTTCGTCCGGTCGGCGTCCTCGACGCTCGAGGCACCGGTCGAGCGAGCCATGCGCGACAAGTACAAGGATGCGGCCCCCGCGTCCTCGGGGGCGTCGAAGCCCCAGGCCGAGCAGAAGCCCGCGGCCCCGCGCGCCGAGCAGAAGCCCGCCCCGGCGAAGCCGGCCCCCAAGCCCGCCCCGAAGCAGGTGGCGCCCGAGGCGCCCGCCGCCCCGGTCGCCGACGCGACCCCGGCGGCACCCGCGCCTGAGGCCCCGGCCAAGCCGGCCGCCCGGCCCGGCGCCCCGACGCCCGGCCCGCGCCCTTCGGCGCCGAAGCCGGCTCCCGCCGCGCGCGAGCAGCGCGACGGCGGTCGTGACGGTGGCCGCGACGGCGGCCGCGGCGGTCGGTCCCCGCGTCCGGGCAACAACCCGTTCGCGTCCAGCCAGGGCATGCCGCGCCAGGGGCAGCGCCCCGGCGGGCCGCGCCCCGGCAACAACCCGTTCGCGTCCAGCCAGGGCATGCCGCGCCCCGGCCAGCGCCCGGACCGCGGCGAGGCCGCGCCCGAGCGCTCCGGCGAGCGTCCCGGCGGTCCCCGTCCGGGCGGTCCCCGCCCCGGTGGCCCGCGCCCCGCGGCGCCCCGTCCCGGCGGCCCGCGGCCGAACCCCGGCATGATGCCGGGCAAGACCTCGATGCCGCGTCCCGGCGAGCGTCCGGCGCCCTCCGGCGGCGGCCGTGGCGGCGGTCGTGGCGGCGGCCCGGGTGGCGGCGGTGGCGGCGGTTTCCGTCCCGGTGGCGGCTTCGGCGGCCGTCCGGGCCGCGGTGGCGCCGGTCGTGGGTCGACCCAGGGTGCGTTCGGTCGCGCCGGCGGTCGTCCCGTCCGCGGGCGGAAGTCGAAGCGGGCGAAGCGCCAGGAGTTCGAGCAGATGCAGGCGCCGTCGCTCGGCGGCGTGCAGGTGCCTCGCGGCAACGGTTCGACCGTCGTCCGCCTGCGCCACGGCTCGTCGCTGAACGACTTCGCCGACAAGATCGACGCGAACCCCGCGAGCCTGGTCACGGTGCTGTTCCACCTCGGTGAGATGGCGACCGCGACCCAGTCGCTCGACGAGGACACGTTCGGCACGCTGGCGGCCGAGCTCGGCTACGTCATCGAGATGGTGTCGGCCGAGGAGGAGGACCGCGAGCTGCTCGGGTCCTTCGACATCGACCTGGAGGCCGAGGAGGCCGACGAGTCGGACGAGGACCTCATGCCGCGTCCGCCGGTCGTCACCGTCATGGGTCACGTCGACCACGGAAAGACGCGCCTGCTGGACGCGATCCGGCAGACCGACGTCGTCTCCGGCGAGGCCGGCGGCATCACCCAGCACATCGGTGCCTATCAGGTGCGCCGGGAGCACGAGGGCGTCGAGCGCCCGATCACCTTCATCGACACCCCGGGTCACGAGGCGTTCACCGCCATGCGTGCCCGTGGTGCCCAGGTGACAGACATCGCGATCCTCGTGGTCGCCGCCGACGACGGCGTCATGCCGCAGACGGTGGAGGCACTCAACCACGCCCAGGCGGCGAACGTGCCGATCGTGGTCGCGGTGAACAAGGTGGACAAGGAGGGGGCGAACCCCGACAAGATCCGCCAGCAGCTCACCGAGTACAACCTGGTGGCCGAGGAGTACGGCGGCGAGACGATGTTCGTCGACGTCTCCGCGAAGCAGAACCAGGGCATCGAGCAGCTGCTCGAGGCCGTGCTGCTCACCGCGGACGCCTCGCTGGACCTGCGCGCCAACCCCGACAAGGACGCCCGAGGCGTGGCCATCGAGGCCAACCTCGACAAGGGCCGCGGCGCCGTCGCGACCGTCCTCGTCCAGTCGGGCACGCTGCACGTGGGCGACGCGATCGTCGCGGGCACGGCCCACGGCCGCGTCCGCGCCATGTTCGACGAGCACGGCAGCGCCGTGACCGAGGCGGGCCCGGCACGTCCGGTCCTGGTGCTCGGTCTCGCGTCGGTGCCGAGCGCCGGCGACACCTTCCTGGTGGCGCCGGACGAGCGCACCGCCCGGCAGATCGCCGAGAAGCGCGAGGCCGCCGAGCGTGCCGCCCTCCTGGCCAAGCGCCGCAAGCGCATCAGCCTGGAGGACTTCACCAAGGCGCTCGAGCAGGGCAAGGTCGAGACCCTCAACCTGGTCCTCAAGGGCGACGTCTCCGGTGCCGTCGAGGCCCTGGAGGACGCGCTGCTCAAGATCGACGTCGGCGACGAGGTCCAGCTGCGCGTCATCCACCGCGGTGTCGGTGCGATCACGCAGAACGACGTCAACCTGGCCACGGTCGACAACGCGATCATCATCGGCTTCAACGTGAAGTTCGGTGAGCGTGTCGAGGACCTCGCGGACCGCGAGGGCGTCGAGGTCAAGTTCTACTCGGTCATCTACCAGGCGATCGAGGACGTCGAGGCGGCCCTCAAGGGCATGCTCAAGCCGGAGTACGAGGAGGCCCAGCTGGGCACCGCGGAGATCCGCCAGGTCTTCCGCTCCTCGAAGTTCGGCAACATCGCGGGCTCGATCGTCCGGTCGGGCACCATCCGCCGCAACACCAAGGCGCGCGTCCTGCGCGACGGCAAGGTCATCGGGGACGACCTGGCGATCGAGTCGCTGCGCCGCGAGAAGGACGACGTCACCGAGGTCCGCGAGGGCTTCGAGTGCGGTATCGGTCTCGGGTCGTTCAACGACATCACCGAGGGTGACATCATCGAGACCTTCGAGATGCGCGAGAAGCCGCGCGCCTGACGGTCGCGCCGCAAGGTACAGCACGACGGCGTCCCGCCCCGGCCCGCTTCACCAGGAGCGTGGACGGGGCGGGACGCCGTCGGCGTCGAGAGAGGGAGACACACATGCCCGGCCCCAAGGGAGACAGGCCCGAGAACCCGCGCGCACGCAAGCTCGCGGACCGCATCAAGGAGATCGTCGCGCAGCTGCTCGACACGCGGATCAAGGACCCGCGCCTCGGCTTCGTCACCGTGACGGACGTCCGCGTCACGGGCGACCTGCAGAACGCCTCGGTGTTCTACACGGTGTTCGGCACGGACGAGGAGCGCGCGGGCACCGCGGCGGCCCTGGAGAGCTCCAAGGGCATGATCCGCTCGGAGGTCGGCAAGCAGACGGGCGTGCGGCTCACGCCGGCGATCGAGTTCTACCTGGACTCGATGCCGGAGAGCGCCGCCCACCTGGACGCGGCGCTCCTGGAGGCGCAGCGCCGGGACGCCGAGCTCGCCGCCCTGCGGGAGGGCAAGGGGTTCGCCGGCGAGGAGGACCCGTACCGCCGGCCGCACGAGGACGACGAGCCCGAGGCGTGACCCGACGGGACGCCGTGGCCGGCGGCGGTGCGCGCCCGCCCCGCCGTCCGACCGCCCCCGACGGCTTCCTCGTCGTCGACAAGCCGGCGGGCTGGACCAGCCACGACGTGGTCGGGCGCTGCCGCCGGCTGGCGGGCACGCGCAAGGTCGGCCACGCGGGGACGCTCGACCCCATGGCGACCGGCGTGCTCGTCGTCGGCGTCGGGCGCGCCACCAAGCTGCTCACCTACGTGGTGGGGGCGGACAAGGCGTACGAGGCGACGATCCGGCTCGGCGTCGCCACCACGACGGACGACGCCGAGGGCGAGGTCCTCGACGCCCCCGGCGTCGGCGCCGGGGTCGACCCCGCGGACCTGGCGCGGGAGGTGGGCGCCCTCACCGGCGACCTGCAGCAGGTCCCCGCCACCGTGAGCGCGATCAAGGTGGACGGCAAGCGTGCCTACGCCCGCGCCCGGGAGGGCCAGGAGGTGGCCCTCGAGGCCCGTCCCGTCACCGTGAGCCGGTTCGACGTGCTCGCGTCGCGGCCCGCCACGACCGACGACGGCGTCCCGGTGCTCGACGTCGACGTGGCCGTGGTCGTGTCCTCGGGCACGTACGTGCGTGCGCTCGCCCGCGACCTGGGCGCCGCGCTCGGCACCGGCGGCCATCTCACGGCGCTGCGCCGCACCCGCGTGGGCGGCTACGAGCTGGGCGCGGCGCGCACGCTCGAGGAGCTGGAGGCCCAGGCCGACGCCGACGGCGTGCTCGCGACCCTGCCGCTCGCGGACGCGGCCCGCGCCACGTTCCCCGTGCGTGAGCTCACGGCGGACGAGGCACGGGCCCTCGGCTACGGCCAGTGGGTGCCGGCGAGCGGCGAGAAGGGCACC
>Ga0180221_1001109_pt1 | contig 19356 bp, 30 predicted proteins | sample eDN5th37CKraftMG_FD_151339 | JGI IMG/M metagenome (GOLD analysis project Ga0180221, IMG submission 151339) | Enriched Miracle-Growth compost microbial communities from Emeryville, California, USA - eDNA 5th pass 37_C Kraft MG (version 2) (version 2) ...
GCACCCGATCAGGCTGTGCAACCCCGACCAGCTACGCCTGATCGGGTGCTCACTGCCGTGCCTCTATCACATTGAGGGGGTCCCTTTTGGAAGAAAAAACAGGGTCCCGATTCTGTGGTTATTGACAATACGTGGCAACAGACACGCTTCCCCCCATGGCCCCCCTCCCAGACCGTGCCAGATGTTTTTCCATGGGGGTCTCCCTTCAAACTACCGGGAGGCGGCACCCTATGGCCCTCACGAAGCGCTATAACATGCACAACCAACGTTGACATTAGATAAATACTGACCTAGACTCCTCCTTGTCACCTGGAGGAACCCATGAAGCGTTACGTCATCTACACCCGAGTGAGCACGGCAGAGCAGGGCAAGAGCGGCCTGGGCCTAGAAGCGCAGCAACGCGATATAGACCTCTTCCTCCAGAACTTTTCTGAGACCCCATGGGAGATCATTGGGGAGTTCCAGGACGTTCAATCCGGTAAGGTGGCCGACAGGCCCGAGTTGATGAAGGCGCTTCAATTGGCCCGCAAGGAGAAGGCGGAGCTACTGGTGGCAAAGCTGGACCGCTTGAGCCGCGACGTGGAGTTCATCGCCAGGACGATCAAGCAGGCAAGTATACGGGTCGCCTCGATGCCACACGCCGACAACTTCCAGCTTCACATCTACGCAGCCCTTGCAGAGCAGGAGCGGGAGTTCATCTCAAAGCGTACCAAGGCGGCACTCCAGGTGGCAAAGGAGAGAGGGCGGCAGCTAGGCGGTCTCCGAGACAAGACCATGAAGCGTAACGAGGCGATCCAGGCGAAGGCCAAAGCGGAGGCGGAGAAGGTTGTGAAGGTCATCGGGCCATTACGCAATGCCGGACAGACCCTCTCAGCCATCGCAGACACGTTGAATGACATGGAGGTAAAGACCTCAAGGGGCGGACAGTGGACCGCTATGCAGGTCAAAAGGGTCTTAGACCGTGTGGCTGCTTAGAGCATCGGTTCGTAGATAGGCCCAAGGCCTCATGCTGGCACTACAAAGCTGCTTAACCAGTTGACGAGAACACCCAGCCCTATGGTTCCTAAAACGATGCTGATTGTGAACCTTCTTCTTCGATTCAGAGTTGCACCTATGCCGAAATCGAAGATGATTGACGGTGCCAGTCTATGGCCAAAAATGCCCAGCAATGCCGAAGCCATTAGGAACCCGAAAATATAATAATATGCACCGCTTGCAAATACCCAATCGCCTCGAACGTAGGCTATGATGCCCGTACTTAGGATGCCTAGGGAGATCATACTTATCCCCTCGTTGAACTCAATGCCGGGCCATTGATGAGTGTTAAGAAGCCATACTGGTGACCTTGCACCATGCAGTTCGTTGACAATGTTATCTTCAAGAGAGATAGCAAAACTGCGATCACCAGTAATTTCAATCAAGACGGGATGCTTCTTCGAATATCCAAGAATAACACTAGATCGAGTTGGATCACCAAACGTACCACATGCGAGCCGAATCGACTCAATTTTATGGTTGGAGATTGAGCTGTCCGATAGGATCGAGCTGAGATTTTCGGTTGAAATAGTTCTAGCATTGATAAAGCGTACCGTGACGGACACGGGTTGACCCATTGCTTCCGCTATGTGCCTGTAGACATTTTCCAGCGTCGCAGAAGTTATTGCAAACGAACCTCTTAGCGACCGTGAAATCTCAAACTTGATCGCCACCCTCAGCCTCCGCCATCAGCAACCCAATGATGTCCGGTATTTTGTCCATAGCCTTAGCTAATCCCGGCAGCATTAACTCACTCCGTCCATATTGATCCCTAGATTTCCCCGAAGCTCTGCCCGTCATGAAATCTCTTGCGGCATCCGACATGTTGGCCAATGCGCAGAGGTCTTCAAAGAAGTGCCGCCAGCCGTGGTTAGGGGATAGCTCAGGCCGCTTGATGCCCACCGTGTCGCGAACCCATTCTGACATCAGAGGTTGGATGCGGTTAGACTTGAAGAGCCGCCCTTTGCCGACCTTGCGGACGAAATCTAGCAGCCCCTCTGCCTCTAATGATGGATGAATTGGAATGCGGCGCTGACTGGAGGCCGTCTTTAGGCTCCGCCTACCTGAAGTCGAAACCCTGAGGAACCATCTTTCGCCTACCTGGAAGAAGTCCTCCGCAGTCAATTGGCCCGCCTCTTCAATCCGCATCCCGGAGTAGGCACACAGCCAGGGCAGCCAACGCCTCCTCACTTCAGTCTCTTTGCGGGCAGCTCTAAGGACCGCCACGGCCTCATCAATGCGGTAGGTCCGGGCATCGCTGTCAAGAACCTTGAAGTCCAACTTCTCCAGTCCCGCCAGGGGATTTCCTTCAGGGTGGAACGCCTCACGATGAAGCCTCCGGCCCCACTTGATTATAGTCGAGATGCAAGACACCTTGTCGTTGATGGTGCGATTGGTTAGCTCGCTACCGGCCAACAAGGAAGCTCTCCACCGCTCCACCTCTTCCCGCGTAACCGTTCGAGCATCCAAGGCAGCAGACTTACTTAGACCTTGGGATTGCCTCCAGGAGGCGAACTCTTCACCTCGCTTCAAGTATTTCCTTGGGGTTGAGGCCGGGAAGGGCTTGGCGTCCTTACCCAGCGCCCGCCGTGCTGTCTCTGCTGCCACGATGCTCCTAAAGGTGAACTGTGGGTCGGCCTTGCTAGATGCTGTGGAGGTCTTCGCCGGAGGGACAAACGCCGGGGCCGCTTCGAGTTCGGGAACTGGATTGTAGTTTCCGCCACGCTTCGCCTCTAGACCGCGATGGGCCGCACCCATGAAGGAAAGCATCTCAAGGTTCACCAAACGGCGGGCCTCAGCGTCGATGTGAAGGGCCTTACTGGCGACTGCTTTGTCCGTATCATCTCCATGGGCAGCCTCAAGTAGCGAGGCAAGATGGGGGGCGATGAAGGGCCGAATGTCGGGATAGCGATCCAAGAGCTTGAAGGCCAAGGAGGACCGCCGCTTTTCATCCTGGCTTTTCAGGTACGCTCTGAGGTCTCGCATAAAGCGTTGACGCTCAGACGGAGGCATCTTCTCTGCCATCGCAATCCAATGGGCATCATCACCTAAAGAGGGCTGAGGAACTGGAGGCGAGGGTGGAGCTGAATATGGGTCTTCATCATAGGCCGCTACGAACGCTCGGGCATGGTCAGCAGCAAGAGCCATTTGTTGCTTAGGAGTTAGGGGCATTGGGCCATCCGCTAAGACCTTCTCCCAAGCTGCCATCTTGGCATCCCAGGCTACGAGCATCGCGCGATATGCTTCTCCGGCCTCATCCCGATCAGACTTGCCGGTGGAGCGCCCATGTTCCTGAGTCTTGGGGATGTCTTTGACCCCGAGGCCGATCAAGCGATTTCGTTCACGCCATAGCGGCGAGGGGATACGGAACCGCCCCTGGTAAATGTCCGAGCCTTTGCGCTTGAACAGTCCTTGCATCAATCGACGCCTACCAGCCATTGCCCTAGCATATTCCCATAGCAGTCCGCGTTGACGGAAACCATTAGAAATGCTATGTTTTTGGTTCTGCTAGGGAAAATAATGGTGGGCGATGAGAGGTCGCCATTTTATCTCTTAGTGATTGATTTTACTGTCTTTTTCGTTTCAATTCCCTCACCGGAATCAAGGTGAGGGAATTCTATGTTCCCGATCTGGTCTGCAACGATACGGCTGGCTTCGATCCCAAGGCGTCGGCGGTCGATGCCTTTCGTGTAGATTTCGGCCGTCGCAATGTTCGTCCAGCCATACTGTGCCAGCAGCTGGTGCGTGGCGGCACCGCCCTCGGCGGCTAGCGTTGCGCTTAGCTTCCTCAAGCCATGTGCGGACTTCTTCACGCCGGCTTCGTTACAGGCTTCTCGGAACCAGTTGCCAAAACTTTCCTTGACGAAAGGCCGACCAAAGCTGTTTTCGATTAAGTGGAGTCCCTTGCGAGGCGTGGCTTCGATGAGGCTCATCAGCTCATCCGGCAGCTCGACTGTCACGCGAGCTCCGGTCTTTGCCGTATCCATCGTCAGCACCCGGTCAGAGATATGCTGGCGGCCGGCAAGAACCACGTCCGATCGCCGCAAGCCTGCCAGCAGCATCAGCTCCATTGCCAACCGCGCATGGGTTCCGATCGCATGATGCCTGCGGAATGCCACCACATCATCGATCGTCCAGGCCGGGAAACCAGTCGTCTTGTATGTTGGAGCCTCAACTCCGGCTGTTGGATCCACCGCGACGAGGCGCATCTTCTTCGCCCAAGAGAACATGCCGCGCATAGTCTTCAGGAAATTGGCGGCGGCGGCTGGTGTTTCATGCCGTCGATCAACGCCCTCTTGTATCACGTCCTGAGCAAACGCGGACAAAGCCCTATTCGCATTCACCTTCAGCACATGGCCCATGATAAGCGACTGCTGCTTCTGGGTGGCTTTGCTGTAGCCAGCCCATTTAGCGCTCTCCGTTGTGTAGCGCTCCCATAGCCATTTCAACGTCCCTTCTTTTGCCTTGTCCACCTTCGGCGCGGTGCCCAGGCATGCGTTCTGGTACGCTTCCTTGAACGCCGGATCATTGGGGCTGGGCAGGCGAATACGCTTACCTTTGCCTTCTCGATAGTAAAAGACCCACTTTCCATGGCGGGTCTTCTGCTTGTGGACGTGGGGAAAGAGTTTTCGTGGCATCCCGCTATTATCAGAGGACCGGGCGGCTGAAATCAATGCCATTCTTTGCCATGCCTTCTTGAGCCGTCTTGTCTTCCGGATAGACGGTGATCACGACGCCGCCTGATTTGATCTCAATCTTGCAGCCGGTCTCGTTAGAAACCTTCGCGGCTCGCATCAGGTCGGTCTTTTTGACGATGGCAGGAGCGGTCATTGCACTGGATCCTCGTGTGCCTGCATACGTGACGGCCATTGACGCACAAGCAGGTCCGCAGGGATCGGCGCCTTCCGGGTCATCTGCTTCATGAAGAATGAGCGCTGCAGTAATTCGGCCTGATCGCGCAACGCACGAAACCATGACGGGTCGGCTTCGCGAGCCTTATGGCTGCCTTGAGCTGTCTCGCCGCCAGTGATGATCCAATCCGGCGCGTATGCGTCGAGAGCGATTGGGCCAAGCAGTGGCTCGAAGCTGCCGAATGTGAAGGCCGGAGCAAGGCGCTGCTTGACCTCCCAGAGCTTCATCCGGTCCCGGTCATACTCCTCTTGAGTGACCATGGTCGCGCCGACTGCGCAGTTGCGTGGCAAAGCATGATGCCCGCGCGCAGGATCGGTCATCCGAATGACGTTACCGACACGTTTTGTCAGCAATAGCCAGGTGAGATATGGGGTGACTTCGATCAGGTGAAACAGATCTCGGCGCCAGAGCTCATCGACCTCGTTGTCGAACACATCGGCAAGTGAAGCGCAGAAGACATATGTCGGAGCGCTCACGGCTCCTGCCTGTCTGTTCCACGCAATCGGCTTACGCCAGTTTGCAGCTGATGTTCGCTGCCGGTCTATACCGGATCCCCACTGTACTCTGCCAAGGCGATGGGACATGAGGTGCTCCGCATAGCAGCCGTCGCAAGCGGGGCTCACCTTCGTGCATCCGATCCACGGATTGAAGGTGTGGTGCGTCCATTCGATCTTGCTGTTCTCAGCCATCAGAACATCCCTCCTTGCGGGGAGTGGCTGCGGCAGCTGGGGCAGGTGTGAATGAACCGCTGCTGATGTTCGCCGGCCTTCGCGGCGATGCGCGCGGCGCTGCCGAACAGATCGGCGGTGTCTGCCTTGCTGGATGCTTCTATCGGCGCACGTGAGATCCGCCAGCCGGCGGTGCGCGCATCGGAAATCATCACATCGAAATCCTCGGCCGCGTAGGTGTTCGGATAGCTGGCAGGACAGGTGTCGCAGCAGACCTGAAGGCGGTTCTCGTGGCGCTCGATGCTCATGACCGGACACCTGTCACAACTCGGCGCATGGCTTGAAGCTTGCCGATCAACTGCCACGGTGTGGCATGGGCTTTGCCCTCGTCAACGAGCTCGTCGACGGCAGCAATTTCGGAGCCGTCTGCCCAATCTACCTGAATGAGCTTACGTCCTGCAGCGAGAGTTGCGATCATTTCTTGCTTGGTCATTGCAGCGCCTCCAGCGGGGGAAGCGACAGGATCTCGCGCGCATGGTCGACCGCGACCGGTATCGCAGCATACAAGTCGGCAACCACTGCCCGATGGTGTTGGGGATCGATAGGGGCCATCATAATGCCGGCGAGGCCGGTCATCATGCCGAGCAGAAGAGCTTCGTACTGGTCGGAAGGGTTGTCCGCCAGCGCTCGGAACTGCTCAGTGTTGACCAGGCTCGGGCCGAGTTCCGCGATCAATTGGTGCGCAACGTCGGCAAGGGCGTCATAGGGATTGCGAGGATCAAAGGGATAGTCGTGGCTCATCTGTCGCCCCCAATTTTCTGGCTCGTCGAAATAGTCGTCATAATCGGGACGGCGGATAGACTGCACCACGATGGCGATGAGAACCCAAAGGAACGCTAAAAGGCCCATCATGATGAAGAAGGTTTGCGGTTGAAGAGAGCAGCTCATGCCGCCTTCCTCACGCTTTTCACGTCGAGGGAGCGGCGGAGCTCGTCGCGGATATGCTCATCCTCGGTCGGAAGGTGCAGGGTCGCCCAGCGCTCCAGCACATGAGGCGACGTTTCCGCCATCAGATCGAAGTCTGACGAGCAGTTTACGAAGCGGTTGTCAGGAAGGGGTTTAGGCCGCGCCATAGCGTTGAACTCTCCTCGATCAGCTCTCCGGAGAAACGCTGGCTGCGCCTTCTTCTCAACTTCCCAGCGCAGCCAGCGCCCGGGGGAGGCGAGGAGAGATTGCGCATAACGCACAATTTCTGTCAATAAAAATTGTGCGTTATGAGTATATTTGGCGGAGCGCTGAGACGTAACTCGCTGTTGGAAGTTGCGTGAAAGCTATCGTAGCAAGCCGAAAGCACCGCCCGGTACAAAATACGTTCTTGAAACGTTCTCACCGATGGGTGATCATCGAGATGAAAATGGAGGAGCTTGGGTGCGTGACAATCGACGACGATCTTCTGGCCGAGTGGGGCAATCTCACCAATGAGGAGAAGCGCATGTTTATCGCTTTCTGGCGGCAATCAAGGCGCGAAGAACCGGAAGCATCGCTTCCTTGTCTTCGTGAGTGGCTTCGGAAAGCAACGCGTTGAATTCACGGTCAACATTGCCTTCCTCCGTGGGTGATGGGGGAGCGCCCTCACCGGTTAGGAGCCATGCAACGCTTACCCGGAACGCTTTTGCGTACTTATCGGCAACCCGGCTGATCCCGCGAATACCCTGTTCGTGCTGGGCATATGAATTATAGTTCCAGCCAAAGAAGTCGCATGCACTCCTGGCCGTCTTAAAGCCGCGCAGTTTGCGAGCTTGTTCCAAGCGGACAGCGAAATCAGGTCGGGTATCGATCATGATTTGCATATTGCACACTTCGGATGTGCGTTTCGCCTTGACAGGGAATTGTGCCTAATGCACATTCCGCTGCATGACCGAAGCGCGTTTGAACATACCTGCCATCAGAAAAGCTCTAAATCTCACGCAAACGCAGTTGGCGGAGATGGCTGGGGTTAATCTCTCGACAGTATGGCGGTGGGAGAATGACGGGATTCCCAAGAGGGGTCCTGCTCGCGCGCTGCTCGATCGTCTCAACCGTGAAGCTTTCGCGCCATCCGGCGAAGAAACTTCTGCACCGGAGCCGGCTGAATGACCGTCTCCGCTAAACATATTTCCAGATCCCGCGTCCAATCCCCCCCGGATGCGGGCACTGCCGCGCCTGCCGTAAACTCCCTCCCAAATCCTCCCGCGGCAGGCGCGGTCGTTTTCTTTCCTGATCCGGTGGGCGCGTTCCTTGCGGTCGTTGCCGCCCATGATCGCGTAAATCCAAGGAGTTTGCCATGCAGCGACCATCAGTTGCCGACTTTCTGCGCACCCAGGGGCGGCGCGTTGTCGGCCATGAAAGGCCGATCTACGAAACCAGACCGCGGTTCGCGGAACTGGTGTCGCTCAGCTATGACTTTCGGCAGCGGAAATACTTTGCTCCAATCGAGAAAAAGCGAAAAGAACGAGAGCAGGAACGTCTTGAGAAGGCGCGCCACGCGTCGGACAGATAATGCCGGACATGCTGGATCGAAAAGCTCAATCCTCGATTTCTTCGATTCGATCTTCCATGTCTTGTATGATTGGGTCGATGAGGTTCCATGCCGATGCTGCATAGTCTCGCCAGTTGTCGTTCTGGGTGACGCGGACCTGTTCCTCCAGATCCTTGGTAAATTCCCTAGCCTGACTAGCGATCCAGCGGGAGTCTGCTGCGGACTGGCACAAAAGCAGGCTTGCAACAAGCTTGCGCAGGGCAGCCACTTCCCCCGCCAACATAATAACCGTTGTTTCATAGTCAGGGCGTTCTTCCGCCATCTGCATGATTCCTTCTTTTTGGCTTTGCACCTCAAAAGGATCATCGCGGATGGTGGCAGGCAAGTGGGGCGGCTGCAAAGCCGCTCCACTCTGTTTTCCATGGAGGCGGCATGACCGCTTCCGCGAAGCCCAGACCAGCTGCAGGCACGGTCATTTCTTTTGCTGATCCCGTCAGCGCATGGCTGGCCGTTGTCGCCGCCCATGACCGCGTCACGGTTGAAGACTTTCTTGTCCGCTGCATCCGCCGGCGCATGGATGAAGTCGCCGTTTTCCCAGCGCTCGACCTGCTCGATGCGCCTCGCGCGCCGCCGTGATGTGAGTGTGTCTCGGGTTCTCATACCCTCAATCTGAACACGTCCAGCTCTTCCCGCCATGGGAAATCACGTCGGGTTTTCCCGGCGCGGGAAAGCTTTTGCCGAAGGAGGCAATCTTGGTTCCAAACGCAAATGCAAGGCACTTTCTGCTGAAGGCCAAACAACGCGACCTGATTGCTGCTGTGGGCGGCGTCGAGCGCGCTGCCGCCATTTCGAGCTATGGCAAATCGACGGTCGGTCGCTGGTATCATGCCGACAGTCCGGAAGTGATGCCGCTCGATGCGATCTTCGCACTTGAGGAAGAGTGCGGACGATTCGACATGAGCGAAGCGATCGCTTCCGCCCGTGGTCGGCGCTTTGCGGAGACTGATCTCGCTAGCGAAGCTGCCAATGCCTGCATCATGGCGCGGCATGCCGAGGCGGCGCTGCGTTTCGGAGAGCTCGCGTCCGCTAGTGCGATGGCATTTGCCGACGGCAAGCTTACACCCGCCGAAGCAACCCAGATCGACAAGGCCACGGCTGCACTGGAAAAGGCGCTCGGGGATCTTCGCAAGGCCACTGCCAATGCGCGAGGTGCCGGCGGGCTTTCTCTTGTCTCAGGAGATGCGTGATGCGGCCGATCGAGATTGGAAAGCGCAAGCCCCCTGCCACTATCGAGCCAGGTCCAGCGCCAATGCTGCAATGGATCGAGATCGACAAGCTGGTGGTCGACGACAGCTATCAGCGCGAGTTGAAGATCGGCAACTGGAAGGCGATCGAGAAGATTGCCGGCTCGTTCAAGTGGTCGCGCTTCTCGCCTGTGTTCGTGGCACCGGTCGAGGGTGGCCGATTCGCCATTATTGACGGGCAGCACCGCACTCATGCAGCGGCCATTTGCGGCATGGAGCAGGTGCCCTGCCAGATCGTGCAGATGAATCTGCAGGAGCAGGCGGCAAGCTTTGCAGCCGTCAACGGGCTGGTGACCAAGGTCACGCTGTTCCAGATTTTCAAGGCGGCGCTGACCGCCAGCGAGCCCTGGGCAACTGAGTGTGCCGAGATATGCGCTGCTGCCAATTGCCGGTTGATGACTTCGAATTCTTCGGCGGACGCCAAGCGTGCCAGCGACATCTACGCCATCGCGTTGATCCGAGATTTCCGCGAGAAAGGGCAGGGTGCCCTGGTCACCTTCGCGCTCTCGCATCTGCGCAGGGCGGATTGCGGGGCGGAGCCCGGCATGTGGTCGAACGATGTCCTGAAATCCTTTATCGGCGCCGTGGTCGATCGGCCCTGGCTGGCTCGCAAGAACGTCGATCTCACCTCCTTCCTCGACCAGTTCGACATCTATGCCGCGATCGACCGCGCTGACGAGACCGCGCGCAAAAAGCGCCGCGAGGGACATTTCGGGTTTTCCCGCTGGGACATCGCGACGGCCGAGATCGGTGAGGCGCTGGATAAGGCGTTCCCGCAACGCGTCGCGCTGCCGACATCAGAGGTGGCGTGATGCTGACGGAATACCAGCCTCATCCGTTGGCAGAGCTATTCCCGATGCTGCCCGACCGTGAGGTTGCGGAACTCGCCGACGATATCTGCACGTTCGGGCAGCGAGTTCCGATCGTGATGCTTGATGGCATGATCCTAGATGGCCGCAATCGCCTGGCCGCGTGCCGTCTAGCCGAAGTTGAGCCTGAATTCGTCGAGTATGAGGGTGACGATCCTCTGAACTTCGTCCTCTCGCACAACTTGCACCGACGGCACCTGACCGAAAGCCAGCGCGCCATGGTGGCGGCGAAGATCGTTGATTGGGAACGAGGTGTTAACCAGCATACATCTGGGTCTGCAAATTTGCAGACCCGCGAGGCGGCGCGTCGGCTTTCGATTTCAGAACGGGCCGTGGCAGCTGCGAAGCGGATCCACGAACGAGGCTCGCAGGAGCTGGTCCAAGCGATTCAGGATGGACGCGTTTCGGTCCATGCCGGCGAGACGTTGTCCGAACTGGAGCATGAGGCGCAGCTCGAAGTGTTGCGACGTGCCGAAAAGGAAATCGTCGCAAAAGCCAAAGAGATCCGCACCGAACGTCAGCGACGGCGCCACGCTGCCCGCCTAAACCATATGGAGCTCATTGCGACCGCCGGGAAGGCGACAGCACCTGGCAAAGTCGACCGACTTTACCCGGTCATCTATGCAGACCCGCCGTGGCGTTTCACGGTTCGCTCGGAGGAAACTGGCCGCGATCGTAGCGCCGAGAACCATTACCCCACGATGTCGACCGAGGATATCTGTGGCTTGCTGGCGAATATCGGCGGCGTCGCCGCGCGCGATGCCGTACTTTTTCTGTGGGCCACAAACCCGATGCTGCTGGATGCGCTGCGCGTCGTCGAGGCTTGGGGGTTCTCTTATCGTCACCACTGGATCTGGGACAAGGAAGTTGCCGGCACCGGCTACTGGGGCCGTGATCGGCACGAGCTGCTGTTGATCGCTAAGCGCGGCGATGCTGTCGCCCCACTTCCAGGCAGCCAGCCGGAGACGGTCTACCGCGAGCGCAAGGGCAGGCACTCAGCCAAGCCTGCCTTCTTTGCCGATCAGATCGAGCGGCTTTATCCCGAGATCTCCAAGATTGAGCTGTTCTGCCGCGCGCCGCGCCCCGGCTGGGATGTTTGGGGGTTTGAGGCGGCAGCCGATACCGCAGAGGTGCCGACATGACGTTCGAGCTCAACCCCCCTGAGCTGTCAGAAAAGCTCGTTCACGCCTTACAGCCAATCATCGAAATGGAGGTCCAGCGCCGCGTTGGCGCGCTGACACTGCGCATGAAGCGACAGTCGAAAGACGCTGAAATGATGCGGCTTTGCAAGCGCGTTGCTGAAGCTGTCGACGAATTGGAGGCGGTAAAGTTCACGGCGGCCGAGATCCCGGCGCGCAAAAAACTGACGGCAGCTGCATCGACGCTGCGCAATGCCATGAACAGACGGGAGGCGAAGCGATGACGCAAGCCTCTGACGAATGGAAGCGCCTGGAGGCAATCCGCTCCCGATTGGCGCTGGTGACTTCTTTGGATTGGGAGCTGGCCTTCGACGATGAGGGGATGCTGCTCGACGCTCTGGAGAAGGCAGAGGGCGGAACCTCGCGCATCATGCTGGCGCGATTTGGCAAGCACACCACCTATGACGAGGCCCAGCTGATCGCGGCGGCCTTGCCGGATATCCGCTTTCTGCTGGGCCTGGTCGATCGGGCGCTTGCCTTCGCGGCGGAGGCCAGGAGGTCTAAGCAGCAGCATTCCGCACCCGCACAGTCCACGCGCAAGAACTACGCCACGGAAGCGGTGATGAAGTGTGCGGAGCCAGCGTTCAAGCGGTTCCTGATGGAGCGCTATGGGCTGGAAAGTCCAGCGACCAACGATCGGGTGGCGCAACGCCTGCGCGGCATCCTGCGCGTCACCTCGCGCCGCGAACTCAACGACAACAATCAGGCTGCCGAGCGCTGGAAAGCGCTGCGCAGCGAATTTGATGCATGGAGGCGGGTGGGATGACCCAAGCGCGCATACTCGTTGCTTGTGAATTCTCCGGCATTGTCCGACGCGCGTTCTCACGGCGTGGCTATGACGCATGGTCTTGCGACCTACTGCCATCGGAGGATCGAAGCAACAGGCATATCACTGGCGATGTGCGCCAGATCCTTCACGATGGCTGGGATTTGCTCATTGTTGCGCATCCGCCATGCACGCGGCTCTGCAACAGTGGGGTTCGCTGGCTGACCAAGCCTCCGCTCGGCCGGACCCTCGAAGATATGTGGTCCGAGCTGGATGAAGGCGCGGCGCTGTTCTCCGATCTGTGGAACGCCCCTATCGATCGCATCGCCATCGAAAACCCGGTCATGCACAAGCATGCGAAGGCACGGATCCGGAACTATGTCGCTCCTGCCCAGTCCGTTCAGCCTTGGCAGTTCGGCCATGGCGAGACGAAGCGCACGTGCTTCTGGCTTAAGAACCTGCCGACGCTTGAGCCTACCAACATCGTTGAGGGGCGTGAGCAGCGCGTGTTCCGCATGCCGCCATCGACGAGCCGATGGAAAGAGCGCAGCCGAACGTTTCCGGGCATTGCTGACGCTATGGCGCAGCAATGGGGACCATTGCTGCCCGGTGCCGCTGCGATGGCGGCGGAGGTGGAAGCATGAGCCACGCCGCCACCAACTGGGCCATCACGCAACGCGGCTTGAAGCCTGCCACGAAGATCGTGCTGTGGCACCTAGCTGATTGCCATAACCCGACGCATGGGTGCTTTCCCTCGCAGGAGTATTTGGCCGATTGCTGTGAGATGTCGCGTTCGTCGCTGAACGAGCACCTGGTGGCGTTAGAGCAGGCGGGATTGATCCGTCGCGAGCAGCGCCGGGACAAGCGAACCAGACGGCAAGAATCCACGCGCTACTACCTCGCTTTCGAGGCGGATTTCGCTGGAAACCCATGTCCAGAAAATGGACACGGCTCGCCGGAAGCCGTGTCCGGGAATCGCCCCGGGCCGTGTCCGGAAAATGCCGAAAGCCGTGTCCAGAATCCGGACACTAACCCTGTAAGGGAACCAGTAAAGGAACCTCTCAGCGCGCAAGCGCGCGGGAGAGAGGGGGAAATTTCGATTGATCGGAAGAAAGCCGAGGCTGATGGATGGGCGTTGCTCAAGGATTGGCCGGGCTTCGCAGCCATGCCGAAGGAACCGGCATTCCGGGAGTGGATGGCGCTGTCACCGGAAGAACGTGAAATCGCCAACGCACGGTTCTCGGCATGGATTGCCTTGCTCCGGAAGCAGAAGAAATCCCACGTTCCTGCACCTTCGACCTATTTTCGAGAGAAGCTGTTTCTGGAGGTTCCAGACCCTGAAGAAGCGCCTGCTCAGCCAATCGAGGCCAAGCCCTTTGGTCCGCTCTGGAACGCCACGATCATCCAGACGCTGCTCTCGGATCCTCAGCCTGCACCGCCACCTACATCGGCGTTCATGCGCGAGCTGCTGAAGCGCAACGATGAGACGGGCAGGGCAGAGCGCAAGCGGAGGCAGGTGCAGTTCGGTTGGCCGCGTGTGAATGACTGGTACCACCGTGCCGAGAGCCGCAAGGGCTTCGCTGTCCAGCCGCAGCACAGATGGATGGGCGAGCTGATGGAGGCGGTTCCCGTAACCTCGTCCAGGTTCGAGGAATGGCGGGCTGAGTATGAGCGGCGAGGGTGGCCATGGCTACCGGACTGGGGTGCTCAGCCGGTGGTCTATTTCCCGAAGGGCGGGCCGGAAGGCCTAAGTGAATTCGAACGCGCCGTGAGAGCGCAGGAGGCGGAAGATGATGGCAGTGAACGCAAAGCAGCTGGATAACGCGCTCATGATCGATCTATCCCGCTGCGAGGCGAAGCTGGAACAGCGGTTAGCTGAGCGCCGCATGAACGATGACCTGCTTGCTGCCGCTTCGATCGATGTGGAGGGTGAGCGCAAGTGGTTCGCTCTCAGGGTGGCTCAGCGCGTGGAGACTGATCTGTGCAAGCACCTGAGCGATTCGCGCATTGATGCGGTGGTTCCGGTGAAGAAGGTGCCGGTCAAGAGGCGCTTCGCAGATAAGAGCCGCAAGGTTGTCCACAAGCCTGTTCTGCCTAAGCTCGTGTTCGTCAACCTGGTGCCATCTGACAAGGCATTTGCTGGCCTGTTGCGGGTGAAAGGTGTCGCGGCGTTCATCGGCACCAATGGTCAGCCGCATCCGATCGGTCAGCGTGAAATGAATAGTTTCATGCACTTGGCGCAGGAAGGTGCCTTCGATGAGCGCAACACGCCAAGGGGCATTGTGGTTGGTTCTCGTGTCCGCATCAACGTTGGTGCCTACGCTGATTTCGAAGGTATCCTTGCTGGATATGCGAAGGGCAGGGCCGCCCGCGTGATGACGTACCTCTTCGGTCGAGAGATGACGGTTGATGTCACACTTGCGCAATTGGAGAAACTGGATTAGCGAATCCATCTATGGACAACCGGGGACCGTGAGGCTTCTAGCCTCCAAGCAGCGGGCCATCGCCACGGCGAAAGTGTTCCCCTCCCGGCCCAGACCTGTAAGAGCGCTGATGCTCCCGACTCAGGTCCAGTGCGTAAGCTATGCCCGAAAGCGAGAGACATGAGCAGGCTCAAGAGCCTCAAGCCGCGTGTGGGCACGCTTGCCCCACGCATCGGCGCTGCGAGCGGTGATGAAGCATCACGCTCGCGCTACCGCGATGCAACGCAGACGTGGCGCGCCTGGTACAAGACGAGCCGATGGCAGAAGCTGCGCTGGTCGATCCTCGTGCGTGACTGCTTCACCTGCAAGCTGTGCGGCTGGATCGGCAGCGACACATCGTTCCTGGTCTGCGACCACGTCGAGCCTCACCGAGGTGATGAGGCGAAGTTCTGGGCTGGTCCGTTCCAGACGCTATGCAAGACATGCCACGACACGGTGAAACAGCGGACCGAACGTCGACGTTAGGCGCGCATGGCGACCACAGCACGAAGGCTCAAACATGAACTGGGGCATTGAAGATTGGATCGCTGCACTGCTGCTCCTATCGCTTGCAGCAGCCGGTCTCTGGTGTGTGTTCTCGCTAATTCGGCCCGGAGTTATGCGGATGCTGTCAGCAGTTGCCGTGATCGTGGCCGTAGCCGCAGTGTGGGCGCACCTCGCGGTCGGTATCTTCTAGACTGAGAGGCTTACATTCATCGTGTCAGTTGACACTGACGCGCTTGGTGCGTTTGTGATTGCAGCTATCGGTTGAGCACAGATACGTGTGGAACTCAACTTCACCAGACCAGTGTGCCTCAACCTTCGATAGCTTCATCTCGCCTTGGCAGAGCGGGCACAGTTCAGGTGGTGGTCGTCTTTCCAATTCAGCTTCCAAATGGCTGATGCGTTGCTCAAGCGCTTCCACCCTCTCCGGCAACGCTTTTAACGACCTCCATATCGGGATCTGATCCAGGAGTTTGAGGATGTCGGATACTGAAAACACCGCGCCGAGCCCCCTTGGCTGGTCAGTCCATGATAGAGCGATACACCATCATACAATTTCAGCGCTGTCGATTCAGGTGACAAAGATAGCTGAAGGCGATCGATACATTGAAGTCGTAGATGGGGACAGGATCGTATTCGGAAAGCGTCTCACCGCGGCAGCCGCGTCAGACCTGGCCCGGCTCTTGACGGACTGACGCCGTCGGCGCGGAACGGCAATACCGCGCTGCTGAAAGGTAATGATGTGCCGGAGCAAGGCAGGGGGGTATTGAAAGTCTGAGACCCTCTCGCTCCTAGACCCGCGCCCCCCTCATTCAGGGATTTTTTTTATGGCCGATGGTGAATTTGACCTCTTCGGCAACCCTTGGGTAGATCGCCCTCGGAGGCGTGGCCGCCCTAAACATGAGGTCACCCCAAAAACACGCAAACGAGTCAGTATGTTAGTTGCTCTTGGCTGGGCCAATCCTCGGATTGCCACGACGATGGGCATCACTCTGCCGACGCTGCACAAGTATTATTTTTACGAACTCGGTCAACGCGAGGCTGCACGTGACATGCTCGAAATGCGCCGCATGGAGATGGCTCTAGAGATGGCGGAAAGCGGCAATGTCGGCGCGCTGCGGGAATTTGGCAGATTGCTCGACCGCAACGATCGCATGGAAGCCGAACGTACTATGGCGACTAAGCCTGCCGAGGAAGAACGCTCAATGGAACGGCTCGGCAAGAAGGTCATCGATGCGCAGCGAGCTATAGCAGCGGACGCGGATTTGATGGCGGAACTGGAGCGGGAGGCAAAGCTGAATGCTCGCCACTGAGTCTCTGCCGCGCTTCGCCTGCCCTGATTGGTGGGAGAGGCTTCAAGCCGGACGAGCCCCTATGGCGGACGTTCCGCTCAACCAGGACAGGGCGGCGAAAGCTCTGGCCTTCTTCAATCGGTTGCGGCTCCCGGATGTGCCGGGCACGCCAGCACTGAGCGAAGCGTGCGGAGACTGGTTCCGCGACATCCTCTGCGCGTTTCTGGCGAGCGAGGATCCCGACACCCAGCAGCGCCTCGTATGGGAGTTGCTGTGCATGGTGCCAAAGAAGAACTCGAAGACAACCTATGTTGCCGCCCTTGGGCTTACCGCGCTTTTCATGGAGGAAGCGCCGAACCGCCAGATGCTGATCGTAGCGCCCAGCCAGAACATTGCAGAGCGCTGTTTCGGGCAGGCACAAGGGATGATCCGCCTGGACCCGCAGCTCGACGCCATCTTCAAGGTTCGTGACGATCTGAAGTCGATCACGCGGCGCAAGACGAGCACAAAGCTGAACGTCAAAACCTTCGACACCAGCATTGTTACCGGTGAGATCCCAATCCTCACCATCATCGATGAGCTGCATGAGCTCGGGAAGAAAGCGAAGGCGGCGGCGGTCATGCAGCAGATCCGCGGTGGCGGCATCACCAAGCAGCGCGGTCAGGTGCTGATGATCACCACGCAATCGGACGAAAATCCGGCAGGCATCTGGCGTACCGAGCTCGACAAGGCGCGAGCAATTCGCGAGGGAAAGGGCGGTGGAGCGCCCATCATGCTGCCGGTCCTGTATGAGTTTCCCGCCACCAAGCAGCTGGATCAGGAATTCTGGCGCGAGCCGAAGAACTGGGATCTTGTTCTCCCCAATCTTGATCGCTCGATCGACCGTCAAGCGCTCATCGATGACTACGAGAACAACGGTAAGATCACGAAGGAAACCGAACAGATCTGGGCAAGCCAGCATCTCAATATCGAGATCGGTGTAGGCCTTGGTGGCGACGGGTGGTCTGGCGCTCCGCACTGGATGTCGTGTGTCGATGAAAAACTGACAGGCCTTGAGGCAGTGCTGAAGCGATCCGAGGTCTGCACGATTGGAGTGGATTGGGGTGGAGCGGATGACCTCGCAGCGCTCTATGTCATCGGCCGCGAGAAGTTCACCAAGCGCTGGCTTGGATGGGGAAGGGCCTGGGCACGGCCTTCAGTCTTCGAGCAGCGGAAAGGTCTCGCACCGCGACTAAGGGCATTCGAGGAAGCGGGCGATCTGGTCATCTCCCAGACAGGTGAAGAACAAGCAGCTTCTGCGGCCGCGATCTGTCGGCAGGTTGCAGATAATGGTTTGCTTCCTGAAACGGGTGGCATCGGTCTCGATAGTGCGGGCGTGGCGTTGCTTCTCGATGCTCTTGAGGAGCACGAACTTGAGCAGCCGCTGGTGCAGGCCGTGGCGCAGGGATGGAAACTTCAGACAGCCATCTCATCTGTCCCGCTGAAGCTGGAAGATCGGCGATTTCTCCATGGCGACCAGGCCATCATGGCCTGGTGTGTTGGCAACGCGAAGCAAACGCTGCGCGGCAGCAACTACGTGGTGACCAAGGAAGTCTCCGGCGCTGCCAAGATCGACATGCTGATGGCGATGTTCAACGCCGCCATGTTGATGTTCCAGAACCCGGAAGCGAAAGCGTTCGATGTCAACGCCTGGATAGCGAGTTACGCATGAATTGGCTCACAAGATTGCTCCGGCTCGGCGGGGCCAAAGACATTGAGCCGTGGCGCGGCGGTCAGGTTTCGACGGAGAATGGGAACAATTTCGTCACCAATCAGGTGACTGTTGCGGACTATCGCGACTCTCGTTTCAGCCAGCCGGCAGCAGCTGTCGGCCTCTCGGCCACCTGGGCATGCGTGCAGCTGATTGCCGGCACTATCGCATCACTGCCGTTGATGATCTATCGCACAGACAGCACAGGCATTCGGCGCGTTGCAAAGGATCACCCGCTTTACTTCGTCCTGCATGACAGCCCAAATTTCGACCAGACAGCCGTAGATTTCTGGGAGGTTATTTCCGCCAGCATAGAGCTTCATGGCAATGCTTTTGCTCTGATTGAACGTCGAAGCGATGGGGTCATCAACGCTCTTCATCCAATCCGGCCCGATATCGTCACTGTCCGTCGCACGGACAGTGGGGATCTCGAATACGAGTGGACCGAGAATGGCCGCCGGAATGTCAAGCGCGATATTGATGTGCTGCACATTCGCGGACCGCTTGGTGATGCGCTCTCCGGAGCATCAACCCTATCGATATGTCGGAACGTCTTCGATGACGCCATGTCTGCGGAAAACGCGGCGAGCGCTGTCTTCAGGAATGGAGTGAACCCAAGCGGCATCCTTTCCACTCAGGACGCGACAAGGCTCACGCCAGAGCAGCGCAAGGAACTCGAGCAACTGCTGATCGAGAAATACCAAGGGTCTCTCCGACGAGGCGTTCCGATGCTGCTCGATAACGGGCTGAAGTGGCAGCAGCTTTCGATCAATCCGGAAGACGCGCAGATGCTTGAGAGCCGCAAGTTCAGCGGCGAGCAGATCTGCAGAATATTCGGCGTCCCGCCTGCCATGGTGGGGTTCGGAGACAAAGCGTCCAATTGGGGCACTGGCAAGGAAGTTGATGTTCTCGGTTTCCAGAAATTCACACTGCGCAAGCGCCTGAAGCGCATCGAGCAAGCCCTTCTGAAGCAGCTCGTTCCTCTGGCGGAGCGCCGGGCTCAGGGCATCACCATCGAATTCAACTTCGAAGGCCTGCTGCGCGGAGACACAGCCAGCCGATACGAAGCCTACGAAA
>Ga0180221_1001110_pt1 | contig 19353 bp, 18 predicted proteins | sample eDN5th37CKraftMG_FD_151339 | JGI IMG/M metagenome (GOLD analysis project Ga0180221, IMG submission 151339) | Enriched Miracle-Growth compost microbial communities from Emeryville, California, USA - eDNA 5th pass 37_C Kraft MG (version 2) (version 2) ...
GTGCCGCTGGCCGGCATGAGCGAACGCATCCTGGCGCGCCTGGGCGACCGCGCCAACCGTGTTTGAGACCCGGACGACATCGGCCGCGGGCGACCAAGATTATTTCCTGGAGTTGAGATGACAGACAAGGGTATGAAGATTCTGGTGGTGGATGATTTCCCCACAATGCGGCGCATCATCCGCAACCTGCTCAAAGAACTGGGCTTCGAGAACGTCGACGAGGCCGAGGACGGCGTCATCGGCCTGGAGAAGCTGCGCAACGGTGGTTTTCACTTCGTCGTGTCGGACTGGAACATGCCCAATCTGGACGGGCTGGAGATGCTCAAGCAGATCCGCGCGGACGAGGCGCTGAAGTCGCTGCCGGTGCTGATGGTGACGGCCGAGGCCAAGAAAGAGAACATCGTAGCGGCGGCCCAGGCCGGCGCCAACGGCTATGTGGTCAAGCCTTTCACCGCGGCGACGCTGGAAGAGAAGCTGACCAAGATCTTCGAGAAAATCGCCGGGTGAGGGCAGCATGAGCGCAACGGATACCGGCGGCGGCGCCGACCCCTCTGACCTGATCCATCGCATTGCCTCGTTGACGCGCATGCTGCGCGACAGCATGCGCGAGCTCGGGCTGGACCAGGCCATCAAGGACGCGGCGCAGGCCATTCCCGACGCCCGCGACCGGCTGCGCTACGTGGCGCAGATGACCGAGCAGGCGGCCAACCGGGTGCTGAACGCCACCGAGGCGGCCGGCCCGCTCCAGGACGGGCTGGCCCGCTCGGCCCGCGCGCTGGACGCGCGCTGGCAGCAATGGTTCGACCAGCCGCTCGAACTGCCCGAAGCCCGGGCGCTGGTCGCGGATACGCGCGCCTTCCTGGCCGACGTCCCGGCGCAGACCCAGCAGACGCAGGCCAAGCTGATGGAAATCGTCATGGCCCAGGATTTCCAGGACCTGACCGGCCAGGTCATCATGCGGATGATGGACGTGGTCGGCGCGATCGAGCGGGAACTGCTGCAAGTGCTGCTCGACAACGTGCCGCAGGAACGCCGCGACGAGGCCCAGACGCTGCTCAACGGGCCCCAGGTCAGCCCGGCCGGCAAGCCCGACGTGGTGACCAGCCAGGACCAGGTCGACGACCTGCTGGCCAGCCTGGGGTTCTAGGGCGGCCGCGGCATGGCGCGGCCGCCGCGGCCGGGCTGTCAGAACACATGGCGGATGCCGAACTGCACACCCTTGGTGGCGTCGCCGGCCAGCGGCCGGTTGCGCCAGTCGCTACTAGGCGCCTGGGCGGCGCCGATGGCGTACCGCAGGCCGTCGCCATTGTCGATCCAGGCGCCCGCGGCATACAGAGTGGTGCGCTTGGACAGGCGGTGCAGATACATGATGCCGTAGTGATTGGCGTGCGACGCTCCGCCGAATTTGGCGGGATCGGTGTTGGCGTCGTCGGCCTTGACGTCGATATAGGTCCAGCCCAGGCTCAGCTGGTCGGCTGCCGTCAGGTCGAATGCGACGCTGAGGGAATAGAGGTCCTTGTCGATACTGCCATCGCTTTGCCGGTTCCGGAAGTATCCCAGGTAGACGGTGACGGGATCGAAGTCGTAGCTGCCGCCGATCGCCGTCTGGCGGTTCCTGGTGCCGTCGTACAGTTCGTCGCTGGCGCCCGGCAAGGTATTGTCCACATGCGCGGCTAGAAAATAGTACGGCCCTTGCTGATACTCGAGCGCGGCCTGCCATACTTGCCCCGCGCGACTGTGGCGGAAGCTGTCGCTCAGCGCGTAATGGGTTTCCAGGCGCCAGCCGCGCCAGCGCGGCGAGCTATAGCTGATGTCGTTGTTGTTGCGGAAATTGTAGCCCGACTGCGTGCCCAGGCCGGCGGCGAACGTGCCGCCGTAGAACGCGGCGATCTTGCCCAACATGTTGAAGAAAACGCTGTTCTGTTTGCCGATACGGAACTCGCCCCAATCCTGGTTGGCGAAACCGACCCAGGCCTGCCGTCCGAACATCTGTCCGGATACGGACGCGGTGCCGTTGTCGGTGTTGAATCCGCCTTCCAGGCGGAATATGGCCCGGGTGCCTCCGCCCAGGTCCTCGCCGCCCATCAGCCCGAACCGCGAGACCTGCAGCCCGCCGCTGTCCAAGGATTTCTCGGTGCGGCCGCTGCTGTTGATCGCTCCGACGTATGAGTCCACCACGCCGTAGAGCGTGACGTTTTGCGCCGTGGCCGTGGCGGCGGCGCCGGCCAGGACGAGGCCCGCGCCCATGCGCCAGCATGTGCTTGTCTTCACTGGTTTTCCCCTTCTGGTTTGAAATAGTGGGCCTGCGGCCATCCTGCCTAGCCGTGCGGCACGATATGTCCGTCGGCAATGTTCCAGGCGACGCGGTGGCGCGAGCCTTTGGTCAGGCCCCTGGCCGCGGCGCCCGGCACACGCACCCGCACGGGCAGGCCGCCGCTCGTTCCGCTGAGCAGGAGGCTGGCGCCGTAATCCACTATCCCCGTCAGCTCGAAATCGAGCACGTTGTCCTGTTCTGCCGCATCGGCGGCCCCGAGCAGGCGCAGCGATTCCGGGCGGACCATCATGAAGCACGCGGCGCCCTGCGCATGCTCCGATGCGGAGGGCGCGTGCAAGGTCCGGCCCAGCGCGTCGCAGGCGTACTCGCCGCGAGCGCCGTCCAGGCATCGCACGCTGAAGAAGTTGCTTTCGCCAATAAAGCACCCGACGAAATGCGTGGCCGGCCGGGCATAGATATCCATCGGCGGCGCGAACTGTTCTACCCGCCCCGCGTTGAAGACGGCGATACGGTCCGACATGGTCATTGCTTCGGACTGGTCGTGCGTCACGAAAATACTGGTGATGCCGAATTCGGTGTGCAGCCGCTTGATCTCGAGTTGCATCTGCTCGCGCAGGTTCTTGTCCAGGGCGCTCAGCGGTTCGTCCAGCAACAGGACTTCAGGCTCGAATACCAGCGCCCGCGCCAGGGCGACGCGCTGCTGCTGGCCACCGGACAACTGTTTGGGGAGCCTGTCCCGGTGCTGCCCCAGCCCGACCACGTCGAGCGCGCGCCGGGCGCGGGCCTCTGCCTCGGCGGCGGCGGCTTTGCGCATCCGCAACGGGAAGGCTACGTTCTCGATGGCGCTCATGTGCGGGAACAACGCATAGTTCTGGAACACCATGCCCATGTTGCGCTTGTGCGGCGGCACGCCGGTAAGCGGCGCGCCGCGCAGGCGGATCTCGCCGGACGTGGGCGTTTCGAAGCCCGCCACCATTGCAAGCGTGGACGTCTTGCCGGACCCGCTCGGGCCAAGGAAGGTCACGAACTCGCCCTGGCGCAGCGTCAGGCTGACGCCGTCCACGGCGTGTTGTCGGCCGTCATAAGTCTTGCGCAGCGCATCGATGTGCAGGTGGTCATCGGGGTCGCCATCGCGGCGGGAAACCGGGGTATTCAGCATGAGTTCTCCAGACGGTCGCCAAGCACAGGCGAGGGTTGGGACGCCCGCGGCGCGGTTGCGGCCTGGCGGGCGCGGCGCACGAGGCGCGGGATCGTCAGCGCCAGGATCATGACTACGAGGATCAGGGTGGAGACGACCGAAATCACCGGGTCGGCCTGCATGCGCAGGCTGTCGAACATCTGGCGCGGCAGGGTCGCGGCATCCCGCCCGGAGATGAACAGCGAGACCACTGCCTCGTCGAACGAGTGCACGAACGAAAACAGAGCGGCGGCGAGGAAGCCGGGTCGCAGCACTGGGAAAGTGACCAGGAAGAATGCCTGCAGCGGCGATGCGCCCAGGTTCTGGGCGGCCCGTTCGAGATTGCGGTCGAAGCCCTTGAGCGTCGCCGAGACAATCAGGTAGGCGACCGGCACGCTCAGGCAAGTGTGGGCCAGCACGACCCCGAGGCGGCTCTGGACCATCCCGAGTTCGCCGAAGTAGTAGTAATAACCCAGGGCCACCACGATGTGCGGTACGGTTAGCGGCAGGATGAGCAGAAGGTTCAGCGCGTTGCGGCCCTTGAAGCGCGCGCGGGTAAGCGCGAAGGTGGCCGGCACGACCAGGACCATGGTGAGGAGCGCCGTGCCCGCGCCGATCAACAGGCTGTTTAGCGTGGGCAGCGTCCAGCGCGGGTCGCTGAAGTAGGCTTCGTAGTAGCCCAGCCAATAGCCCGGAGGCGGGAACTCGAAGGACTGCGAATGGCTGAACGACATGGGCACCACGATGAACATCGGGGCAGCCACGAAGGCGACGATCAATATCGATATCCAGCGCAGCGCTTTCATTGCTGCTCTCCCCACAATCTGTCGAGGCCGAAGACCCGGTTGTAGGCGGCATATACTGCGAGCGAGGCTGCCAGCAAAACGACCGACATGGCCGCGGCTTCGCCAAAATTCAGGAGCTCTTCGATCTGCTGTCCGATCAGGCCGGCCAGCATCTGCTCGCTCGGCCCGCCCAACAGCACGGGCATTACGTAGAAACCCAGGCAGGTAATGAACACCAGCGTGCAGCCGTTGACGATGGCGGGCGCGCTGAGCGGCAGGAATACGGTACGGAAGGCCGCCCAGCCGGTGGCCCCCAGTCCGCGCGCCGCTCGCACATAGGCCGGGTCGATCTTGCGCATCACCGAGTAGAGCGTCATGACCATCAGGGGCAGCAGGGCGTGTACCATGCCGAGCGTGGAGCTGAACCGGGTGAAGAGCAGTTCGCCGTGTTCCAGCCCCAGGAATTCGAACAGGCGGACGATGGGACCGCGATTGCCCAGGATCACCATCCAGGCATAGGTGCGCACCAGGAAACTGACCCACAGGCTCAGGCCCACTAGGACGAGCGCAGAGCGGGCGAAGCCGCCGCCGATCTGCACCACCGCGTACGCCAGCGGGTAGCCCACCAGCAGGCACGTGAGCGTGACGCCCAGGGCTGTGAGGAAGGTAGTGGCCAGCACTCCGATGAAGAAACCGTCGGAGAACAGATAGCGGTAATGCTCCAGGCTCCACGTCGGGTCGCTGACGCTGAGCAGCAGCACCTGGCCGAGCGGCACAACGAAGAACACCACCAGGAAGATGACCACCGGCGCGAGCAGCAGCGCATAGCGCAGCCGGTGCGGATTTTGCGTAGGTATTGCACTCATGGAGAATCCAGGTGGGACGGGCACTCAGCGGACGACCCAGCGGTCGAACTGGCGCGCGATGTCGTTGAGCTGGGGCGCCAGCTTTTCGACGTTCTGCTCGAACAACTGCTTGTAGTTGTCCGGCTGGGTGGGCATCATCCGGGCATCCGCTTCCGGGATATATTCAAACGCCTGGCGGTTGAGCGGCCCGTAGTCGGCCTCGCGGCAGAAGCCGGCGAGGCGTTCACCGCGCACCGAGGCATTGATGAACTGCCAGGCAAGCCTGGCGCGCGGCGATCCCTTGGAGACGACCCAGTAGGCGCGGTCCACCTGGCCCTGGTTCCACACGATCTGCACAGGCTGCTTCTGGCGCATCAGCTCCACCACGCGGCCGTGCCAGATGGCGGCGGCGTCCACTTCGCCGTCACGTAGCAGTTGCTGCGATTGCTGGCCCTGTGTCCACCAGACCCGCACGGAAGGCTTGATCCGGTCGAGCGAGGCCAGGGCGCGTTCGATGTCGACCGGGTACAGCTCGTCCAGCGCCACGCCGTCGGCCAACAGGGCCAGCGGCAGGATGCGAGGCGCATGGCGTTGCAGGCTGCGGGGCCCGGGATAGCGCTGCAGGTCGAAGAATGCCCGCCAGTCAGTCGGGCCGCCGTTCTGGTAGCGGTCGGTACGATACGCGATGACCGTGGCAAAGGCGTGCGAGGCAACGCCGTTCTGGTATATCTGCCCGTCGTCCAGTCCCTCGCTTTGCAGAATCCCGGTGTCGATGGGTTCGATCAGCCCGGCTTCATTGGCGCGCACCAGGTCGGCGCCGCCCAGTGTGGTGACATCAAACTCGTATACGCCGGTGCGCGCCTGCGCGGCCAGCTTGGCAAATGAGACGGGCGAGACCGAGCGAATGGTTGCGCCGCTGGATTGCTGGAACGGCTCGAACAGATGGCGGGCCGCCGCGGTTTCCCAGGTGCCTCCCCACGTATTCACGTACAGGGTTTCCGCGGCGTGGGCCCGGCGGCCCACCCATGGGGCCGCCAGGGCGGCGCCGGCGGCCAGGCCCTTGAGGAGGCTGCGGCGTCCAGCGTTAAAGGAGGAAACGGAATTTGTCATTGCGACTCCAAGTTGAGGTGGTCGGCGGCTGGTCAATTCCCTGCCCGCCGGAGGGCGTCGGTGAAGATGTCGAGCGCTTCGTCCAGCACGGCCAGTTCAGTGGTGAGTGGAAACAGGAACGGGACGACGTTGTCCCTGGGGCCGGCCGGCTGCAGGATCAGGCCCTGCTCGCGGCACGTGTCGCAGATGGCGTGTGCCTGCGCGGAGGCGGGCGCGCCGGCGGAGTCGCGCAGCTCGACGCCCCGCATTGCCCCGAGGCCGCGGACGTCCAGGGTAAGGCGCGTTGGGGCGAGGCCGTGCATGCGGGCGGTCCAGTGCCGCCCCAGTGCGATGGCGCGTTCGCACAGCTCGGTCTGCTCCACCACGTCGAGGACGGCATGGGCGGCGGCCAGGGCAAGGGTATTGACTTCGCCCGCGGACAGCCCGTCGGGCACGCTGTCCATGACGACGGCCTTGCCGATCATTGCGGCCAGCGGCATGCCGCCCGCCAGCGGCCCGCCCATCACGACGAGATCGGGCTCGGCCGCGAAATGACCGCTCGCAAGCAGGCGGCCCGACAGCCCCGGCGCGGTGCGCGTCTCGTCAGCGACCAGGATGATGCTGTGCGCGTCGCACAGCTCGCGCAGGTAGCTCAGCAGTTCGGAGGAGCAGGGCAGGATGCCGCCGTCGCGCTGGATCGGTTCGATCACGATCGCGGCGATGTCGGACGATGCGATCGTGGCCTGGGTCAGCAGCTCGAATGCGCGGCGCGTCTCGTGCAGCGACACGCCGAGCGATGCGTGCGGGAACGGCAGGTGATGGACATATGAAGGGTATGCGCCGCCCGCCGCCTTGTGCGAGTGCCTCCCCCCGGACAGCGCCAGTGTCAGGTGGCTGTGCCCGTGCGTCGACCCGGAGAACGCCAGTAGGGCCGGGCGACCGGTGTATCGCCGGGCCAGCATCACGGCGCTTTCGAGCGCCTCCGCGTCCGATCCGTGCAGGGCTACGCGCCGCGTCGGGCCGTGGTCCAGCAGGGCGGCGAGCCGTTCGGCGAGCCGGATGGCGTCGGGCTCGAGCGCGGCGCAGGCCTGCGAGCTGCGCGGATCGCGCAGCTCGCGCAGCATGGCAGCCACGACTTGCGGATGCCGGTGCCCGACGACGCCGGCGCGTGCCGAGAAGTCAATATGGCGGCGCCCGTCCCGCGTCCACAGCTCGGCGTTGAGCGCGCGCTCGACCGGCGCGCCGCTCACCGACCTGCATGGGCGCGCCAGCACTCGCTGGCCGCGCGCGTGCCAGCCAGCCGGGACGGAAACAGGCATGCTGGCCATGTCAGGCGCCAATCGCGGCCCGGTAGACGCGCAGCCAGTTGCGGTGCGTGATCTTGGCGACCTCTTCGTCGTTGAAACCCGCGCGTGCCAATGCCGGTATCACTTCGCCCAGATGTTCAACCCGGGTGAACCAGTCCGGCGGTGGCGCCTTGCCGGGACGGACCTGCGATCCCGCTCCGAAATCGACGCCCCGCGTCCAGGTGCCTTTGCGCATCCAGTCCAGGTCGCGCTGGGTGGTGTTATGGCTGCGGTCGGTGCCGATGCCGACATGGTCGATGCCGGCAATATCGACCGTGCGAGCGACCAGCTCGCACCATTTGTCGACTGTGGTGCAGTATTCGTCGCCGGCGATGTTCCGATAGGCCGCGCAGCCGATGATCCCGCCGCGCTCGCGCAGCGCGGCCAGGACCTCGTTGGTCTTGTTGCGCTTGTGGGGGTAGACGGCATCCGGGTTGGCATGGGTGATGGCCACCGGTTTTTCCGAGTACTGGATGGCTTCTAGGGACGTCCGGTTGCCTACATGGGACAGGTCGACGACGATCCCGCAGCGGTTCATTTCACGGATCACTTCCTTGCCGAATCGCGCCAGTCCGCTGTCGTGTTCCTCGTAGCAGCTGCCGCCCAGCTCATTCTGGTTGTTGTACGTGAGCTGGATGACGCGCACGCCCAGATCGGCGAAGAGTTCGACAAAGCCGATGTGCCCCTCGAGGAGGTTGGCGTTCTGGAACCCCAGTATCAACGCCAGTTTTCCCTGGCTGGCCAGCGCCTCGATATCGGCTGCCCCGTGGGCAATGCCCACCAGGTCGGCGTTGGCGCGCGCCAGGGTCCGCCATCGGTCGATGGCCTCGAGCGACTGCACCGCACCTTCCCAGAATCCCAGCGTCACGGTGACGCAGCCCACTTTGCCGCGCTGGAGGGATTCGAATACGTCGCGGTCGAAATGTCCGCACTGCAAACCGTCAATAATCACTTGGCTTCTCCGTCAGGATGCAATCAGGGAGTCCGGGTCCGGCGCCCCGGCATGGGGATGGCGCAGCAGAGTCAGGTCGGTGTCGTCATCAGCGGGCGCGCGGCCGATCACGGTGCCGTCGTCCTGCATGATGGTCGGCCCGGCATGGCGCCTGGACGCCACGGAGTCGGGGGAAAGCGCCTTGTTCGACGCTGCATACAGTTCCCACCACAGGTCTTCCGGCATGGGGTAGCCGTGCCGCAGTCCGTGCGCCAGCAAGGGATCGCGCGCGTCCCAGGCGCCGGGCAGCGGGTCGAGCCGCCGTGGGCGCAGCGTCGCGCCGTCGGCATGGGGCTCGCAGTCCAGCCGCAGCCCGTGCAGCCCGGCGAGCGGAGCCACGCACATCAGTTCGGCCGGCTCGCGAACGTGGCGCACACGCACGGCCGGGCAGCCCGACTTGCGCATGGCCGCGACCAGCAGATCGGCCAGCAGGGGCGCCACGCACCATGCGTGCAACCCGGAGCCGTCGAAGCGGCCGGCGTCGATTTCTTCGCGGATGTCGCCCAGGCGCGCCAAGTCGGCGGCGAGCGCTGCGCGCGCCTGCGGCGACGCCAGGCCGCGCAGGCCGGACAGTCCGAGCCCCTGCGATGCCAGCGCCGTGTCGCGCAGGGCTGGTGCATAGCCCGCCGGGGCGCCGCAGGTAAGCAGGATGCGTTCGGCAATGAGGCGGGCTTCGCGCACGGAAATGCGAAGTTCACGCTGCCCGGAACGGGTGTGTACAGTCATTTATGCGGGTTCCTTGGGGAAAAACCAGACGGGGTCGGCGCCGCGTTCGATATCGGCGGGCGTCGGCGCGCCATGGAACAGCACGCCTCGCAGATTGCGGCCCAGGTAGTCGCGCGCCTTGTCGATGCCATGCAGGCCGACGTTCATCAGCCGGACGATGTCGACTGGAACGAAGGACTCGCTCATGATGTCCATGTGGGGAGAGTGCAGGTCCAGCCCGCGCAGCGACTGTATGCGCCCGACAATCGCACGGTAGCCGGGGTGTCGCAGCAGGAAATGGGCCGTGCTGGTGTCGTCGGGGCAGCGCGCCAGGTCGGCCAGCAGCGCGCGGACCAGCCGCGGCAGGTCCAGGCCCAGGTTGTAGACGTATTCGATCTCGGCGGCGGGGCCCCGTCGCGGCTCTTCGGCCGTGGCCGACTTGTACCAGACGTAGCGACGCGAGGCCTCGCTGTCCAGGTCCAGGGGGTGGGTCCAGGCGTATTCGCGCTCGACCAGCCCGCGCAACTCGGCCACGTTCATATCGGGAATCGTCATGAATTCCTCGTCCGCGCTCAATGATTCGGCGCGGGCGTCGCAGTAATCGGGCACCAGTTCGGTCAACAGGCCCAGGAAGGTCTGCACACTTTCTTCGTGCAAGGACTGGCGGGCCCACGCGGCCAGCGCCGCCAGCGGCGGAATGTCGGGCGCTGCGCCGGCATAGGTCCCGTTGGCCGCATATTCCTCCAGGCGTTGCAGCAGGCTCTGCAACTCGCTCGCGACCATGGCGCTGTCGGCAAAGCGTTCGTATTCCATGCGGTCCTGCCGGCGAAACACAATGGCCCGCTCGAGCAGGCGCCGCAACAGCGCCACCGACGGGTCGTCCGGCCGCGCCGCCAGGGAGCACGCCATGTCGACCGCCGCCTGGCGGGCGGCCAGCCATTGCTGCATCAGCCTGGGGTGGTTGTTCACGAACAGGATCAGCCCGAGGGCCGAGCCGTTGCCGACGCCGAGATAGCGCTGGATCGACGGGTCGATTTCCGGCGCCAGCGGGTTGCGCCCGCGCGCCAGATGGTGGGCCAGGTCGATGGAGAATACGCGCATCATGTATGCCGACAGCATTTGCGCGTCAAGCGGCCGGCGCAGCGGATGATCGGCCTCGAGCGTGCGGTAGCTGCGGGTCCCGAATGTGCCATTGCCGTCCAGCCCGGTGTTGCGCATCAGGTAGCAGACCTGGGCCAGCTCGGCGATATCGGGCTGGCGCCCCGCCGCCAGCGCCGCGACAGTGTGTTCGAACACCCGGGAACTGCGATTGGCGCGCGCCCAGACCAGCGTGCCGGGCGTTGCGCGCCCTTCGTACAGCTTGGGCAGTTCGACGGCGGTGGTCTGCAGGTCGGCTTCCGAGATGCGGCCTTCGACCAGCGCGCCCATCATGTCCCAGGAGCGTCCGATGATGCGGCCGGTCTTGCCTTCCGCAGTCGGCTCGAACGAGTAAATGGCGAAGCTCAGGGCCATGGCCGGCGTGTCTATGTGATAGACGGCGTGGCCGCGGGCCCGGCCGTCGATTTCCCAGCTGACCCGGCGTATGCGCCAGCGTTCCCGGATGGCGCGCGCCATGAACAGCCGCGACACGCTCATGCGGCTGGGCTGCAGCATGGCCAGGCGTTCGGACTGCATGGGGTGTGTTGTGGAAACGGCGGCGACGGGCGACTCGATCGTCATGGACGTCCTTTGCAACTGAGCATCTATTTGTCTTCTAATAGAATCATGATGATTCAAATAGAATACTATCGGGTTCGCGCTTTGGCGTAAATCAAGTCGCCGTCGTTTCGCGGGAAATCCCTAGGCCGGGAAAACCCGCATCAATTGGGTCGGTTTACAGTGAAAATCCGATGCCTTAGGATGGGCGCCCCATATAGAGGAAGCATCAAGGGCCATGGCAGAACGGAGTGGCAGTGGCGTTCGCGCGCTGAGTTCGGTATTGAAGACGCTGGCAGTCCTGGATTTGCTGGGCGCGTCGGACCGCCCGCTGAAGCTGGCTGAACTCGTCGCCGCCCAGGGCGGGAACCGGGCGACGGTGTATCAGCGGCTGGTCACGCTGATCGAAGCCGGTTGGGTGGAAGTCGATGAAGACGGCGCCTACCGGCTCACACTGCACGCGGCGCGAGTCGGCGAGGCGGCGTTTGACCAGGCCAGCCTGGGCGAACGCGCCACCGCCGTGCTCCAGGAACTGGTCTATGCCTCCGGCGAGACTGCTTCGCTGGCGGTGATCAGCGGGGCGCAGGTCGTGTTGGCCAAGCGCGTCGAGGCCAAGGGAATGCTGCGGGCCGACGTCCACGTAGGCACGACTTTTTCGCTCGAGATCAGTGCTTCGGGCCGGGTGCTGTCCGCCTACGCCGAGCCGGCGATGCAACAGTACCTGCGGGACCAGGGCGCGGCCTTGCCCGACCCCGGGGTGATGGCCGATGTCGTGGCCCAGGGCTATGCCGTGTCCAGCGGCCTCGAGATTCCCGGCATCCTCGCGCTGGCCGTGCCGGTGCTGAATCGGCTCGGCAAGTGCGTGGCGGCGCTGTCCCTGGTGATGCCCGCCACGCGTTTCGATATCCAGCGGTTGCTCCCTCCCTTGCAGGCCGCCGCGGGCAAGCTCAACAGCCTGCTCGCGGGCGCCACTCAGGGCGAGGGGGGCAGGGCCGGCGAATAGCGCCGCTTTCCCCCTGTTTCTTGGGTGATCGCCCGGCCGGCCGCGCCCCTAGAATCTCGCCGGGCCGCCCGTATCGCGACACGCGCGGGCGGCGGACGACATCCCGAGCATGGCCGACGAAAGCGATCTGGAAAAAACCGAAGCCGCCTCTCCCCGGCGCCTGGAAAAGGCGCGCGAGGAGGGGCAGATCGCGCGCTCGCGCGAGCTGGGCACCTTCATGTTGCTGGCTGCCGGCGTCGGCGGCCTGTGGCTAAGCGGCTCGCTGCTGTATCGCGGCCTGGCCGGCGTGCTGCGCGCCGGGCTGGGATTCGATGCGCGGGTCGGCCGCGATACCGGCGCTATGGTGGCGCAGGCGGTCGACGGCGCCGGCCAGGCGCTGTGGGTGGTGCTGCCGGTCTTCGGCGTCCTGCTGGCAGTGGCGGTGCTCGCCAGCGTGCTGCTGGGCGGTTTCGTGTTCTCGTCCAAGCCGCTGCTGCCGGATCTCTCCAAGCTCAGCCCGCTGGCCGGCCTCAAGCGCATGGTGTCGGCGCAAACGGCGGTGGAACTCTTCAAGGCGATCGCCAAGGCGCTGCTGGTGGGCGGCGTCGCGGCGGCCGTTCTGGCCACGCACCAGGACGACATGCTGGCCCTGATGCATGCGGCGCCGACCGAGGCGCTGGTACGGGCCCTGACGCTGGTGGCGCTGTGCTGCGCGCTGATCGTGGCGTCGCTGGCCGTCATCGTCATGCTGGACGTGCCGTGGCAGATCTGGAGCCACCTGAAGAAGCTGCGCATGTCCAAGGAGGACGTGCGCCAGGAACACAAGGAAAGCGAGGGCGATCCGCACATCAAGGCGCGCATCCGCCAGCAGCAGCGCGCCATGGCGCGGCGCCGCATGATGACCGAGGTGCCGCGCGCCGATGTGGTGGTGACCAACCCCACGCACTATGCGGTGGCGCTGCGCTACGCCGAGGGCCAGGCCGCGCCGCGCGTGGTGGCCAAGGGCGCGGGCCTGGTGGCCGCCCGGATCCGCGCGCTGGCCGCCGAGCATCGCGTGCCCCTGCTGGAAGCGCCGCCGCTGGCGCGCGCGCTGTATCGGCATGTCGAACTGGGCCAGGAGATTCCCGCGGCGCTGTACACCGCCGTGGCCGAGGTGCTGGCCTGGGTCTTCCAGTTGCGCAGCTGGCGCGCCGGATGGGGCGCCGAGCCGCCGGCGCCGGTCGCGCTGGCGGTGCCCGCGGAACTGGACCCCCAAGGAACCTGACGCATGAGCCAATTGCTATACGCTTTGAAGACCCAGGGCGCGGCCAACGCCCGCCTGCTGGCGGGGCCGGTACTGATCGTCCTGGTGCTGGGCATGATGGTGCTGCCATTGCCCACCTTCCTGCTGGACCTGCTGTTCACCTTCAATATCGCCCTGTCGGTGATGATCCTGCTGGTGGCGATGTTCACGCGCCGGCCGCTCGATTTCGCGGCATTCCCCGCCGTGCTGCTGTTCGCCACGCTGCTGCGCCTGTCGCTGAACGTGGCTTCGACCCGCGTGGTGCTGCTGCATGGCCATACCGGCCCGGACGCGGCCGGCAAGGTGATCGAGGCGTTCGGCCACTTCCTGGTGGGCGGCAATTTCGCGGTCGGGATCATCGTCTTCGTGATCCTCACCATTATCAATTTCATCGTCATCACCAAGGGCGCCGGGCGCATCGCCGAGGTGGGCGCACGCTTCACGCTCGACGCGATGCCGGGCAAGCAGATGGCCATCGACGCCGACCTCAATGCCGGCCTGATCGGCGAGGAAGAGGCCCGCCGGCGGCGCGCCGAGGTCGCCCAGGAATCGGACTTCTTCGGCTCGATGGACGGCGCCAGCAAGTTCGTGCGCGGCGACGCCATTGCCGGCCTGCTCATCATGATCATCAACGTGCTGGGCGGGCTGGTGGTGGGCATGGCGCAGCACGACATGTCCATGGGCGACGCGGCCCGCACCTATACGCTGTTGACCATCGGCGACGGCCTGGTGGCGCAGATCCCGGCGCTGGTGATCTCGACCGCCGCCGGCGTGGTGGTGTCGCGCGTGGCCACCGACCAGGACGTCGGCCAGCAGATCCTGGCGCAGCTGTTCTCCAACCCCAGCGTGCTGTACCTGACGGCCGCCATCATTGGCATCATGGGCCTGATTCCCAACATGCCCCATGTGGCTTTCCTGACCCTGGCGGCGATCCTGGCGGGGACCGGCTGGGCGCTGCAGCGGCGGGCCCGCGAGGCGGCGCGCGGCGCCCGCCAGCAGCCTTCGCAGGCCGCCGCGCAGGCCCTGGCGGCGGCCGCCGAAGCGAGCTGGGAAGATGTATCGATGGTGGACCCGCTCGGGCTGGAGGTCGGCTATCGCCTGATCCCGCTGGTGGACCACGCGCAGAACGGCGAACTGCTGCACCGCATCCGCAGCCTGCGCAAGAAATTCGCCCAGGACGTCGGCTTCCTGCCGCCCGTGGTGCACATCCGCGACAATCTCGAACTCAAGCCCAACGACTATCGCATCCTGCTGTCCGGCGTGGAAATCGGCCGCGGCATGGCGATGCCCGGCCAATGGCTGGCCATCGACCCGGGCGGCGTGACCGGCCAGATCCAGGGCACGGCCACGACCGACCCGGCGTTCGGCCTGCCGGCGCTGTGGATCGACAGCGGCCAGCGCGATGCCGCGCAGGTGGCCGGCTATACCGTGGTCGACGCCAGCACGGTGGTGGCCACGCACCTGAACCACATGATGCACCGGCACGGCGCCAGCCTGCTGGGCCGGCAGGAAACGCAGCAACTGCTGGACCGTATCGGCGCGGAGGCGCCCAAGCTGGTGGAGGACCTGGTGCCCAAGACCCTGTCGCTCACCACGCTGCAGAAGGTGCTGCAGGGCCTGCTGGACGAGGAAGTGCCGATCCGCGACATGCGCTCCATCGTCGATACGCTGTCCGAGCATGCGCCGCGCCTGGCCGCGCAGGCCCCGGGCGCCGGCGGGCAGCCCGACATCGCCGAATTGATCGCGCTGACGCGCCGCGCGCTGGGCCGTGCCATTACGCAGCAGTGGTTCCCGGGCGACGGCGAACTGCGGGTCCTCGGGCTGGACGTCAAGCTGGAGCGGGTGCTGACGCAGGCGCTGACCACCAGTGGCGGGCTGGAGCCGGGGCTGGCGGAAACGCTGCTGCGCGAGGCGCAGGCCAGCGTGGCCCGCCAGGAGGCGCAGGGCAACGCGCCGGTGCTGGTGGTGTCGCCGCCGCTGCGCGCGCCGCTGGCGCGTTTCCTGCGCCATCATCTGCCGCAACTGGGGGTTCTGTCCAATGCCGAGATCCCGGATGAGCGCATGCTGCGCGTGACGGCCCTGATCGGTGCGGGCGCATGAAGATAAGCCGGTTCGTCGGCGCCAGCAGCCGTGACGTGCTGCGGCAGGTGCGCGAAGCCCTGGGGCCGGACGCGCTGATCGTCGCCAATCGCAGCGTGCCTGACGGCGTGGAGGTGCTGGCCACGCTGGAAGAGCCGCCGGCGGCCGCCGCGGCGCCGGCGCGCGCCGTGGCCGCCATCGGCGCGCCGGCCGTGCCGGCTGCCGAGCACGCCGCGGCCGGCCTGGAAGCGGCCATCGGCGCCTTGCGCGGCACGCTCGAGAGCCGCCTGGACGGCTTGCTGTGGGGCGGCGCCGCAGGGCCGGGACGCGAACCGCTGCGGGCGGGGTTGTTCCGCACGCTGCTGGACATCGGCTTCAGCGCGCGCCTGGCGCGGGCCATGCTGGAACGCCTGCCGGCCAGCCTGGACGCGCGCGCGGCGCAGGCCTGGGCCCGCAACGAACTGGTGACGCACCTGCCGGTACTGGCCTCGGAAGACGAACTGCTGGCCGAGGGCGGTGTCTATGCGCTGGTGGGCCCGACCGGCGTCGGCAAGACCACCACGCTGGCCAAGCTGGCGGCGCGCTGCGTGGCCCGCGAAGGCCGCGAGCAGGTGGCCATGCTGACCACCGACAATTTCCGGATCGGCGCGCTCGAGCAGTTGCAGATCTATGGCCGCCTGATGGGAATCCCGGCTCGGTCGGTGCGCGATCTGGCGGAGCTGCGCAGCGCGCTGGCCGAACTGGGCGCCCGCAAGATCGTGCTGGTCGACACCACCGGGATCAGCCAGCGCGACCGCAAGGTCGCGGCACAGGCCGCGCTGCTGTGCGGCGCCGGCCGCCCGGTCCGGCGCCTGCTGGTGATCAACGCCGCCAGCCAGGGAGACACGCTGGACGAGGTCGCGCATGCCTACCGCCATGGCGCGGGCGAGGACGTGGCCGGCTGCATCATCACCAAGCTGGATGAGGCGGTGCGCCTGGGACCGGCGCTCGACACGGCGATCCGGCATCGCCTGCCGATCCATTATGTGTCGGTGGGGCAGAAGGTGCCGGAAGACCTGGCCGTGGCGCGCGCCGACGAACTGGTCGATCGCGCCTTTGCCGCGCAGGCGCGCACGCGCGCGCTGTATGCGCCCAGCGAGGCCGACATGGCGACCTTGTGGCGCGCCAGCGGGCCGGCCGCCGCGGATCAGGCCGCGCAGCGGCGGCGGCACTGGCTCGCCGCGGCCCTGTCGCCCGGCGATTGCGGCCGCGCCGGCGCCGCGCTGGCCGACGCGCTGGCATGGTTCGAGAACGATCCGGCCTGCGTCCAGGCGCGCGCCGCATGGCGCCGGCACAGCGGCGCGGCGGACGCGCCATGCCCACCCGCCACGCCGCTGGCCGCCGTGCGGAGCGCTTTCGCGGCCAGTTGCGACCGCTACCTGCTGGCGCTGCATGGCGAAGCTGCGCTGGGCGGTGTGCGCTCGCGCGGCGCCAGCCTGCAGGCGGGACTGATGCTGAGCGACCGCGGGGCTGTCCTGGGCGCGGCCGAATGCGGGCTGCATTGGCCCGCGGATGTGGCGGCGGCGGCCGGCATGCCGTCGCGTGCCGGCGCGCGGGGCGCCGCGGCGGTGGCGCGCGCGGCGGCCCTGGCGACGGGCCTGTCCGGCGTGCCGCTGGTGCACCTTCTGGACGCGACCGATGGCCCGCCCTGGCATGCGTTGCCGGCCGGCACGGCCTGGCTGGCGCGCAGCGCCGGCGGGCTGCGCGTGCTGCACGATGATTGCCCCGTCACGCTGAATGCCGTCGGCAAGATGCTCGGTTACGTGCCCGCCGGCCGGCTGCCGGCCGCGAACGGCGTGCTGGCGCCGCCGCCAGGGCAGGCAGGGGCTGCCGGCGAGGCGGAGATCTGGGCGTCCGGCACGGAGGTGGCGGTGCCGCGCCGCGGCGGCGCGCCCGTCGCGCTGCGGCTGATCTGCGCGCGCGTGGCCGAACCCGGGCGCGCGGCGCCGCGCCAGTTGTTCGGCTTGACCAGCTTGTCCGCCAGCGAGGCCGACGCCGCCACGCTGGCGCGCTGGGTGGCATGGCAGGAGCGGGCGCGCCGCGCGTTCCGCGCCATGGCGCAAGCCTGGCAGGCGCTGCCGCAGGAAGCGGGCGCCGCCGATCCCGCCGTCCGGGTCATGCTGGCCGCCCAACTGGGCGCCGCCTGCTGGCAGCTGGCGCATGCGCCGGCCGCGCTGGCCATGGAGGCGCCGCTGCGAGGCGCGCTGGCGCAAGGCCGGCGCCTTACCGCCGGCAAATTGCCGGCCGCGGTGCTGCGCTTGTTCGCGATGCTGGAAATGGCCGCCTGAATGCAGCGCGCCGCCGGGGCGGGGCGTGTCCGGTCAGGCGGCGACGATGCTGCGGCCGCCGTAGCCGGCCCGGGCGCCGCGGCCCTGGGCGTCGTAGGTGCCGGCGTTCGCCTGGCCGCCCAGTTCGCGCAGCGCGTCCAGTGACTGCTGCGTGGCGCGCAGGCTGACTTCCACCAGCGCGCGGTTGCGGGCATTGCGTTCGCGCGCGATCTCGGCATGCGCCAGCAGCGCCTGCCAGGGCGCGGCCAGTTCGGGGTGGCGGCGGGCGGCCTGCTCGGTGCCCGGGTGGCCGGCCGGCAGGCCCAGCTGGTCCAGCAGCGCATCGCGCCGCTCGCTCAAGGCGACCAGTTGGCGCGACAGGGCTTCCTTGTGCTGGGTCAGGGCCGGCAGGCGTCCGAACGCGGCCCGGTCGGCGAGCGCGCCGGCTTCGGCGTCGAGCGCCGCGGCGAACTCTTGTATCAGGGCATCTTCGTCGGCCAGGCAGGCCAGCAGGTCGGCGGGCGTGGTCATGTCGGGTTGCTTATTTGAGCAGGTCGCGGGCGCTGGCGATCAGGCCGTCGGCGATGCGGCCGGCATCGATGCGCAGCTGCCCGGAGGCGATGGCATCCCGGATGGCAGCCACGCGCTCGACGTCGATGTCGTTGGCGCCGGATTGCAGGGCGAGCAGCTGGCGCGACGCCGGGCTCAACGCCACTTCGGCGCTGCGCACGCCCGGCTGGCCCGCCGCGGCCGGCGTCGCGGCGCCGGCGGGCTCGGTCCGCCCACCCAGCGCTTCGGCGCCGAACGGCCGGGAAGAGGGGGAAGCGATCTTCAATATGTTCTCCGCAAGGCATTGCGCCGGCAGGCGTGTCGCAGGATTCCGGCTCTTGTAGCGATAACGGCGGCGCCGCGCCGAACTTTAGCCCTGCTGCGCGGGGCGCGTTCCTGCGACATGCGGGCCGGATACTGCCCCATTTTATAGGGTGACTTCCACCAGGGTGGCGCTGCGGACAATGCCGCTGACGATCTGGCCCGACGGCGTGCGGACCTGCACCGCCGCCCCGGGCGGCGCATCGTCGAGCGCCTCGCCTTCGCCGCTGACCACGAAACCGCGGCCCTGCGCCGTGATCCGCACCTGCTGGCCGCGGGTAACGGCCTCGGCGCTGCGCAGCGCAGAGGCGCGGATGGTCTGGCCGGCGGCAATCCGCGAGCGGGCGCGCATGCCCACGATGGCTTGCGCATCCAGCATGACGCCGCGCGGCAGCGTCACCAGGTCGCCTTCGCGGGCCGCCAGGTCGTCCGGCCGCAGGGCCTGGCCGGCCGGGATCGGGCGGGCGGCCACGTAATACTGGCCCGGCACGCTGACCGTCGCCTGCACGTATAGCGTCCATGATTGCGGGGCGGCGCAGCGCACGCCCACGGTCATGCGCGCGCGCGGCCGCAGCGCCGAAGGCAGGAACGGCAGCAGCTCGGCGCACGCCGGATGGCGCGCGGCGTCGATGGGATCGAGCGTGATGGCCGGCGTACCCGGCAGCGCCGCCAGTTGCCCGCGCAGGTAATCCTGCGCGACGCGGGCGATCGCGGCGGTGTCGGCTTGGCTGGCCGCTGCCGGCGCGACGCGCGGCCACAGCGCCGCGACGGACACCGCCAGCGCGAAGAGGGCGCGCGGGAGCGTTTGCATGATGCCATGCATTTTAGAAGCGGGCGGCATCGCCCAAGAGCCGAATTGCATCGGAAATGACGGGTTGTTTGGTTGATTGTGTGGACGGCGCCGCCCCTAAGATGCCGTCATGCAA
>Ga0180221_1001114_pt1 | contig 19307 bp, 15 predicted proteins | sample eDN5th37CKraftMG_FD_151339 | JGI IMG/M metagenome (GOLD analysis project Ga0180221, IMG submission 151339) | Enriched Miracle-Growth compost microbial communities from Emeryville, California, USA - eDNA 5th pass 37_C Kraft MG (version 2) (version 2) ...
GCAAGCGACAGGCGAGATACGCCTTCAATCCGAATCCGTCCCTAGCCGAACAGTTCGCAATTCTTGCCGCATAATTGGCCTCGGACCGGCCCCCTTTGCGCTTCAAATCAGCCGTTGCAACAAAACCGATTTGAATCCCAGCATGGAGCGTATCCGGCGCTTGATGCGGCGATGGTCCTGCTCTATGCGGTTGTTCAGATATTGGCTTTGCCGGATGCGGATTGGCTTTAACAACCGTCGTGATCGATTTCGCAGGCGGCTTTCGCCATCACAGGCAATGATCGCCTCGTGATTGGTCTGGCTGCCGTCGATGACGATGCGCTCCGGTCGCCCATGGCGCGCAAACGCCTTCCGGATAAAGCGCTTGGCAGCCAATAGATCGCGATGTTCGCTGAAGAAGAACTCGACCGTGTCGCCCAGGTTGTCGATGGCACGGTAGAGATACATCCATCGACCACGAACCTTCACATAGGTCTCATCGACATGCCATTTACGGGTGACGGGTCGCTTGCGATGGTTGAACCGTTCGAGCAGCAGCGGTGAGAAGCGCACGACCCAGCGATGGATTGTAGAATGGTCGACGTGAATGCCTCGCTCGGCCATCATCTCCTCCAGATCACGTAGGCTGAGATTATAAGCCAGATACCAACGTACGCGCAGCAGGATTACTGATTGGTCGAAGTGACGGCCACTGAACATCGGCGAGCTCCCAGAAATGGAGGGCTCTCATGCCACAGCCAAGGTTGACAACAGGTTTGCGACAAAGCCACTGTAAGTCGTCGTGTGCGAAAAGGGCGTGATTGCCGGCGAACAGTCGAGCCACAACTGGGGCTGAGTGCGACAGATGGGACGGGCCGAGCAGGAACTGCCGCTTTCCGCACGCAGCATGGAAATCTGGCGGGATATGGATCGAAAACTTGGCAGCCCTACCGGCTATGGGCGTACCGGCATCATGTATGTCGCCTACACGGATGCGGATGAGCAGCACTGGACGACGTGGCACGAGATTGGCAAGCGGCACGGCGTTGTTACCCATGAACTATCGGGAGCAACGGTCGCGGCAAAACTCCCGGGCAGGGCAGCGCAACCCGCGTGTGGCCCTGTATTCGCCTCACGACGGTTGCGCGGAACCATGGCTTGCCGTCCCCGCCATGGCCCGGGCGGCACGTACCGCCGGTGTCCGCGTTTTGACGCAGTGCGCAGTTCGGACCGTCAAAAGGGCAGCGGGCAGGGTGTCTTCGGTGGTGACGGAGCGTGACACGATCAGGTGTGATAGCGCGGCAATCTGCTGCGGCGCGTCGAGCCGATTGTTTGCCGGCAATCTTGGGCTGGACTTCCCTTCATTGAAGGCTATTGGCACGGTCGCCAGGGTCTTAGGCGTTTCCGGAGTGCCGGACTTCCCGGTCGGCGCGGAAAATTTCTCGTTTCGTCTTCGTGCGGATGGACAGCATACATTGACGCTTCGCAACGCGAACATCGCACCGGTTCTCATCGACAACCTTATTTTACTGCCGCGGTATGCGTCTCACCTGCGCAACAATTGGAGCGAGTTCAAGTTGCGCTTCGGACGTTCCTTTCCGGAAGATCTGGCATTCCGAGGCGATGGTCGGCCGACGACAAGACGATTTTCGAAGCGGTCCGTACGCTTGACCCGCCAGCCTCCTCAACATTCCTCCGGCGGTCCCAGCGCAACGCTTCGAAAGCTTTTCCGGCTTTCGCAAGCGCCAGGGTAACGACGAGTTGGGTAGGTGTGATGGACGTCACACCTGACGCTGTACCCGCGATCGATGCCGTTCCCGGCCGGCCCGGCTTGTTTATTGCGGCGGGGTTTTCCGGTCACGGGTTAGGGACCGGCCCGGCGTCAGGTGAGCTGCTGGCCGACCTCATCACAAACAGAACGCCATCCGAAGCCATACGGCTTCAGCCGCTGGCAATGACGGTTGGCATTGAAGACCAGCCTTGGAAGTTGCCGGTTCGTCTCGGTCCAGAGCAATTGTAGCTATTCGCCCACGGTCTGCGGCAGCACGAAGGGCACGTGGGCTGGGACGGCTCCTACCCTGAGCGCGCATTGGAAGACATCGCAGAGCAGCCCGTCCTTCATGACGGCGTGCGGCGCACCAGTGGTCGCGATCTGTCCATCGCGGAAAACAGCCACATGATCAGCAAAGGCAGCCGTGAGGTTCAGGTCGTGCAGCACGGCGATCACGCCGCCACCGCGTGAGGCGAAGTCGCGTGCGATGCGCATGACGAGAAGCTGGTGACGGATGTCGAGGCTGGAGATCGGCTCGTCGAGGATCAGCCAGCGCGGCACGCCTTCCAGCCTGGGGGACCAGACCTGGCAGAGCACACGGGCAAGCTGGACGCGCTGCTGTTCGCCGCCCGAAAGCTCCTGATAGAGCCGGCCAGCAAAACCACTGAGGTCCACCATCGCCAGCGCGTGATCGGTCATGTGGTGTTGGCCTTCTGTCGACGCACCCTGCAGGAGCCCGAGCTGCACCACTTCGCGAACCGTATAGGGGAAGGAAATCCGCGTGTGCTGTGGCAGCACGCCCCGCATGGTCGCCGCCGCGTCCGACCGCAGGTGTTTCAGGGCATGACCGTTGAGCGTCACCGTGCCCGTGTAGGGCAGATCGCCTGACAGCGCCTTGACGAAGGTCGACTTGCCGGAACCGTTCGGGCCGATGATCACCGTCACCTGACCCGGCTGGGCGGTGAGGCTCACATCATGGAGGATCTGACGTCTTCCGGCCCATACGTTGACGTTTTGCGCACTGATCATGATGTCCTCACAGGTCGAGCAGGCCACGCCGGCGCAGAAGCACCCACATGAAGAACGGAGCGCCGAAAACGGCAGTGACGATACCGATCGGCAGTTCGGCCGGTGCGACGATGGTCCTGCTGATGGCATCGGCGAGCAGCAGCAGGCTTGCGCCGAGAAGGGCCGAGGCCGGCAGCAGATACCGGTGCGTCGGTCCGATCAGCAGGCGTAGCAGATGCGGCACCACGATGCCGATAAAACCAATGCCTCCCGAAACCGCCACGGCCGCACCCGTTGCCGCAGCCACGGACAGGATTGCCGTGGTCTTCAGCTTTTGCACCGGAATGCCGAGGTGGCGGGCCGAGGCTTCGCCAAGTGCCAGTGCATCGAGCCCGCGCGCGAGGAACGGCGAGGTGGCGAGAATGACCAAGACGAAGGGTGCAGCGGCCATCACCTTCACCCAGGTTGCGCCGCCGAGTGAGCCAAGGCCCCAAAAGGTGAGATCGCGCAGCTGCCGGTCGTCCGCCATGAAGATGAGGATGCCAGAAAGCGCTCCGCAGAGCGCCGCCAGCGCGATGCCCGCAAGCAGCATTGTCGCCACGGAGGTCTCGCCGCCGCGCGTGCCGATCCGGTAGAGCGAAAGCGTCATGACGAGGCCGCCTAACAAGGCTGCAAGCGGCAGTGCGTAGATGCCGAACAGCGCCACCATCGGCCCGAGAATGCTGCCGGAGAGCACGATCACCACGATCGCGCCAAGTCCCGCGCCCGCTGAAACGCCGATGATGCCGGGGTCGGCCAGCGGGTTGCGGAAGAGGCCCTGCATCAGCGCGCCGGAAACAGCCAATGCCGCGCCTACCAGCATGCCGAGCGCCACGCGCGGCATGCGGATGTCGTAGATGATGAGCCGGTCACGTGCCGAAAGTGCCGCATCCTGCCCACCCCCGAACCAGTCGCGGATCAACCCAAGCGCCGAAGCCTCGGAAGCGCCGGTGGTAACGCTGATGAAGGCAACTACCACCAGCGATAGCGCCAGCAGCGCCAACACGAAACGTGCGCGGCCGGAACGATCACCTTCAGGTGCTGCCACGACGGCGTTCAACCCAAATGGCAAGGTGGAAAACCGGCTGACCCCGGACATCTGCGACCGCTCCCCTGGCGATGGACTGACAAGAACATCGACACCCGCTGCCATCCTACCGGGCCGCCTGATCCCCATAGAGCTGCTGTGCGAGATCCCTGACGGCCGCGCCTGTGCGCGGACCGAAACCCAGCAGGTAGCTTCCATCCATGCGGATGATCCTGCCACTCGCGACGGCGGGCGTTGCCGCAAGCGCCGGATTGGCCATGAGCTCGGCATTGGTGGCATCCAGATCCTCACCCCGATCCATCATCAAGATGACGTCGGGCGCGATCTGGGTGATGACCTCGTCGGAAATCTGCTTGTAGCCCTGATAGCCCTCGACGGCATTTACGCCGCCTGCCATCTCGATCATGCCGTTGGCTGCCGTACCCGATCCGGAGGCGAGAACGCGCCCGCCCTGCATGCTGAGGATGAAGAGCACCTTCACCCGCTCAGCCACATCAGCGGTGAGCTTCTCGGCAGCCTCGATGTCTGCCGCGACCTTTGCAGCCAGCGTTTCCGCCTTTTCCTTCTCGCCCAATGCTGCGCCCGTATGGCGGATCTTGGCGAGCACGCCCTCACCGGTGAAGGTTTCCGGCACCGTGACCATGGGCACATGTGCCTTTTGCAAAACATCAATCGCCTCTGACGGACCGCTGCCTTCCAGCAGCAAGATGGCGGATGGTGCAGCCGACAGCACGCCCTCAGGCGCAAGTTGGCGCGAATAGCCGACGTCAGTGATCTCGTTCACTTCCGGCGGAAAGGTGCTGGTCGTATCACGGCCCATCAGGTTTTCGCCGTGGCCGAGTTCGAAGACGATCTCGGTCAGCGATCCACCGATAGAAACCAGCCGCGAGGTGTCCGCAAACGGCTCCGGCAGGTCGTCGGCCGCAGCAGCGGGATAGATGAACCCCGCCAGCGCGCCGCCTGTGATGGAGACAGTCAGCAGAAATGGAAGAAGGAACCGTGCCCGCATTGCGCCGGAGCCTCTCACGCCGCTGTCGCGCGCTGCAGACGCGGCAGGCCTGCGACCAGCGAACGCCATTCGGCGAGCTCGTCCTGGCCCTCATGACGCTTGCCGAAAAACTGGATAACGAGATTTCCGGCCGCGTCATAGGCCTCGACGGAGGTGACATAGCCTTCCTTCACAGGCTTGCGCACGGCCCAGACCTCATCCAGCAGATCAAGCCGCAGGTGCAGGTGGAAGGTCGGGTCCGTCACGTTGAGCCATGGCCCAAGCCGCTTGGTGTTGTGGATCGAACCAGTGTGGATCTGGATGCAGCCGCGGCTGCCGACGAAGCACATGATCCGGATGCCCGTCTCGACAGCGCGATCGAACACCGCTTCAACGGCTGAATGGTCGAGCCTTGTGGCAAATTCTTCATCCGCCATGTGTAGAGCCTGGCGGCGAGAGATGTTCAGCGAGCGCAGGATCCGGGTGAACTGGTGGACGTCCTCCATCTCTGCCCAGCGCTGGCGCAGTTCCGGCTTCACGGCCTCGTCCGCCGTCGTTGCGGACGGCTCGTAGGGATGAACGCTGATACCGGGAGTCTGGTCCTCAGACTTCAACTGCTCCACGAGCGCCAGATAGGCCTCGAGGTTCGATTCAGGACGCAGATGCACCTTGTGCACCGCCTCGCCCGACTTGTCGAAGAACTGCAGGCTCCGGCGCGTCTCGCCCTCCACCTGCTTTTCCACCGCGAAAGCGTGGACCCAGTGGGACGGGAAGATGCGCAGGTCGATGTTCTCCCCGATCACCAGAGAATTGTGCGCTCCGACCTGGATTTCTTCGTAGACCCCGATCTTCTCGTGCACGGCACCATCGTTGCGGGTCAAAACCATCACCGTGCCAACCGACTTCATGCCATTCAGAAAATCAGCGAGCCTTGGCTCGATCCGCGTCGCGCCAAAGCCGCAATGGGCGGCGACCAGCTCGCCTTCGCTGATACCAAGGATGCGGGCCAGCTCCCTCTCACGCATCTTCGGATGATCGATGCGCTTCTGCCGGATCTCTGCCGGCGAATACGTACCTGTCATGGGTACTCCCCCTTACTTGTTCAAAATGAGCTTGTTCTGACGCGTGAGCTTCAGCCGGTAGACCGTTCCGGCATGCTCGATCACGACCTCTTTTGAACCTCGGAGGATGTCTTCACTCTTCAGAGTACGAACAGAAGTGTGCCCCTTGCCCCCGGCATCCGGGCGCGATTGGGTCGGCAGGCTATGGTCCAGCGGTATATGAGCGCTCACGTGCGGTGCCTCATGTTAGCGCCTGGCTACCTGAACCTTGCTGGGCGTTTATGTGTGTGACTCAATATTGACTTTTCTACTCACCTTTTATACGAGACGCAATACATGATAAAAGCAATCATGTTTATTCCTACAATTTGAGCCAGCGAGCCTCCCGGCCAGCCAGCAAAGCCACATAAAGGGGGTTTGCATGAGTCTTTTGGCTCGCAACACGGCGGCGAAGCTTTGCGGCATCGCGACATTCACACTTCTCGCGGCTCAGGCAGCCAGCGCTCAGCAGACGGAAGAACAAGCCGCTCGCCCGACGCCGGCCAACGCGACCGTACTACAACAGATCGTTGTGGGCGCCGGCGTGGAAAAGGTCGCCATCGACACGCCGCAGTCGGTCACGGTCGTTGATCAAGAAGAGCTCGATCTCCAGCAGGCAACCACAATCTCGGAAGCGCTGCAGAATGTGCCCGGCGTCAACCTTTCCGGCTCCGACCGCGTGCTCGGACAGAGCCTGAACATCCGCGGCATCGGCGGGCCCGAGACCGGCGGCGAGGAAGGTCGCATCATCATCAACGTCGATGGTGTAAGCAAGTTCTTCGAACAGTACCGAATGGGCGGCCTGTTCACCGATCCGGAACTGTTCAGGCGCGTTGAAGTCCTGCGCGGTCCGGCATCCTCGACGCTCTATGGTTCAGGCGCGCTTGGCGGCGTGGTGAACTTCGAGACCAAGGATGCATCCGACTTCCTGCAGGACGGCCAGATCGCGGCCCTGCGCCTCAAATCGACCTACGACTCAAACCCGAACGGCTGGCTCAGCTCCGCCATTCTCTCATACCGGCCGAACGAAGCCTTAGAATTCCTGGCCGCCGGCAACTACCGCAAGGCGGATGAGTACAAGACCGGAGGCGGATCCCGCGTACCCGGCTCAGATATCGAAGCCCCCTCCGGGCTGGTGAAAGGAATCGCGCATTTCGGTGAGAACAACGAGCAGACGCTGCGCGCATCCTACATGCACTGGCAATCGGACGCGGACGACCAGTACTACAACCAGACTGGCGTGGACGATCCGATCACCGGCGGTTTCGGCACCGTGGACCGCAAGGTCACCGACAAGACGGCCACCATCACCTACGAGAACCCGGCCACGGACAACCCGTGGCTCGACCTCAGGATCAGCGCCTCCTTCTCCGACACCGTCAACGACCAGTCGAATGCCACGCTGGCTTCCCTCAACCGCGTGTTCGGCTACAAGACCTATCAGTTCAACATCCAGAACACATTCGATTATATCGGCGAGAACTTCGAAAACTACCTGACCATAGGCTCGCAGACTGCCCATCAGGAACGCACGACGTTGCGCTCGACTTCGGGCACCCATCCGCAGGGCACTGACTTCCAGACCGGCGTGTTTGCGCAGAGCGAGTTCATCTGGAACGACCGGCTGACCCTGATCGGCGGCGTGCGCCTTGACTTCCAGAAGCTGGAGCCGACGAACATCGCCGGCGCGCGGGTAAACGAGCACACGGCCTTCTCGCCGAAGATCGCGGCGCACTACAAGATCAACGACACTTTTGCGGTGTTTGGTTCGATCGCCCATACCGAGCGCGTTCCGACCATCGACGAGGTGTTTGACAGCAGTGCGCTGACGCTGAGCCTGGAGAAGGAAAAGTCAAACAACTTCGAGGCGGGCTTCTCCGTGTCGCTCAACGACATCGCCCTGCCCTCCGACATGCTGCAGTTCAAGGCCACCGGCTTCTACAATCGCGTGAGCGACCTGATCACCGATAACGGACGAACGGCAAACCCGCGCTATACGAACACGGGCGAAGCCCGCATCTATGGTACGGAGTTCGAGCTCGCCTATGACGCGGAACGCTTCTTCGCCAACGCTGCCTATACCTACACGCGAGGCGACGACCTGACCGAGGGCGTACCGCTCGAAACGATCGCCCCGCACGAGTTCTCCGCAACCATCGGCGGACGCCTGCCGGACCAGAACCTGACCTTCGGCTGGACGGCCCGGCTGGTCGCCGCGCAGAAGCGCACCAGCGGAGATCCGCTCGGACGCCAGCCAACGCCATCCTTCCAGGTGCACGATGCGTTCCTGACGTGGAAGCCGGACGAAGGTACGTTCAAGAACTTCGAGGCAAGCCTGCGCGTCGATAACATCTTTGACAAGGACTATCGCGAATATCTGTCGGGAACGCCAGCCAAGGGCCGTACCTTCAAGGTTACGCTCGCCCGCCAGTTCGGCACCTGATGTAGGGTCCAGCTAGGCGCGATCCTTCTGTCGCGACATTTGAAAAGCGGTGTCGCCCGATTGAGCTACAAGCACGCTTATAAGGATCGGGTGCGCCTCCGCACCACACTAGGTCCCGAGATCATTTCTGCTGATGAGGCAGAGGGGCGGGCAAACCGGCATGCAGTGCCAGCCTTAGAATGGGGCGGAGGATTACCGACATAAGCTAACAATGACCGTGATGTTGCAGCCCGGCCCTTTTCGGATATGGGCCCCGGCAGGACAGTTCCGGCACGGCAGCAGACCCCTCTTGCGACCTGGACAGGATCGCGGAAGGGTCGTGAACGCGCGCCACTCGAGCCGTATCTCCTCGACAAGTCGGAGGCTCGGAGGAATCGGAACTATAACGAAACTGCATGGGCAATGATCTGGGGCGGAATCGGTGGCGCTTGTAGCTGATGACTTGTGTCATGCCACAGCTCATAGGTAGAAGCCTCTGACCAAAGGTTACCGTGACATCACCCTTCACTGCACCATGGAAACGATCAAGAACCACGACGGAGACGACGGTGGAGATCCTCGGCCAGATACGGGAGTTCGTGCGCGTGAGAGGTATGCCCGGTCGGGATGATTCGCAGGGACAGGTTCATTGTATCCGAAGAACGCTACGTTAAAGCGCTCTTGACCTATACTAAGTTGTTGAAATTTGAGGATGGATGGCGGTCGGGACAGCGATTAAAAGTGTTATCCTTCCTATACCAAAGACTGGATCCCGCCATCCAATCACCTGATCAAACCCCTAGAGCGTTAGTAAAAATCGTTGGTGAAATTAGTAATGGTGGTTTATCTGTGGATCCGCTCTTTAAAGGGGGACCTCAGCTATGAACTATTTGTGCAGCCGCTCCGGGCTGCTTTCATCATGCGCGTTTTTTTCAACAGCACTTTTGGGCACAGCTGCTTTTGCAGACCCCACTGACATCATCCTACCGGATGGCGGTCAAACCAATATTACCCAGTCTATCGGCGGCGCAGTTAACGTCATCGTCACCGGCCTTCTACCCGTCACATTCAACTATGCGATGCACACATATACGGGTGCAACGACTATTCAGGGCGGCAGCACCCTCATTCTTCTCGGCCAAGGTCGTGTAAGCGCATCCAGCTTGGTCACTGCGGATGGCACGTTCGACGTTTCCGGAGCTTCGTCTGCAAGCATCAAGGATCTGGCGGGAAGCGGCTCAGTCCTTCTTGGCGAAAACTATCTGCTTGTAACTGCCGCAACGAGCACTTTCTCTGGCGTCATCAGCGGCGCTGGCGGTGTCATGGTCACCGGGGGGAGTCTCACGCTTGCGGGCGACAACACGTTCGCCGGTTCACTCGCCACGTCTGAAGGCGCGACCGTCTTTATCGGCAATGGCGGAACCGCCGGCTCCATCGCGTCATCGAGCATTACGAACTACGGCCGCGTTGTTTTCAACCGGTCTGACGAAGTCACCTATGGTGGCCAGATCACTGCCAATGGCGCCTTCGAACAGATCGGTGCCGGCAAGCTTATCCTGACAGCTGACAACACCACGCGAGGCAATGTTTCCATTGGCGAAAATAGCACGCTCCAGCTGGGTAGCGGTGGCTCCACCGGCTGGATCGGCGGAACCAATGGCTATGCGGGCAGCATAAGCAACCAAGGCTCACTGATCTACAATCGTTCAGATGCGGTTTCGTTCGTCGGAAGCATCTCCGGCGCTGGCTCCCTGACGCAAGCTGGACCCGGAAGCCTTACTCTTACCGGAATACACAGCTATACCGGCGAAACCTTCGTCAATGCCGGCTCGTTGATCGTCAACGGTTCGATCGCCTCGTCATCGTTGACGACAGTCGCAAGTGGCGCAACGCTGGCGGGCACGGGTCACGTGGGCTCAACCACGATCGCGGCTGGCGGCATACATACGCCTGGTGGCTCGGTCGGCACCCAGTATATCGATGGCGATTACCGGAACGCCGGGACGCTCCGCGTCGAAGGCACCCCTTCCTCGTCTGATATGCTGGTGGTTTCAGGCGCAGTAGACGTCAGTGGCGCTACGCTTGATCTCGTGCTGTCTCCTGCAACGGCGACCTCATGGGATATCATCAACGGCCCCTACACGCTCATCGAATCGGTGGGGACAGGTGCGATCACGGGCAGCTTTGCCTCGATAACCAACAATCTCCTTTTCCTGGATCACAGCCTGAACTATTTCGGCGGTGACGGAAACGATCTGACCCTGGAGCTGGCGCGCAACGACGTGGAGTTCGCAGCGATTGCTTCTTCAGCAAACCAGTCCGCAACCGCGGGCGCGATCGATTCCTTGAACACCAACAACCCGCTTTGGCGCGCAATCGCACTGGCTAGCGATGCAAACGCAACGCGTGCTGCATTCGACCAGTTGTCGGGTGAGATTCACGGATCGGTGTTGGCAGGGTTGGTTCAGGGCAGTCATTCCATCCGCAACATGGCTTCTGATCGTGTTCGCGCGGCCTTCGGCTCGGTCGCAGCGCCCTCGCTTCCGGTGATGGCCTTCAACGGCGAGAAAGTACCAACCCTCGCTTCGGAGCCCGCCAGCAATGGTGTAGCAGTATGGGGATCTGTTTACGGGACCAACGGTTCCACGGATGCGAACGGCAACACGGCAGAGTTCGACAGCTCGAGTGCAGGCATGCTTGTTGGTGTTGACAGTACGATCGGCGAGACTTGGCTGCTCGGTGGCTTTGCCGGATATGGCCGCGCGTCCTTCGACACAGGCGCCCTTGCTTCATCCGCCAAAGCGGATCAGATCCACCTGGGTGTCTATGGCGGCACGCAATGGGGTGCTGTCGGGCTGCGCACCGGCCTTGCCTACACCTGGTCTGACATCGATACGACGCGCGTTGTAACGGCCCTTCCGGAAAGCGAAGTCCTGTCTGGAAACTACGATGCAGGCACGTTCCAAGTCTTTGGTGAGTTGGGCTACAAGGTTGATGCAAACATCGCTGACTTCGAACCCTTCATGAACGTTGCCCATGTCCGCGCGCGGACGGATGCCTTCACGGAGACAGGTGGCGATTCAGCCCTGACGACGGCCCGCTCAACCACGAACACCACCTTCACGACGGTTGGTCTTCGTGCTTCCGCCGAGCTCGCCAGTGAAGACAGCACCACCTCGCTGCACGGCATGATTGGCTGGCGTCATGCCAGCGGCGACATTAACCCGTCTGTGTTGAACAGCTTCATTGGCAGCGATACGTTCACCATCTCAGGCGCGCCAATTGCTCGCAATGCAGCAGTTCTAGATGCGGGTGTCGATTTCGCTCTCTCGCGTTCAGTGAACCTGGATCTATCCTATACCGGTCAGTTTGCCTCAGGTGCGCAGCAGCACGGGTTTAAGTCAGAGCTTGCGCTGAAATTTTAGTGCGCCGCGCGGCACGTTTATTGACGCGAACGTCATCGTCGCCACCTTGTACTCAAGGGCGGGCTCTCAAGATCCCCTGAGCCCATACGGGGCTCAGAGCATTCAGGTTCACTCATTCGGCCGACGCTGTCGCCACTCACTAGTCAACGGGTCTCGAAAGGTGGGAGGCCCGAGCCGGATGGATACATGGCGATGTCACGGTAACCCTGAGGGACCGCAATAGGACTTGCTTGGCTGGGTCCACGCGAGCACGCCCGCCGCGGCGGCATTCAAAGCAGCCATGGCCCTCAGATGGTGAAAGTTGGTGGCCCCCGAGCGGTGAGAACGGGGCGGTACGAACGGATTTCTAACAGCCGAGAAAGCGGAGGTAAACCGTTGCAAGCCTCCCACCGAGATGCCAGACGACATGAGGGCTTGGCCGCTTGCGGCGGAGGCATCAAGATGATGGCTGAGCGGGGCGTCAACATTGACTATTCTACGATTCATCGCTGGGTGGTTCATTTCTCGCTGCTGCAGGAGCGCGCTTCAACCCCCGCAAGCGTACTCTTGGCAGCAAGTGGCATATGGATGAGACTTACATCAGAGTTCGAGGTCGGTGGATGTATCTCTACCGTGCAATCGACAGCTCTGGTGAGACAGTCGACTTCTGGTTCAGCAAACATCGTGATCTTCCAGCGGCTAAACGCTATCTCCGTAAGGCGTTGGAGCATAACGGGCAACCGGACAGCATTGGCATCGACGGTAGCCCACCAACTATCAGGCAATCATCTTATGCGATGCAGAGAGCCGTCTGAGAGATCGCTCATGTCGGCCTTTAAAGCCGATCCTCATCCGCCAGAGCCAGTATCTCAACAATCGGATTGAATAGGACCACCGCGACGTCAAGCGGCGTGTACGCCCGATGCCGGCTTCAAAGCGTTCCCCTCTGGGGTGGACACCCTCGGCGGCATCGAACTTGTTCACATGATGCGCAAGCGGCAAGCAAAAGTTTCCTTCGGCCCGATCGCTACGCTGAAAGAACAATTTGAGGCAATCGCCGCTTGACATCCCTCAAGCAGGCCGACTGCTTCCACCCGAATATTTGCAACAGAACCCGTAATTCCGGTGACCTAATCCAGAAGTGAACCCATACATCGTCCGGATCGAAAGCCGTAGTATCGTAACCTCTCGCTATCATGATGTTGCTATGGCCATGGGCCAGGCATGAAAGGAGAGCCGTATGCGCTAAAAGGTGCACGTACGGTTTGGGGAGAGAAGCGCACCAGCGCTTCTTACTCCACTCCCTATGGCACCGGGGCTTCGTCTATCTCTGCACTGTCGTCGACTGGTTGAGTCGCCGGATGCAGCAGGAACGTCTTGAACGTGAGTGTCAGAGAGATCGTTCATTTGGTCCGCGGATGCGGTAACGGCCATGCACCTAACCATCACCGTTTGCGTTCGTTCCGAGCTTGGCCAGGTCGTCGCGGCTTTTCGTGCGACGCGTCTCGTGGTCCTCACTGATCCCGAGGAAGATGAGGATATTGCCGATCGAACTAGAACACCTTCCGAAGAGATACCGCTCCAGCGACTCTGTCAGGACAGTCAACCCCCGCGGTAACGTGGGTCTTTATTTCCAATCAGCAGCCATCCGCCCTCGGGCAGCAATGCCAAGTCATTCTGCTGAAGCCACGGCCCGGATTTGAGCTTCACCTACGGTGAGGGCGGGAAAGTTTATTGAATCCCGTGCACCATGCTGTCGAGCTGCTCCGGCATATGCAACTCGAAACCTTGTGCATAATGGGCACCTATAGGCTGCAGCGCAGCTAGAAGTTCAGGGGTTTCAACGGATTCGGCAATGGTTTTTATCCCCATGCAGTTTGCTAACCTGACGACCGACTCCACGATGATGCTACTGGAAGGGTCTTCCAGCATGGCCTTGACAAACACGCCGTCGATCTTGACGAACTGGACGGGGAGCTGCTGAAGATAGGCGAATGATGCCATCCCGCTTCCAAAATCGTCGAGTGCAAAGCGAAAGCCATGCAAAGATAGCATCTTCATTGACTCCGCGCTTCGACTGACATCGGAGATCGCAGCGGTCTCAGTGACCTCGAAGCATATTTGCGCTGCATTGATGCTCGGAAACTCCGCCAACAATCCTTCGATGAAGGAATGGAAGCTGAGTGAGCCCAGCGTGATCCCCGAGAGATTGATGAAATACCCCACAAAGCCGCGGATCTCTTCAGGAAGTCCGGCAAAATGTGCGAAGGCTTTGGCTACGACATGGCGATCGAGCGCCTCGATCATGCCGAAACGCTCAGCGGCCGGGATGAAGCCGGACGGAGGAATGATTCTTCCCTCTGCATCTTGCAGGCTGCTTAGGATCTCGAAATAGCGAACTGCCGAAACTGTCGGTTCAACAATATCAACAATGCGTTGTCCGTAGAGGACGATTCTATCGTCGCCAATAGCTTCCTGGAGACGTGTAACATTGTCCATCTCTGTAAGCTGCCGCCCGATGTCCTCATCCGACGGCCAGGCAAGCTTGACTTTGTCCCGGCCAAACTCCTTGGCAAGGAAGCAGGCCGCATCAGCAAGTCCCAATGCGTCCTGGAAAGAGCTCCCTTCCTTCTCCGAGAACATCGCCACACCGACGCTGAGCGTCACGCCATAACGCTTGTTCTTCCAGACAAAGCTGATCGCTTTGACAGCCCCTCGTAAGCGGTGAGCGTGAGCTACCGCCTCCTCGCTAGAGCATGCGGGCATCAGGAGCGCGAACTCGTCGCCGCCCAGCCTCGCAAGAAACGCTCCGTCGCCAGCAATCTGCGACAGGACCCTCGCCACTTCCTTGAGAAGACCGTCTCCCGCTGCATGACCACAGCGATCATTGATGATCTTGAAATGGTCGATGTCCATGTAAAGAAGAGCATGGGGCGCTGGTGTATCGATCTGTAAAGTGCGCCTTTCAAATTCCCGACGATTGTAGAGTCCCGTCAAGACATCATGTGCTGCCTGAAACGCAACTTCCTGTGCGAGGGTGTACGCCTCGGTAACGTCGTTGCCTTGAACGAAGATGCCCGTAACTTCATGATCCTCGTCGAATATCGGCTGATAGATAAGGTCGATATACCTTTGTTCGAGAGGTGCTCCCTCCACCCGCTGCAGTTGGATAGGCATAGCGCGACCGATGAAGGGCTCTCCGGTCTGATAGACCTTGTCGAGCTTTTCCAAAAAGCCTTGGAAGACGACTTCCGATAGAACTTCCGCCAAAGGGTGGCCGATGATCTCGCGATGCCCTACCAGTTGATAGTAGGCGTCGTTGGCTAGTTCATAGATATGACGGGGCCCTTCAAGCACGCAGATGAACCCAGGCGCTTGATGAAAGAGCTGCTGAAGCCGCGCTCCCTCTGAGCTTAAGGCGGTCTGCGATGCCCGGACCGCGATTGCGTTCTCGCCATCATCATCTGTATCGGCGGACAGAAAAGCATTGGCGCGCACAAGCTCTGTCGTGTCGAGGGGGCAGTGCAAGATACCGCTCAGCTCACCGCCCGGGGAGAACAACGGGACGTTGGATGCTGTCCAGTGGCGTGAGAGTGTCTTCCCATCAGGAATGATGATATCATAGCAGGTGCTCGTGATATGATGCGGCTCACCTGTCTTCAGGACTCGGCGGAAGGAATCTTGGAGAATATCCTTCTGAGCTTCGTCGCCACCTGGAAAAACATCGAATATCGACCGTCCTATTAGCTCCGCGCGCGAGCGGTGACAGACCGCCTCATAGGCCGCGTTGCATGCGCGAAACGTCAATTCTACGTCGAGGATCGCAGCTGGAGTCGGCCCTGCATCGAAGATAGCCGCATAGTCCACACCGTTTTCTGTCATTTTCTGTCATTAGTCTCCCCTCAAGGAAATATAGAATAATGAGTGTAAATGCGTCGGAAATAAACCGCACAAATTGCTATCATATACATATTTAGCATACATCCGCTGCGGCTCGGCTATCCACCGCCTACGGCGAACATCACCGGTCAGCAATTCAACTTGTCGATACTGGTTAGACATAAGCCTGATGGGGCTGCCTGATCGCAACTCCTTCGTCAAGTAGGTCGGCTTTATGGCGCTTCCGGGTGCAGGGATGTCATCGCGGTCGGGACAGGCCGCCGCATGATGGAGCTTCGCGGCGCGAGCCTTTAATGTGGACGACGCATTTTGCCTGTTTGGCAGTGCAACCCCATCAACGGAATGGCTCGGCTTGACTGCACAGCGACAATCTAGGGTTCTTCCGCATATTTGGTGCAGGCTGGGCCTACAACGCATCTCGTCCTACTCGCGGTTTCGCCAATGGGTTGTTCAGAAGGCAATCCCGCAGCATTTCTTGAACTTTTTGCCTGATCCACACGGGCATGGATCATTTCGGCCGGGACGAGCCATGGAGTGTAGGTCGGTGGACACACTTTTCTTTTCTAGTTCGGACATGCGCCAATAGGCGGCAATCGCCAAAACGGTGTCTGGCAGAGCCGCAACTGCCTCATCGACAGCCTGTTCTTTTTCCTCGACCTCAAGTTCATTGAGCAGGTTTTCGGGATCACAGAGCATCATGATGGGAACCAGCAGAATCCCGGCCTCAGACTTGGCCATTTTCGTCCAGTGACGCTGGCGTAACGAGAAGGTCTCGGCGAAACCGTCAGCCCAGTCCCAAGCGATCACGGTGTCGCCCGATTGCCAAAAAATTGGCTCGACCATCTCGTCGTCGATTTGCCGGACGATCTCCTCGTAACGGCCCATAATGGCCCCAAGGACAGCCTTGGCTTGGCTCTCAGCGTCAAACTGAGGCGCAGTCTCACCCCAGATAATCGGCCACCATTCGTCGGGTGGAATGGCCTCTGGCCCCACGGCAACGCCCGTCAGAAAGCCATCTAGATCGGACAGCAGCATACTCTCCGCTGGAGAACTATCGGACATGAGATAATCATCGAGATCATCAAGACTCATTGCTTTGGTTAAGGACGTCTGATGCGCAGCCATATGGCGTTCCTTGTCAAGCAACCAACGAAGTCTAAAGCCAGCGTTCTGTCATAGGCAATACTGAATGCTCCGTCCCTGGCATTCTTAGTTTCAGCTATGCCGCCATCAACACGCGACTACGCAGTAGTGCGTAGCCGGCACGGCCATACATCTGTCGCTTCAGCGTCTTCAGGCGGTTGATCTGACCTTCGACGGGACTGGTCGTCCATCGATAATTGATCGCACCGTAGATGGCCTCGATATCTCGGCTAATCCGGCAGCCAAAGAGGCCAGCTCGCTGTTGCTGGCCTCAGTGATCCATCCCTCCAGGAGGGAGGCATCATCACCCCGCAATATTGCTGCAAAACGGCGGGCGAGATCCCCAGCAACCGAAAGCTGCGGCGCATGTTCGTAAACATGCTTCAGGAAACACGCGGCCTTCGCATCACAAGATTGCGGATCCTGGCCCAGAAGCCATGCACATCCGCGACGAGATGGCGGTCGCCACGGCCGGCTCTTTTCTCGTTTGGAAGAGTGGTGCTGTCTCTTCAGGGCTGCGGTCCATCGGTAAACAGTGGCACGGCTGCCTTCAAATCCCTGCAGTTTGATCTCGGACAGAAGCTGTCGACCATTGTGACATCCTTCGTTCCACCGTCGAAAAAGATAATCCTCGAACTCGAGGAGGGTATGGTGGTGAACGGGAGGGCGATGGTGTTCGGGTTCACCGCCCCCTGCCAACCACCGTTCAATTGTACGCGCACTCATGCCGACCTGCGGCGCAATCTGCCTCGGGGAAGTGATCCCGGCATTGCGCAGGCGCATCACCTCTTCATACAGATCACGACGTTGCCGCTTTCGCTGCTGCCGCAAGCTTTGCAGCGATGTTTGTTTCTGCGAGGGGTGTTGGATGTACTCATGACCTGCAGCGATTTCATTCATCGCGGCGACGCCGGCAAGACGGACAGCTTTGCGATGACGACCGACTGCCAGACGAAGAGCCTCGCCTAAATTGGCGAGAAGATGCCATCGATCTGCGATCTGAGTGGCATCAGGGGCGCTTCGTCGTGCTCCCTCTGCATAGGTACCAGCACGATCGCGGGCGACGACTTCTACGCCCGGGTGACGGGCACGCCATTCGGCTACAACATCAGCATTTCGTTCGGGAAGCAGCTCAAGAACGCGGTTGCGTTCCAGATCGCAGACAATCGTGCCGTAACGCTGGCCCTTGCGCCAGGCCCAATCGTCGATACCAACGACCCGAGGGTCAGGATAGGGTTCACACGCCGAGGAGCGAACCATTCGCAGAAGTGTATCGCCGCTCACAGGTATGGCCAGCTTCTGCGATAGACGACCGCCGGGCGCGCCTCCTGCCGTAAGTCCGATTGCTCTTTGTGCCGTGCTGAGGCGAATGGTTCGCCGTGCCTTTGCCGAAACCGATCCAGGAAATCGTTCAGTGAATATACGCCTTACGCATTGTCTATCGACACAACGAAAACGCCGGGCGCGAAGCCGGATCTCTGTAGCTTGACCCTGGCACGGCAAATCAGCGAGCACGCGCATGTAATGACTGTGAACGCGACCGCTGGACTGGCCGCAAGTGGGGCAATTGGAAGAGGTCGCAATCGACCGCGCCGAAATGACGACAGTGCCACATTAGCGTACGATCTCCATAATCTCGAAATTCTCAGGCAGCAACGAGTTGAAAAATTGAAGCACGAGCAAATCACTGCATAGACTACGATTCCGAATCTATGACCGTATTCGTGCCATACGTGAATCCTCCTGCACCAAATATGCGGAAGAACCCTAGATTGTCGCTGTGCAGCCAGCTGGCGCGTCCTTCCACTGGAGGCCGTTGCGGATCACGTAAACGATGCCGCTCAACACCCGCCGGTCATCCACCCGCGGAACGCCGAGCGATAGCGGAAAATACGGCGATATCCGTTCCATCTGGCGCTCGTTCAGCAAAAACAAATCACCCATCACAGTCTCCTTCAATGGACACCGTGAAACACAGTTCAAACCTGATTAATATGTCCTGTACCTAGTCTCTTCAGGGAGCCGGTAGAAATGTGCTTGTGATCAGTCGCTCTCACGAGTTAACGTGGCCTCGCTCGCCGGATTGACGTCGAAAGTGAGGAACCCCTGATTTTTTGAAGAATCAGCTAGCGCTCGGCTTCCAAAACGCCCGATCAATTCCTGGCCTGAATGGAGTCAATATAGGCTAGAATTGCACCGATCTGCTCGGGTGTGGCTTCAAACTGCGGCATGTCAGGATGACCGGTATATATTCCCTCCGCAAGAGCTTCTTCAAGCGCGTTTATCGGGTATCGCTTCGATAACTCTCGCAAAGGCGGCGCTTCTGGGTGCTGGCTCACATCGGCAGTGGAGATCGCGTGGCACCGCGCACAGTTCACGATCGTGTCCCGCCGAGTGGTGTAGCTGGGTGAAGCGAAGCCGCTCGCGAGCGCACCCTCCAAGTGCTGTAGGGAGCGGGCGGCGTAGCGGTGGTCACCAGTGTTTTCCGGTAGGGTCGGGTTGCTT
>Ga0180221_1001115_pt1 | contig 19259 bp, 12 predicted proteins | sample eDN5th37CKraftMG_FD_151339 | JGI IMG/M metagenome (GOLD analysis project Ga0180221, IMG submission 151339) | Enriched Miracle-Growth compost microbial communities from Emeryville, California, USA - eDNA 5th pass 37_C Kraft MG (version 2) (version 2) ...
ACGAGCAGGACCGCCTCGGCGGCCCGACGCTCCGCGTCGAGCAGCTCGCGCATGTACGGGTCGTCGTCCTCGGTGAGCCGGTCCGCCGCGTACGCCTCCCCCGTGACCGCGCCGGCGTCGCGCACGTGCCGCGGGGACGCGATCGTCACCCGGGGACCGTCGAACGGCGCGACCTTCACGCGTCGGCCCCGTCCGCGTCGCCGGCCGCGGGCGCCGCCTCGTCCGGCGTCGCGTCCGGCGTCGCGTCCGGCACGGCGTCGGCGCCGCCGTCGAGGAGCGCCCGGAACGCCGCCTCGTCCAGGATGCGCAGGCCGAGCTCGCGGGCCTTCGCCTCCTTGGAGCCCGCGTTCTCCCCCACGACGACGAAGTCGGTGTTCTTGGAGACGGAGCCGGCGGCCTTGCCGCCGCGCGAGAGGATCGCCTCCTTCGCCTCGTCGCGGCTGAACCCCTCGAGGCTGCCGGTGACGACCACCGTCAGGCCCTCGAGGGTGCGCGGCGTCGACGCGTCGCGCTCGTCGGCCATCCGGACGCCCGCGGCCGCCCAGCGGTCGACGATCTCGGTGTGCCAGCCGCCGTCCGGGCCGGTGAACCAGTCGACGATGGAGTCGACGATCGTCGGCCCGACACCGTCGACGCGGCCCAGCCGCTCGTGCGCGACCGCCCGGTCTGTTACGACCTCGCGCAGCGCGGCCATCGACCCGAGCTCCGTGGCCAGGGCACGGGCCGCGCTGGGGCCGACGTTGCGGATCGACAGCGAGACCAGGACCCGCCACAGCTCCTTCGTCTTCGCCGCGTCGAGCTGGTCGAGCAGCGTGCGTGCCGCCTCGGACGGCTCCCACTCGCGCAGCTCCTCGCCGCTCGCCTCGGCCTGCGCGCGGCGCGCCCGCGAGTGCTTGAGCGTGCGGCGGAACGGCGTGCGGCGACGCACGGTGCCGTCCTCGTCCTCCTTCGGCAGCCCGGTCTCGGCGTCGCGCACGACGACCTCCACCTCGGCGAGCCGGGCCAGGCTGGCCTCGCGCACGCGCGCCACCTGCTCGGGCGTGGCGTCCGGGCCGTAGCCGACGAGGTCGAACAGGAACGCCTCGTTCGGCACGGGCGGCTCCTCGGGGATCTCCGGCTGGCTGAGCGCCGCGGCGGTCACCTCCCCGAGCGCCTCGATGTCCAGGCCGCCGCGCGAGCCGATGTGCTCCAGCCGTCCGCGGACCTGGGCCGGGCAGCCGTAGGCGTTGGGGCACCGCAGGTCGACGTCGCCCTCGCGCATGGGACGCAGCGGCGTGCCGCACTCCGGGCACTGCGTGGGCATGTGCCACTCGACCCGCGGCACGTCGTCGTCCGGCGCCTGGGGCGCGGGGCCGACGACCTCGGGGATGACGTCGCCGGCCTTGCGGAGCACCACCATGTCGCCGACGCGCACGCCCTTCGCCCGCACCACGTCCTGGTTGTGCAGCGTCGCCTGCCGCACCGTCGAGCCGGAGACGAACACGGGCTCCATGACGGCGAAGGGGGTCGCGCGGCCCGTGCGGCCGATGCCCACCTCGATCGCGAGCAGGCGCGTGTTCACCTCCTCGGGCGGGTACTTGTAGGCGATCGCCCAGCGCGGCGCGCGGCTGGTCGCGCCGAGCCGGCGCTGGAGCGCGATCTCGTCGACCTTGACGACGATGCCGTCGATCTCGTGCTCGACGTCGTGCCGGTGCTCGCCGTAGTACGCGATCATCTCGCGCACGCCGTCGAGCCCCTCCACCACCCGGGTGTGCGACGACGTCGGGATGCCCCAGCCCGCGAGCAGGTCGTACACTTGCGACTGCCGCTCGATCCCCTCGCCCTGGCCCGCACCCCAGCGCAGCGCGCCGATGCCGTGCGCGTACATCCGCAGCGGCCGCCCCGCCGTGACGCGGGGGTCCTTCTGGCGCAGCGAGCCGGCCGCCGCGTTGCGCGGGTTGGCGAACGGCGCCTTGCCGGCCGCGACCTGGGCCTCGTTGAGCCGGTCGAACGCCTCCACGGGGAGGAACACCTCGCCCCGGACCTCGATGAGCTCCGGGTGCGTCGCCGGGTCGCCCGCGAGCACGTCGGGGATCGTCGCGATGGTCCGGACGTTGAGCGTGACGTCCTCCCCCGTCCGGCCGTCGCCGCGGGTCGCCGCGCGCACCAGCCGCCCGCGCTCGTAGAGCAGCGCGATGGCGAGGCCGTCGATCTTGAGCTCGCACAGGTAGTGCAGCGGCACGTCCGTCTCGAGGTCGCGCTGCACCCGGCCGGCCCACGCGGCGACGTCCTCGTCGGAGAACGCGTTGTCCAGCGAGAGCATCCGCTCGACGTGCGCGACCGTCGTGAACTCGGTCGAGAACGTGCCGCCGACGCGCTGGGTGGGCGAGTCGGGCGTGCGCAGGCCGGGGTGCTCGTCCTCCAGCGCCTGCAGCTCGCGCAGCCGCGCGTCGTACTCCGCGTCCGACGAGGACGGGGCGTCCCGCACGTAGTAGGCGAACTGGTCCGCCAGCACCCGGTCGGCCAGCTCCCGCCAGCGGCGACGTGCCTCGGGCGGCACCGCCGTCTCAGTGGAGGGCGCGTCGGGACCGTCGTCGAGGTGCTCGCTCACGGCCCCATCATGGCGTCCCGCACCCACACCGCGCGCGAGCGGTGGGCGCCGCGTCGGCCGTCGCCGGGCGTCGGGACGAGGTCAGGACTGCGCGCGCTCGGCGAGCACGCGCGCCGCCCGCACGACGCCCGCGAGCGCGCCGCGTGCCTCGTCCGGGCTGCCGTCGGTCTCGGCCGCGAGCAGCACGACGTCGTCGAGGCCGCGCACCGGCAGGCCGACGGAGCGCCAGGGGCGTAGCACGGTGTCCGCCTGGCCCTGGACGTCGGGCCCGGCGCACTGCGAGGACGCCTGCGGCGGCACCTCGGCCCACAGCGTCAGCCCCTGCTCCACCGCCTCGGCGACACGCTCCCAGCCGCTCTCGCCGAGCGCGGCCACCTCGACCGCGACCGCGTCGGCACCGGACGCGCGCGCGAGCGGCACGGCCGTCGCGGTGCTGCCGACGTGGACGACCACCCGCGCGGCGCCGGCCTCCCGCGCGGCGCGCACCACGGTGGCGACGCGCTCCGCCACCACCGGGGCGGCGACGGCCCGCAGCGGACGGTACCCGGAGAACGACGGCAGCACGCCCGCGACCACCTGCCCGACGAGCGGCTCGTGCACCAGGACGGTCGGCTCGGCGCCGGGCACCGCCCGTGCCAGCGCGGCGAGGTGCTCGGCCAGCCCGGAAGCGCCGGACTCCGCGAGCTCGCGCGCCGCCCCGGCGTCCGAGACCACGCGGTCGCCCCGGGCGAGGTAGAGCCGGGCCGCGAGCGTCGCGGGGCCGAGGACGGGGACGACGAGCGCGCCGGCGTACCCGTGCGCGGCGACCGCGAGCGCGTCGAGGTCCTCGCGGACGAGGGAGCGCGCCCGGGCGAGGTCAGCCCCCGGGCGGTCGGCGAGCTTCCAGCCGTGCGGGCCGAGCTCTGCCGGCATCTCGACGAGCCGCGCCACCGCCTGGCCCGTCGTGGTGGCCCACGGGCCGCGCGCGCCCAGCGTCACGGTGAACGGCAGCCCCTCGACGTCGCCGGTGTCGACGAGGTCGCCGACGACGACGCCCTGCGCCTCGAGCGGGTCGGTCCCGGGCCAGCCGCCGACGCCGGAGACCGCGGTCATGCCGGCACGTCCGCCCGGCGGGCGGTCGTGACCGTCGCCTGCCCGAGCACGCGCGTGCCGTCGTAGAGGACGAGCGACTGCCCGGGAGCGACACCGCGCAGCGGCTCGTCGAGCTTGACCTCGACGCGCTGCCCCGCGACCCGCGCGCGGGCGGGGACGGCCGCGCCGTGGGCGCGCACCTGGACCTGGCACGGCACCGTGCGGGGGCGCCCGCCGCCGGCGACGTCGTCGAACCACACCGCGCGGTCGCCCGCCAGCACGTCCACGGCGAGCTGCTCCGCCGTCCCGACGACGACCCGGTTCGCGACCGGCTCGATCGACAGCACGTACCGCGGCCGGCCGTCGGGGGCGGGCCGACCCAGCCGCAGCCCGCGCCGCTGCCCGACGGTGTACGCGTACGCGCCGTCGTGCTCCCCGACGACGCTGCCGTCGGCGTCGACGATCTCGCCGGGCCGCGAGCCGAGCCGCTCGCGCAGGAAGCCCTGGGTGTCGCCGTCCGCGACGAAGCAGATGTCGTACGAGTCCGGCTTCGCGGAGACGGACAGCCCGCGCGCGGCGGCCTCGGCGCGCGTCTCGTCCTTCGAGCCGACGTCGCCGAGGGGGAACAGCGAGCGGGCGAGCCGCTCGGGCCCCATCACGGCCAGCACGTAGGACTGGTCCTTGGCGAGGTCACGGGCGCGGTGCAGCTCGGGCGTGCCGTCCGGCCGGCGCTCGACCCGCGCGTAGTGGCCGGTGCACACCGCGTCGAAGCCGAGCGCCACCGCCTTGTCCAGCAGCGCCTCGAACTTGATGTGCTCGTTGCAGCGCACGCACGGGTTGGGCGTGCGGCCCGCCTCGTACTCGGCGAGGAAGTCCGCGACGACGGTCTGCTCGAACCGCTCCGACAGGTCCCACACGTAGTACGGGATGCCGAGCACGTCGGCCGCGCGGCGCGCGTCGCCGGCGTCCTCGATCGAGCAGCACCCGCGCGAGCCGGTCCGGAACTGGTCGCGGTTGCGGGACAGCGCCATGTGGACGCCGACGACGTCGTGGCCGGCGTCGACCGCACGCGCCGCGGCGACGGCGGAGTCCACGCCGCCGGAGAGCGCCGCGAGCACCCGCATCAGCGGGACCCCGCCCCTGCGGGCGCCGCGCTCGCGAGCCCGGCGGCACGCGCACGCTCGACGGCCGGCGGGAGCGCCGCGAGCAGCGCGTCCACGTCGTCGTCGGTGGAGGTGTGCCCGAGGCTGAACCGCAGCGCGCCGCGCGCGTCGTCGGCGTCCACCCCCATGGCGAGCAGGACGTGGCTGGGCTGCGGCACGCCCGCCTGGCACGCGGAGCCGGTCGACGCCTCGACCCCCGCGGCGTCGAGCAGGTACAGCAGCGAGTCGCCCTCGCAGCCGGCGAAGGTCAGGTGCGCGTTGCCGGGCAGGCGCCGGGCCGGGTCGGCGGGGCCGCGGAGGACGGCGCCCGGCACGCGGTCGAGCACGCCCGCGACGATGCGGTCGCGCAGCGACGCACGACGAGCCGCCTCGGCGGGCTGGGCCGCGACCGCCTCGTCCGCCGCCACCGCGAACGCGCGCACCAGCGGCGCGTCCAGGGTGCCGGACCGCACGCCGCGCTCCTGGCCACCGCCGTGCAGCACCGGCTCCAGCGCGAGGCCGCGGCGCACGAGCAGCGCGCCGACGCCACCGGGGCCGCCGACCTTGTGCCCCGTGACGGTCAGCGCGTCGACGCCGAGCTCGTCGAACCGGACCGGCACCTGCCCCACGGCCTGCACGGCGTCGCAGTGCACCGGGACGTCGTGCTCGTGGGCGAGGGCGACGACCTCCGGCACGGGCTGCAGCGTGCCGACCTCGTTGTTCGCGAGCATCACGGAGACGAGAGCGACGCGACCGGCGTACCGCGCCAGCGCCTCCGCGAGCGCGTCGAGCCGGACGGTCCCCTCGGCGTCGACCGGCAGGTGCACCACGGTCGCGCCGTCGTGCGCACCCAGCCACGCGGCGGGATCGAGCACGGCGTGGTGCTCCACCGCGGAGACGAGGACGACGTCCCGGGCCGGGTCGGCCGCGCGCCGGGCCCAGGCCAGCCCCTTGACCGCCAGGTTGTCGGCCTCGGTGCCGCCGGAGGTCCAGACGACCTCGCTCGGGCGCGCGCCCAGCACGGCGGCCAGCCGCTCCCGCGACTCCTCGACGACGCGCCGCGCCGCGCGGCCGGCGGCGTGCAGCGACGACGGGTTGCCCGTCGCGGCGAGCTGCTCCGCGAGCGCACGCGCGGCGGCCGGCAGCACCGGGGTCGTCGCCGCGTGGTCGAGGTAGGCCGTCACCCCGGCATTCTACGGAGCGACCGCTCCGTGATCGCGCCCGCGTCCGCCCGCCGCGACCTGGCAGGATGTCGGCCGTGAGTGCCGACGACGCCATCGCGCTGCCACCCGCGTTCAGCGGGCAGCGGCTCGACTGGCGCGACCTCCCCCGGCACGTGCGGACCCGCATCGCCGACCTGGCGGGCGCGCAGGTCACCGCCGAGATCACCGCGACGAGCGGGTTCAGCCCCGGCTTCGCCGCGGTGCTGGAGCTCGCGGACGGGCGCGGCGTCTTCGTCAAGGCCGTCTCCGCCGAGCAGAACCCGCACTCGCCCGAGCTCGCGCGCCAGGAGATCCAGGTCGCCGCGTGTCTGCCGCCCGAGGTCCCCGCGCCGCGCATGCAGTGGTCCTGGGACGACGGCGAGTGGGTGATCATCGGCATGGAGGTGGTCCACGGCCGCTCCCCCGTGCTGCCGTGGCGGCCCGACGACCTCGCCGCCGTGATGTCCGCGCTGGACCTGCTGGCCGACGCGGAGCCGCTGCCGGGCCACACGCTCCCGCGCGCCGACGACCGCCTGGCCGACGACTTCACCGGCTGGCGGCGCTTCGAGGCCCTGCCGCCCGACGAGCAGCGACGCCGCGCCGACCTCGGCGGCGAGTGGGGCCGGTGGGCGCTGGAGAACCTCGAGCGCCTCGTCGTGCGCGAGCAGGACGCCCTCGTCGCCTGCCAGGGCGACGGCCTGGTCCACGGCGACCTGCGCGCGGACAACGTGCTCATCGACGACGACGGCCGCGTGTGGCTCATCGACTGGCCGCACGCCAGCGTCGGTGCGCCGTGGCTCGACCTCGCGTTCATGCTGCCGAGCGTCGCCCTGCAGGGCGGCGGGAGCCCGGCCGAGCTCTTCCGCTCGCAGCCCGTCTCCGAGGGCGTGGACGACGAGGCCCTCGTGTCGGTCCTCGCCGGCCTCGCGGGCTACTTCGCGTGGGGCTCGCAGCTGCCCGCCCCACCCGGGATCCCGAACCTGCGCCGGTTCCAGGCAGCCCAGGCGATGGCGACGATCAGCTGGATCCGCGAGCTCGTCTGACGCCTCGTCCGGCCCCGCCGGCCCGCGCTCCCCGCCGCGCGGCGCGCGCCGCTCGGCGCCCGCTCAGCCCTCGCCGCGCAGACGGCGCAGCTCGGCGGCCGCCTGCGGCAGCACGGTGCGCAGGTCCCCGACGACCCCGAAGTCGGCGATCTCGAAGATCGGCGCGTCCGCGTCGGAGTTCACCGCGACGATCGTGCCGGAGGCCTGCATCCCGCCGCGGTGGTGCACCGCGCCGGAGACGCCGGCGCCGATGTACAGGCGCGGGCTCACCGTGACGCCGGTCTGGCCGATCTGGGCGTCGTGGCCGATCCAGCCCTCGTCGGTCGCGACACGGGTCGCCCCGACGGCGCCGCCGAGCACGTCCGCGAGCTCCTCCACCTGCGAGAAGTCCCCCTCCGTGCCGCGGCCGCCGACGACGACGACGTGCGCGCTGCCCAGGTCGGGGCGCCCGCTGGCGGGGCGCTCGGTCCGCTCGACGAGACGGACCGCCGTCGCGGCGGGGCTCGCCACGAACGCGTGCTCGCCGATCACCGGCGCGGTCGGCGCCTCGGCCTCGCTCGCCGTCACGGAGTTCGCCTTGACGGTGACGACGGCCAGCTCGGTCGTGACGGCGCACCGGGTCGTCCACGTGCCGGCGAACACCGTCTTGCCGGCGACGACCTGCCCGTCGACGACGTCGAGCGCGTCGGCGTCCGTGACGACCCCGGCGCCCGTCGCGACGGCGAGCCGCGCGGCGACCTCCTTGTTCTCGAACGAGGAGGTCGCGAGCAGCAGGCCGGCGCCCGTGGCGTCGAGCAGCGACGCGAGGCCCTCGGCCAGGACGGCCGTCAGGTGCAGGTCGGCGTCCGTCGTCAGGCGGTGCACGTGCGCGACGCCGAGCGCCGCGAGGTCCGCGAGCGCGGCGGCGGACGGCTCCGCGCCGTCCACCGGCCAGGCGCCGTGCACGCCGGACGCGCCGGCGAGCCCGCGGGCGAGGGTGACGAGCTCGCGCACCGGAGTGCGCAGGTCGCCCTCGGGCGTGTGGTCGAGCAGGACGAGCACGGTGGTCGTGTCGGTCACGGGTTCCTCACGGTCGTCGGTCGGGCGTGCGCGGGCACGGACGAGCGGGTCTCAGGCGAGCTGCTGCTCGACGAGGTAGGCGGCCAGCCGCGCCCCGGCGTCGCCGGTGTCGTGGATGAGCACGCGGTCCTCGCGCGCGGGCCGGGGGGCGGCCTCGAGCACGCGCGTCCGCGCGCCGGCGGTGCCGACGAGGTCGGGGGTGAGGCCGAGGTCCGCGAGCGAGAGCGTCGTCACGGGCTTCTTGCGGGCCGCCATGATCCCCGCGAACGCCGGGTAGCGCGGCTCGTTGGCCTGGTCGGTGACGGAGACGAGCGCGGGCAGCGGCGCCTCGAGCACCTCGGTCGCGTGGTCGAGGTTGCGCGTGACGCGCACGGTGCCGTCCGCGACCTCGACCTGGGCCGCCAGCGGCAGGGCGGGACGGCCCAGCAGCGCGGCGAGCGCGGTCGGCAGCAGCGACGTCAGCCCGTCCAGGCCGGCCATGCCGGTGACGACGAGGTCGACCGGCCCGTCGGCCTCGACGTGCCGCACCGCGGCGGCCAGGACCCGGGCCGTCCCGACGGCGTCGGAGCCGGCGATCGCGTCGTCGACGACGTGCACCGCCTGGTCCGCGCCCATCTGCAGACCCTTGCGCACCGCGTCCACGGCGTCGTCCGGCCCCGCCGTCACCACGACGACCTCGGCGCCGTGCTCCTCGGCGAGCACCAGGGCGGCCTCGAGCGCGTTCTCGTCGAGCTCGTTGAGCGTCCCGTCGCCGCCGTCGCGCACGACGCGGCCGTCCTCGCCCAGGGCTCGCTCCGACTGGATGTCCGGCACGTGCTTGACGCACACCACGATCCTCACGCCCGGAAGGTTACCCGCAGCCCGGGAGGCTTCCCCGGTTGGACCAGCAGCCGGGACGCGTCGGGCACCGGCGGCTGGGCGCCCCCACCCGACCCGCGCGGGCACCGGCACAATGTCAGGCGTGACGCCGCACGACCTGCTCCCCGCCCGCCCCGGCTCGCGACCCCCTCGGCTGGGTGCGCACGTCGTCGACGGCGGCGTGGAGTTCGCGGTGCTGGCGCCGCACGCGACGGGCGTCGACCTGTGCCTGTGGGACGGGGAGCGGGAGCAGCGGCTGCCGATGCACGGCCCGACGCTGGGCTGCTGGACGCTCGTCGTCCCGGGGCTGACGGCCGGCCAGCGCTACGGCCTGCGCGCGCACGGTCCGTGGGACCCCGGCGCGGGCCACCGCTTCAACCCGGCCAAGCTGCTCGTCGACCCGTACGCGCGCGGGCTCGACGGCCAGGTCTCGCTCGGGCCCGAGACGTACGGCCACGTCGTGGACGACGAGACCCGAGGCGACCCGTACGGGCCCGCCGACCCGCGCGACTCGGCGGGCAGCGTGCCGTGGTCGGTCGTCGTCGACCCCGCCGCGCTCGCCGGCCCCGACCCCGCGGCCAACCGGCCGTGGACCCCGTGGGGCGACACGGTCGTGTACGAGGCGCACGCCAAGGGCCTGACGCAGCTCGCGCCGATGCTGCCGCCGGAGCTGCGGGGCACGTACGCGGGCCTGGCGCACCCCGGGGTGGTCGACCACCTGCTGGGGCTGGGGGTCACGACCATCGAGCTGCTCCCCGTGCACGCGTTCGCCTCGGAGCCGTTCCTCGCCCGTCGCGGCCTCACCAACTACTGGGGCTACAGCACCCTCGGCTTCTTCGCCCCGCACGCGGCGTACGCGACCCGGGCGGCGCAGGAGGCGGGTGCGGCCGCGGTGCTCGACGAGGTCCGCTCGACCGTGCACGCGCTGCACGACGCCGGGCTCGAGGTGCTCCTCGACGTCGTCTACAACCACACGGCCGAGGGCGGCCTGGCGGGTCAGCACCTGTCGTTCAAGGGCCTGTCGAACGCGATGTACTACGCGCACGACGGCGGTGTCCCGGCGACCTACGCCGACGTGACGGGTACCGGCAACAGCCTGGACTTCCGCCGGACGGCGGTCGTCACGCTCACGATGGACTCGCTGCGCTACTGGGCGGACGTGGTGGGCGTCGACGGCTTCCGGTTCGACCTCGCGGTGACGCTCGGGCGCGGCCACGACGGCTACGACCCGGACCACCCGCTGCTCGTCGCCCTGGCCACCGAGCCGACGCTGCAGGCGCTCAAGCTCGTCGCCGAGCCCTGGGACCTGGGCCCCGGCGGCTGGCGGACCGGGCAGTTCCCCCCGCCGTTCGCGGAGTGGAACGACCGTTTCCGCAACGCGGTGCGCTCGTTCTGGCTGGCCGACCCGTCCCGTGCGGCCCACGGCCTGCCCGGCCACCGCGTGCGCGACCTCGCGACCCGGCTGAGCGGCTCGGTCGACCTGTTCGGCCACTCCGACCCGCCGCTCGCGCGCGGGCCGCAGGCGTCGGTCAACTACGTGACGGCGCACGACGGCTTCACGATGGCCGACCTGGTGACCTACGACCACAAGCACAACGCGGCGAACGGCGAGAACAACCGGGACGGCACCGACGACAACCGCTCCTGGAACCACGGCGTCGAGGGCCCGCTGGGCGCCGACTCCCCCGCGAGCGACATCGTGCCGCTGCGCCGGCGCTCGATCCGCAACCTGTTCGCCACCCTGGTGCTGTCGGCGGGCACGCCCATGATCACGGCGGGCGACGAGACCGGGCGCACCCAGCAGGGCAACAACAACGCGTACTGCCAGGACTCCCCGCTGTCGTGGGTCCAGTGGGAGAGCAGCCCGTGGCGGGCCGACCTGCTCGCCACCGCGCGCCACCTGCTGCGCCTGCGCCGCGACCACCCCGCCCTGCGGGCGCGCACCTTCTTCTCGGGCCTGCCCGCCGAGGCCGGCCGGCGCCCCGACCTGGCGTGGTTCGACGCCGACGGCGTCGCGTTCGACCACGCCCGGTGGCACGACCCGTCGGTGCGCACGCTGCAGATGGTCCGCACGGCTCCCCCGCCGCACGACGACACGGTGCTGCTGGTGGTGAACGGGGCGCTCGACGCGGTCGACGTCCGGCTGCCGGGCGAGGGGCTCGAGCGGTGGCGGCTGGCGTGGGACTCGACGTGGGAGCGCCCCGACGAGGAGCGGTCAGCCGCGATCGAGGGGACGCTGCACCTGGCGGGCGGGGCCGTGACCCTGCTCGAGGCGCTCAGCATGCGGGTCTACGTGCTCGAGACCGACTGACCGGCGAGCTGACCGGCGACGAGTACTGGACGGATGTCCAGGTCGACCTCCCGCCCGCGGGTGCCGGTCGCTACAGTGCGGTCATGACGAACGACGTCGCGGTCGTCGGCGCGGGTCTGTCCGGCCTGGTCGCCACCGCCGAGCTGGTCGCGGCGGGTCGCCGCGTCGTCCTGCTGGACGCCGAGAACGCCGCCTCGCTCGGGGGTCAGGCGTTCTGGTCGTTCGGCGGCCTGTTCCTCGTGAACTCCCCCGAGCAGCGCCGTCTCGGCGTGCACGACAGCGCCGAGCTCGCGCTCGCCGACTGGTTCGGCTCGGCCCAGTTCGGCGACGACGACCGCTGGGGCCGCGCGTGGGCGGAGGGCTTCGTCGACTTCGCCGCCGGGCCGATGCGCGCGTGGCTGCACGGGCTCGGCGTGCGGTGGTTCCCGCTGGTCCAGTGGGCGGAGCGCGGCGGGCACCTGGCGGGCGGCCACGGCAACTCCGTGCCGAGGTTCCACGTCACCTGGGGCACGGGCCCGGGCGTCCTCGAGCCGTTCGTCCGTGCGCTGCTCGACGCGCGCGCCTCCGGCCTCGTCGACGTGCGGTTCCGGCACCGGGTGACCGAGCTGGTCACCACCGACGGCCGCGTCACGGGCGTGCGCGGCGACGTGCTCGTCGACGACGGTGTCGGCCGCGCCGAGCCGAGCAGCCGCGAGGTGACGCGCCCGTTCGAGCTCGAGGCCGCCGCGGTGGTCGTCGCGACCGGCGGCATCGGCGCGAACCACGAGCTCGTCCGGCGCACGTGGCCCGCGGACGCCGGCCGTCTGCCCGAGCGGATGCTGTCGGGCGTCCCGGACCACGTCGACGGCTCGGGCATCGTCGCCGCGCGAGCGGCGGGGGCGGCCGTCGTGCACGAGGACCGGATGTGGCACTACCCGGAGGGCATCACCGACCACACGCCCGTGTGGTCGAGGCACGGCATCCGGATCCTCGCCGGGCCGAGCTCGCTGTGGCTCGACGCCGAGGGGCACCGCCTGCCCGCGCCCCTGTTCCCCGGCTTCGACGCGCTCGGCGCGCTGCGGCACGTGACCGAGCGCGGCGACGACCACTCGTGGTTCGTCCTCGACAAGACGATCCTCGGCCAGGAGTTCGCGCTCTCCGGCTCGGAGCAGAACCCCGACCTCACGGGCAAGGACGTGCGCCTGCTGCTGCAACGCGTCCGGTCCGGCGCGGTCGGTCCCGTGGAGGCGTTCGCGGAGCGGTCCGACGAGTTCCTCTGGGCCGACACCCCGCGCGAGCTGGCCGCCCGCATGAACGCGCTCACGGGCGAGGACCGCATCGACCCCGACGAGCTCGAGCGCACCATCGTCGAGCGCGACCGCCAGGTCGAGTCCGGCCTCGGCAAGGACCCGCAGGTCGTCGCGACCGCGATGGCGCGCCGCTACGTCGTCGACAAGCTCATCCGCGTCGCGAAGCCCCACCGGCTGCTCGACCCGGAGCACGGCCCGCTGCTCGCGGTACGCCTGTCGGTGCTCACCCGCAAGACGCTCGGCGGCCTGCACACCGACCTCGAGGGCCGCGTCCTGCGCCCGGACGGCGAGGTGCTCCCCGGACTGTGGGCGGCGGGCGAGGCCTCCGGCTTCGGCGGCGGCGGCGTGCACGGGCACCGCGCGCTCGAGGGCACGTTCCTCGGCGGCTGCCTGTTCACCGGGCGCACCGTCGGGCGCGCGTTGGCGTCGCTCGGCTGAGGCCCGCGACGGCGGCGACGACGGCGCCGCACGTCACGGTGTTGCGGATGCCCCTCCCCCGGACCTGCGGCTAGGTTCTCAGGTGTGACGACACCCCCTGCGTCCGGCCGTCAGCGTCGTTCCTCGGGTCGCCGCGCGAGCGGTCCCGCCGGCACCGCTGCCACGCCGGGACCGACGACGACGAACGCCCCGTCGAGCACCCCGTCCGCCCCCGCACCCGGCCCCCTGACCGGCTCCGCCGCCGAGCCCGAGCCCGCCGCCGACGTCACGCCCGCTGCGCCCGCACCGAGCCCTGTGGCCGCCGCGGCATCGACCGCCGGGCGTCCCCACGAGGCCGTGCCCGCCCACGAGGCCGTGCCCGCCCAGGACGCCGTCCCCGCCCAGGACGCCGCGCGCGTCCAGGCCGCCCGCGAGGCGGCGCCGCCGCGCACCACCGCGAGCACCGAGGCCGTCCCCGCCGGCGGCCGGCGCGCCGCCCGGCAGGGCCCGCGTGTGCCCGACCGCACCGTCGTCGAGCCGGGCATCGGTCGCATCCCCGTCGTCGACGTGTCGCCCGTCGCGGAGGCGGGCCGGTTCCCCGCGAAGGCCGTCGTGGGCGAGGCCGTCGTCGTGCGCGCCACCGTCTTCCGGGAAGGTCACGACGCCGTGGCGGCCACGGCCGTGCTCACCGGCCCGGACGGCGTCGACCACGCGCACGCGCTGATGCGGGACATCGCGCCTGGCCTCGACCGCTACGAGGCGCGGCTCGTGCCCGACCGCGAGGGCGACTGGACCTTCCGCGTCGAGGGCTGGTCCGACCCGTACGCGACGTGGGTGCACGACGCCACGATCAAGGTCGGCGCGGGCATCGACGTCGAGCTCATGCTGACGGAGGGCTCCCGCCTGCTCGAGCGCGCCGCCACCCGTACCGGGGACGACGCGATGCCCGAGCAGGACGCGGAGACCGTCGCCTACGCGGCGCGTGCGCTCGTCGACCCGTTCCTGCCACCCGAGGGCCGGCTGGCCGTCGGGATCTCGCCGCCCGTCCAGGAGGCGCTGGCCCGCACGCCGCTGCGGGACCTCGTCACCTCGTCGCCGTCGTACCCGCTCCGGGTCGGCCGCGTGCGGGAGCTGTACGGCGCCTGGTACGAGATCTTCCCGCGCTCGCACGGCGCGACGTGGGACGACCGCGCGCAGGAGTGGCGCTCGGGCACGCTGCGCACGGCTGCCGAGGAGCTGCCGCGCATCGCCGAGATGGGGTTCGACGTCGTGTACCTGACGCCGGTCCACCCCATCGGGACGACGAACCGCAAGGGCCGCAACAACTCGCTGCAGACCGAGCCGGGCGACCCGGGCTCGCCGTACGCGATCGGGTCGGCGGACGGCGGGCACGACGCGATCGAGCCGACCCTGGGCACGTTCGAGGACTTCGACGCCTTCGTCGCGCGCGCCCGCGGCCTCGGGATGGAGGTCGCCCTCGACGTCGCGCTGCAGTGCTCGCCGGACCACCCCTGGGTGCGCGAGCACCCCGAGTGGTTCACCACCCGGGCGGACGGCTCGATCGCGTACGCGGAGAACCCGCCGAAGAAGTACCAGGACATCTACCCGCTGAACTTCGACAACGACCCCGAGGGGATCTACGCCGAGGTCCGCCGGGTGCTGCAGGTGTGGATCGACCACGGCGTCACGCTCTTCCGCGTCGACAACCCGCACACCAAGCCGCTCGACTTCTGGCAGTGGCTGCTCGCCGACGTGCACGCCTCGCACCCCGAGGTCGTGTTCCTCTCGGAGGCGTTCACGCGGCCGGCGATGATGCAGACGCTCGCCAAGATCGGCTTCCACCAGTCGTACACGTACTTCACGTGGCGGAACACGAAGGACGAGCTCGCCGAGTACCTCGCCGAGGTCTCCGGCGAGCAGGGCGCCTGGATGCGGCCGAGCTTCTGGCCGACGACGCACGACATCCTGCCGCCGTACCTGCAGTCCAGCGGCACGCGCGGCTTCGCGGTCCGTGCGGTGCTCGCCGCGCTGGGCTCTCCGACGTGGGGCATCTACTCCGGCTACGAGCTCGTCGAGAACGTCCCTCGCCCCGGCGTCGAGGAGCAGATCGACAACGAGAAGTACGAGTTCAAGCCGCGCGACTGGTCCGCAGCCGCGCAGCACGGCATCGCACTGCTGCTCGGGCGGCTCAACGAGATCCGCCGCGAGCACCCCGCGCTGCAGCAGCTGCGCAACCTGCGCGTGCTCCCGACGAGCGACGACGCCACCGTCGCGTGGGTCAAGCACCTCGACGCGGAGCACTCGCCGACCGGCCGCGCCGACACGGTCGTCGTCGTCGTCAACCTCGATCCCTGGAACGCTCGGGAGGGCGTGGTGGACCTGGGCCTCGCCGAGCTGGGGCTCCCCTCGCAGGTGCGCGCGCACGACGTGCTGCGCGACGAGTGGTACTCGTGGGGGGACCAGGCGTTCGTGCGCCTCGACCCGGCCGAGCGCCCCGCGCACGTCGTCGTCCTGGAGGCACCGTGACGACGCCGTCGCTGCCCAAGGTCCGCGAGCCCGCACCCACGACCTCGCAGATCCGCCTGCCGGCCGGCCGCCAGCCCGCGGTCGAGGCGATCCCCGTCGAGGGGCTCTCGGACGACCCGGAGTGGTACCGCACGGCCGTCTTCTACGAGGTCATGCTCCGGTGCTTCTCGGACTCGACCGGTGCCGGGTCGGGCGACCTGCGCGGGCTGATCCAGCGGCTGGACTACCTGCACTGGCTGGGCATCGACTGCCTGTGGCTGCCGCCGTTCTACCCGAGCCCGCTGCGCGACGGCGGGTACGACGTCGCCGACTACACCGCCATCGCGAGCCAGTACGGCACGATCGCGGACTTCCAGGAGCTCATCGAGCAGGCGCACTCCCGGGGCATGCGGGTCGTCATCGACCTCGTCATGAACCACACGAGCGACCAGCACCCGTGGTTCCAGGCGTCGCGTTCCAACCCCGAGGGCCCGTACGGCGACTTCTACGTCTGGAGCGACGACAACACGCGCTACCAGGACGCGCGCATCATCTTCGTCGACACCGAGACGTCGAACTGGACGTTCGACCCCGTGCGGCGCCAGTACTTCTGGCACCGCTTCTTCTCCCACCAGCCGGACCTCAACTTCGAGAACCCGCGCGTGGTGGAGGCGATGCTCGACGTCGCACGGTTCTGGCTGCGCGTCGGCGTCGACGGGTTCCGGCTCGACGCGGTGCCCTACCTGTTCGAGGCCGAGGGCACGAACTGCGAGAACCTGCCCGAGACGCACGCGTTCCTGCGCAAGGTGCGGGCGATGATCGACGAGGAGTTCCCGGGCCGGATCATGCTGGCCGAGGCGAACCAGTGGCCCGAGGACGTCGTGCACTACTTCGGCACCGAGGAGGAGCCGGAGTGCCACATGTGCTTCCACTTCCCCGTGATGCCGCGGATCTACTTCTCGCTGCGTGACCAGCGGGCGGCGCCGATCGTCGACATCCTGGCCGACACCCCGCCCATCCCGAACAACGGGGCGCAGTGGAGCACGTTCCTGCGCAACCACGACGAGCTCACGCTCGAGATGGTCTCCACCGAGGAGCGCGCGGCGATGTACGGGTGGTACGCGCCCGACTCGCGGATGCGCGCGAACGTCGGGATCCGGCGCCGGCTGGCACCGCTGCTCGACAACTCGCGCAAGGAGATCGAGCTCGCGCACGCGCTCCTGCTCGCGCTGCCCGGCAGCCCCTGCCTGTACTACGGCGACGAGATCGGGATGGGCGACAACATCTGGCTGCCCGACCGCGACGCGGTGCGCACCCCGATGCAGTGGACGCCGGACCGCAACGCCGGCTTCTCCGTGGCCGACCCGGGCAAGCTGTACCTGCCGCTCGTGCAGTCGCTGGTGTACCACTACGGCCACACGAACGTGGAGGCTCAGCTCGCGCAGCCGACGTCGCTGCTGCACTGGGTCCGCGGGATGCTCGCGGTGCGCCGGCGCCACCCCGCCCTCGGGAAGGGCTCGTTCACGACGCTCGCGTGCGACAACGAGTCGGTGCTCGCGTTCCTGCGCGCCACCGACGACGAGACGCTGCTCGTGGTGGCGAACCTCGCCTCGACGGCGCGCGCGGCGACGGTGACGCTGCCCGACCACGCGGGGAGCTCGCTCGTCGACGTGTTCGGCGGCGCCACCTTCGGCCGCGTCGGTCCGGACGGCACGGCGTCGTTCACCCTCGGCTCGCGCGAGTTCTTCTGGCTCAGCGTCGGCGAGGCGGCGGACGGGTGACGCGCCGGACCGTGCAGGCCCTCCCGCCCGAGCCGCTCGACCGCCGGGTGCTCGAGGTCCTGCGCCCCTGGCTGCCCGGCCGCCGGTGGTACCCCGCGAAGGGCACCGCCGCGGAGCTGTCCGTGCACGGCGTCGTCGTCCTCTCCGACGCCGTCCGCGTCCTGCTCGTCCGGGTCGTCGCGGGCGACCTGGACACGCTCCTGCAGGTACCGGTGGTGCTCGCGCCCGAGCTCGGCCCGGCGGTCGTCGGGACGCTGCCCGACGGCGGCGACGAGCCGCACGTGCTCGACGGTCTCCACGTGCACGACGGCGCCGGCCACCCCGCGTTCCTGGAGGCATGGCTCGCGCACGCCGACGGCCCGGGCACGCACGGGCTCGAGACCGCGGCGGCGCGCGTCGTCGCGGGCGAGCAGTCGAACACGTCGGTCATCCTCGCCGGCCCGTCGGGCGGGGCGATCCTCAAGGTGCTCCGCGCGGTCCAGCCCGGAGAGAACCCCGACGTCGACGTGCCCAGGCACCTCGTCGACGTGGGCTGGACGCACGTGCCGGCTCCGCTCGCCTGGCTCGTCGGCACGTGGACGACCCCGTCCGGGGAGGTCGCGCACGGCTACCTGGGCGCGATGAGCGCGTTCGTCCCGGCTGCGGAGGACGGGTTCGAGCTCGCGTGCGCCTACGCCGCTCGAGCGGAGCCCTTCGACGAGCTCGCGCGCGACCTCGGGCGCGTCGTCGCGACGATGCACACCGCGCTCGCCCACGCCTACGGGCTCGACCCCGCACCCGAGGGTGCGCGCGAGGGCTCCGACGCTCTCGCGGCGCGGTTCGCCTGGGCGGCGTCCGCGGTCCCCGCGCTCGCCGAGCTCCGGCCCGCCGTCGACCAGGTGATCGCCGACGTCCGTGCCCTCGACTCCACGGGCCCTCGCCAGCGCGTGCACGGCGACCTGCACCTCGGGCAGGTGCTCCGCTCGCAGGACCGCTGGTTCGTCACGGACTTCGAGGGCGAGCCCCTCGCCCCGCTCGCGGAGCGCACCCGGCCCGACTTCGCCGTGCGCGACGTCGCCGGCGTGCTGCGCTCGCTGGAGTACGCCGCTGCTGTCGGCGGCCTCACCGGCCCGACGGCCCACGCCTGGGTGTCGTCCGCCCGCCTCGCGACCCTCGAGGGCTACGCGAGCGGCGCACCCGCCGACGAGGCGGCCCGCCACCGCTCCGAGGTCCTGCTGCGCGCGCTCGAGCTCGACAAGACGCTGTACGAGGCCGTGTACGAGTCGCGCAACCGCCCCGACTGGCTGCCCATCCCGATGGCGGGGCTCGAGCGGCTGCTCGGCTGACAAGGACCACGACCACCTGCGCGAACGTCCGCTCGGTGGTTGGGTAGGGGCATGAGCAGCCCTGCCCCGGTCCCGGTCGATCTCGGCGTCCTCGGTGCTGTCGCGCACGGCACGTACTACGACCCCCACGCAGTGCTCGGCGCTCACCCCGGCGACGACGGCGTCACCGTCCGCGTGCTGCGCCCCATGGCCGACTCCGTGGTCGTCCTCACCGCCGAGGGCCGCACCCCGATGACCCACGAGCACGAGGGTGTCTGGGTCGCGGTCCTGCCCGTCGCCGAGGTGCCGGACTACCGGGTCGAGGTGACCTACGGCGAGTCGACGACGACGTTCGACGACCCGTACCGGTTCCTGCCGACGGTCCAGGAGCTGGACCGCCACCTCATCCGCGAGGGCCGCCACGAGCAGCTGTGGACCGTGCTCGGCGCCAACGTGCACCGTTTCCCGAGCCCGCTCGGCGAGGTCGAGGGCACGGCGTTCGCGGTCTGGGCCCCCAACGCGCGGGCCGTCCGAGTCGTCGGCGACTTCAACTTCTGGCAGGGCTCGACGCACGCCATGCGGTCCCTCGGCGACAGCGGCGTGTGGGAGCTGTTCGTCCCCGGCGTCCTGCCCGGTGCCCGGTACAAGTTCGAGCTGCTCGGGCAGGACGGCGGGTGGCGGCAGAAG
>Ga0180221_1001116_pt1 | contig 19248 bp, 16 predicted proteins | sample eDN5th37CKraftMG_FD_151339 | JGI IMG/M metagenome (GOLD analysis project Ga0180221, IMG submission 151339) | Enriched Miracle-Growth compost microbial communities from Emeryville, California, USA - eDNA 5th pass 37_C Kraft MG (version 2) (version 2) ...
GATCCGCGGCGATGAATCGCTCCAGCATCGCACGATCAGTCGAAACGGATCATGGGGCGGCTGCCCCGTCTCTCGGGCCATTACCGAGGCCATCCCACAATCCTGGTGAACCAGTCCTACCCGCAACGCGAACCACGACTGATCCAATAAGCCTCGATCGTCAGGACGGTGTTCTCAAACCGCCTGGCTGCAAGGTCTTCCGGTGTAATCCAATACTGGAGTGGTCCCATCTCACCGCGCGCCCAATCCACCACGGGATCGCAAGCGAGTTGAAGGAGGAGAATATATCGATCCTTCATGTCGTCGGCCGCAACCTGGACCACTTCGCCCGAGCCGAGCATCTGGTGGTTCCTCACGGCATGGCGACCTGCCAATGCTGAGACAGCCTCGGGGGCCGAGATCGCCCGGCAGAGGCGGCCCGAGCACCGGTCCGGTATAGTCGCGCGGCAGGCCGGCGAGCCCATCGGCCGTCGGCCGGTTCTCGGTCGAATAGAGTTCTTCGTCCTTCGTGCGGGCATCGCGTGTCTGAAGGGCGTAGATCAGTCCGCCGCCGATGCCGACCAGGGCGACAGACGCCGCGCTGTTTTAGCTGCGGTTTCTGAACCGCCAGCTGTCGTTGCCGGTCGACGATGTCGCAATGGTGAGTGAGCCGGTCGAGCAGCGCTGCCGTCATCTTGGGATTGCCGAACACGGCCGGCCACTCGCCAAACGCCAGGTTGGGTGGTGCTGATGACCGAGGTGCGCTCGTAAGGCTTGCTGACGAGGTGGAACAACAGCTGGCCACCGGAGCGTGCGAGCGGCAGATAACCGGGCTCATCTTATGCTCTAGGCCTGCGAATGTCAGGTAATGCAGACGTGTGTCAGCGGAAGCCCCCTGGGCGCTCGTCTCGACTGTGAGGTGGCAATAACGGCAGTTGATGCCGAGCCCTCCGACATGGTGTTCATGACTGAACGATACCGTCTGATGCCGCCCAGCCGACATCGATGACATAACTGGAATCGCAAGCCCGCTCGCCACCATCAGCCCGCCGACGATCAAAACCGTTGCGGTGAGCAGAAACGGGCGCGACCAGGTATCGACGGCGGGGCGAAATATCTGCGTCATGGTTCAGACCGATAGCTCCCACCCTTCTCACTCCATAACCCGAGCTATCGCTAAACAGGGGGGCGGACCGATCCATTCCCGACAGGGAGCGTCCGGAGAAGTTCGGTCGATCTCGAATTGGCCACGACATACGACCTCAACGACGTTGGTCGCTCCAGTCAGCGTTCCCATCTCAAAGACCGACGATCGAGCGGGGGCGAGATTTTGGTCAGCCTTTCCGCCGTCGCCCTTGATGTGCGAGCAGCGCCATGAGCAGAACAGAGAGGCAGAAGCATGCCGTACTGAACAATATTGCCACATGATAGCTACCGAATCGATCGAAGAAGAAGGCGAACAGCAAACCGCCGATAGATAACCCGCCACCTGTCGCCAATCCCCCGAAAATGCCGAACAGTGTCGAATAATGACGTGCGCCGAAAATGCGCATCGTGAAGAAGGCGACGAAATCCACCTCCGCCCCGTGCGCCAAGCCGATCAAGAACATCGCGAATGTCGCCGCATAGCGGCCACTGTTCCCATCGGTCACTAGGCTCAGCAGCACCGTGCCGCATGCCGCGGAGATCATTGCGAGACCGGCGACCAGCGTTGGCGGCAGGCGGTCTAGCAGAGAGCCGAGCGCGATCCGACCCACGGCGATCGAAATCCAGTATATCGATACGATGGAACCTGCCGACATCGGTGATATCCGCAGACTTTCCAGCAGCGGAACGAGCTGACTGACATAACCGCCGATTCCGACCGTCGCCGTTACGAAGAAAGCGAAGAGAATCCAGAACCGGGCATTTCCAGAAAGGCCCCGAAGAAAGCCTCGATCGCCGGAACCCTGGGATATCCGTGATGGCGCAGTTGGTGCGATTATCGGCCCCTCCCGAAAATTCCAGAGGACGGCCGGCAGCGCGAACAGCGCTATCATGGCGGCCAGCATGGCATAGGCCACCCGCCAGCCGAATTCGCCGATGATGTAGGTGAGCAACGGGTTCGCGAGGGCGAACACAACCGCCACGCCGCTCATCACAAGCCCTTGGGCCAAGCCCATGTGACGATCGAACCATGTGGCGATTCCTTTGCTGAAGACCATGGGGCTCGAAAATGGGGAAGCCAGCGCAACCAATGCCGCGATGACGTACATGATGGCAAGGCTCGCCGGCATTGCCGCGAACGCCAGGAAAAGGATCGTCATCGCCAGGAGGCCGGCAATTGCCGAAGGTCGGATCCCGATTCGATCGATAAACGGCCCGGCCAGCGGCGCGACGAGCGCCGCCGCCAATCCTACCAGCGGCGCTACCGTCACGGCGAGGCGGGACCATCCGAAGGCCGATTGGACCGGCAGGATAAACTGGCCGGCAGTCCCGATGAACAGCAGATATCCCAAGCTGGAGCCCATCGAGGCCGAGATCAGTATCGGCCATCCGGCCCGCCACTCGCGTCCGTCAGGCGACTGGCCGCTTCGACCAGGATGCTCTCGCGAGACGGTTGATGGTAGGCGTAAACCGTCTGTCTGCATGGTGCATCCCGTTTCTGGCATGGCAAATCGCCCGACGACGATCCGCTTCGGTCTTCGTGGTAACAGTTAGGCAGTCACCGGCTCTTTGAGCACATACAGCGCCTCGACATCCGAGAGATCGAGGTCGCGCGCGATCGGTGGCTCACCGCGCTCATGGGCTGCCACGGCATCGAGAAGCACCCTGCGCCCTTCCACCAGCACGCGATCGACCGGGGCAAGCGTCTCGCGGGTTCTGTCGACGCGTCCCTGACTCTCGATGACGATGATATCTTCCGCCATGATCATCATGCCGCCTTCACGGGGAATGCCGTTGAAGCTTTCTCCTCTCGCCATCGCTTCGCGGTCCTGTCCCCACCGGTTCTCCGCGCTTCGAGGACCGCGCGCCGCCATATATTCGCTCAGGTCCGGGAGATCGCTGACGACCTGCAGGCCGGTTCCGTCCGTCTTCAACGGCGCGTGATGATTATAGTAGATGATCCAGTCGAGTGTATGCTCATCGTCGACCGGGACGATGAACTGGAGCATTTTGTCGTCATATTCGCCGGGTGTGATTGTATTGTATAAAACGAACGGCGCCACGAAGGAAAAATGCGTCTCCTTGATGGCGTCAGCGTTCGTGTAGCGAAGGCCGTATGGCGTCCGCTCGAAACGCATTTCCGGATAATCGAAAACCAGTTCGCCCGCCCTTCGTCTTGCCTCCTTCGAGAAATATACGCTGGCCCGGCTTGAACGTCGGTTCGTTTCATTATGCAGTATCTGGGAGTGGAATACATCCCAAAGCGTTTCCAGCGGCTGTAGCCAGCCGCAATTCATCACCGTCGTCACGGCAACGACATGGCCTTCCGGCAGGGATGTGAAGGCCAACTTGGGAAATGGGGGCGGCGTACCCTTGCCGAGCCATGTCCAGACCATGCTGTGCATCTCACGCACCGGATGGGAGCGGGTCTTCATCTTGTGGACCGGTGCATCCTCGGGATGAGTCGGCGCTTCCAGCAGTTCGCCGGAAGGCGATATCTTCCACCCATGATAAATGCAGCGTAGCCCGCAATCCTCATTCCGGGCAAGGGCCATCGAGGCCCCCCGATGAGGACAAGCCTCGTCCATCAAACCTGCCCGGCCATCGGGGCTGCGGAACGCGATGAAATATTCCCCCAGACGCTTTATGCGTATCGGAGAGCCGCCCCTTTCCAGCTGATCGGATCGTAATACCGGAATCCAGTATTCCCGCATGAGATTGCCCATGGGGGTTTTCGGGCCGACCTCAGTGAGGATCTTGTTTTCGCTTTCCGTAAGCATGGCAATACCTTTCATGTCCGCCGAAGGTTTCAAAATATTCGTCAACTTGCACCATCATGGCGAAGGATGAGGCACCCCCTCTCTAACCCATTTGATGGACGTAGCTTCATCTTAGTCTTTCCTACTTCTCACCGAACGGCACGGTCACGCTGCCGCCAAACATACGGGGCGGACCAATCTGGGCTGAAAGAGCGCCAAGCGCCCCGAGCGCGTTCAAGGCATTGGGGAAGTAATATTTGTTCGTCACGTTATTTACGAAGATCGCCACATCCACGCCATGCCCCATGAAATTTTCCCACTCAAAACGCATGTTCAGCAGTCCATATCCCGGCAGTTTTCCGGAGTGATTAAAGCAATTGGCATATAGTGCCGCGGGATTCGGATCACCCGGCACGGAGCAGTGCGCGGTGTTGATATCGCTCGTAGTCGCGAATTTGGTTCGATAATAATAGTTGACGGAAAGCGTGGGTATTCCGACCGAGTTGGTAACGGGCAAGGTGTAGCTCATGTTCGCGTTGAGGGAATGTCGCGACGTCAGGATGAAATCGCTGTCCGAAACATCGACCGGGTATACCACTCCGTTCGTAGGTTCGAGATACTGATCCGTAAAACGATCATATTTTGGCCGCACATAGGAGTAGGAAAGACCCAGCGACAGGTTTCGCGTTGGCTTGACGGTGATGTCAACCTCAGATCCCCATATATGTGCGCGCGCTGCGTTTACGGTGAGATTGTTGAATCCTGACGGCAACACGAAGTTAATCGTGCGCTGAATATCTCTATATGCCGTATAATATCCCGCAACGTTAACCCGGACTGCTACGTTACCAACTATAAAGTCATTTTTCGACCCTATTTCATAGGTATTAACTTTCTCGGGCAGGAACGGCGCCGTGGTGGCGATATTGGACGCGCCTACGCTGTAGCCGCCCGACCGATATCCGTGAGACGCGCTTGCGTAGATCAACGAGTCCCGCGCGATCTTGTAGTTCATGCCGACGTCCCAGGTAGGTTCGGTAAAGCTTATATGCGCGCGGGTATTGCAAAGGCTGCCGTCATTGGGCGGAGCCGAGGGAATAAGCGTGCAGGTGAAAAGCGGCGGGTTCGGTCCCGGCGTCGTGCCGCGGCGGTTGTGCCAGTCTATGAAACGCCTGTCGTGATTGATTCGGATGCCGCCGGTCAATGAAAATCCGTCCGCCCCGATCAAGGCGAGATTATAGTTCACATGAGCGAAGGCCGAATAGCTGGTGTTGGTGACGTCGGCATCGCCGCTGTAGCCGACGATGGGGACAAGCGAGTAGATCGCGCTGTCGTCACGGCCGGATTCCCGGAAATAAAATGCGCCTACTATATAGTCGAACCCGCCATTCTTGCCCTGTACCTGGAATTCTTCACTGACCTGGCCGGGGTTCTGGCGAATGAAGAGGTCATTCACGCTCAGGAACGGGACGGCGACTGTCTCGAACGTCACAAAATCCTTTTCATGCCGATAACCGACGATATTCTTGAGCGTTACATCACCGAGTAGCCCAGATGTCCCCAGATCCCACTGCGATGTGTTCTGGATACTCCAGGTCTCAACCCTGGCGACCTGCTGGGTATTCTGCGTCTGCGACACGCCCATCGATTGCACCGCCGCCACCGACGGCGCGTAGGAGCTCAGTTGCTCATATTTGCCCAGGGCGTTGGTCTGCGCCAGCGCGGCCGGCAGGCGGGCGTAAAAGGCGGCCACGCCGGCATTCGGCGCCTGCGGCGAAATCTGTGTCAGCCGCGAACCGTCGCCATTGGTATCGGACTTGTACCAGGAGCCGATGAAGGTCGATTTGAAGCTGCCGGATTCGAACTTCAGGGAGGCGCGCAGCGAATGATCGTTGAGATCGTCCATTTTCTGATTGCCGGTGACGTTGAGGAGATAGCCCCTGCGCTGCTCGTGATTTCCCGTGATCCGGAGCGCCACGCCGTCTCCGAGCGGAACGTTGACGACACCCTCGACATTGAAGAAGCCATAATCACCCCCGCCGATCTTGCCATAGCCTTCAAACCTGTCGGTTGGCGCATTGGGCGTGATCAGGATCGCGCCCGCTGTCGAATTGCGGCCGAACAGCGTGCCCTGCGGCCCCTTCAGCACCTGGACGGACTGGAGATCGAGGACGGCGGCGTTGGTGCCGCCGGGACGCGCCCACGGAACGTCCGCGAAATATATGCCGATGGACGGATCGTTGGTCAGCGTCGGATCGCGGTTGACCTGGCCCCGGATCGCGAAGACCGGCGAGTTGCTGCCGCGCGCGCTGCCCGGGGCGGAGAAGACGCCCGGGACGGATGTGGTGATATCCGACATCTTGGTCACGCTGCGCGCCGTCAGGTCCGCGCCGCTCAAGGCGGTGATCGCGACCGGCACGGACTGCAGCGTTTCCTCTTTGCGGCGCGCGGTGACCACGATGTCGTTGATGACCGGAGAACTCGTCGCATCCGGCTGCTGCTGGGCATGTGCGGGCGATCCCGCCAGCGCCGCAGCCGTCAGTGCCCACGCGGAACACAGACCATATCCGCCACGGGCCATCCGCCCTGAAAATTTCTGCTCTTGCATCGATTGTCTCCCCTTTTGTTGCCGTGGCGCTGTGCGCTCTGTCGTGTTCGCTTGATCTGCGTGGGACAGCCTTCCCCGCTTTCGCTTCGGCTTGCCGGTCAGCCCGTCTCGACCGGCTGACCAGTGTCGAAAAACACACCGATATTCGAAAAATTGCTTTTGACGGCGGTGCCCCACCGCTGCTCGATGTCGTCGCCGACCGACTTGCTGAAATAGACATCGTTGAACGCGTCATCGATGCCGCCCTGGACCAGGACGAGCAGCTTCGATTTCTCGGCTGCGGCATTCCTGAACCGCCGGTAGACGCCGGTGGGCACCGAAAACATGTCGAAGGGATCGAGGAAGATGCTGTGCTCGGCCTCGTCGCCCCAAATGAGCTCGTAGCGCCCGGTCAAGCACATGAATGTTTCGATCGACCGTGTATGGGCATGCAGCGCCGGGCCGCGGCCCGGCTCGCATTCGACGACCAGCACCTCGAGGCCGGGCACGCCGGTGATCGCAGGCTTCGCCGCCGATCGCTTGTTGCCGGCGGGCGCCATCATCACATAGACTTCATTGTCCGAAATGAACCCATAGGCTTCTCCGGGGACGCCCACCGTCTCCATGCTGTAGCTGCGCTTGCTGGGCGATATTTGTGAAAAGCGCGCCACCTGCTTTTCCATGTCTTCCGGCGTAATCTTGGCTGTCGTCATCGCTTCACTCCTCTCGACAAATCCGGCGTTTCCACGCCCTTTCATTGTCACGGCTCGGCATCGAAAGCGAAATTGGTTTCTTCGAACGCTTCGAGGACGCGATCGCTATAGCGCCGCCGGACCTCGGCACCGACTTCCGGCGTGTACGCCACGACGTCGGTCATGTTGGTCTGGTCCTGCTGGATGATCACGAGCAGACGGGCGGTCTCCGCGCCCACGTTCCGGAACGCGCGCATCGCCATCACCGGCATCGCCACCAGATCGTGCTGGTTCAGCCGCACCACGCACGACATCTCGTTCCCGCACGGCACATCCCATTCGCCCTCCAGAGCGAAAAAGGATTCCTGCGTCTGCGAATGCGCGTGCGGCAACGGGCCATCGTTGGGCGTGCATTCGGCGATCGACAGGTTGAGACCAGTCAGCCCGCGCAGCGGCGCATGACGCTGGCGGCCTTCATATTTCTCGGGCACCATGATCGGATATACGGAACTGGCCGTCAGATATTCGACCGCTTCCGGCGGCAGCCCTGCCCCGGACAGTGAATGCTTGTAGGGCCGCAGCGCGGCGCAGCGCGCCACGCTCTTATCCAGTTCGCCGGGCGCGAGATCCGCGCCGGGTGGGCCGGCCCGCACGCCGAGCTTCGCGAGCAGATCGGTATCATCGGAATCCGGCCCCAGGCCGGCAACGATCGAGCTGAACGTGCAATCGGCGGGGCCGTTGGCAAAGACCAGCGCAATGGTCGCGCCATCGCTCCGGTCGTTGTGGATGGAATGCTGCACGCCGATCGGCACGCGGACGACGTCATCCTTGTCCAGCGTGACCGAGTGGCCGCCCCCGAAATCGATCCGCAGCCGTCCCGACAGGCACATGAAGAACTCGATGAAATCCGGGTTCTGATAGGCCAGCGAACCGGCGCCGGCCTTCATCGCCAGATAGCCGACGGTTCCGCATTTCGGGCTGACGATGCGCGGATCGGCGAAGCGGCCCACCGTGGCCGGGTGCGCCATGAGGGAGGTAATGCTGCCCCCGAAAATTGAAGTGCAAAGAGTATTCAGCCGTGTATAAGAGGTGGCGTCACCAACATAATCGTCGTGCCGTGCCACACGCGACTTCATATCTTCGGCAGAACAATCGATTGGCTTCATGTCAATCCTCACCCGCTTGTATGGGAAAAGGATTGTCGCGCGCTGGTCGGGTGTCAAATAGGCCAATCGATATTGCGATATATCGATTCAGTGATAAAGGTCGTCGCATGGCAGATCATAGATCAGTGACGGCGGTCGGATCCGAAGAGGTCAAGCGCCGCCTCAATTTCCAGTTGCTCGATTACTTTCAGGCGCTCATGCACGAGCGCCATGTCTCGCGCGCTGCCGCCGCGATGGGCATCGGTCAGCCGGCGATGAGCGCGGCCCTGGCCCGACTACGGGAATTGTTCAACGATCCGCTGCTCATCCGAACCAATGCGGGAATGGTTCCCACGCAACGTGCGATCGAGATAGCGCAACATGTGAACCAGATCTTCGCGCTCGTCGATTCCTCGCTCAGTTCGCCCTCCGCGGAATTCGATCTCCCGAGCGTCCAGGCGCACATCCACATCGCTGCGTCGGAGGGCATAGCCTTCCTGTTCGTCCCCAAACTGATGGAGCGGCTCAGGGCCCAGGCCCCCGGCATCCGCGTCACGGTCAAGCCCACCGACAACCGACGCCTGCGCGAATATCTAGAGGGCGGCGTGTGCGATATCGCGTTGAGCTTCGTCACCTCGCCGGCCGAAAACCTGCGGTGCACAAAGCTCTATCCGCAGCGGCTCTGGTGCATGGCCAGCGCCAACCATCCCGAAATCGCGGGGTCGCTGTCGCTCGACATGTTCCAGCGCTATCCGCATGCGGCATGGGGTTCCGATCCGATCCCCTTTCCGGCCATCGAGCTGATGGTGGACAATGCGCTCCGCGAGATCGGCATGGCGCGGACGATCGGCGCGCGCGTTCCCAACATCATGCTGCTGCCGTCCATCGTCGCCGCGACCGACATGCTCGCAACCGTCCCGGAGCGCATCGCGCGCAGCTGGGCGAAGACGGCGCCGATGCAGATCCTCCGGCCGCCGCTCGAACTGGGCGCCGCGGACATCAGCATGTTCTGGCACGAAAAGACGCACAGCGATCCCCTGCGCATGTGGCTGCGCGGCATCATCAGGAAGATCGCGGAAGAACTTCGCCGGATGGATCCGGGCCAGCCGTTCGAGTGACTTCATAGCGGCCGGCGGCGTCGCTGCGCCCGTCTCGCCGCATACCATTATCGATATCGGCTGATGGTGCTGTAGCCTCGTTCCGTATGGCATGGCGCGCCCAGAGCTGTAATGTCGCGGCCGAGACATCGGAGAGGTGACCGGCTGTAGGCCGGCGCGAATGAAAGGCGTCCCATTGCCGCATCAGGATCGAAGCCGTGATTGCGCATGCCCACACCGCCGAGGCCTTCGCCCTGGATATCGGCAGATCAGCACGGGAATATCATGCGGTTCATAACATTCAGTCGCGAAGGCATCGAAACCGTCGGCGTCCGCATCGGACAGAATGTCGTGGACCTCGGGCTGGCGGAACCCAATCTGCCGACGACCCTGCTGGGCCTGATCGAACGCGATCTTCTGGCAGTGGCGGGTTCGATCGCCGCGAAGGCACCCGCGCATTGCTGGCTCCCGCTCAAGGGCATCCGCTATCTGCCGCTGATCCCGCGCCCACCCAAATTCTTCGGGCTGGGCATGAACTATGCCTCGCACGTGCAGACCCGCCCCGCCGTGCCGGGCTATTTCATTTCCGGATATCATCGCCTCGTCGGCCATGAAGATCCGATCGTCATCCCTGCACAATCGCGGACGCTGGATTATGAGGTCGAACTGGCCTTCGTCTTCGGCAAGCGCGCCCGCAAGGTCAAAGAACGCGACGCCCTCGATTATATCGCGGGATATACGGTGTTCAACGATGCCTCGGTGCGCGGCTATGGCGGCGGCATCACGCTGAGCCTGATGAAGAACAGCGATCGGACGGGGCCGCTCGGTCCCGAACTGGTCACCCCCGACGAGCTGCCGGCAGGCGCCGACGGCCTGAAGATCCAGCTGCGGCGCAACGGCGTGCTGACCCAGAACGACAACACCGCGAACATGTTCTGGAAAGTGCCCGAGGCGATCGAGCTCATAACCAGCTTCATGACGTTCGATCCTGGCGATGTCGTGACGATGGGAACCTGCGGCGGCACGATCATCGACCAGAACATGGCGCAGTTCCGAAGCAACCCGACCCGCGAGGACCTGCCCTATCTCGAAGTCGGCGAAGTCATAGAGAGCTTCATCGAGAATATAGGAACGCTGAGCAATCCGGTGATTGACGAAGAATAGCCCTGTTTCTCTTATATTCTGCAGCGATCATGAACCATGGATAAGGACAACTATCTTGTCGAAGCCGAATGCGTGAAGCTCTGCAACGCCTTCTGCTTCCATCTCGACAGGCGCAATTACCGCGCGCTGGCGGACCTGTTCACGCCGGAAGGAGCCTGGATCAGGCACGGGATTCCGCTTGCCGGACGGTCCGCCATCATCGCGGCGCTCGAGGAGCGGCCGGCGGACCTCTTCACCCGCCATGTGATTGCCGGGCACCATTTCACGCATATCAGCGAAGACAGGGCCGCGTCGACCGCCTATAATATTTCCTATTATTCCCGGAATGGGGGCATCCTGCCCGCGCTCCTCGTGCCCGACGACGCGATCCATCTGGATTTCAGCGATAGCTATGAACGAACCGCGGCCGGCTGGCGCTTCGCCGAACGAAACAGCGTGGAGGTGTTCCTGTCGACCGCGGCAAAGGCCCGTGTCGTTACCCTGCGCGAAAAGCATGCCGATCCGGCCGGATCCCGACGCGGGCGATCCCCGCACGGACGACAACCTGAAGGAGGCCATGATGAGCGGCTTGAAATCCGAACTTCTCTTTGAACTGCAGCTGCAGACCGCCGGTGGCCTGCACCTGGGCGATGGCCCGCTGGGGTATCGCGCGATTGGCAGCGTCGTGGGCGGTGATTTCACCGGCCCCCGGCTGAGCGGCAAGGTCCTGCCCGGCGGTGGCGACTGGCTTGTCGTGCGGTCCGACGAAACGCGGTCGATCGACGCGCGGGTGACGATCGAGGCGACCGATGGAAGCCAGATCTACATGACCTATAGCGGGAGGATCTGCCTTCCGCCGACGATAACGGTGCCGCTCGATCGCGAGACGATCGAGGATATCGATCCCGAAACCTATTATTTCCGCAGCACGCCGCTGTTCGAGGTTCGCAAGGATTCTCCCTTGGCCTTCCTCAACGGCATCGTCGCCGTCGGCATCGGCCGATTCCTGCGAACGGGCGTCGAATATCGCGTGTTCCACATCCAATAGCCGATTTCCGATCAGAAAAACTGGCCTTCCGTCACAATTCAGGAAAGACAGCATGGCACATATCATTTCCGTCGATACGGGCGGGACCTTCACGGATCTCGTGGCCTATGACACGGTCTCCGGCCAATATATGTCAACCAAGAGCCTGACGGATTACGACAATGTCGTCTTCGGTATTGAGGACTGCATTCGCAAGGCCGACCTCGGCGCAAACCGTTGGCATGGCATCAGATTCGGCACAACCTTGGTCATCAACACGTTCATGCAGCGCAGCGGTGCGCGCACGGCCCTGGTCACCACCGAAGGCTTTCGCGACATCCTCGAGCTGGGCCGCGGCAATCGCAAGCTGCCTTATGACCTGCGCTACAAGCGGCACGAGCCGCTGGTGCCCCGGCAGCGGCGGTTCGGCGTCCGGGAGCGCGTCGCTTCCAACGGCGATCTGCTCCAGTCCGTCGATCTGGCGGATCTGGAGGCGCTTGCGCGCGATATCGAAGGACATAGCCCCGCCATCGAGGCGCTCGCTATCGTCTTCCTCAATGCCTATCTCAACGAAACCAACGAGAAGATCGCGCTTGATTTCCTGAAGCGGCGGCTGCCCGGAATCTACGTTACGTCGGGCAGCGAGGTTTCCCGCGAATGGTATGAATATGAGCGGACGTGCACCGCGGTGGCAAATGCCTATGTCGGCCCCCGGATGATCGAATATACCGAGCATCTCGACCAGTGGCTGCGCGCGCGCGCCGACAAGCCCACTTATTTCGTCATGGCGTCAAACGGCGGCGTCTATTCGATTCCGCGCGCGCAACGGCTGCCGGTGATGCTGATCGAGTCGGGCCCGGTCGGCGGATGTATCGGCGCCCTCGCTTATGCCGAGGCGCTGGGCCTCGACAAGGTCATCGCGTTCGACATGGGCGGCACCACCGCCAAATGCTGCGCCATCCAGGACGGCGAGTTCGAGATCAAGACGCCTTATTATGTCGGCGGCGAGGATCATGGCTTCCCCATTCAGGGCAGCGTCCTCGATATCGTCGAGGTCGGCGCGGGCGGAGGGTCCATCGCGGAGGTCGATGAGCAAGGCCGGCTGACAGTCGGTCCGCGCAGCGCGTCGTCGACGCCCGGCCCCATCTGCTACAGGCTGGGCGGATTGGAACCGACGATCACGGACGCCAATGTCGTCTTGGGCCGCATCGGCGACAAATCGATGATCGGCGGCGAGATGACGCTCGATGTCCGGGCCGCCGAACGCGTCATCGACCAAAGGATCGCCGCCCCGTTGGGTTTCGTCGGGGCTGTCGACCGCGCCGCACAGGGCATCCTCGATATCGGCGCGATCATCATGGCGGGCGCGGTCAAGGAGATCACCATCATCAAGGGGCTCGATCCCAGCGAGTTCGTTATGCTCGCTTATGGCGGCGGCGGGCCGCTGCATGCGGTAGAGCTGGCGCGGGAACTCGATATAAAGCATGTCGTCATTCCGCTGCATCCCGGCGCCTTCGCCGCGTTCGGCATGTTGATGGCGGATGCCAGGATCGACGATTACATCTCCTTCTTCGGCGAGCTCGACGCCGCGACGCTGGAGCGGATGCGCGAGCAGTTCGCGGACACCGAACGGCGGATGACAGCGGCCCTGAAGGCGGAGATCGGCACCGATGAATGCGCTTACCAGTGGCGCGTGGACCTCAAATATAAGAGCCAGGCGCATACCCTGCGCGTGCCGATCGGCCGCGACGCTTCGGCCGAGGCGATCGCGGAAACCTTTCATGCCGCCTATCGCCGGCGCTACGGCCATGCCAGCCCCGAAAAGCCGGTCGTCCTGACCGGCCTGATCGTCGAACTGACGGCCCGCATGAACCAGCCGAAGCTGGTGCCACTTGCCGACACGTCCCGAACCATGCCGGTGCCGGCGCGCCGATCGGTCTATTTCAAGGGCGTCGGACGCGTCGACCAGACCCCGATCTATCATCGCGACACCTTGCCGCAGGGCGCCGAGATCAAGGGCCCCGCCATCATCGAGGAATATGGATCGACGACGGTCATCGGCGTGGACGATCGGCTACTCGTCGGCGAATTCGGGGAATTGCACGTCTACGTCGCTTCCTCTGCCAGCGTCGCCACTGCGGAGGTCATGCAATGAATATGGGAAGCTTCCCGAAAGGCGGCCGCCGCTCGATCGATCCGATCACCGCCGAGGTGCTGCGCTATCAGATGCTCGCCATCGCGAAACAGGTCGACGTCAACATCACCAAAACGGCCTACAGCCCGCTGATCTACGAATATAAGGATTATGCGGTCGGCCTGGTCGACCATCGAGGCAGATTGATCGCGCAGGGCGGTGGCAGCGCCCCCGTGTTCGTCGCCAACGCGCTGGGCGTGGCCGTCCAGGACGGCCTGCTGGTCCTCGGCGAGGATGCAATCGAGGCCGGCGACATCATCCTGACCAACCATTCCGGAACGCTCGGCCAGCATCTCAACAATGTGGTCGCCTACATGCCGATCTTCACCGGCGGACCGGAACCGAGAATATTCGCCTATATGGCCTGCGTCGTTCACTGGCTCGATATCGGCGGCACGGCGGTGGGATCCTGCACGGCGCCGCATGCCACCGACATCTTCCAGGAAGGCGTCCAGTTCCGGCACATGAAGCTATGGTCGCGCGGCAAGGCGGACAAAGGCGCCTATGCGACGATCGAGGCGAATACGCGGATGCCGCTCGAACTGATGGGGGATATAGAGGCGCAGGTCGCCGGCTGCCTCTATGGGCGCGATCTCTTTCGGACCATGCTTGACAAATATGGCGAGGACGAGGTCCGGCAGGCCATCGACATCATGTGGGAAGCTTCGGAAGCCGCGGCGCGCGCCGTCGTCTCGTCCATCCCGGATGGAACCTATCGCGCGGAATCGCTGCTCGATTGTGATCCGGCCAAGCCGGGCGTGCCAATCCCGATCCGCGTCGCGGTCACGGTCGCCGGAAACACGCTCAACGTGGATTTTGCGGGGTCCGCGCCGCAGGCGGTCGGGCCCATCAATTCGGGCAAGGAAGGCGGCTCGGTCGCTGCGGCGCGCATCGCCTTCAAATATCTGGTGTCCAGGGAGCATTCGGCCAATTTCGGCACTTTCGCGCCCTTGAGCGTCAGCATTCCCGATGGGACCTTCCTGAGCGCGCACGCCCAGGCGCCTATGGGCGGCTATAGTTCGGCGCTGCCGACGGTGATCGACACGATATTGAAGGCGATGGTTCCCGTCCTCCCCGAACAGCTCGCCGGGGGGCATCATGGCGCGATGGAGGGCGTGCGGATCAGCGGCGTCCATCCGGAAACGGGGCAATTGTTCCTCCATATCGACACCTGCCTCGGCGGCTGGGGGGCCTTGTCCGGTACGGACGGCCCCGGCGCCTATAAGACGATGGTGCATGGCGACACGCTGGAGGTGCCCATCGAATCGGTCGAGCGTGCCTATCCGCTCCGTGTGGAACACTATGAAATCCGGCCGGATTCCGGCGGGCCGGGCGAATATCGGGGCAGCAACGGCGTCGAGAAGGTCTTCCTGGCCCTGGCGCCATGCGAACTCACCCTCCTCCTCGACCGCACTGCCTGCCCGCCATGGGGCGTGATGGGGGGGCAGGACGGACGGCCGACGATCGCATCGATCGAGCGAGGTCCGCAGCGCATCGCCGAAGCCGTGACGCAGGACGTCGTCCGGCTCGCGGCCGGCGATCGCCTGCGGATGAAGACCGCTGGCGGCGGCGGCTACGGGAATCCGGCTCTGCGGAAGCGTGACCTAGTGGAACGCGATCTGGCCGGAGGCTATATATCGCGTTCGGCGGCGGCGACTGACTATGGGGTGGTGCCGGAGGGGCGATAGTTGTCTGGCTGCAGAATGTCACTGGCCTTCTTTCCGAAAGGCCGCCGTGACGGAGCGTTATGCTGGAATGACCGTGAGCGCACCGGACACGGCGGCAATGGTCATGAATGACGGTATGGTGGCGCGCGATAGCCGCTGGCGCTTGGGGAGAAGCTGGTCGAGACGCCCGCGCCAGCGGGCCGGGTCCTCGCCCGAGCGGTGGCCCTTGATCTTGTCGGAATCCAGCACATTCTCGATGCGACCGCGCAGCCGCTCTGCCGTTTCCGGCGTGCGCTTCCACAAGGCCTGCAGCACGTCCAGAACGTCCTGCGTGCGGATCTCGTTCACCGGCTTGCCACGCATCGGCTTGGCATATTTGGTGGAGGTCATCGTCCATTGCGCGGCGTGCCTGACGGCGTCATCGCCTCCTCATAGGAGTCGGCGCATTCCCCGAAAGTAGGAATACAGTCATCCTTGGAACGCTCAGCCTCGGGGTCGCCGCCAACCGCCAGAATCTCGCGCAGCTTCGTCGCCTCGGCGCGGGCATCGGCAAGCGACAGATCACCCCCGCCCGGCGGCGTTGAGCAGCAGGATCGTCATGCGGGGCATGGCCGGCGCGCGCCTCACCAGATCTTCAAGATCGTGCTTGAACGGCCTGATCTCATCCGCCGCGTGGAAAGCATCGAAGGACGAAGACGGGCGGGGAAGCGCGCGCAGGCGGGCGATGCACGCGCTGGGCTCGGGCGTGCCGCCGGACGCCGCTGCATCGCCCCTCACCTTCGGCGCCATGTACGTCATCTTGAACTGGAAGGCCTATACGGAGAGGAACGGCATTGGAGCGCCGATCCCCCGTTTTCCAGCGATCCTCATCATGTCGTCCCGCGCGCCTCCCGCACGATGCTACAGCACGGGCAGGCATGTTTCCGCCTTCACCTCCTCCATCACCACATAGGTATGGGTCTGCGCGACGCCGCCGATTGCGGCCAGGTGATCGCCCAGTATCTCGCGGAACTGCGTCATGTCGCCGACCCGGAGCTTCAGCAGATAGTCGAAGCCGCCCGCCACCATATGGCACTCGGCGAGATGCGGTATCCCGGCGACGGCCTTCGCGAAATGGTCGAAGATGGCGGGCGTCGTGCGATCGAGCGTCACCTGGACGAAAACGGTGAGCCCCAGCCCCAGCCGCGCCGGATCGAGCCGCGCCTCATAGCCCTTGATATAACCCTCCCGCTCCAGCCGGCGGACCCGCTCCTGGCACGGCGTCGCGGTGAGCCCGATCCCGGCTGCCAGCGCGAGGTTGGATATGCGGCCATTGCGTTGAAGCGCATCGAGGATACGCCGGTCGATCGCGTCCAGCGGACGGGAATGATCAGAGGATATCGCCATGATATGCCAGTTATATAGAAATATAACCTGGAATCACCCGCAAAATACCCCATTTATTACCTGCCATATCGTCTCCTATCGGTGAGTTCGCCCGACAGCGGAGTGTCCCGAAATGCCCACCCCCGAAACCGTCCGCCGCGCCTATCGCGAGGATGAGGAGAAATGCGTCGCCGCCCGCCTCGATCAGGCGCGGCTGCCGGCGTCGTTGCTGGCGCGGACGTCAAGGCTTGCCGCGATGCTGGCCGAGGCCGCGCGGGCGGAGGGCGCGGGAGGCGGGTTCGACGCGTTCCTCGCCAGCTATGATCTCGCGAGCGAGGAAGGCGTGGCGCTGATGTGCGTCGCGGAGGCGCTGCTGCGCATCCCCGACGCGGCGACGCGCGACCGGCTGATCGCCGACAAGATCGGCGGCGCCGACTGGCAGAAGCGGCTGGGGGCGTCGGATTCGCTGTTCGTCAACGCCTCCACCTACGGGCTGATGCTCACCGGCAGGCTGCTCGCGCTGGGCGGCGCGCATGAAGCGTCCCGGGGGCTGGGCGCCGCGCTCGGCAATGCGGTGGCGCGGCTGGGCGAGCCGGTGATCCGCGGCGCGATCGCGCAGGCCATGGGGTCGCTCGGCCGGCATTTCGTGTTCGGGCGGACGATCGAGGAGGCGATCGCGCGCGGCCGGGCCGATCGCAAGGCGGGCAACAGCCAGAGCTTCGACATGCTGGGCGAGGCGGCGCGCACCGAAAGCGACGCCGCGCGCTATGCCCGCGCCTATGCCGACGCGATCGCGGCGGTGGGCGCGCTGGCGGCGGGGGAGCCGGGCCGTGTCCGGCCGGGCGTCTCGATCAAATTGTCCGCGCTCCATCCGCGCTACGAGTTCGCGCGGGCGGAGGAGGTGCGCGCGGCGCTGCTGCCCCTGCTGCGCGATCTCGCGACGGCGGCGGGCGGCGCGGGCATCGGCCTCACCATCGATGCCGAGGAGGCCGACCGGCTCGAACTCTCGCTCGACATATTCGAGGCGCTGCTGGCCGACGATGCGCTGTTCGCGAACGGATGGAGCGGCTTCGGCCTCGCCATACAGGCCTATCAGAAGCGCGCGGTGCCGCTGATCGATCATGTGATCGGCCTCGCCCGCCGGCATGGCCGGCGGCTTGCGGTGCGGCTGGTGAAAGGCGCCTATTGGGACAGCGAGATCAAGGCGACGCAGATCGGCGGCTATGCCGACTATCCGGTCTTCACCCGCAAGCAGGCCACCGATGTCTCCTATCTCGCCTGCGCGCGGCGGATGCTGGAGGCGCGCGACGTGCTCCATCCCGCCTTCGCCACCCATAATGCCTACAGCATCGCCGCGATCCGGGCGATGGCGGACGGGACCGAGGGCTATGAGTTCCAGCGGCTGCACGGCATGGGCGAGAGCCTCTATGACGCGCTGGCGCGGCACGACGTGGCGGAGGGGCGGACGCCGACGCCGGTGCGCATCTATGCGCCGGTGGGCGGGCACAAGGACCTGCTCGCCTATCTCGTCCGCCGCCTGCTGGAAAACGGCTCCAATTCCAGCTTCGTCAGGAAATTGTCGGACGGGCATCTGGCGCTCGCCGACCTGATCGCCGATCCGGTGGCCGAGCTTGCGGCGATGCCGGCGCGGCGCAATCCGGCGATACCGCTTCCGGCCGACCTGCTCCTGCCCGAACGCCGCAACTCGGCCGGGATCGACCTGTCCGATCCGCTGGTCCGCGGGCCGCTGCTGGCGCGGCTCGATGCGCTGGCGGAGACGGATCATGCCGCGGCACCATCCGGTCTCCTCGAAGGCGCGCGGGCCGGACGGCCGGTCCGCTCGCCCCAGGACGGCCGGACGGTAGGCATGGTGGTCGAGGGCGACATCGCCGATGTGGATCGCATGGTCGCGGCGGGCATCGCCGCCCAGCCCCGCTGGGATGCGCTGAGCGCCGATGCGCGCGCCGCCGCCCTCGAAAAGGCGGCCGGGCTGTTCGAGGAGGATCGCGACGCGCTGCTCTCGCTATGCGTGCGCGAGGCGGGCAAGACACTGCCCGACGCCATCGCCGAGCTGCGCGAGGCAGTCGATTTCCTGCATTATTATGCGGCACTTGGGCGCCGCCAGTTCGGCGGGTTCGAGGATCTGCCCGGGCCGACGGGGGAAGCGAACCGGCTGCGCCTTGCCGGGCGCGGGCTGTTCGTCGCGATCAGCCCGTGGAACTTCCCGCTGGCGATCTTCACCGGCCAGGTGGCGGCGGCGCTGATGGCGGGCAATGCGGTGATCGCCAAGCCCGCCGGCCAGACCCCGCTGATCGCGGCGCGCGCGGTGGCGATGCTGCACCGCGCGGGCGTTCCCGCCGATGTGCTCCACCTGCTGCCGGGCGGGGGCGTGACGGGTGCCGCGGCGGTCGCCGATCCGCGCATCGCGGGCGTCGTCTTCACCGGAT
>Ga0180221_1001118_pt1 | contig 19195 bp, 20 predicted proteins | sample eDN5th37CKraftMG_FD_151339 | JGI IMG/M metagenome (GOLD analysis project Ga0180221, IMG submission 151339) | Enriched Miracle-Growth compost microbial communities from Emeryville, California, USA - eDNA 5th pass 37_C Kraft MG (version 2) (version 2) ...
AAGTCCCCGCGCCTGGGCCGCCGAGCCCAGGAAGCCGCGCGCCATGGCGAAGAATTCCGGCTCGTCGAGCAGGAAGGCGTCGTGGCCCTTGTCGGTGACGATCTCGGCGAACGAGACCCGCGCCGAGGTGGCGTTGAGCGCATGGACGATGGCGCGCGACTCCGAGGTTGGGAACAGCCAGTCCGACGTGAACGAGACCACGCAGAATCGCGTGCGCGTGCCCTTGAACGCATGCGCCAGCACGCCGTCATAGTCGGCAGCGAGATCGAAGTAGTCCATGGCGCGCGTGAGATAGAGGTAGCTGTTGGCGTCGAAGCGCTCGACGAAGGTCGAGCCCTGGTGGCGCAGGTAGCTCTCGACCTCGAAGTCGGCGTCGAACGAGAACGTCGGCATGGCGCGGTCCTGGAAGCGGCGGCCGAACTTGCGGTGCAGCGCCGCGTCCGAGAGATAGGTGATATGCGCGGCCATGCGCGCGACGCCGAGCCCGCGGCGCGGGTTGGCGCCGGCCTCGATGTAGCGGCCCTCGCGCCATTCGGGATCGGCGATGATGGCCTGGCGGCCGACCTCGTGGAACGCGATGTTCTGCGCCGAGTGCCGCGTGGCGCAGGCGATCGGCACCGCCGCGAACACCCGATGCGGGTAGCTCGCCGCCCATTGCAGCACCTGCATGCCGCCCATGGAGCCGCCGATCACCGCGAACAGCGTGTCGATGCCGAGATAGTCGATCAGCATGGCCTGGGCGCGGACCATGTCGCGGATGGTGATGACCGGAAAGTCGAGCGCGTAGGGACGGCCGGTCTTCGGGTTGGTCGAGGCCGGGCCGGTCGACCCCATGCAGCCGCCGATCACGTTGGAGCAGATGACGAAATAGCGGTCGGTGTCGATCGGCTTGCCGGGGCCGATCATGACGTCCCACCAGCCGTTCTTGCCGGTGACCGGATGGACGTTGTTGGCGTGCTGGTCCGCGGTGAGCGCGTGGCAGACCAGGATGGCGTTGGAGCGCGCGGCGTTGAGCGCGCCGTAGGTCTGGTAGGCGACCTGGAACGGCGCGAGCTCCTGACCGCCGTCGAGCTTGAGCGGGCAGTCGGGGCCGAAGCGCGCCACCTGCGACAGCGGGTTCTCCGCCTGCTGCACGCGGTCGGAGACGGTGGTCCTCGGTTTGAGTACGGCCTCGGCCATCCTGAAGCGTCCGTGGTCCCGGCCTTCGGGACAGAGGGTTAAAATATGCTGTGGCGGAGCGGTTTGATAGATCGCCCGCCCTCCACCTTCAACGTATTCTTTGCATTCCGCGGTCCGCCTGCCTATCACTGTGTCGGTTAACCGATGATGCAGCGCAACATGGCCAAGGCCGCCGAAGTCCCTGCCGCAACGCCTTCGCTCGCGGACCTGCGCGCGGAGATCGACCGTATCGACGCGGCCATGCACGCGCTGCTGATGGAGCGCGGCGACATCATCGGCGAGCTCATCAAGGTCAAGCGCACCGCCGAGTCCGGCTCGGCGTTCCGGCCCGCGCGCGAGGCCGACATGATGCGCCGGCTGGTGGAGCGGCATCGCGGCATCCTGCCGCTCGATACCGCCGAGAGCATCTGGCGGGTCATCATCGCCACCTTCACCTACGTCCAGGCGCCGTTCCGCGTCCATGCCGACATGTCGTCGGGCGACGCCGCCATGCGCGACAGCGAACGCTTCCATTTCGGCTTCACCGTGCCGCTCGTTCCGCACATGGGCCCGGCCGGCGTGGTGGCGGCGGTCGCCGCCTCCCAGGGCGACCTCGGCCTCGTGCCCGTCCATGCCGGGGCCGGCACGCCTGCGTGGTGGACCGCGCTCGAAGGCGACGCACCAAAGATCATCGCGCGGCTGCCGTTCGTGGAGCGTGCCGACCATCCGGCCGCCCTGCCGGTGTTCGCCATCGCCCGTCCGCACCGCGACGCCATCGTCAAGGACGTGGAGATGTGGAGCGTGCGCGTCGCCGGCTGGAGCATCAAGGCGGCGCAGGCGCTCGCGGCGCTGGCCGACACGGTGGCCGTGCCCGACCGCGGCTTCGACGGCGCGGCGCTGCTGATCTCGGTGCCGGAGCCCCAGACGCTCGACACGGTCATAGAGGCGCTGACCCGGGCCGGGGCCTCGGTGCGCAGCCGGGCACTCGTCGGCAGCCACGCCAGGCGCTATACCGTCGCCGCCGACGGCGCGGTTTCCGCCGCGCATTGACGATCCTTCCCCGAGCCAGGAAACCCATCGGCAGCCGTCCCGCGGGGCGGCGGTCAAGACTGCGGAGTGAAACGATGTCCGTGCTGACGCGCCCGACCCCACGCCCTGGCGTGCTCGACATCGAGGTCTATGTGCCCGGCAAGAGCACCGCCCCCGGCGTCGAGAAAGTGTTCAAGCTGTCGTCGAACGAGACGCCGCTCGGGCCGAGCCCGAAGGCGCTCGCGGCGCTGCGCGGCGCGTCGCACCTCGAGGACTACCCGGACGGCGCGGCGACCGCGCTGCGCGAGGCCATCGGCCGCGCCTTCGGCCTCGACCCCAAACGCATCATCTGCGGCGCCGGCTCGGACGAGCTGCTCGCCTTCCTCGCCCATACCTATCTCGTGGACGGCGACGAGGCGATCCACACCGCCCACGGCTTCCTGATGTACCCGATCTACACCTTGCAGACCGGGGCCAAGCCGGTCGTGGCGCCGGAGACCAACTACACCGCGGATGTGGATGCGATCCTCAGGCTCGTCACACCGAGGACCAAGATCGTGTTCCTCGCCAACCCCAACAACCCGACCGGCACCTACCTGCCGTTCGACGAGGTCAAGCGCCTGCATCGCGGCCTGCCGCCCAACGTGCTGCTCGTGATCGACGCCGCCTACGGCGAATACGTCCGGCGCAACGACTACGAGACCGGCATCGAGCTGGTGAGCGGCAGCGAGAACGTGGTGATGCTGCGCACGTTCTCGAAGATCCACGGGCTCGCCGCGCTGCGGGTCGGCTGGATGTACGCCCCCGAGCACGTCATCGACGTGGTCAACCGCGTTCGCGGGCCGTTCAACCTCGCCACGCCGTCGATGCTCGCCGCCATCGCCTCGCTGGAGGACCCCGGCCACATCGAGAAGGCGCGCGCGCACAACGACACCTGGCTGCCGTGGCTCACCGCCGAGATCGGAAAGCTCGGCCTCAAGACCACGCCGAGCGTCGGCAATTTCGTGCTGATCCATTTCGACAGCGTCGAGGCCGCGGTCGCCTGCGACCAGTTCCTGACCGGGCGCGGGCTGATCCTGCGCCGCGTCGCGGGCTACGGCCTGCCGGCGGCGCTGCGCCTCACCGTCGGCACCGAGGAGGCGAACCGCCGGGTCGTCGCCGCGCTCAAGGACTTCGTGGAGCGCAAGGCGTGAGCGACAATGCGGTGATTTTCCCGCGCCTCGCGCTGATCGGCTTCGGCCTGATCGGCGGCTCCATCGCGCGCGCGGCGCGGGCGCAGGGCATCGTCTCGGAAATCGTGGCGACCGCGCGCTCCGAGAAGACGCGCGCCCGCGTGAAGGAGCTCGGCATCGCCGACCGCGTGACCGAGACCAACGCCGAGGCCGCCGAGGGCGCCGACTTCGTCATCGTCTGCACGCCGGTCGGCGCCTGCGGCCCGACCGCGCGGGAGATCGCGCCCCGGCTCAAGCCCGGCGCCATCGTCTCCGACGTGGGCTCGGTGAAGGGAGCCATCGTGCGGGACATGAAGCCGCACATCCCCGCGGGCGTGCATTTCGTGCCGGCGCACCCGGTCGCGGGCACGGAGCATTCCGGTCCGGACTCCGGCTTCGCTGAGCTCTTCATCAACCGCTGGTGCATCCTCACGCCGCCGCCGGGCACCGACCCCAAGGCCGTCGAGCGCGTGAAGGCGTTCTGGACCGCCATCGGCGCCAAGGTCGAGACCATGGCCCCGGAGCACCACGACCTCGTGCTGGCGATCACCAGCCACCTGCCCCACCTCATCGCCTACACCATCGTCGGCACCGCCGACGAGCTCGGCCAGGTGACGAGCTCCGAGGTCATCAAGTTCTCGGCCGGCGGCTTCCGCGACTTCACGCGCATTGCCGCCTCCGATCCGATCATGTGGCGCGACGTGTTCCTCAACAACAAGGACGCCGTGCTGGAGATGCTCGGCACCTTCAACGAGGACCTGGCGAAGCTCACCCGCGCCATCCGGAGGAACGACGGCGAGGCGCTGTTCGAGCATTTCAAGCGCACCCGCGCCATCCGCCGCAGCATCGTCGACATCGGCCAGGATTCCGCCGCGCCGGACTTCGGCCGCCCGCACCCGGCCTTGCCGCCGGTCCCCAAGCCCTACGAGTCGGAGTGAACCGTCCGCGCCGCGAGCGCGCCGCGCACCGCCTCGCGGATCTGCGCCAGCGAGAACGGCTTCGCCACCACGTCGTGGATCAGCGCATCGAGGCCGTGGGCGCGCTCGCGCTGGTCGGCGTAGCCGGTCATCATCAGGATGACGACATGGGGAAAATCGCGCGCGACGGCGAGCGCCAGCGCGATGCCGTCCATCAGCGGCATGCGGATGTCGGTGAGCAGGAGGTCGAATTCGCCGGCCGTCCGGGCCAGCAGGTCGAGCGCCTCCGCGCCGTCGCAGGCCGCGGTCACCGCATGCTCGTCGGCGAAGGCGCGCACCAGCATGGCGCGCAGCGGCTCCTCGTCCTCGGCGATCAGGATACGCGCCATGGTCAACCCTCAGTGCGTGGCCGCGGCCAGATCGCGGCGCTGGAAGAAGCGGACATGGGCCGTCTTGCTCCCGGCCGGCGGCGAGGCGAGCCGGGTGCGGAACTTTTCCCGCTCGCCGGGCGCCAGCACGGTGCGTTCCGGCTGCGCGGTCCAGGTGTAGATTTCCACGCCGGCATCGTTGCGCAAGGCAAAGCGCAGCCGCGGCACCTCCACCGGCTCCTTGGTGACGTTGCGGATCGCGCCCTCCATCACCAGGACCGGGACGCCGTCCTGCTGGTCGGCGAGCGTCTTCACGTCCTCGAAGACGAGGCCGCGCAGATTCACCGACAGGCCGATGGCGGAATAGAGCGAGGCCATCTGCGGCATGGCGCGCACGATCGGGGCGCGCTCGTAGACGAGCGCGAGGACGATGCCGGCGAGCACCGCGGCCACCCACGGCATCGGAACGGACGACCTGGCCTTGGCGGCATGGCGTCGCACGCGGCGCCGGCGCGCCTCGACGTAATCGGGAATGCCGTCGTCCGCGTCGGCCGGCTGCGCCTCCTCCCCGTCCGGCACGGTCGGCGGCGCTTCGGCCACCGTCGCGATGTCGCCGGGCGCGGCGAACTCGATCTCGCTGCGGTCGAGGCGGTCCCCGGCGGCCGGATGCTCCGGCTCGGACGGCCCGGCCTCGGGCGGCTCGTCCCACATCGACGGCGCGACGGCCGCAACCGCCGGCTCCGGCTGGCGCCGCGCGGCGAACCAGAGTTCTCCGCATTGGCCGCAACGGACCGTGCGTCCCTCGTCGCCCAGCGACGCGGGATCGACCTCGTAGGCCGTGGCACAGGTGGGGCAGACGATTTGCATGTGGACGCTCGACCGGGTCTCCCTTCCATAGCCGGGGGGCGTTAACGCATCGGAAACCACGGAGATTAAACTATCGTTAACCGCGTGGCGCCGCCGCCCGCCGGTGGCCATAGTGCGGGCGGGAAAGGACAGGACGATTCGGATGGTCCGTTTTGAAAACGTGGGGTTGCGCTACGGGCTCGGGCCCGAAGTGCTGCGCGATCTCACCTTCTCGATCGAGCCCCATTCGTTCCAGTTCCTCACCGGGCCGTCCGGCGCGGGCAAGACCTCGCTGCTGCGGCTGCTGTTCCTGTCGCTGCGGCCCACCCGGGGCCTCATCACCCTGTTCGACCGCGACGTCGCCACCCTCGACAAGGACGCCCGCGCCGGGCTGCGGCGCAGGATCGGCATCGTGTTCCAGGACTTCCGTCTGCTCGACCACATGACCACGTTCGAGAACGTGGCGCTGCCGCTGCGCGTGCTCGGCCGCAACGAGGCGAGCTACCGCCGCGAGGTCACCGAGCTTCTGCACTGGGTCGGACTCGGCGACCGGCTCACCGCGCTGCCGCCGGTGCTTTCCGGCGGCGAGAAGCAGCGCGCCGCGATCGCGCGGGCGGTGATCGCGCGGCCGGAGCTGCTGCTCGCCGACGAGCCGACCGGCAACGTCGATCCGGCGCTGGCGCAGCGGCTGCTGCGGCTGTTCATCGAACTCAACAAGTCCGGCACCGCGGTGGTGATCGCGACCCATGACATCGCACTGATGGACGAATACGACGCGCGCCGGCTGGTGCTGCACGACGGGCACATGCACACCTATGAATGAGCACGCCGACTGGAACGAAGCGCCCGGCCACGCGCCGCGGTCGCGGCCGGCGCAGCGCGCCGAGGCGCCGATCGTGCCGCGCGGCTCCATCGGCGGCAACGCGCTGATGGCGGTGGTCGCGATCATGACCTTTCTCGCGGCGCTCACCACCGGCGCGGTGGTGCTGGTGCTCGGCGCGGCGAGCGAGTGGCAGTCGGACGTGGCGCGCGAGATGACCGTGCAGGTGCGGCCGCTGTCGGGACGCGACATCGAGGCGGACGTGGCCAGGGCCGCCGCCATCGCCCGCGCCGCGCCCGGCATCGCGGAGGTGCGGCCCTACACGCGCGAGGAGTCCTCGCGGCTCCTGGAGCCGTGGCTCGGCAGCAATCTCTCGCTCGGCGACCTGCCGATCCCGCGCGTCATCGTGCTCAGGCTCGACGGCCGGCAGCGCCCCGACGTGGAGGCGCTGCGCGCGAGCCTCGCCCGCGAGGTGCCCACGGCGAGCCTCGACGACCATCGCGGCTGGGTGGACCGCATGCGCGCCATGGCGGGCTCGGCGGTCGCGGTCGGCATCGCCATCCTGGTGCTGGTGCTCGCCGCCACGGTGCTGACCGTGACCTTCGCCACGCGCGGCGCCATGGCCGCCAACCGGCCGATCCTCGAGGTGCTGCATTTCATCGGCGCCACCGACGGCTATATCGCCCGCGAGTTCCAGCGCCATTTCCTCGCGCTCGGGCTCAAGGGCGGCGCCATCGGCGGCGGCGCCGGCATCGTGCTGTTCTTCATCGCCGGCCTGATCGGGGACCACCTGGTCGGCACCGCGGCCGGCGACGAGGTCGCCTCGCTGTTCGGCTCGTTCTCGCTCGGCCTCGTCGGCTATCTCGGCATCCTGGCGCAGATCGTGCTGGTCGCCGCGGTGACCGCGTGGACCTCGCGCGAGGTCGTCAGACGCACCCTCAAGGCCATCGCATGAGCGCCGGCCGCGCCATCCTCGCCCTTGTCATCGCCGCGGCCGCCGCGCTCCTCGGCGGCTTCCTGTGGTACGCCGAGAGCGTGGCGGCGCCGCCGACGCCGGCGGTCGGCCCGGCCGACGCCATCGTCGCGCTCACCGGCGGGCCGGAGCGGATCGGCGACGCGCTCGACCTCCTCGCCAACGGCCGCGGCAGGCGCCTGCTCATCACCGGCGTCAACCGCACCACCCGCGCCGAGGAACTGGCGCTGCAGGCGCCGCGCTACCAGGCGTTGTTCGACTGCTGCATCGACATCGACCGCGAGGCCGAGAACACCGTGGGCAACGCCGTGGAGACGCGGCGCTGGGTGCGCCAGCGCGGCTTCCGCTCGCTGATCGTGGTGACGTCGAGCTACCACATGCCGCGCGCGCTCGCGGAGCTGACCCATCAGTTGCCGGACGTAGCCATCGTACCCTATCCCGTGGTCACCGAGCATCAGCGCAGCGAGCCATGGTGGTCGAACCCGGCGACGGCGCGGGCGATCGCGTTCGAATATCTCAAGTACCTCGTCGTGGCCGTGCGCACCCGCATCGGCCCGGCCGCCGCGGACGACGGCGCGTAGCAAGCAGGACCATTGCCCCGTGATCTTTCTCCGCTCGCTGATCTTTCAGGTCGCGTTCTACCTCAACACGCTGCTGTTCCTGATCCTTGCCCTGCCGTGCCTGCTGCTGCCGCAGCGCGCCATGGTGTGGGTGGCGCGGACCTGGGGCCGCGTGTCGTCGTGGCTCCTCTGCGCCATCTGCCGGGTGCGGATCGAGGAGCGCGGGCGCGAGCACATCCCGGACGGCGCCTGTCTCGTCGCCTCCAAGCACCAATCGGCGTGGGAGACCTTCGCGCTGATGTATCTGCTGCCGGACCCGACCTACGTGCTCAAGCGCGAGCTCACCTGGATCCCGGTGTTCGGCTGGAGCCTCGTCAAGGCCGGCATGATCTCGCTCGACCGCGGCGCCGGCAAGGACGCGCTCGCCGGGCTGATCGCCGACGCGCGCGCGGCGCTGGCACGGGGCCGCCAGGTCATCATCTTCCCGGAGGGCACGCGCATGCCGGTCGGCGCGCCGCCGAGCTACAAGCTCGGCATCGTGCAGGTCTATCAGGCGTGCAACGTGCCGTGCGTGCCGGTCGCGCTCAACAGCGGACTGTTCTGGCCGCGCCGCAGCTTCATGCGCTATCCCGGCACGCTGACCGTCGAGTACCTGCCGCCGATCCCGCCGGGCCTGCCGCGCGCCGCGTTCTTCCGCCGCCTGCAAAGCGACATCGAGACCGCGACCGCGCGCATCGTCGGCGGCAACCTCCCTGCCGCGCCGACGCCGCAACCGAAGCGCCAATGACGACGTTCCCGCGGCCTGCCGCGCGCCATGCTTTTCTTCCGCCGCCTGCAAAGCGACATCGAGACCGCGACCGCGCGCATCGTCGGCGATAACTTCGCTGCCGCGCCGACGCCGCAATTGGAGCGCCTATAGCTCCGCCGCCGCGGGCTCATGCCGCTGCGCGCCCCGCAGGGCCTGCGCCAGCGCATGCAGGTCGCGGTCGCGGAACCCGAGCGCCTCCAGCGCGTCCACGGTTTCAAGAACATATTCGGGGTTTGGGCCGGAGCCGCCATGGCCGTTTCTCACCAGTTCGACCTGTCGTTCGAGGCTGAGCCGCCCGGCATATTGCGGATGGCCGCGATCGACGCAGAACACCAGCGCGCGCACCCGGCGCGCCGGCGTCGTCATCAGGTCCACCTGGCGGAAGGTTTCGAGATAGACGCTGGTCGCCTGCTCCCGGGCGCGCAGGTAGGCGAGCGTCTCGTCCCAGCGATCCGACGCGACGCGATAGGCGATGCCGCGGCAGGCGCCGCCGCGGTCGAGCCCGAGCACGAGCCCCGGCTTCTCCGGCGTGCCGCGATGGACGAAGGAATAGACGCACAGCGCGCGATGCAGCCCGATGAGCTTCGCCGGCACGCGCTCGATATAATCGAAGCCCGGCCGCCAGATCAGCGAGCCATAACCGAAAACCCAGAATTCGTCCTGCATGGTTTCGCGTAACAGCCCCGGCGCTCCGATGCAACGCGGCGCGGGCGAACAACGAGGAGTTTCAGTGCAACAATCCGTTCCCTCCGCCGCGCCGCGCCGCCGCAGGCCGTGGCGCATGGCGCTTCCCCTCGCCCTCGTCGTCGTGATCGGTCTCGGCTGGAGCGCGTTCTGGCTCTACGCCTCCTCGCGCGCGGCGAGCGAAATCGACGGCTGGCGCGCCCGCGAGGCCAAGGCCGGGCGCATCCACACCTGCGGCGACCAGGCGATCGGCGGCTATCCGTTCCGCATCGAGGTGCGCTGCCGCAGCGTCGGCCTCGAGTTCCGCACCTTCGACCCGCCGCTCGCGCTCAACGCCAAGGACGGCCTGGCGGTGGTGCAGGTCTATGACCCGACGCTGCTGATCGCCGAGCTCTCGGGCCCGCTCTCGGTCGGCGAGCCGGGCAAGCCGCCGACGCTGTCCGCGAACTGGAAGCTCGCGGAGGCGAGCATCCGCGGCACGCCGCAGGCGCCGGAGCGCGTCTCCATCGTCATGGACGACCCGACGGTCGCGCGCTTCAACCGCGGCGCCATGGAGCCGGTCGCGGCCGCGACCCACGCCGAGCTGCACGGCCGCATCGTCGGCGGCAGCGTCGCCGACAACCCCGTGGTCGAGCTGGTGCTGCGGCTTGCCGGCGCCAGCGCGCCGGAGCTGCACCCGCTGGTCGGCCAGCCGACCGACGGCGAGATCGACGCCGTGCTCACCGGCCTCAAGGACTTCACGCCGAAGCCGTGGAGCGAGCGCATGCGCGAGATCGCGGCTGCGGGCGGCCATATCGAGGTCAAGCAGGCGCGGTTCGCCCAAGGCGACATCCTCGCGGCCGGCGCCGGAACGCTCGGCCTCACCGCCGACGGGCGGCTCGACGGCGAGCTCAACATCACCGTCGCCGGGCTCGACAAGCTGGTGTCGCTGCTCGGCGTCGACCAGCTCGTGCAGCAGTATCTGGCCAAGCAGGGCAACGGGCTCGACATGGACAAGGTCGCGGGCAGCCTCGACCGCCTGCTGCCCGGGCTCGGCGGCGTGGTGCGCAACAATTCCGGCGGGCTCGCGGCCGCGGGCATCGCCCTGCTCGGCAAGCCCAACGACATCGAGGGCCGCAAGGGCGTCAGCCTGCCGCTGCGCTTCAGCCGCGGCGCCGCGTTCCTCGGCCCGGTGCCGATCGGGGACGTGCCGCCGGTGTTCTGAGGCAGACGGTCAGAAGTCCTTGAGCAAGCGCTCGATATAATCGAGCTCCTCCTGCGGCCGCGCGATGTCGCCGAGGCGCCGGCGCAGCTCTTCGAGGATGCGGCGGGCGCGCTGCACATCGATCTCGCCCGGCACCTTGACGCTGGTGTCGTCGGCGTCGCGGCCGTGCAGCGGACGGCCAAGCGGATCGGTCTCCTGCTGCGCCCGCGCCGGCCCGTTGCGGCCCGGCTGGCCGGGTCCCGGTCCCATGCCGAACTGCTGCTGCATGGATTGCGCGAGCCCCTGCGCGCCGCGGCGCAGGGCTTCGAGCGCGCGGCCCTGGCCGTCCACCGCGCTGTCGGCATTGCCTTCGCCCAGCGCGCCCTCGGCGTCGCCCATGGCGTCGCCGGCGCGGCCGAGCTGGTCCATGTCGTCGCCGCTGTCGCCGGGCTGCGGCTGCATCAGGCCGCGCTTCTTGAGGTCGTCGAGCAGCTTGTTGAGCCGGTCGCGCAGCGCCTGCTGGTCCTGCTTGAGGCCGTCGAACGGCTGCTGGCCCTGCCGGTTCTGGTCCTGGCCCTGCTTGTAGGTGCGGTCGCGCAGCTCCTGCTGCTTGCGGATGACGTCGCCCAGCTCGTCGAGCGAGGACATCATGTCGTCGCCCTGGTCCATGCCGTTGCCCGGCCGCGCCATCTGCAGGTTTTCCAGCATCTGCTGAAGCTGCTCCAGCAGCTGGCGGGCGGCGTCCTTCGCGCCCGACTGCGCCAGCTGCTCCATGCGGTCGATCATGTTCTTCAAGTCTTGCGGCGACAGCACGCGGGCGTTGGGATCGATGCGGCTCGTCTGCGCGTTCTGGTTCTTGCGCATCTCCTGCGCCAGCGCCTGGAGGAACTTGTCGAGCGCGGCGCGCAACTGCTCGGTGAGCGTCTTGATCTCCTCGTCGCTGGCGCCGCGTTCGAGCGCCTGGCGCAGCGCGTCCTGGGCCTGGCGCAGGTCGCGCTCGGTGTCAGAGACGTCGCCGTCCTCGAGCTGCGTCGCCATCGACCACAGGCGCTGCACCACGTCGCGCAGGTCGTCGTCGCTCTTGGCCTGCGACAGCGCCCAGTAGAGCGAGCGCAGGCCGAGATAGACCGCGGGCTCCGGCGTGAACTGCTCCGGCGCGACGGCGAGCGCGTCGAGCGCGATCGCCACCCGATCGCGCGCGTCGGCGTCGAGCGCCAGCGTGCGGCGCTGCTCGATCAGCGCGCGCGCCAGCGGCTTGAAGAACGGCCGCTCGGGCAGGCGGAACGTGGTCGGCGCGCTGTCGCCTTCGTTGCCGGCCTCGTCGCGCGCCGACAGCGTCATGGTGACCTCGGCGCCGGCCCAGGGATGCTCGGTCAGGTCGCGGGTGGTCTGGCCGACGCCGTTGCGGGTGCGCGCCTGGGGCAGCACCAGCGATACGTCGGGCGGGCCGTAGAGCGCGCGCGGCGTATCGCCGCCCTGGGGCTGGTCCTGCTTGAGCGCGAGGTGCGCCTTGGCTTCGACCACGCCGTAGTCGTCCTCGAGCTTGTAGGTGAGCTGCAAGGCGCCGCGCGCCTGCGGCTCGGGGTCCTTGGCGAGCGCGATGCTCGGCGGGCGGTCGGGGACCGCGGTGAAGGTCCAGACGAGGTCGCTGCCGACCCCGCGCACCGTCGCGCGGCCGTTCCCGGAGATGGTGAAGCGGTGCTCCTCGGCGCCCGCGGCCGCCTGCGGCGCGCCCTCGCCTCCGGCCGCGGCCAGGCCGCCGCTGGTGACGATGTCGAAATGCGCGTCGCCGCTCGACCGCACGACCAGTGTGCTGCCGGCCGGGACCGCGAGCGCCGCGGTCTCGGCCTGGGACTCGCCCGGCCTGATGCCGGGCAGGATCGCCGGCGGCCGGCCGGTATAGGCGGGCGGCGACACCCAGGCGTCGAGACGGAAGTTCGGCGGCACGACCACGCCCTGCCAGTCGAAGGCCGCCGCGATCCGGCGCACGCGCTCGTGGCCGGCGGCGATGAAGCTGACGACGACGAGGAGCAGCACCAGCGCGCGCAGCGCCATGGGATCGCGCAGCGCGACCCGGGGGGCCGGCCGGCCGGCGGTCAGCCGGCTCGCGGCGGCGAGCGCCCGCTCCACGTGGGCGCGCCACAGTGCCGCCGACCAGGGGTCGTCGGCCGCGGTGGCGATGGTATCCGCGATGGCGGTGGCTGGGCGGTGCGGGATGCCGCTCGCGCGGTCGAGCCGCTGCAGCCCCTCCTCGGCCGAGGGAAAGCGCACGAACAGCAGCGGTCCCGTTGCCGCCGCCGCGATCAGGGCGAAGACGAACAGGCCGACGGCGCGGCCGAGCGGCGGCAGGACAAGCCACAGGCCGAGCCAGGACAGCGCGAGGAACAGCCCGAGCGCGGTCGCGAGCATGGCGAGCGCCGGCCACAGCCGTTCCCAGAACACCGCCCAGCGCGCCCGGCTGACGGCGCGCGCCAGCACCGCGGCGCGCTCGCCGCCGGCACGGGTTGCGATGTCGGGTGTCCTGCTCGTCAAACGATTCTCCGGGCCGACTGCTCCAGCCTGTCAAACCCTAGCATGCAAGGCCCGTTCCTGGCATCCCAGAGGGGCGGAAATGCGACGCCGCTCACGGGGCCGCGTGAGGCGTCACAGCCACGGCGGCAGGCGGTCGAGCGCGATCAGGTCATCCACCTCGACCCGCGGCCGCACCAGCGCCCATTGCTCGCCGTTCACCAGCACCTCCGGCACCAGCGCCCGGGTGTTGTAGGTGCCGGCCTGCACCGCGCCGTAGGCCCCGGCGGTCATCACGGCGAGGAGGTCGCCGGGCTTCGGCTCCGGCATGTCGCGGTTGAGCGCGAGGAAATCGCCCGACTCGCACACCGGGCCGACCACGTCGGCGACGAGATGCGGCGCGCCGGCGGGTGCTTCGCGCACCGGACGGATGGCGTGATAAGCGTCGTAGAGCGTCGGCCGGATGAGGTCGTTCATCGCCGCGTCGACGATGACGAAGGTCTTGGCCTCGCCGCGCTTCACGTAGATCACGCGCGTCACCAGGATGCCGGCGTTGCCGACGATCAGCCGGCCGGGCTCGAAGATCAGCCTGCAGCCGAGGTCGCGGGTGGCGCGCTTGACCACGCGCGCATAGGCGTCCGGCAGCGGCGGCGGCTCGTCGTGCTCGTGGTAGGGAATGCCGAGGCCGCCGCCGAGGTCGATGTGCTCGATGGCATGGCCGTCGGCGCGCAGCGTGCGCACGAAATCGGAGAGGAGCGCGAAGGCGTCGTCGAACGGCGCAAGCTCGGTGATCTGGCTGCCGATGTGCATGTCGACGCCGACGACCCGGATGCCCGAGAGCTTCGCCGCGCGGGCGTAGACCTCGCGGGCCGCGCTGATCGGGATGCCGAACTTGTTCTCGGCCTTGCCGGTCGCGATCTTGTGGTGGGTGCGCGCGTCCACGTCCGGGTTGACGCGCAGCGACACCGGCATGCGCGCGCCCTTCTCCGCGGCGATCTGCGAGAGCAGCGCAAGCTCCGGCTCGGATTCGACGTTGACGCAGAGGATGCCGGCCTCGACGGCGGCGGCGAGCTCCGGCGCGGTCTTGCCGACGCCGGAGAACATGATCCTGTCCGCCGGCACGCCGGCCTTCAGCGCGCGCTTGAGCTCGCCGCCGGAGACCACGTCGGCGCCGGCGCCGAGCCGCGCCAGCGTCGCGATCACGGCCTGGTTGGAGTTCGCCTTCATGGCGTAGCAGACGAGCGAGGGCACGTCGGCGAAGGCCTGCGCGAACACCTGGTAATGGCGCGTCAGCGTCGCGGTCGAATAGCAATAGAACGGCGTGCCGACGGCCCCGGCCAGTGCCGCAAGATCGACGTCCTCCGCGTGAAGAACGCCGCCCTGGTAGTCGAAATGGTTCATCGCCGGACCCGCGCCTCGCAAAACGCGCCGATGTAGCGCAGTTGAAGGGCGGTGGCAAAAGAAGACGCACAAGGTGCGGACGCCCCCAAAATGGACTAAAGTGTCCGGCCCGAGGGATATTCATGAGCTACCAGGACATCATCACCATCGAACCGGGCAAGCGGGGCGGACGGCCCTGTGTCCGCGGCACGCGGATCGCCGTGGCGGACGTACTGGGCTGGCTTGCGGCTGGGCTGTCGCACAAGGACATCCTCGCCGATTACCCCGAGTTGACGGAAGCCGACATCCGCGCCTGCCTCGCCTACGCCGCCGAGCGCGAGCGCCGGATTTTGACCACGGCGAAATGAAGCTCCTGTTCGATCAGAACTTGAGTTTCAGATTGCGCGACCAATTGGCGGACCTGTTTCCCGGGTCGAGTCAGGTTCGTCTGCTGGGTCTTGCGGAAGCATCGGACCTGGCGATCTGGGCCTACGCAGGCGCCAACGGCTTTGTTCTCGTATCTTTGGATGCCGATTTCGCAGAGCTTGCGGCGCTTCGCGGACCGCCGCCGAAGGTCATCTGGCTTCGCTGCGGCAACCAGCCCACGGCCGCTGTCGAGGAGCTGCTGCGAAGCCACGCATCCACGATTGCGGATTTCAAAGACAGCGCCGACGCCTGTCTGGAAATCTATTAAGCTACTTCGCGATCAGGAAATCGAGAAAGAACGGCTTGTTGGGCGCGGCGGGTTGCTGTGGGGCGGGCGTCGAGGGCGGGGCCGCCTCCGCCTGCTGCTCGCGGCGGAAGCCGGGATGATCGGCCTCGCCGAGCGAGGGGCCCGACAGTTCGGGCGCGGCCGACATCGAATTCGCCGAGGGCGGCGCTTCGAGCGGGCCCTTGCGGCCGCAGCCGGCGAGCGCGAGGCCCGCGGCGAGCGCGCCGACCAGAACGACAAGGCCCCTGCGAACGGTCAAATCCATCCCCCGAACGTTCCGCGCCACCATAGCAGGCCGCTCATGGCGCAACCATGGCGGCCGTCCCGCTCTGCACGATCCTATCCGAAAAGTCTGCAACTTTTCGGCATCATGCTCTGCGCGCCCTACCCAATCGTTTCAGCCATTTCTGCGCCTCGCGGCGCACGTTGGCGGCGGCGGTGCCGCCGTAGCTCCTGCGGCTCGCCACCGAGTTCTCGGCCGACAGCACCTTGAACACGGCGCCGGTGATGCGCGGCTCGACCGCCTGCATCGCGGCGAGCGGCAGCTTCTCCAGCGGCACGCCGGCCTTCTCCGCCGCGGCGACGATGCGGCCGGTGACATGATGGGCCTCTCGGAACGGCATCTTGAGCGCGCGCACCAGCCAGTCGGCGAGGTCGGTGGCGGTGGCGTAGCCGCCGCCCGCGGCGGCCTTCATGCGCGCCTTGTCGGGCTGCATGTCCTCCACCATGCCGGCCATGGCCGCGAGGCAGAGCGAGAGCGCGGCGAGCGCCTCCATGGCCCCGGCTTTGTCCTCCTGCATGTCCTTCTGGTAGGCGAGCGGCAGCGCCTTCATCACCACGAGCAGGCCCGTCAGCGCGCCGATGATGCCGCCGGCCTTGGCGCGCACCAGTTCGGCCGCGTCCGGGTTCCGCTTCTGGGGCATGATCGAGGAGCCGGTGGTGAACTTGTCCGAGAGCCGCAGGAAGCCCACCAGCGGCGAGGTCCAGATCACGATCTCCTCGGCGAAGCGCGACAGGTGCACGGCGGCGATGGCCGCGGCGGCCAGCGCCTCCAGCACGAAGTCGCGGTCGGACACCGCGTCGAGCGAATTGGCCATGGGCCGGTCGAAGCCCAGCGCCTTCGCGGTCATGGCGCGGTCGAGCGGGAACGACGTGCCGGCCAGGGCCGCGGCGCCGAGTGGCGATTCGTTGAGCCGCCGCCGCGCGTCGGCGAAGCGGCCGCGGTCGCGCGCCGCCATCTCGACGTAGGCGAGCAGGTGATGGCCGAAGGTCACCGGCTGCGCGGTCTGCAGGTGCGTGAAGCCGGGCATCACCGTTCCGGCATGGGCGAGCGCCTGGCGCGCCAGCGCGCGCTGGTAGGCGGCGAGCTGCGCGTCGAGCTCGTCGAGCGTGTCGCGCACCCACAGCCGGAAGTCGGTCGCGACCTGGTCGTTGCGCGAGCGCGCGGTGTGCAGCCGCCCGGCCGCCGGCCCGATCAGCTCGGCGAGCCGCGACTCCACGTTCATGTGGATGTCCTCGAGCGATCGCTTGAAGCGGAACTTGCCGGCCGCGATCTCTGACAGGATCGTGTCTAGACCGCGAACGATCTTTTTTGCATCGTTCGCCGTGATGATGCCGCGTTTCGCCAGCATGCGGGCGTGTGCCTTGCTTGCGGCGATGTCCTGGCGGAACAGCCTGCGGTCCACGTCGATCGAGACGTTGATCTCGGCCATCACGGCGGCAGGCTTGTCGGAAAACCGACCGCCCCACATCTTGTTGCTCATGACACGCCTGTCCACCGAGGTTGCCCGATGATCAAATGGTCGCAGTTACGCGGCAAGCGCCGGGCGCAGGCGATCGGACTCGTGGTTCTGGTCCTGGCCGTCGCGGGCACGATATACGGGATCGGCGCCTTCCAAGGCAATGCGGGCGAGCCGGCCTGCCGGCCCGCGCTGGCCAAGGCGGCGCGGCTCGCGCCGCTGGCGCGCGGCGACATCGCCGCGATCCAGGTGGCGGACCGGGCCGAGCGGCTGCCGGACCTGACCTTCACCGACGGAGCGGGCGCGCCGAAGGCGCTGTCCGACTGGCGCGGGCGCACCGTGCTCCTCAACCTGTGGGCGACCTGGTGCGTGCCGTGCCGCCAGGAAATGCCGGCGCTCGCCGCGCTCCAGGAGCGCATGGGCGGCAGCGACTTCCAGGTCGTGGCCGTGAACATCGACACCCGCGATCCCGACAAGCCGAAGGCTTGGCTGAAGGAGGTCGGGGTCAACGGCCTCTCCTACTACGCCGACCCGAGCGCCAAGGTGTTCCAGGACCTCAAGCTGATCGGCAAGGCGTTCGGCATGCCGACCACGCTCCTGGTCGATCCGCAGGGCTGCGAGATCGCGAGCCTGGCCGGGCCGGCGGAATGGTCGGGCAAGGACGCCACGGCGTTCGTCAGCGCCGCGCTCAAGCCGTAGGTCAGCGCGTCGGTACCGGCTTCTCGCCGCGATAGTCGTAGAAGCCGCGCTGGGTCTTGCGGCCGAGCCAGCCGGCCTCGACGTATTTCACCAGCAGCGGGCACGGCCGGTACTTGGAGTCGGCCAGGCCCTCGTGCAGCACCTGCATGATGGCGAGGCAGGTATCGAGGCCGATGAAATCGGCGAGCTCCAGCGGCCCCATGGGGTGGTGCGCGCCGAGCTTCATGGCGGTGTCGATGGCCTCGACCGAACCGACGCCCTCGTAGAGCGTGTAGATCGCCTCGTTGATCATCGGCAGCAGGATGCGGTTGACGATGAAGGCGGGGAAATCCTCGGCGACCGCGATCTTCTTGCCGAGCTTGTCCACGAACGCCTTGGTGGCGTCGAAGGTCTTGTCCTCGGTGGCGATGCCGCGGATCACCTCCACGAGCTCCATCGCCTGCACCGGGTTCATGAAATGGATGCCGATGAACTTCTCCGGCCGGTCGGTCGCGGCGGCGAGCCGGGTGATGGAGATGGACGAGGTGTTGGTGCCGATGATGGCGCTCGGCTTGAGCACTGGACAGAGCGCGGCCAGCGTCTTGCGCTTGATGTCCTCGCGCTCGGTCACCGCCTCGATGACGAGGTCGCAGTCGCCGAAATCCTCGAACGCGGTGGACGACTTGATGTGCTTGAGCGCGCCCTGGCGCTGCTCCTCGGTGAGGCGCTGGCGCGCGATCTGCCGCGCCATGTTGCCGTTGATGGTGGCGAGTCCGGCCTTGACCCGGTCTTCCGACACGTCGTTGAGCACGACGTCGAGCCCGGCCTGCGCGCACACCTGCGCGATGCCGCTGCCCATCTGCCCGGCGCCGATAATGCCGATCTTGCGAAGCTGAGTCATGCCCGTCCGTCCAGACAATCCGCCAAACTCATGTTTAGCCCAACCGGCCGCGGAACGATAGGCGCGCCGCGGCGGTCATTTTTTCAGCTTGTCGAGCTCCGCCTGAAGCTCCGGCAGCGCCTTGTAGAGGTCGGCGACGAGGGCGAAGTCTGCGACCTGGAAGATGGGGGCTTCCTCGTCCTTGTTGATGGCGACGATGATCTTGGAGTCCTTCATGCCGGCGAGGTGCTGGATCGCGCCGGAGATGCCGACCGCGACGTAGAGCTCGGGGGCCACCACCTTGCCGGTCTGCCCCACCTGCCAGTCGTTGGGCGCGTAGCCGGCGTCCACCGCCGCGCGCGACGCCCCGACCGCCGCCCCCAGCCGGTCCGCCACCGGCTCGAGATATTGGGCGAAGTTCTCCCGCGACTGCATGGCGCGCCCGCCGGAGACCACGATCCGCGCCGCCGTCAGCTCCGGCCGCTCCGACCTGGAGAGCTCCTCGCCCACGAAGGCCGACACGCCGGGATCGGCCGCGGGCGGCGCCACCGCCTCGATGGCCGCCGGCGATGGGCCCTCCCCGGCCGCCGCGAACGACGCCGTGCGCACCGTTACCACCTTGATGCGGTCCTTCGACCTCACCGTCTGGATGGCGTTGCCGGCATAGACCGGGCGCTCGAACGTGTCCGGCGCCACCACCCGGGTGATCTCCGACACCTGCATCACGTCGAGGAGCGCCGC
>Ga0180221_1001121_pt1 | contig 19176 bp, 14 predicted proteins | sample eDN5th37CKraftMG_FD_151339 | JGI IMG/M metagenome (GOLD analysis project Ga0180221, IMG submission 151339) | Enriched Miracle-Growth compost microbial communities from Emeryville, California, USA - eDNA 5th pass 37_C Kraft MG (version 2) (version 2) ...
TACGTGGCCGGGCCGCCTCCGTCGGTCAGCGGCACGTCGACGGGTGCGGCGCCGTCGACGCCGAGGCGCAGGGCGGCGTCGCCGGGCAGCGTCACGCCGGCCGAGAGGTCGACGGTCCCGACGAGCAGCACGCCCGCCGGCCCGGCCCCCCGGGCCTCCGCCGGCACCTGCGCGGGCACCGCGCCGAGGACGAGCTCGCGCGCGTCCAGCCGTCGGGTCGGCTCCACCGCGACGAGCGAGCCGGCACCCGTCGCGTGGTCGTGCAGCGTGACGCGCCGGCCGTCGGTCGTCGCGACGGGCTGGGTCACGCCGGCGACGCCCTCGAACGCGGCGTTGACGGCGGCGGCGATCTCCGCCGGCGTCGTCGCCCGCGGGCGCGGCCCGGCGATCTCGACCTCGACCGGCTCCGACGCCCCGACCCGTACGCGCAGGACGCCGCGCTCGCGCACGTCCGCGCCGCCCGAGAGGTCGGACGTGCCCGTCAGCCGCGCGCTCGTGCCGGCGGTCCCGTGGGCCGTGCGGGCCGTGAAGCCCAGCAGCGTCGTCGCCGCGTCGTCGGTGACCTGCGCGCGGGTGACGAAGCGCCGGCGCGACGTCGCGACGTGCGGCCGCACGGCGAGCCGGCTGCCCGCGCCCTCGGTGGGGGAGACGAGCACGAGGTGCGCGCCGTCGTCGGAGGCGACCGGGTCGTCGACGGGGCGGTCCAGCGCGTCGTTGACCGCCTGGGCCACCTCCTCGAGCGTGGCGTGCGTCGGGTCGGCGGCGGCGGCCCGCAGGTCGACCTGGACCGGGCCGCGGTCGTCGAGCTCCAGGACCAGGACGTGCCGGGCCGAGAGGTCGACGGTCCCGGCGAGGTCCGTCGTGCCGGTGAACGCGGCGGTCACCGGGGGAGCGCCGCGTCCCGAGCGCGGGCGCAGGCCCATGACGGCCTCCGCGGCGTCGCCCTCGACCTCCTCGAGCACGAGCTGCCCGGTCTCGCCCTCGGTGCTCGAGCGCAGCGTGATGCGGTCTCCGTCGTGCGACGCGACGGTCGCGCCCAGGCCCTCGTTGAGCGAGGTGACGATCTCCTGCGGCAGCGTGGCGGCCGGGTCGAGGCCGGCGACGTCGACGGACACGGGGTCCTCCGCGTCCACCACGACCCGCAGCACCGAGTCGCGCGAGAGGTCCACGCCGAGCCCGATGCGTCGGTCGGACGCGACGCGCGCGCTGCGCGGCGCCTCGCCGACGGCCGTGCGCGGCGCCTGACCCAGCAGCAGGGCGGTCGCCGGCTGGGCGGCCGGGTCGAGCAGGACGATCGAGCCGCCGGCGCCCGGGGTCGGCGAGGTGAGGGTGAGGAACCGGCCGTCGTCGGAGGCGACCGTCGTGCCGAGCGCCGCGTTGATCGCGGACGTGACGTCGGCGAGGTCGACCGCCGTGACGTCCGCCGCGCCGGCGGCGCAGTCGACCTCGGCCAGGTGCGTGCCGTCCACCACGAGCCGCAGGTACCGGGCGTCGGTGAGGTCGAGGGCCGTGGACAGGTCCGCGGTCCCGACGATGGTCGCGCGCGTCGCCGGAGCGCCCTGGTACGTGCGCGGCCGCAGGCCCAGCACGAGGTCCGCCGCGTCCCGCGGGCCGTCGACCACCGCGAGGGACGACGACGGGCCGGCGGTCGGCGACGTGAGGACGAGCCGCCCGCCGTCGAACGACCCGACGCCCGCCACCGGCAGGTCGCGGTCCAGCGCGTCGAGCAGCTGCTGCGGGGTGACGTGCGCCGGGTCGGCCAGCCCCTCGGCGAGCTCGACCTCCAACGGGTTCTCGCCGTCGAGCGCGACCCACAGCGAGCCGCGGGCGCTGAGGTCCACGCCGCCGGAGAGGTCCACGTCGCCCACGACGGTCCCGTGCGCCGCCGCGCGCCCCTCGCGCACCAGCTCGGGCACCCCGAGCACCAGCGTGGCGGCGTCGGAGCCGAGCAGCTGGGTCGTCGTCAGCACGGGGGCGCCGAGCCGCTCGCGCTCCCACCACGTGTCGAGGTCGTCGTCGAGGTGCAGGCCGAGCGCCTCGGCGGCGGTGCGCAGGATGCCGGGCACCGTGACGGTGCTGTCGAGCTGCGAGAGCACGTACCGGCGCAGGTGCTCGCGGAACTCCTCGACGCTCTCGTCGGGGCGGGGCTGCAGCCCGTACAGCGCCGCGAACGCCGCGAGGTCCCGGACGCGGTCCTCGCCCGCGTCGGCGAACGCGACCCAGTGCGCGCGCATGACCGCGACCAGCGCGTTCTCCGCGGCCTGCAGCTCGCCGCCGTACGCGTCGACGAGCGCGCGCAGCGCGGACGGGTCCCCCCGCAGCCGGAAGGTCGGCGGGAGGTTGGCGAGGATCCGGTCAGCCTTGGGCATCGTCGACCTCGGTCCCGACGTCGCCGGGCGTCATGTCGAGGGCCACCCACCACTGCTCGCCGGAGACCGTGGCGGAGACCTGGAACGCGCCGGCCTCGATGTCCTCGTCGGTCGCCGGCTGCCCGGCGCGCCCGTCGGCGGTCGACAGCAGCAGCGAGCGGTCGGGTACGCGGGCGTCGGAGGGCGCCCCGCCGCCGGCCTGCTCGAGCGCTCCGGCGAGCGCGGTGCGCAGGGCGTCGGGGCTCGCGGCCGGCGCGAGCGTCACGGCCTGCACGAGCGCGTCGAGCAGCGCGCCGTCCTCGTCGGGACCCGCCAGGTCGGCGCGCGCGACGACCACGTCGACGATCGTCGCGTCGCTGACGTCGGGGACCGCCCGGACCGCCGCGAGCATCGCGGTCCCGTCCGCGGCGTCGCCGCGCCCGAGGGCGTCGACGTACGCCTGCAGCGCCGCGACGACGTCCCGGCGCACCTGCTCCTGCCCGGGGTTGGACAGGTCGGCCGAGATGGTCGCCCGCACGCGTGGCGTGATGAACACGTACCGCGCGACGAGCGTGGCGAGCACCCCGGCGGCGCGGGTCGTGTGCACGGCGTCGACGAGGCTCGGCAGCCGCTCCGGCTCGGCGTCGACGACGACCGTCACGGTGCCCGGCTCGGAGCGGCTCGCCACCGGCCCGTTCGGGTCGAAGAACTCGACGGGCGTGCCGCGGCCCTCGCGGATGACGCGGTCGAGCGCCGCGAGCGTCGCCTTGCCGAGCCCGCGCAGCACGGCCTTGGCCCGCAGGCGGAGCTCGTCGTCGGTCTCGTCGGCCGCCGCGCGCTGCGTGGGGTCGAGGTTGCTCACCCGCGCGATGCCCGCGACCGGCTGGGTCATCTCCGTGATCGTGCCCGCGGCGACGATCCCCGCCTCGCCCGCGAACGCCACGTCGGCGCGCACGGGCACGTCGATGCGCACCTGGCCGCGCTGCAGCGTGCGGGGCTGCGACGTGACGAACAGCACCGAGCCGGTGGTCGTCGCCAGGCCGGTGCCCGCGGGGATCGTGATGTTGCCGTCGATGCCCTCGACCCGGAAGAACGTCACCAGCCCCTCGGCGTGGTCCGCGGTCTTGCGGGTGACGCCGAGGATCGCGACGACGTAGTCGAGCGACTGCGCGGTCGCGGTGTCGACGAAGGCGGACAGGTACGCGAGGTTGATCTGCTCGTAGACGGTCGCGATCTCGCGGCCGACCGCCTCGGAGAGCGTGCGCGTGACGCTGCCGACGTTGATGTCGCTCAGGGGCGAGCGGCTGTCCACGCGGGCGTAGTCGACGTAGAACGGCGTGTCGTCGTCGGGCAGCGTGCCGTCCTCGAGCCAGACGACGACGTTGGTGGCCGCGCCGAACTCGAAGTCGATGTGCAGCAGGAACGTGCGCGGCGCGCCGCCCGCGGTGCCGGTGATGCCGCGCACGCTGGAGGCCGGCTCGGCCAGCGGGTACGTGAGCACCTTGAGGTCGAACAGGATCTTCTCGTTGACGACACCGCCGATGACCGACGTGAGGATGTCGTCGACGAGCTCGCCGTACGGGCGGTGGACCAGGGTCTCGGTGTCGACGTTCACGGCGTGCTCCCCTCCAGCGGCACCGGGAAGACGAGGTTCAGCTCGGTCACGCCGTCGATCGCGACGACGGACGCGCGCACCTCGACCCACGTGGGCCGCCGCCGGTCGGTCTCGACGGTGATCTGGCGGACGCTCGAGACGCGCGGCTCCTCGAGCAGCGCCTGCAGCGCGTACAGCCGGGCGCGGTTGCGGGTGGTCGGCGTGTTGGGCTCGCCGACGAGCTCGTGCAGCCGGCTGCCGTACGTCGGGTGGCCCAGGTGGGCGAGCTCCCCGACCTGGGTGAGGAACCGCAGCTGCAGCGCCTGCACGAGGTCGGCCACGCCCTCGACGCGCTGCAGGTCCTGCGGCGACGCGTCCGGTGCGCCGGGCAGCGCGACCTGCGGGCGCGGCGCGGTGAACAGGTCGCTGCCGCGCTCGCGCTGCTCGGTGTGCAGCAGCTCGCCGAGCAGGCGCAGGTCGTTGCCGAACAGCGCGTCGCGGAAGGCGCCGGCCGAGCCGATCGTCGGCGTGCTCACCGGTCCCACCCCCTCGTCGGCCGTGCGCCGGACCTCGAGGCCGCGCGGGCGCTCACGGTGCCCACCCGTCCGTGACCCACGTCGCCGCGGGCGGCCCGATGACGAGCAGCACGCCCGGGGGCGACGGGATCCGGTCCCCCATCCGGACGAGGGCCTGACCGCCCACCCGGATACCTGTCGACCCGAGCGGGCCGATGACGAGCGGGTACGGGACGCCGCTCAGGGAGTTGACCATGAGGCACACCGAGCCGGAGGTCGCCAGCGGCATGCCACCCGCGGTCACGTACGGCGGCAGGACGAGCATGATCGTCCCGCTGTCCGGCGGCCCGGCGGCGCCGGGCGTCACCATGACGCTGCAGCCGATCGAGACGGGCATCCCTGGCACGGTCGTTCCTTCCTCGGTGGTGGGCGCGATGGGCACGGTGGGTGCGGGCGGCGTGGCTGGTCATGGCGAGAACGACGTCATGCCCTTGACGGTGACCATCGAGCCCTGGACGGTGGCGCCCGTGCCGCCCTCGAGGGACGCGCTGAGCGACCCCTTGACCGTCGCGGTGGTGCCGGCGGACGCCGTGAGCCCCGTGCCGGCCTTGATCTCGACGGACGTGCCGGCCTCGATGGTGAGGTCCTGCGCGGCCTTGAACGTGACGGACCCGGCCGACTCGACGGTGACGTCGCCGTCCTGGTCGAGCACCATCGACGAGGTCCCGGAGCGCACGGTGACCGTCCCGCCGCTCGAGCCCGACTGGTCGAGCACCATCTCGGTCTTGCCGGCCGTGAGCGTCACGACCCCGTCGACGACGCGCACCGTGATCTTGGGCGGCATCTCGACGACGAGCTCGCGCGCCGGGTCCTGGTCCTGGTGGTTGCGCAGCGCCGTCAGCACGCTCTTCTCGTCGTCCGCCGCGAGCGGCAGCCGCATGACCATCTCGTCGGTGGTCGACAGCGGCGGGCGGTCCTCGTCGTCGTAGAGGCGCCCGAGCACGACCGGCGCGTTGACGTCGCCGTGGTCGAACCCGACGAGCACGAGGTCGCCGACGTTCGGGATCGCGACCGACCCGACGTGCCCGGTCGCGACCGGGACCCGGACGAGCTTGAGGCCGCTGCTGCGCAGCGCGACGTCGACGCCGTAGTTGTCGTCGTCGTCCGCGTCGCTGTGCGGGTGGACGTCCTCGACGACGCCCAGCTCGGTGAGCCGGACCGCCGCGAGCTCGTGGCGCACGATCGCCGCGATGGTGTCGACGAGCGTCACGGCGCACCTCCCGTCCCGAGGCCCCCGCCCGCACCGCCGGCGCCGCCTGCCGCGTCGGCCGCCGCCGCGGCCGCGCCGGCCAGCCCGCGCAGCGTGAGGTCGGTGAGCAGGCCGTCGGCCTTGGTGATCCGGTGCGTCACGCCGCGCACCTGGTAGTTGCCGTCGAGCCGGTCGACCGCCGCGCGCTCCGGGAAGCGCTCGAGGCGCACGAGGTCGCCGAGCCGCACCTGCGGCCGGCCCTGAATCCGGACGCGCACGCGCAGCGACGCGGCGGTCAGCGCGTCCGCGGCGGCCGTCGCGGCGTCGGACGCGACCCGCGCGCTGCGGGCCACGGCCCGCTCGAGCAGCAGCGTGGGGCTCCCGGTGCCGGCGCTCCCCTGCCGGGCGGTCACGTCCTTGGTGAGCCACGCCCACGACTCGTCGCCGCGCGACGACCCCGGGCTGTCCCCGACCACGACGACCGTCCCGGCGACGGGCCGCGCCCGCCACTGCTCCGCCGCGAGCACGTGCTCGCCGTACTTCACGACGTGCACCGTCCGGCTGCCGGTCAGCGCCTCGAACACGAGCGCGCCCTCGGGGGTGGTGTAGGTGTCGAACCCCGCGAGCGCGGCCAGGTCGCGCACGTGCCGCGCGGCGTCGCGGCGCCCGTCGACGACGTACGCGGGCAGCTGCGGGCCGTCCTCGGCGCGGTCCACGTCGAGACCGGCCTCCTGGGCCAGCGCGCGGACGATCTCGCCCGCGGTGGTGTCCTCGAACGTCCGGTCCACGCGCGTGCGCAGCAGCGCGTCGGCCGTGCAGTGACCGACGATGCGCTCGGTGCGGATGCCCGGCTCGGTCGTCACGACCGTCCCGGTGAGGACGCGCAGCGGGCCGTCGGCCTCGTCGGAGTACCCGAGGTCGACCGAGACGTCGTCGCCGGGAGCCGCGCGCAGGCCGCCGACCTGCCCCTGCACGATCGTCACGGAGTCGGCCGGGGTGTCCATGTCGAGGCGGACCGTGAGCTCGACGACCGTGCTCGCGCGCGGCTCGACGGTGGTGTCGACGACGTGGTCGCCGAGGGTGACCCGGTAGGCGGGGCGCAGCATCACGGCCTCCCCTGCAGCCACGCGAGCAGCGCGGGGCTCGTCGTCGCGGGGTCGCGCGGGTCGGCCAGCTCGGCGGCCACGGCGTCGCGCAGGGCGGCGCCGCGCGGTGCGGGCTCGGCGTCGCCCGCACCGGGCCCGTCGGCCGCACCCTGCGGGCCGAACACGTCGTCGGGCGTGAGCGGGAGGGGCAGCGGCGCGCCGACGAGGTTCGGGGCCCACGTGCCCAGCAGCGTCGGGCGCAGGTCGCGCAGCCGCGGGTCGAGCGCGCTGCGCAGCATCGCGCGGACGAGGCGCGCGCGGGCGGGTGCGGGGAACTGCCCCGTGACGGTCATGTCCTCGTAGGCGGCGACGAGGTACGCGCGCTGGGCGTCGAAGCGCGTGGCGGGGTCCTCGGCGGTCGCGAGCAGCCGGTCGAGGCGGCCCGCGTGGGTCCGCAGCGCCTCCCGCGCGGCCGACCAGACGTACCGCGCCCACACCTCGCCGGCGCCGGCCCGTCGCTCCCACGCCTCGGCGAGCAGCCGGTCGGTCGTGGGGTGGCGGCGCTGGGCGGCCCGGACGGCGCGCACGTCGTCGACGACGTCGCCGCCCGCGAGCTGGCGGCAGCGACCGGCCGCGAGCAGGACGGCGGGGTCGTGCGGGCCGGCGTCGCAGAACGCGACGTAGCGCCGGCCGGGTGCCGCGTCCGCCCACAGGTCGGCGCCCGAGCGGATCGCGACAGGCACGTCGACCCGGTCGCCGGCCGAGGCGTCGACGCGGCCCTTGAGCACCTCCATGACCTCGACCTCCACCGTGCCGAGGCGCAGGGGCGCGCCGTCGCGCGGGTCGGGCTCGGGCGGCCCGAGCCGGACGGCGACGACCTCGACGGCGACGACGACGGCCGCCTCCGTCACCTCGCTGGTGACGGGGCTGGCGGGGCCCGTGGGGACGGTGGCGGCGCTCATGCCCGTGCGTCCTGGACGAGGGTGTTGAGAGCCGTCGGCGGGCGGACCTCGGTGCCGGAGGTGGTCGCCGCGACCGCGGGGGACGAGGGCACGCGCGCGACGATCGTGGTGGCGGGGGCGGCGACGACGGCGATGGCGCCGTTCGCCGGGTTGATGCTCCACGTGCCGTCGAGGTTCCAGTCGACGCGCTCGAGCGCGGCGTAGAGCCGGTCCGCGGGGTCGCCGGTCGCGCCGGGGGCGGCCGTCGCGTTCGTCCAGAGGGTGAGGGTCGCGTCGAACCGGATGCGCAGGACGAACTGCGTGAGCTGGGCCGTGGCGACGATCGGGTGCGTGCCGCCGATCGTGATCCCGGGGCTGTCGACCGCCTCGACGATCCACCGCTGCCCGAGGGCCTGCGGGGTCCGCGTGCGGATGCGCGACGAGGTCAGCGACGACGTCTCGCCGCCTGACCCGCCGCCGGGCCGGCCGGTGTCCAGCAGGGGCGGGGCGAGGATCGAGGGCGCGGCGTCGCCGGGCTGGAAGCGGCCACCGGGGCCGGTGCCGCGGTCGGACGCGAACACGAACGGAGCGGGGTGCACGGTCGGCGGCGCGGTCGTCGGGTCGGTGAACGTCGGCGAGAACGACGTGCTGTCGTGGATGTCGTTCGTCCACGAGCCGAAGAACCGGGCGATGTCCCGGCGCCCGTCGGCGCCGCCGGTGACGACGTCGACCTGCGCGTTGAGGTGCACCGCCGCGGTCCCGGGCGCGGCGATGTTGAACACGCCCGAGCGCACGTTGATCCCGTTGCCCGCGACCGGGTTCACCGCGAAGTTGGCGGCGGTCGCCGCGGAGCTGTCGAGGAACAGCGTCGCGTGCCCGAGCACGACGTTGCGCACGATGCTCGGCTCGCGGTCGACGTGGTGCTCGTAGCGGCCGTTGCCGTTCCCGTCGACGAACGCCCGCACGTGGAACGTGCCGGAGTTGTCGGTGAGCATCGTGGCCAGGAGCGGGTTCCCGCCGTCCTGCACGACGGTCGGGGTCGCGGCCGCGTGCAGCGCGACGATGGCCGGCGCGTCGTCCCCGCCGTCGGCCGCGGGGATCCCGGCGGCGCGCTGCGCGGACCAGAGCACCGGCACACCGGCCGGACGCACCGTCACCTGCAGGCGGATCGGGTCGGCGGCGAGCACCGAGCCCTCGAGCAGCGGCACGGCGGGGTTGACGCGGGGGTTCTCGTCGAAGTCGGCGGGCACCGGCGCCGCGGGGGCCGCGGGCACGACGTGCGGCGCGACGGGTCCGTTGGGCGGCGGCGGGACCAGCCGGCCGGTGCGTGGCGCGGTGCCGGGGATCGTCATGGTGAGGTCGCGCAGCTCGACCACGGTGAGCTGGGCGTGGTCGCCGTCGGGCTCCACGCCGTCGATGCCGAGCTGCACGGTCGCGTCGCGCAGCGCGCCGCTGACGGCGGCGCCCTCGACCCAGAACCGCGTGCCGCCCGCCGGGATCGCCGCGTTCGGCAGCTGCTGCGGCGACGGCACGACGGCCTGGCCGGGCGCCGCCACCTCGTCGGCCGCGGCGAACAGGCGCGTGCGCGCGTCGGCGGTGAGGACGAGCGTGCCGGTGAACGCGGCCGGCACCGCCTGGCGGACCGTGAGCATCGCGCGCCCGGCGTGGTTGCCCGCATCCTGCACCTGCACGAACCGGCCGGGGTTGACCTTCTGCGCGTCCGTGAGGGCGGCCGGGTCCACGCCCGCCGCCGTGCGGCTCGCGTGCAGGTCGAGGAACAGCTCGACGCAGGTGAGCGCGTGCGTCGTCGACAGCCCGGGCGTGCCGCCGACGGTCAGCGTGAGCGTCAGGACGACGTCCGCGAGCGCGGCGCTGGCGGCCCGGCCCTCGGCGAACAGGGTCACGCCGGCGGCGAGCTGCGCGTCGGTGAACACGTTGTCGACGCCGTCGAACGTCAGCTCCGTGCCGCCGACCGCCGCGTCGAACAGCCGCACGCGGTCGCTCGAGCGCGTGAGCGTGCCGCTGCCGGTGAACGGGCCCGACGCGCCGAGCGTCACGGGGCGGCGCGCGGGCGCGGTGTGCGGCTTGCGGACGACGACGACGTCGGGACCGGCGAGCGTGGGCTGCACGGACGCGACGGCGCGGTTCACGACCACGACGTCGGCCGGCGCCGAGCCGTCGAGCCGGAAGCAGGTCGCGTTCCCCTTCACGTCGGCGAGCGTCTGGGTGCGGGTCCGGACGAGGAACGGCCCGTCGACGGAGATGACGAAGGTGCCCGGGCCCTTCTGCGGCACCGGCCCGGGGAAGGTGAACGACCCGTCCGCGGCCGAGCGGCTGGCGACGGGCGTGCCCGCGCGCTCGGCGCCGGTGACGGGCACCTCGCCGCCCAGGTACTCGCCGTCGGGCGCCATCAGCACGTAGGCGCCGTCCGCGAACGGCGTGCCGTCCTCGAACGTGATCCGCCCCTGGACCGGGAAGGTCCCCGTCTCCGCGGGGACCCGGCACCACGGCCGGTTCGCGGGCGGTGGCCCGCCGACGCCCGGCGGGTTGGTCGGGCACGGGCTGCCCCACGGCACGACGAAGCCGTCGACGCTCGTCGCCGTCCCGTCGTCCAGGCACCACCCGCCGCCGCCCGCGCCCTCGGGCACCTGGTCGAGCGTCACCGGCCGCGGCACCGCGACCGGCATGGTGTCCTCCTTGACGAACATGAGCTCGGTGCGCCGGTTCGGCCGCCAGGCGGTCTCGCGCCCGTCCACCGGGTCCTGCTCGCCGCAGCCCAGCCACCGCAGCGGGCCGCTGTCGCAGCCGGTCGCGTTCCGGTTCGGGAACAGGGACGCCTGCGGCAGGTCGACGACGTCGTGCCGCAGGTACTCCTCGATGAGCACGGGCCACGTGGCGTCCCCGACCACGCCGTCGTCGACGAGCCCGTGGTCGCGCTGGAACTGCCGGACCGCGGCGTCCGTGAGCTCGGGGTCCTTGCCGACGTTGCCGCGGAACCGCCCGAGGTCCTGCAGCATGTGCTGCACCTCGCGCGTGCCCCACGTGTCCTTGACCGTGCGCACCGTGCCCGTGGGGCGTGCGCGCCGCAGCTCGTCCCACTCCGCGACGGACCGCGCGAGGTCGCTGCCGGCGGTGAGCATCGCGTACGTCGCCCGGCCGCGCCGCTCGGACAGCGACTGGTTGTACTCGTCGGAGCCGGCCTTGTCGGTGTGCCCGACGACCAGCAGCCGCTCGTCGGGGTGGTCGAGCGCGTACTGCCGCACCTGGTGCAGCACGTGCCGCTCGCACGGCTCCACGAACGCCTTGTCGAAGTGGAACGAGATGACGAAGACCGTGCCGATCTTCGCGCCGCGCCGCAGGACGATCGTCGCGTGCGCCTCCTGGCCCTCGACGACCGTGACCGGCTCGGAGCCGGTGAGCGTCTCGTGCTGGCCGGTGGGCGTGCGGTCGTCGTCCACCACGGCCGTCGCGGTGAACTGCCCCGCCGGGAACGGGTCCTCGAACCAGGTGTCGGGGCGGATCCGCGTGGTCAGGTCGCGCCGGAACGCGGGGTCGCCCTCGTCGGTCCGGCCCGCGACGCTCACCTGCACGCGGTCCATGTCGAACGCCGGGTCGCCCTCGACCACCACCGTGACCGACAGCCGCCCCTGGTCGACGCGCGGCGGCGGGGGCGGCGGGATGATGACCGGCTTCTCCTCGATCGGCTCCGCCTCGGTGAGCTCGCGCAGTGTGAGGAGGTACTCGTAGGCGCTGGGGCGCCCGGCGAGCTCGCGCACGTCCATGCGCTCGACCACGACCTGGTCGACGAGCGTCGCCTGCGTGATGTCGGAGACGAACGGCAGCGGGTCGCCCGCGAGGAACGCCTCGCGCAGCGCCTTGAGGCTCTCCGCGACCTCGGGGCGGGTGAGCACGCCCGCGAGCGAGATCCGTGCGCCGCGCCGCCCGAGGTCCTGCAGGAAGTCGGTCTCCAGCACCGGCACGGGGTGGCGCACGACGAGCTGGTCCTCGTCGGCCTCGACCACCTGGACCTGCTCGAGCTCCAGGTCGCCCAGCATGGGTCGGACCACCGTGCGTCACCCCCTCCCGTGCGTGCGTCGGTGCGTGCCAGCGGTGCGGGCCGGCGTCAGGCCGGCTTGAGCGAGACGAGGTGCGCCTTGACGGCGTCGATGAGGGCGATGAGCTCGTCCTTCACGGCGTCGACCGACGGCAGGCCGGTGACGACGTCCGCGATGTCGCCGATCGCGCCGATGCTCGACGCCTCCTCCGGCAGCAGCTTCTTCGCGGCGTCCAGGAACGCCGGGATCATGCCGGTGAACGACGCGACCTCCCCGAGGCCGGGGATCGCCCCGACGTCGAGGTTCTGGATCTCGGTCTTCAGCTTGTCGAGCAGGCCCGTGAGCTCGTCCAGCAGCTCGACGACCTGCGGGACGAGGCTCGCGATCGCCTGGATCGCGGGCTTGATGGTGGGGACGTTGTCGTCGAGGAACGCCTTGAAGTCCGTCAGCACGCTCTTGAGCTGGTCGAACAGGCTCTGGTCGGCCATGGGTCTCTCTCTTCCGTGGGGTTCTGCGCCGATCGCCTCTCGGGGTGCGGGCGCCGGCTCAGGGACCGGACCCGTTGGCCTGCTGGAGGCGTCCGAGCAGGTCAGTGAGGGGCCCGACGAACTGCTCGAGCCCGGTCGCGAAGGGGAGTGCGATGTCGAGGCCGTCCAGCAGGCCGTCGAGCAGGTCGCCGGCGTCGGCGAGGATGTCCGCGCCGAGCGGGTCGGTCTCGGCGGGCTCGACCGGCTCGACGAGCTCGTGCAGCGCGATCGCGTACGCGTAGCGGTCGGGGCTGCCGGCGAGCTGGCGGACCTGCACGTCGTCGAGCAGCACCTGTTCGATGGTCGTGTCCGCGGTGACGTCGGCGACGAACGTGACGGGCTGCCCGGCGCGCAGCTGCTCCTTGAGCCGCTCGACGACCTGGAGCGCGTCCGGGTCCGACGCGACGCCCGTCACCGTGACGCCGGTCGGTGCGCGCCCGAGGTTCTGCAGCATCGAGCCGTCCTTGCCGGGCGCCTTGTGCTCGGCGATCGCGCGCAGGTCGACCGTGGTGAGGTCCTGGACCTGCGGCAGCTCCTCGCCGGCGAGCATGGGGCGCATCGCTCACACCTCGATCCCGTGCCGCCGCGCGGCGTCGTCGAGGATGCGGGTCATGACGAGCTCGAGGTCGGGCTCGGCCAGCCCGAGCGCGGTCGTCGCGGCGCGTGCGTCCGCCGTCACCGGGCCGGTGCCCGTCCAGGCCAGGCCGCGAGCGGCGGGTGCGTCGTCCGCGAGCGGGCCGTCGCGCAGCCGCGGCGGGCGCGCCGTCGGCTCGGCCCAGCGGGCGAGGGCGTGCGGGTCGCGTTCGTCGGCGCGGGGTGCCGCCGCCCGGGGCGCCGGGCGCTCCGGCGGCGCCCCGGACGGGTCCACGGCGCCGCGCGCCGAGCCCGCGCCGGCGGGCTCGGCGAGGGCCGCCCGGCGGCGGGCGCGGCGGCTGCGGCGCGCGGGGTCCGGGGCCTCGGCGGGACCGGCTCCCGGCGCGGGCGGCGGCACCGGCGCCGCGCCACCGGGGGGCGCCGTCGCCGCGGTGCCCTCGGGGCTCGCCGCCTCGGCGAGCGCGCGCAGGTCGCGTGCGGTGAGCCCGTCGACGGGTCCCGTCGCGCGCACGCGTGCCCGGCGCAGCGCGGCCACGTCCACGCGGCCGCCGAGGCGCTCGGCGACCCGGCGGGCAAGGGTCGCTCCGCGCTCGCCCGCCTCCCGCGCGGTGGCGAGGTGCCCGCGTGCGGGCCCGGGCACGTCAGCTCGCCGGGCCGGCCACGGCGGTCGCGGCGCGGCGCCCGCGCCGCCGGCGGCCCGCACCGACCAGACACCCTGCTCGCCCGCGAGGGCACGCAGGCGTGCCGTGCCCACCGTGCCCATCGTGCCCACCCGCGGCGCGGGCACGCCCTGGGGGAGCGGGCCCGCCGGCAGCCGGTCCGGCGGGCACACGGCCGGGCGTGCGACGCGTCCGGGCGGCGCGGCGGGCTCGGAGGGCTCCACCCGTGGCGGGCGGGGTCGGCGCTCGGACCCGGGGTGGTCGGGCGCGTGACCGGCGGCCGGCGTCGTCGGCTCGACGCGCCGCGTCCGGCGCGGCTGCGGCTCGGCAGGCACGGGCGCCGGCCTGCGCTCGACGACCTGTGCGAGGCAGTCGCCGAGCAGCGGCGCGGGCACCAGGCGCGGCGGCCGGGGCCGGGTCGCGCACGCCGCGGCGACCGCGGCGTCCACGTGGTGCACGGCCGCCGTCGCGCGGACGGTGTCGCGGCACCACGCCGCCGCCCCGCCGGCCGCGTCGAGCGGGCCGGGGAGCGTGCGGGACCGGGTGGCGCTCATGCGACCTCCGAGGCCCGGCCGGCCATCTCGAGGTAGAGCAGGATCTGGCCGACGGTCATGCCGGTGACGTCCTCGGCGGTCCAGCCGAACTCGTCGGCCAGCACGAAGCACGCCTTGGCGAGCGGCGCCTGGACCAGCTCGGCCAGGCGGTCGCGGGGGGTGTCGATGCCGGACAGCTCGTTCACGGCGTCGACGAGGAAGCGGGCGAGCCCGGCCGGCAGCCGGCCGGCCTGCTCGGGGGTGAGCGTGGGCTCGACGAGGGCGCGGGAGATCATCAGCGCCGCGGCGAGCTCGCGGTCGTCCTTCGCGGCGTGCGCCACGAGCTGGACGTCCCGCACCGTCAGCGGCCGCAGGCGCACCGACCCCGGCGCGCCGAGCCCGCCCGCGTCCCCGTCGCCCGGCGCGGAGGCGCCCGCCAGCGCGGCAGGCACGTCGACGTCGTGCGTCAACGCGCTGCCGGCCAGCAGGTCCTCCGCGGTGAGGGGTGTGAGCGCCACGGCCGGCACCTCAGCCCTGCTGCTCGGCGAACACGACGTTGCCGGCGTTGTCCGCGCCGACGTCGAGCACGCCGATGGTCAGCGCCCGGAAGCAGAGGTTCTCGATGACGAACTCGTCCTCGGGGACCGCGAGCTTCCAGTTCTCGAACTTCACGCCGCCGACCGTCAGCGACAGCGCCTCGTCGGGGCGGGCCGGGTCGGCGAACCCCATCGAGATCTCGAACGTCGGCTGGACGTACGGCTCCGCGACCGCCGTGAACGACGCGCCGCGCCCCAGCAGCAGGAACAGCAGGGCGCCGTTGATGTACGCGCGCTGGGCGCTGCCGTGGATGGCGATGTCGCCGGGGCTGAGCGACACCGGGTGGCGCCGCCCGACCTCGTAGAACTCCTTGAGGGCGGTGTCCACGCTGATCCGGACGTCGGTGAGCCGCCCGACCGTCTGCAGCGCGTACCCGTCGAGGACGGCCTTGGCGTCGGCGCCCTCGGGCGTGTCCGCCGTCGCGAGCGACAGGGCCGCGGTCGATCCGGTGTAGACCTCTGTGAGAGCCATGGGTGCGGTCCTTTACTCGAGGAACATCGTGACTTTGATGAAGTCGATGGAGAACGTCGGCCGGATGACGAGGTCGACCCGGGCGATGCCGCGGATCTCGTCGTCGCGGCTCGCGTAGACCGTCAGGTCGTAGCTGACGAGCATCTCGTCGAGGACCATCCCGTTGAGGAAGCTGTTGATGGTCGCCCGCAGGGCCCCGCGCACCCGCTCGTTGTTGAGCAGGCCGATGTACGGCGTGGCCGCGCTGCGGACCCCGTACTTCGCGTAGTCGACGATCCGGCGCGTGGTGATCTGCGTCCACGCGGTGTTGGTCGAGGTCGTGACGCCCTTGACCAGCCGGAAGCCCTGGCGGTTCTCGATCGCCAGCACCCGGGACAGCACGAGCTGCTTGAGCTCGGCGTTCGTCAGGTCGTGCTCGAGCCCGTCGACCGACAGCACCTTGTTCGTGAGGCTGACGTGCGGCGGGTACGAGGCGAGCAGCCCGGCCACGGCGGCGGCCGCGTACGACCCGGGCAGCACGACGTTCGCCGGCGGCTGCTGGGAGCGGTCCGCGGCCCGGATGCCCGGCCCGACGAGGATGAGGCGGTCGCTGTTGAGCGAGTGCCCGGTCGCGGCCTGCACGAGCTGCGCGCGGTCGTCCTCGAGCGCGGTGCCCGTCACGGCGATCCGCTCGCGCTTGATCTCGTCGCCGGACGCCTGCGCGGCGTGCGCCGCCAGGTCGTCGCCGAACGACAGGTCCTGGCCGGCCGCGACGACGATGTGGGCGTCGACCTCCAGCAGCGCGTCCAGCCCGCTCTGGTAGTCGGCGCCGGCCGCGCCGTTGGCCCCGCCGGTGAGCGGCGTGGCGCTCACCGGTGAGGTGAGCACCTCGCCGGAGTTCGCACCCGCCGTGGCCCGCACGAGCGCGGAGCCGGCGGCGAGGTCCGCGACGAGGTCGTCGCCCGACACCACGCTGTACGACTCCTCGGCGGAGACGCCGAGCTTCACGGTGACCTTGACCGCCGAGGACTTGTCGACCGTGTAGGTCGCGAGGACCGTGTCGCCCGCGCCGGGCGCCGTGCCGAACGTCAGGGCGCCGCTCGCGGTGTCCAGCCCCACCTGCGCCGGGCCGACGTCGGCCGGCGCCGTGGGGTCGTAGACGATCCCCGGCACGATGTCGGCGCCGCCCGCGGACGGGCGCACGACGACGCGGTTCGTCGCGCTGCGCAGCACCGGGGTGTGCGCCAGCGTCAGCGACGCGGAGTCCACCTCCTCGTCCCGGACGACCGCGTTCGCGTCGGCCGTCGAGACCGCGACGGTGAGCTCGTTGCCCCAGGTGCCGGGCGTGAGCGCCTCGATCGTCACGTTGGGGCCGCCGGCGGACGCGAGGTCGGCCGTGGCCTTCGCGGCGTTGTCGTCCGCCACCCGCACGGCCCACACCGTGGTCGCGCCGAACGTGAACGCCTGCTCCAGCGCACGGGTGAGCGTGAGCTCGCCCGAGGCGCCGTCGACCCAGCGGTCGTACGCGCCGAAGCGCGCGAGCGCGTCCGAGTAGCTGCCGAGCAGCTGGGGGGTGCCGACGGGCCCCTTGCCCGCGGTGCCCACGACACCCACGTTCCCCACGGTGATGGCACCGGGGACGATGAGTGCCTCCGGTCGCACCTCGATGAGGACGCCGGGCAGGACCTGTTCAGTCATCTTTCGTCTCCTCCGACCGGTCGGGCGGTTGGTGCAGCGCTCGCGGGCCGCTCGGTGCGCCCCTCGCTGCGTCGTCTCGCTGTCTCTCCCCGATCCCTCGTCACGGCGGGTTCACCCGCAGGTAGACGACGGCGCTCTGGTCGAGGCCCGGCGTCGGTCCGGGTGGCGGGGTGTAGGTCACCGTGAACCGGTCGGCCGCGGTGGCGAGGACCACCGGCTCGTCGAGCCGCCGGTCGTGCGCGTCGTAGGCGTCGGTGACGCCGTCGGTGTCCCAGTCGCCGAGCGAGAGGGCGGGCACGGGTGCGCCGAGCGCCGCGAGCGCCGCCGCGGGGTCGAGCTCGACGTCCGCGTCGGTCTCGGCGGGGTCGACGCCGGCCACGGCGTCGAGGAACGAGGTGAGGTCCGGGTGGTGCACGGGCGCCGCTGCGCTGCCGGACGTGCGCGCGAACGTCACGGTGCCACCCAGCGGCGTCCCCGCGACGAACGCCAGGGCGGTCACGCGGGTGACGTGCAGCGGCCCGCGGACGACGAGCGGGCCGGCCTGCTCGTCGTCCCAGCGGACCAGGTCGTCGCTGATCGTGGCGCGCTCGCGGCCCGGGCCGTCGGCCTCCTCGGGGTCCATCGTGACGGGGATCCGCGCGATGAGGCTCGACGCGTCGTCGCTGTCGACGTACCGGTACTCGTAGAGCACGTCGTAGCTCGTCGCCTTGCGCCAGCCGCCGGCCGAGGGCACCGGCTCGGACAGCGTCGTGTCGGCCGCCGCCATCCGCAGGAACCCCGCGCCGCGCAGCGTCTCCGCGTCGTCGAGGAGAGTCGTGTGCAGCGTCTGCACCGCGGAGTCCACGTCCGACGACGTGAGCCCCCACAGCTGGAACCGGACGCGTGCGTCGAGCCGCCCGCCGCGGACGGTGCGGGTGCCGAGCGTGCCCGTCGGCTCCTCGCCGGCGTGGTTCCCCAGCCCGACGACGCGCTCGCGGACCCGCTCGAGCGACACGTTCGGGTCGGGCACGCCCGCGCTGGGCCCGGGCAGGCGCTGCCCCAGCACGGTGAGCAGGTCGGTGACGACGTCGGTCAGGGTCGGGGCGGCCACAGCCAGCCCTCCGATCCGGATGCCGAGGGCGCGGGGCGCGTCCGCCGGGGCGTCCAGGAGCGCGGCCGGGGCGAGGGCCGCCACCCGGCGCGGCTCGACGGCCGGCGGGGCGACGGGCGCTCCGCTGCGGGGGAGGACGACCCGGGCGGGCGACGCGGCGAGCGCGTCGAGCTCGGTCGCGAGCCGCCGCTCGATGAAGCGGGCGACGTCACCGACGCGGTCCCACGCGAGGCGCTCGCCGGACTCCGCGTCGGTGACGTACCCGTGCCAGCGGTCGTGCCCGCGCCGGCCGAACCGTCGCCGCTCGGGCGGCTCGAGGAGGGCGCGGACCACGAACGAGCGCGCGACGAGGTCCGCCTCGTCCACCGTCGGCTCGCCCATGCCACGTCGTCCCCCTGCTGCCCCGGCGCCCGCTGCGCCGCGTCCTGGAAGGCTCCGGGGGTCGCGTCTCCGAGCCGTCTCCCGGGCGTCTCGCTGGCGTCTCGGGCGACCCGGGCCAGCGCACCGCACCCGCCGCGGGGGCCGTGGCCTGCGGCGACACCGGGACACGGGGCCGCTCTTTCACCCGTCCGCGCGCCGTCACCCGGGGGGAGACCGCGGGCGCGCGCGCGTCTGCGCGTCCCCGGGCGGCCGCCGACCTAGCGGGTGGTCTCCACCTCGAGGTGGCGGCGCATCGCCTCGACGCTCTGCCGCAGCGCGGTGAGCTCCGCGCCGAGCGCACGCAGGGTGCGGGAGGCCTCGGGCGAGTCCACCGCCGGGAGCGGCGCGGCCGCCGGCGCCACGGGGCGCCAGGCCTCCGTCGTCGGGTCGACGACGAGCGCGCGCTCCTCGACGAGGCCGGCCGCGTCGTCGGCGATCGCGGCCCCGAGGGCCTCGGTCTGGGCCGAGGTGTGCACGCCGAGCTCGTGCTGCAGCACCCAGCGGCACTGGTGCAGCTGGCGCAGCGCGCGGGTCCGGTCGCCCGTGCGGTAGTGCAGCCGCATGAGCCGGCGGTGGGTCCGCTCGTGGGCGGGCTCGACGTCCAGCAGCCGCTGCGCCCAGCCGATCGCGGCGGACAGGTCGCCGCGGTGCTCGTGGGCGCGGCTCAGCGCGTCGAGCAGCGTGAGGCAGCGGTCCTCCAGCCGCGCGCGGGGCGCGAGGCACCACTCGTCGTAGCAGCCCTCGAGCAGCGGCCCGCGGTACAGGTCGGCGGCCCGGGTCAGGCGCTGCAGCGTCGCGTCGTCCGGCTCCGCGCTCGTCTG
>Ga0180221_1001122_pt1 | contig 19165 bp, 17 predicted proteins | sample eDN5th37CKraftMG_FD_151339 | JGI IMG/M metagenome (GOLD analysis project Ga0180221, IMG submission 151339) | Enriched Miracle-Growth compost microbial communities from Emeryville, California, USA - eDNA 5th pass 37_C Kraft MG (version 2) (version 2) ...
ATCGTCGCGGACCCCTTGGCGCCGAGGCTGAGCGGAAAGCGGCGGCCCACCGCCGAGGCCGCGTCATGCAGGTTCGAAAGGATGACGCCCGCCTCGCATATCGCCAGATTATCGTCGGGCGACAGTGCCCGGATATGGTTCATGCGGCGAAGCGAAAGGATCAGCGCGCTGCCATCGGTGGGAGGAGTCGCTCCTCCCACCATCGACGTATTGCCGCCCTGCGGGACAAGCGGAATGCCCGTTTCCGACGCCAGGGCGACGGCCGCGGCGACCTCCCGCGTGTTGGCCGGAGCGAGGATGGCATCCGCCGCGCCACGATAGCGGCCGCGCCAGTCGGTCAGCCATGGGGCGATATCGTCCCTGTCCGTGATGACGCCTTTGGACCCCAGCAAGGATGAGAAACGATCGATGATGCTTTGTCCGGTCATGGAACTGTCCTATGCCCCGGAGTTCATCGATTGTTCAACCAGTGACCGATAGCTTGGCTTTCCCAAAAAGGGGTTCGGCTTGTTTCATTCCATTCTGCTGCTGCTGGTCGCGCCGGCCGATGCACCGACGCAATGGGCGCAGTTGACCATTGAGCGCCGCGTCATCATCCGCGTGCCGATGGCCGGCAAGGGAAGGGCGCCTGCGCCTCTCGCGCCTCAGGCGAAAGACGCCTTGCGGGAAAAGAAGGGGCCGCGCTGCATTGCGCTTCGTTCGATTCGATCCGCGAGCATCGTGGTAGCCAATGGCGTCGACCTGACACTGGCGGACAGCCATCGGTATCGGGCGCGGCTGGAGCGGGGGTGCAATGCGACGAGCTTTTATTCCGGTTTCTATGTCGAGCCGGATGAGGACGGATCGCTCTGCTCGGGCCGGGACGAATTGCAGGCGCGCAGCGGCCTCAGCTGCGGGATTGACAGCTTCAAACGGCTGGTGGCGCAGGACCCGGATGAGTGAACATACGCAAGGCGAGCGGCTGATTCCAGCGGCCGGCCATGCGCGATTTTCTTGACAAGACGACGATATTTACGCAAGGCGCGCCCGATTTGCGCTGCATTGTCGCGGCGCGGACTCTTCCTGCATCGGACCTTTGAATGACTTTTGCCGATCTCGGCCTTTCCGACGAATTGCTCAAGGCTGTTGCCGAGGCGGGCTATGATACGCCTACGCCCATTCAGGCGCAGGCGATTCCGTCCGTCCTGATGATGAGGGACATTATCGGCATCGCGCAGACCGGCACCGGGAAGACGGCGGGCTTCGTGCTGCCGATGATAGACATTCTGGCGCATGGACGCGCCCGCGCCCTGATGCCGCGCAGCCTGATCCTGGAGCCGACGCGGGAACTGGCGGCGCAGGTGGCGGAAAATTTCGAGAAATACGGCAAATATCACAAGCTCTCGATGGCGCTGCTGATCGGCGGCGTGCAGATGGGCGACCAGGTCAAGGCGCTGGAAAAGGGCGTCGACGTGCTGATCGCGACGCCGGGCCGTTTGATGGACCTGTTCCAGCGGGGCAAGATCCTGCTCAACGGTTGTTCGATGCTGGTCATCGACGAGGCCGACCGGATGCTCGACATGGGTTTCATCCCGGATATCGAGGAAATCTGCACGAAGCTGCCGGCGCAGCGACAGACGCTGCTTTTTTCGGCGACCATGCCAGCGCCGATCAAGAAGCTGTCCGACCGCTTCCTGTCCAATCCCAAATCGATCGAGGTGGCGCGGCCCGCGACCGCCTCCACCAACATCACGCAGCGCCTGGTGAAGGTCGATTCGCGCAAGAAGCGCGATGTGCTGCGCGCCATGCTGGCCGCCGACGATGTCGTGAGCGCGGTCATCTTCTGCAACCGCAAGACGACCGTGCGGGAACTCAACAAGAGCCTGCAACGGCATGGTTTCCGGTCCGGTGAAATCCATGGCGACATAGACCAGTCGGCGCGCATCGCCGAACTGGAACGCTTTCGCACCGGCGGGGTCAACATATTGGTCGCATCGGACGTCGCGGCCCGCGGTCTGGACATCAAGGGGGTAAGCCACGTCTTCAATTTCGACGCGCCCTGGCATCCCGATGACTATGTGCACCGTATCGGGCGCACCGGCCGCGCGGGGGCGAAGGGCGTCGCCTATACCTTCGTGACCTCCGAGGATGCGGAGGCGATCGACAATATCCAGAAGCTGATCGGCCAGAAGATAGAGGCGATCGGCGCGCCAGCGGTGGAAGCCGAGAAGGAAGATCGGCGCGAGGAAAAACCCCGTAAAAGGGATCGGCCGGTCAGTGAGGGGAAAGCTGCCCAGCGGGCCGAACCCCAGCCGGTTCCCACGCCTGCGCGCGGACGGCGGCGCGACATGGCGGACGAAGGTCCGGACGAGGGCTGGAACGGACCCGTCCCGGAATTTCTGTCGGTCGGCTTCGACTTCTGAGTTTTTGGCGGGCGGGATTTGCGCTTTTTCGGCAATCCTATAACAGCCCCTTGGCCCGCATGCTGCTATGCCCATGCGACCCGATGATGATGTGATCATGGACCGATATGTTGAGCCGCTTGCCGGCTTCGATGATCTGTCGCGTGACTTCTATATCCTGCCGGCTGGGTTCGGGCGATCCGCTGGGGTGATTATGGACCAGTATCAGCGCGGCTGATCCCAGGTCGATGGCCCGGCGGATCACTTCCCGCGTGTAGATGGCGGCCTGGTCGATGGAGCCGTCGCCCATATGTTCGTCGCGGATCAGCATGTTGCGGCTGTTGAGGTGCAGCACCCGCACGCGCTCCACGCCCAGATACGCCATATCCGCCCGCAGATAATCGAGCAGGGCCTGCCAACTTGCCAGAACGGGTTTTTCCGCCACCTCGTTACGCAATAGGCGCAGGAGCGTGGCATGGACGATCTTGATGGCGGCGATGCTGGTATCGCCCATGCCGGGCACGCGTGCGATGGCTTGCCAGTCCGCCGCCATCAACCCGCCGATCCCGTTGAATTCCCGCAGCAGCGCTTTCGCCAGCGGCTTTGTATCGCGGCGAGGAATCGCAAGGGCGAGCAGATATTCGATCAGTTCATGGTCATGCAGCGCATCCCCGCCGCTATCCGCCAGCTTCCGACGCAGCCGGGCGCGATGCCCCGCGCCGTCATGGCTGGCCTTGCCATCGCTATCCGCCAATCTTGCCCCCTGTATATGCGGGAAGACGCTATGCGTTGCGGATTTTGGGAGCAAGGATATTTACTCTAGGTGGGACGTTGTGCAGGCGTTACGGATAGAAATGCGGTTCGAGAGCCGGGGTTGACCAGACGGATGGAAGAAGATGACGGCGAAATGAAGGTTCGCCGAAGCTGGTTGCGCTGGCTGGGCTTGGGCGTGGGATTGCTGGCGCTGGTGCTGGCCGCGCTATGGACGCAACGTGCCCCGATCGCCGAGAATTTCATCAGCCGCGAACTGAACCGGCGCGGCGTCCAGGCAAGCTATGACCTGACGCATATCGGCCTGCGCACCCAGCGGATCGAAAATATCGTGCTGGGTGACCCGGCCGATCCGGATTTCACTGCCCGGTGGCTGGAAGTCGACATCGCCTTTACCGGCGTGACGCCGCAACTGGCGGCTGTCCGCGCGGACGGCGTCAGAATGCGCGCGTCGTTGCTTGGCGGCGTCCTCGATCTGGGGGAAATGGATAAGTTCCGCGACCCGGCCTCTGCCGAACCGTTCAGCCTGCCGGACCTCCTTCTGTCGCTGATCGATGCGCGGGTCCGGCTTGATACCGATGCCGGGGCCGTGGGTATGCGGATCGACGGGAAGGGTAATCTCCAGTCCGGATTTCGCGGCAAGCTCGCCGCCGTCATGCCCCGTGCGCGACTGTCCGGCTGCGGCCTTGCGGGCGGATCGGCCTGGCTCGATATCGCCATGAGCGCGGGACGGCCACGCCTGTCGGGGCCGCTGCGGGGAGAGGCGCTGGCCTGCCGGGATGCGGCCACGGCCATGGCCCGCCCGGTCGCGAATATCGATCTGTCGCTCGGCAAGGCTCTGGATCGCTGGACCGGGACGGTCCAGATCGATGGCGAAGCACTCAAATCCAACGGAATCGTGCTGGCTGCCCCGTCGGCGCGGATTGCTTTCGACGGCACGGCCGAAAGCACCGGCGGACGTGCGCGCATCGCCGCGCGCGCCTTTTCAGGAGTGGGCGCGCTCGCCGAACAGGTGGCGCTCAACGGGGTGTGGAACGCGGGAAGCCGCGGCGCGGATTTCCAGGGAGAAGCGTCGGCGCGGCATATTCATGCGTCGGCGGCGCGCGATCCTCTGGCCGCCATGCGCGAATCGGCCGCAGGCTCGCCCGTCGGCCCCGTGGCCAAGCGGTTGGCCGATGCGTTGCAGCGCGCCGGCGAGGATAATCTGCTCCATACGCGCGTGGCGTTCGTCCAGCGCGAGAGGGCAGGCAGCCTTGTCCTGAACGACACGCATTTCACCGCGCGAAGCGGCGCACGGGCCGATGTGTCGCGGGACGGTCGTTTCACGCTTGCCTGGCCGGGCCGGCAAGGGGCGGGCATGGACTGGGCGCTGGATGGAGCGCTGACGACCGAAGGCGGCGGCTTGCCGCGAGCAGCGTTGCGACTTGCAAAGCGGCCGAGTGGCGGCTTTGGCGGGCAGTTGTTTGTTGATCCCTATGCCGCCGAAGGCGCGACCTTGTCCCTGGAGCCGGTGCGATTTTCGGCAGGATCGGAAGGGCAGACCCGCTTTTCGACGGTCCTGCGACTCGACGGGCCTTTGCCCGACGGCAGGATAAGAGGGCTTTCGGTGCCGGTCGAGGGCGCGATGACGTCCCGTGGAGCGCTCGCCATCAACAGCCGATGCGTCCCTGTCTCCTTGACCGAAGCGCGCTATGGGGGATTTGCGCTGGCCCGGATGCGGCAAACCGTCTGCCCGTTGCCCGGAGAGGCTATGCTGTCCACTGGCGCGGGCGGCTTGCGCGGCGGCATCTCGGTTCGGAAAGTTGCGCTTGACGGGCGCAGCGGGGCCAGCCCCATGCGTCTATCGGCGGACGAGGCAAGAGTGAAGCTGGGCAAGACCGGTTTCCAGCTCGCCAATGTCGTCTTTGGGGTGGGGCCGCGGGACGCGCCCGTCCGATTGGCTGCGGTTAAGCTGGATGGCCGCATGGCCGATGGGGGCTTTGTCGGCCGGGTCGAGGATGCGGGGGGACGGATAGGCGCTGTCCCCCTCCTTGTGGAAAAAGTTCGGGGCGACTGGCGTTTCGCGGACGGCGTGCTGACGCTCAACGCGGCCTTGTCGGTGCGGGACGCGGAGCAGAAAGCGCGGTTCAATCCGCTGGACGTGCCGGATTTCGCCCTGACGTTGAAAGGAGGGCGCATCGCCGCGACGGGTAATCTGCGCGCGCCGCGAAACGATGCGTTGGTAGCCCGCGCGGACATTGTCCATGATCTCGACAGCGCGCGGGGCAGGGCGGACCTCGCCGTTCCCGGCATCCTGTTCGATTCACGCCTTCAGCCCGACGATCTGACCAGCCTGGCGCTGGGCGTGGTCGCCAACGTATCGGCCACCGTCAGCGGTGAAGGGCATATCCGGTGGAACGGTTCGGCCGTGACCAGCGACGGTCTTTTCCGCACGGACAATGCCGATCTGGCGGCCGCCTTCGGTCCCGTGCAGGGCCTTTCGGGCGAATTGCGGTTCACAGACCTGCTGGGACTGGTGAGCGCGCCGGGGCAGGAAGTACGGATCAAGTCGGTCAATCCCGGCGTCGAGGTGTCTGACGGCGTCGTGCATTATCGCCTGGAACCCGATCAGCACGTGCATATCGAAGGGGGCGGGTGGCCCTTTGCCGGCGGGCAGTTGGTTCTGCTGCCCACCACCATGGATTTCAGCGCGGACGTCGACCGCTATATGACGTTCCGCGTTCTGGGGCTGGATGCGGGCGCATTCATTCAGGCGATGGAACTGGAAAATGTGTCGGCCACCGGAACGTTCGATGGAATCATGCCGCTCATCTTCAACGCGAATGGCGGGCGCATCGTCGGCGGCGTGCTGGTCGCCAGGCAGCAGGGCATGCCGCAACTGATGATGCCGGAAGGCGTGCTGCCCACCATCCCCTGCGATCCCGCGCGCCAATCCGGCGTACTATCTTATGTGGGGCCGGTTTCGAACGAACAGCTTGGCGTCATGGGCAAGATGGCCTTCGACGCCCTCAAGAACCTGCAATATAAGTGCCTGACCATATTGATGGATGGCGCGCTGGATGGCGAAATGGTGACCAATGTGGTCTTCAACGGCGTCAATCGCGGGAAATTGAGCGATGCGCCCAGCGGCATCGCGCGGAATTTCATCGGCCTGCCGTTTATCTTCAACGTGCGGATTGCCGCGCCTTTCCGGGGATTGATGGGCACGGCCCAGTCGCTCGTCAATCCCAACAGCCTGATCCAGAACAGCATCGGCGATGAAGTGCAGCAGAAGATGCGCGAAGGGGTTGCGGTTCAGCCTGCGTCAAGCGACACTGCGCCAGACAGGGAGCGTAAATGAGAAAAGCGACTATCATGACGGCGAGCATCGCCAGCCTGGCCTTGGGGGGCTGTATTCAGGTGAAGGCACCCGACAAGCCTATCGAGATCAACCTCAATGTGAAGATCCAGCAGGAAGTTGTGGTGAAACTGCAACGCGACGCGCAGGATCTGATCCAGAACAATCCGGAGTTGTTCCCGCAATGACACGTATGATTGCAACGATCGCCGTCGGGGCCGTGATCGCATTGGCGACGGGCCTTGCCATGAATATGCCGGCGCAGGCGCAGTCCGGGGCCGTCGCCTCGGCCATCGCGGCGGGGACGGTCGGCGAACAGGCCGACGGTTATCTCGGCATCGCCGGATCGGTCGGCGCGGATGTGAAAGCCGAAGTCGAATCGATCAATATCAAGCGCCGGGCCGCCTATACCGGCTTGGCCAGCAAGCGGGGGGTGACGGTGCAGGACGTCGCGGCCGCCACCGGTTGCCAAACGCTCAGCAGCCGGGTGAAGCCGGGCCAGGCCTACCGGATCGGCGGCGGGGCCTGGCAAACCAAGGGCGCGGGCGCGATCGCGCTGCCTTCCTATTGCGCGACGGCGAATTGATCCGACCCATGCCGCGCGGCATTCCGTTGCGCGGCATGGGGAAAACCATCTCCATCCCATGCACGGTTGACTATCCCGAAACGCCTTTCTAAACGGGCCGCGCCTTGACGGGTGCAGCCGCACGCTTCATTGCCGCTCCAGCAAGTTCATCCGAACGGAGGGAGAGGCCATGGCTGCGGATACACCTGGGCAGGACCCGGCGGGGGAGGACGCGCGGATCACTTCGTTGGAGGAGCGGATCGCGCAGGCCGAACAAGCCGAAAAGGTCAGACAGGGGACGGTCGAGCAGCAGCCTGACGATGGCTCGCGGCTGGGCAACAGGGTCCTTGCGGAGCTGATTGGAGGTCTTGCCGGCGGCGCGTTGATCGGCTGGATTCTCGACCGGCTGCTTGGCACGTCCCCATGGCTCCTGCTGGTTTTCCTCGGTCTTGGGATCGTGGTGGCTTTCAGGAATATCATCAGATTGACGACGAAGCGTCCCGATTAATAGAGGGACGCTTTTGTCTTAGTTCGAAGACAAGGCACGCAGGGGTCAAAGTGGCAGAATCCGGTAAAATCGATCCGATGCATCAGTTTGCGATCGAACCGCTGTTCGGGACCGATCACCTGTCCATCGGCGGTTTCAACATCGCCTTCACCAACAGCGCGCTCTATATGGTGGCCGCCGCTGTGGTGCTGTGGATTTTCGTCGTCGGCGGCATGAAGCGTGAACTGGTCCCCGGCCGCTGGCAGATGGCGGTCGAATATATGACCGGCTTCATCAAGAGCCTGTTGGTCGCCAATGTGGGCGAGGGCGGCAAGAAATATATTCCATACGTCTTCTCGCTGTTCATGTTCATCCTGTTGGCGAACCTGCTGGGCCTGCTGCCGCTGGGCCTGCTCGGCCTGCACCCCTTTACCTTCACCAGCCATTTCACTGCGACCGGCGTGCTGGCGATCCTGAGCTTCTCGATCGTGCTGATCGTCGGCTTCTGGAAGCATGGCCTGCACTTCTTCTCGCTGTTCGTGCCGCACGGTACGCCGCTGCCGATGATCCCGGTCATCTTTCCGATCGAGCTGGTCTCCTTTCTGGTCCGTCCGTTCAGCCTTGGCCTGCGATTGTTCGTGGCCATGACCGCCGGGCACGTCCTGCTCAAGGTGCTGGCGGGCTTCGTCATCAACAGTTCCAACGCGGGCCTCGGCTATGGCCTCACTGTGGGTTCGGCCAGCTTCCTCCTCATGATCGGCATCAGCGCGCTGGAAGTGCTGGTCGCTGTCATCCAGGCCTATGTGTTTGCGCTGTTGACCTCGGTCTACATCAACGACGCCGAGAACCTGCACTAAATTTTCCAAATTTGTTCAACGCTTAAAAGAGTTTAGAAAAGGAGTTTACAACATGGACGCAGAAGCCGCGAAGCTGCTCGGTGCTGGTCTGGCCGCCATCGGTGCGGGTCTGGCCTCGCTTGGGGTGGGCAATGTTTTCGCTTCGTTCCTCGAAGGTGCGCTGCGCAACCCTGGCGCCGCCGATGGCCAGCAGGGCCGCCTGTTCATCGGTTTCGCCGCTGCGGAACTGCTGGGTCTGCTGGCGTTCGTTATCGCCATGATCCTGGTGTTCGTGGCCTGACAACCGCTTGGGAAGCGGGCGGACGGCCAATGGCGCCGTTCGCCCGCTCCTTGAATTGACCGCGCCTGATCGGACGGATTCGAAATGCCTCAAATCGCGCAAATCGCCGAAACCTATTCATCCCAGATCTTCTGGTTGCTGTTGACGTTCGGCTTCGTGTTCTTCGTCATCGGCCTGGGCATGGTGCCAAAGGTGCAGGGGACGGCGGACGCGCGCGACGCGAAGATTTCCGGAGACCTCGACGCGGCGAAGGCCGCCTTTGCCCGCGCTGACGAGGTGGAGGCGGATTATCGTGCCCGCGAAGCCGAAAGCCGTGCCGCCGCTCAGGCGGTGCTGGCCAAGGCAAAGGCCGACGCCGCCAAGGATTCCGAACGGAAGCTTGCCGCCGCCGATGCGGAGGTCGCGAGCCTCATCAGCGCTGCGGAATCCCGCATCCAGGCCGCATCCAACGCGGCCATGGCACAGATTGAAACCGTCGCCGTCGACGCGGCGCGCGACATGGTGGCCCGTATTTCCGGCGTTGAAGCGACGGAAGCAGCGGCCCGTAACGCAGTAAAGGCAGCACTGGCCCATGGCTGAGGCAGCAGGACAAAGCCAAGCAGCGCCCAGTCTGGGCGAGGCGATCCACGCCGAAGGGATGGAGCCGGTCGGCACCGTCGCGCATGAAGGCATCTCACCTCATACCGATCCCAAGGCAGTGGGCATGGACGCTACAGGCTGGGTCAGCCTGGCGATGGCGGTGTTCATCGTGCTGCTGCTGGTCAAGAAAGTGCCCGGTCTCATCGGCGGCGCTCTCGACAACCGGATCGCCCAGATCAAGGCGCAACTTGAGGAAGCCTCCAAGCTGCGCGCCGAAGCCGAGGCGTTGAAGGCGGAATATGAAGCGAAGCTGGCCGCCGCCGCTGGCGAGGCTGAAGCCATGCGCAAATCGGCGGAGCATGAAGCGGAGACGCTTCTGGAAGACGCCAAGGCCAATGCCGTCGCGCTCGTGGCGCGCCGACAGAAAATGGCCGAAGACAAGATCGGGGCCGCCGAGCGCTCTGCCGTTGCCGCCATTCGCGCCCGCGCGGTCAATGCCGCGACAAGCGCCGCGGCCACGCTGATCGCCGATGGCCATGATGCGAAAGCTGACAAGGCGCTGGTGGATGGCGCAATCAGGGATCTCGGCCCGGTAGCCTGACGGGCAAGAGATCGGTCAACGAAATCAGGGGCTGGCGCGGTTTCGTGCTGGCCCTTTTTCGATTAGGGAGCTTCAAAGTCGTGTGGCGAACGGATGTTTATGTTTCGGCAACGTCAGCTCCTGGCCGAAAACCGCCATCACTTGATCCTTGCCTGCCAACCGCATAATCTCCTTGTCTTGCCGGCTGCGTAAATCCGCCGGCGGTGCCACGTCGCCATTGCGATCCGCGCGTCTCCCGCTATCTCAGCATCATGTCGCGTCCCCAATCTCCCGACCGCTTTCATGAAGACAAGGCCACCTTCACGGTAAGGGGCAGCCAACCCGACATCGATGCCGGCGTGGAGGCGATCCGCACGACGCTGAAGACATTGCCTTCGCGTCCCGGCGTCTATCGGATGCAGGATGCGCGTGGAGAGGTGCTGTATGTCGGCAAGGCGCGGGTCCTGAAAAACCGCGTTGCGAACTATACCCAGGTCGACCGGCTGCCCCGGCGGTTGCAGCGTATGGTCGCCCAGACCCGGTCGATGACGATCGTCACGACCAACAGCGAAGCGGAAGCACTGCTGCTCGAAGCGCAGCTCATCAAGCGCTTCCGTCCGCCCTATAATGTGCTGTTGCGGGACGACAAGAGCTTCCCCTTCATTCTGCTGCGCGAAGATCATGCGTTCCCCCGGGTGCAAAAGCATCGCGGGGCGAGGAAATATAAGGGGCGCTATTATGGGCCCTTTGCCAGCGCCGGGTCGGTGACGCGGACGATCAACGCCTTGCAGAAGCTGTTCCTGCTGCGGTCCTGCACCGACAGCTTCTTTGCCAACCGCTCGCGGCCTTGCCTGCTGTATCAGATCCGCCGCTGTTCGGCTCCCTGCGTCGGGAGGATCGACGAAGCGGGCTATTCCGAACTGGTGAAGGACGCCCAGGACTTTCTGGGCGGCAAGTCGACGGCGGTGCAGCGCAAGCTGGGGGAAGCGATGCAGGCCGCGTCCGACGCCCTCGACTTCGAGCAGGCGGCCATGCTGAGGGACCGGCTCAAGGCGCTGACCTTCATTCAGGGCAGTCAGGCGATCAATGCCGAGGGGTTGGGGGACGCAGACATCTTCGCGCTGGCGGCAAAGGGTGGTGCGATGTGCATCCAGGCCTTCTTCATTCGCGGCGGACAGAATTGGGGGCATCGCAGCTTCTTCCCGGTCCACACCGCCGAAGTGGCGGAGGACGATGTGCTGGCGAGCTTCATGGCGCAATTTTATGAGGAAGTGCCGCCGCCCCGGCTGATCCTAGCCGACCGTGCGCCGGCGGACTGTGAGTTGATGACGCAGGCACTGGCGGAACGGGCCGGGGCAAAGGTGCGGATCGAAGTGCCGCAGCGGGGCACGCGGACCCGCCTGATCCGACAGGCGCAGCGCAATGCGGTGGAGGCGCTGGATCGGCGCCTGGCGGAAACGACGACGCAGGCGAAAATCCTTGGCGAGATGGTCGAGGCATTCGGCCTGGACGGCGTGCCCGACCGGATCGAGATATACGACAACAGCCATATCCAGGGCAGTCACGCGCTGGGCGCGATGGTGGTCGCCGGACCGGAGGGATTCCGCAAGAATGCCTATCGCAAGTTCAACATCAGGAATCCGGAAACCATGCCGGGCGACGATTTCGCGATGATGCGGGAGGTGTTCGAACGGCGCTTCGGCAAAGCCCAGCGGGAAGATCCTGATCGCGACGGCGGGGAATGGCCCGACCTGGTGCTCATCGACGGCGGCAAGGGGCAATTGTCGGCCGCCCGGACGATGCTGGAGGAAATGGGCATCGAGGATGTGTGTATGATCGGCATCGCCAAGGGGCCGCATCATGGCCGCGAAGGGCGGGAGGTGTTCCATTTGCCAGACGGGCGGGAGGTAACTTTTCCGCTCAATCATCCGGTGCTGTTCTACCTTCAGCGGCTGCGGGACGAGGCACATCGCTTCGCCATCGGGGCACACCGGCAGAAACGCAGCAAGGCGATCACGACCAGTTCGCTCGATGACGTGCCGGGGATCGGTCCGGCGCGGAAGAAGGCGCTGTTGATGCATTTCGGCACGGCGCGCGCGGTGAAGGATGCGGCGCTGGAGGATTTGCAGCGCGCGCCAGGGGTTTCCAGGGCGGTGGCGCGGCAGGTGTATGATTATTTTCATCAATGATGCCGCGTTGCCGACATGGTGGACGTTAACGCGACCTCACCGCAAATCCTTGCGCGCGGGCGCTGCGCCTTATAGCTATCGCCTATGTCCGATCTGTTCGCGAACCAGCCCGCATCTTCCCCCGGTTACGACGCCTCCACCATCGAAGTTCTCGAAGGGCTGGAGCCGGTCCGCCGTCGGCCCGGCATGTATATCGGCGGCACGGATGAGCGCGCCCTTCACCATCTCGCGTCCGAAGTGCTGGACAACAGCATGGACGAAGCCGTCGCGGGGCACGCCACCCGGATCGAGGTGACGCTGGAGCCGGGCAACCGCCTCACCATCACCGACAACGGGCGCGGCATCCCGGTCGACCTGCATCCCAAATTCCCCGGCAAATCCGCGCTGGAGGTGATCCTCACCACCCTTCATTCCGGCGGCAAGTTCACCGACAAGGCCTATGCCACGTCCGGCGGCCTGCACGGCGTGGGCATCAGCGTGGTGAACGCGCTTTCCATCGTCACCGTGGTCGAAGTCGCCCTCAACAAGCAGCTCTATCGCCAGAGCTTCTCGCAGGGCCTGCCCACCAGCGGCCTCGAAAAGGTCGGTGCGGCCCCCAACCGGCGGGGCACCTCCGTCACCTTCATCCCCGACAGCGAAATCTTCGGTGAACAGAAATTCAAGCCCGCCCGCCTCTACCGCCTTGCCCGGTCCAAGGCTTACCTGTTCGCAGGCGTCGAAATCCGCTGGAAATGCGCGCCGGATCTCATCACCGACGACACCCCGCCCGAAGCCGTGTTCCAGTTCCCCGGCGGCCTTGCCGATCATCTGAAGGAACAGGTCGGCGACCGCGAATGCGCCACCAGCCAATTCTTTTCCGGCAATCAGGATTTCCCCGAAACCGCGGGGCGCGTCGAATGGGCCGTCGCCTGGCCGCTCTGGTCGGACGGCAGCTATAGCTGGTATTGCAACACCATCCCGACCCCCGATGGCGGCACCCATGAAGCGGGCCTGCGCGCCGCGCTGGTGAAGGGCATCCGCGCCTTCGCCGATCTTGTGGGGCAGAAGAAGGGCAAGGACATCACCGCCGACGACATCATGACGTCATCGGAAATCATGCTCAGCGTCTTCGTCCGCGACCCCCAGTTCCAGAGCCAGACCAAGGACCGCCTCACTTCCCCCGAAGCCGCGCGGCTCGTCGAAAACGCCGTGCGCGACCATTTCGACCATTTCCTGACCGACAATATGGAGCGCGGCAAGGCGCTGCTCGGCTATGTCCTCGACCGCATGGACGAGCGCCTCAAGCGCAAGCAGGAGAAGGAGGTCAAGCGCAAGACCGCGACCTCCGCCCGCAAGCTCCGCCTCCCCGGCAAGCTCACCGATTGTTCCACCGACGATCCCGAAGGCACCGAAATCTTCCTGGTGGAAGGCGACAGCGCGGGCGGCTCCGCCAAACAGGCCCGCGACCGCAAGACGCAGGCCATCCTCCCCCTGCGCGGCAAGATTCTGAACGTCGCATCGGCCAACACCGCCAAGATCCTCGCCAATCAGGAAATCGCCGACATGATCCTCGCGCTGGGCTGCGGCACGCGCAAGGACTGCAACCCCGACAATCTCCGCTACGACCGCATCGTCATCATGACCGACGCGGACGTGGACGGCGCGCATATCGCGACGCTGCTCATGACCTTCTTCTTTCAGGAGATGACGGAACTGGTGCGGCGCGGCCATCTCTACCTCGCCCAGCCGCCGCTCTACCGCCTCGTCGCGGGCGGCAAGAGCCTCTATGCGAAGGACGACGCCCATCGCGAGGAACTGCTGGCGAAGGAGTTCAAGGGCAAGAAGGTCGAGGTCAGCCGCTTCAAGGGCCTGGGTGAAATGAACCCCGGCCAGCTCCGCGAAACCACCATGGACCCCAAAACCCGCAGCCTCATCCGCATCACCCTGCCCGACGATTATGAGGACCGTCAGCAGGTCCGCGATCTGGTCGACCGCCTGATGGGCAACAACCCCGCGCACCGCTTCGCCTTCATTCAGGAAAACGCGGCGGCGGTGGATGAAGAGGCGATCGACGCATGAGGGCGCTGGCGGCGCTGGTCCTGCTCGCGCTGGCGCTGCTTCCGTTCGCCGCCCGCGCACAGGTCGCGCCGACTTATCAGGCGCGCGCGCAGCAACTGGTGACGCTGCTCGCCACGGACGGAGCGGAACGGGACTTCTTTTCCACCCTCTTCCTCGATGCCGTCCCCGTGGACCAGTGGCGCAAACTCACCGCCGACCTGCGCCGTCAATATGGCAAGCCGCTGTCCCTCGGCTCCGTTCGTCAGAATGGCCCGACCGCCGGCCAGGTGGAGGTGCGCTATGAACGTGCCACGGTCGGCTTCACCCTCGTCGTCGCGTCGCAACCGCCGGGTCGCGTGGTCGGCCTTCAGGTCGTCGGCGCGAAACAGGCTGACGACAGCCTTATCAAGGTCATCAACGACATTGATGCCCTTCCGGGGCGCAGCGCCTTCGCCATCGCCCGCCTGACCGATAGCGGCCCGCAATGGATCGCCTCCCGCGAACCGGACCGCCAGATGGCGATCGGCTCCTCCTTCAAGCTGTATGTGCTGGCTGAACTCGCCCGGACCGTGGAGGCGGGCGAACGCCGCTGGAGCGACGTGATCCCGCTCGCGCGCAAGAGCTTCTCCGGCCGCCTTGCCGCCTATCCCGTCAATGCTCCCATGACGCACCACAGCCTTGCCGCCGCGATGATCGCGGAAAGCGACAACAGCGCCGCCGACACGCTGCTGCTCGCCCTGGGCCGCGGGAAGGTCGACGCCCTCCTTCTCCGCACCGGACACGCCAGCACCGACGCGGCTCTCCCGCTTCTCACCACCGCCGAAGCCTTTGCCCTGAAAATGCCCGCCAATGGCGATCTGCGACGCCGTTATGAAGCGGCCTCGCCCGATCGGCGCCGTGCGCTCCTTCGCGAAAACGCCGCGCGTCTTGACGCAAAGGCCGTGGATGTCGGCTCGGTCGCCGAAACGCCCGTCTATATCGACAGCCTCGAATGGTTTGCGTCGCCCAAGGATGAAGTCGCCCTGCTGGACTGGCTCCGCCGCCATGGCGGAGACGCTCTACCCATCATGGCCGTTAACCCCGGCATAGCTCCCGCCGACGCAGCCCGCTGGCGCTATCTGGGCTATAAGGGCGGCTCGGAGCCGGGCGTCATGGCCATGAACTTCCTCGCGCAGGCGAGCGACGGAAACTGGTATGCCGTCAGCGGATCATGGAACAATCCTGCCACCCGCCTGGACGAACCGCACTTCGTTGCGCTGATGACGCGAGCGCTCAATCTGCTGGCCCGTTGAATAGGCCGATTGAGCGCCCTGCCTCAACGCACGCGCGGGCCGCCGAAAGGCAGAGGCGGGGGCGGGCGGCGGGTGCCGCGCGGGAGTTGCGCCTGATAGGCGCGGCCGCAATGTTCCACGCAATAGGGAAAGCCGGGATTCACCGGCTCACCGCAGAAATGGAAGTCCGGCTCGCCCGGATGGCCCAACGGCCACTTGCAGATGCGCTCCGTCAGGTCGAGCAGAGACGTCTTGTCCGCGATTTCCGGGCTGGGCTTGGCGGGAACCAGACGGCGCGGGGGCGCGGGAGGAATCGGCGCCTGCTGATCGCCCGGACCCTGACGCAGGAAGCCGCCGGGACCGACGGAGATGATGCGCGGCTGCGGGGCGGCCGGCTGTTGCGGCGCGGCTGCTGCCGGGGCGGCAGGGGCAGGCGCCGGCGCTGCGGGAGCCGCTGCGCGCACGGGCGCGGGTTGCGGCACGGGCGCGGCGGCGCGGGGCGCCGGATCGGGCGCGGGCGCCGCAGCGGGTGCGGGCTTGCGCGAGGCGGCGGGCTTCTTCGGCGCTTCGTTCGCCTTCACGGGGGAAGGCCGGGATTGCAGGCCCAGACGATGCGCCTTGCCGATCACCGCGTTGCGGCTGACGCCGCCCAACTCATCCGCGATCTGGCTGGCGGTCAGGCCCTTTTCCCACATAGCCTTGAGCTGGTCGATGCGCTCGTCGGTCCAGGACAATGAAAAACTCCTCACATTCCAAGAATTGCACCCTATATGGGGCGCGCCGGCGCGGGTTCAAATCCGCGCACAACATCCTTGCGGGTTATCCGCCCAGCCGATAGTCGATCCAGCCATGAACGACCAGTCCAAAATTGCAGCCTCCGTGTCCGAGATCCCGCCATTCCACGAGCCGGGTGAGATGGTCATTCGCAACGTCAACTGGGCTGGTGCGCGCGCGCTCTACGTCAAGGAAGTGCGCCGCTTCATGAAAGTGCAGCTCCAGACGATCTGGGCGCCCGCCGTCACCACGCTGATGTTCCTGGTGATCTTCACGGTCGCGCTGGGCGGGGCGGGGCGGCAGGTGCTGGGTGTGCCCTTCGCCGATTTCATCGCGCCGGGTCTCATGATCATGGGCATGATGAACAATGCCTTTGCGAACAGCAGCTTTTCCCTGCTGGCGGGCAAGATGCAGGGGACGTTGATCGATTATCTGATGCCGCCGCTGTCGAGCAGCGAACTGCTGCTGGCATTGGTGGGCGCGGCGGTGACGCGCGCCTTTGCCGTGGGCCTCGCATTGTGGGGCGCGATGGCGCTGTGGCCGGGCGTGCATGTGACTCCCGCGCATCCCTGGGCGATTCTTTGGTTTGGGCTGATGGGCGCGGGGCTGACGGCCTTCATCGGCGTGCTGACGTCGATCTGGGCGGAAAAGTTCGACCATGCCGCCGCGATCACCAATTTCGTGATCGGGCCGATGACGCTGCTGTCCGGCACTTTCTATTCGATCGACCGACTGGCGCCGGCGTTTCGGGCGATCAGTCACGCCAATCCGTTTTTCTATGCCATTTCAGGCTTCCGCTATGGCTTCGTGGCCGCGTCGGATGGGGATGTGGCGGTGGGCAGCATCGTGCTGCTGACGCTCAATATCGCGCTGGGCGTGCTGTGCTACACGCTGCTCAAAAAAGGGTGGAAGCTCAAAGCGTAAAGAACATCGTTACCTTTGTCTGCCAAGCGGGGCGAAGCAGACAAAGGGGCGATGATGAAGGTTGCGCTGGTTTTCGGAACACGGCCCGAAGCGATCAAGCTGTTTCCCGTGATCCATGCGCTGAAAGCGCGGAGTCATGTGGACACGCGAGTCATCGTGACGGCGCAGCACCGCGGACTGCTGGATCAGGTGCTGGAGATTGCCGGGGTTGCGCCGGACGTCGATCTGGATGTGATGACTCCCAATCAGACATTGGATGCACTGACGGCGAAGCTGATCGTCGAGCTTGGCGCGGCTTTCGATGCGGAAAGGCCGGATCGGGTGGTCGTGCACGGCGACACGCTGACCACCATGGTGGCGAGCCTCGCCGCTTATTATCGTAAGATCCCGGTGGCCCATGTCGAAGCAGGGCTGCGGAGCGGAGACATCCATCATCCCTGGCCGGAGGAGGTGAACCGGCGCGTCGTAGCCTGCATCGCGGACATGAATTTCGCGCCGACCGACGCGGCCGCCGAAGCGTTGCGCAAGGAGAATCGCGATGCGAAGGGCATCCATGTCACCGGCAACACGGTGATCGACGCGCTGCTCGCCACGCGGGAGCGGGTGATGGCGGAACCGTCTCTGGCGGCGGGGCTGGACGATCTGGCGGCGCGCTTTGCGGGCAAGCGGATTATCGCCGTCACCAGCCACAGGCGGGAAAATTTCGGCGGCGGGATGGAGGCGATCGCGCATTCCATCGCCGATATCGCCGCGCGGCCCGATGTGGCGGTGATCTTCCCTGTGCATCCCAATCCCAATGTGCGCCCGGTTATGGACGCGATGCTGGGGGACAAGGCCAATGTCGCGATGATCGAGCCGCTGGATTATCCGCATTTCGTGCGGTTGCTGGACATGTGCCATCTGGTGCTGACGGACAGCGGTGGGGTGCAGGAGGAAGCCCCCTCGCTCGGCAAGCCGGTGCTGGTGATGCGCGAGACGACTGAGCGGCCGGAAGGCGTAGCGGCTGGCACGGCGAAGCTGGTGGGGACGGATCGCGCGCGGATCGTGCGCGAAGTGCTTTCGCTGCTGGACGACGAAGCGGCCTATGGCGCGATGGCGCGGGCGCATAACCCTTTTGGCGACGGCAAGGCCGCGGCGCGGATCGCGGACGTTATCGCGGCTGGATAAGCAACTGCCCCCCCGCCCGCAAGGGACGGGGCGGGGGGACATATCCCATCTTGCTGTCGGGCAGAAAGGACTACTCGCCAGTAGCATAACCTTGCTCCATGTGCATCCTTCGAAGGGCATCGGTCGTTAAATTATTTTAATCATAATCAATATCATTCCCGAAGAGGGCAACCGTTACCGAAATCTTCAGCATTTCCCGGCAGAAACGGAGCCGAACCCACAGGCTTTTCAGGATCGTTTCATGCCCGTCGACAGCAAGCAGAAAGTCTCCGTCATCGGCCTTGGCTATATCGGCCTGCCCACTGCCGCGCTGATCGCGCGTGGCGGCGCTCAGGTGGTGGGCGTGGATGTGAGCGCGCATGTCGTGGAAACGGTCAATTCCGGCCGCGTGCATATCGAGGAAGTCGATCTCGACGGGCTGGTGCAGGGCGTGGTATCGCGGGGCAATCTGCGCGCCAGTCTGGAAGTCGAGCCGAGCGACGTTTTCATCATCGCGGTGCCGACGCCCGTGGCCGAAGACCGCGCGCCCGACATTTCCCATGTGCTCCAAGCGGCGCGGACGGTCGCGCCGGTATTGAAGGCGGGAGACGTGGTGATCCTCGAATCCACCTCTCCGGTGGGGACGACAGAGGCGATGCGCGACCTGTTCGCGCAACTTCGGCCGGACCTCAAAATGCCCGGCCCCGGCGCGGCAGGCGATATAGCCATCGCCTATTGCCCGGAGCGGGTGTTGCCGGGCCGCATATTGGTCGAACTGATCGACAATGACCGCTGCATCGGCGGTATCACGCCGCGCTGCGCGCGCAAGGCGCTGGCCTTTTACCGCCAGTTCGTGCGGGGGCAGTGCATCACCACCACGGCGCGGGCGGCCGAAATGGTGAAGCTGGTCGAGAACAGCTTTCGCGACGTGAACATCGCCTTCGCCAATGAACTGTCGGTGATCGCCGAGCGGATGGATATAGACGT
>Ga0180221_1001123_pt1 | contig 19153 bp, 19 predicted proteins | sample eDN5th37CKraftMG_FD_151339 | JGI IMG/M metagenome (GOLD analysis project Ga0180221, IMG submission 151339) | Enriched Miracle-Growth compost microbial communities from Emeryville, California, USA - eDNA 5th pass 37_C Kraft MG (version 2) (version 2) ...
CCATCGACACCTGGAACCGATGCGCCACACATGCCGGTATTACCGCCTTGCGGGACAATCGAAACGCCTATTTCCGCCGCCAGGCTCACAATAGCCTGGACCTCGGCAGTGCTGGCTGGGCGTAGCACCGCCAATGCCTGTCCCTGGAACTTGTTACGCCAGTCTTTGGTATAAGCGGACAAGTCGTCGCCATTGCCGGCACACAAGACGTTTGCCTCACCGATGAGCGCGCGCGCCCGCGACAACCATGCCGAGGTATCGAAACACATGTGGACTTCCTCAGTAGCCACTGGAGGCAGCCTGCTTTACCACTCCGACCCGAAAGCGCGCGGCGGCCGCATCCAGCCCATCCCGCAGCAAGATGGTGTCCAATGCCACCGCAACAAACTGAGCGCCCAGATCCAGGCATTCCCGCGCCCGCGCTTCATCCACCATAAGAATGCCGGGCGCCTTTCCGCAAGCACGGATACGACGGATAGCATCGTCAATGATACGGTTGACATCAGGATGCCGCGCCTGTCCCGGATAGCCCAGGCTGGCGGACAGATCCGCCGGGCCAATAAAGATACCGTCGATGCCATCCACTGCCGCGATCGCCTCAATCTGGTCCAGCGCTTCGGCGGTTTCCACCTGCACAAGCAGGCACAGCTCGTCTGCGGCGCGTGCCACATAGTCCGCAGTGCGGCCAAAGTTGGACGCGCGAGTGGAGCCGCCCATGCCACGGATACCTCCAGGCGCATAGCGGATGGCCTGCACGGCGGCCTCGGCTTCCCGCGCATTCTGCACAAAGGGAAGCAGCAGCGTTTGCGCGCCAATGTCCAGGTATCGCTTTATAAGTACCGGGTCGTTCCACGCGGGACGTACAACAGCGTGGGTAGGCAAAGCACCCTGCGCAGGCTGTGCCGCGGCGACAGCCTGCAGTTGATTCAACATCAACGGCACATCCGTGGGCGAGTGTTCGGTATCCAGCAGTACCCAGTCATAGCCAGCGCCACCGATCAGCTCGCAAACAAAGGGCGAGGGAATAGTGGACCAGAGGCCAATCTGCGCGCTGCCAGCGCGCAGCGCACGTTTGAAATGATTGATTGCAAGCACGATCACAGAACCTGAATGTTGCCTTTTTTCACCACATCGATCCAACGCGCAACTTCCGAATTGATGAAGCTGGCTGCCTGGTCGGGTGTGCCCGGTGTGGTTTCGTTGCTCATGGTGGCCAACTGCGAGATCACTTTGGGCTCAGCCAGAATATCCTGGCACGCCGCGTTGAGCTTCTGGACAATGTCAGCTTGCATTCCCGGTGGTCCAGCCAAACTGGTCCAGGAATAATTGACCACCTGCGGCTGGCCTGCTTCAGCCATGGTAGGCACGTCAGGCAGTGAATCCAGACGCTTTTCGCCTGTTACCGCCAAGGCACGCAGCTTGCCTGACTGCACGAATGTAATCGCGGAGGTAGCCGGAACAAACAGCAGATCCGCCTGGCCGCCCATTACGTCCGTCATGGCGGGCATATCCCCTTTGTACGGCACATTGGTAAAGGTTATGTCCGCAGATTGTTTGAACAGCTCCGTGGTCATGTGGCTGGACGAACCAATGCCAGTCAGCGCCATGTTCAAAGAGTCTGGCTTCGCCTTGGCCAACTCGACCACCTCAGCCACCGTGCCCGCCTTCAGCGACGGCGAGGCCAACAGCAACATCGGCACGCGGCCCAGCATGGCGATATGGGTGAAGTCCTTGCGGGCGTCGTACTTTACATTCGGATTGACCAACTGGTTGATCGCATGTGTTCCCGGGCCTCCTATCACCAACGTGTAACCATCCGGCTTGGCGCGCACAACAGCATCAGATGCCAGAGAACCGTTGACCCCTGGCTTGTTTTCCACGACGACCGGCTGCCCCAGGCGCTGCGACAACCGCTCGCCAATGAGTCGCCCCACCATGTCTGTTTGCCCGCCAGGTGGAAATGGAACCACCAGGGTAATGGGCCTGCTCGGATATGCCGTCTGGGCATATGCCGCCAATGGTGCCAGCGCGGCCAGAAACGCGACTGACATGGCCACACGTCGGCCACGCACAAATTTGAACATCAGGGTCTCCTGCCTTTATGAATGATTGCGCAATCATTTCATAGCACTGTGCCAGTCTCCATAAGTGCTTACCCTATATTTTATGCCTTAAAATGATAAAACTAGTTAATATCATGACAACGCAATCATTATCAGTTTGGATACATCATGGCAAACCGTTCCGCGCATGGCTCGCCCGCTCCGACGTTGAAAGATCTGGCCCGCTTGGCCGGTGTCTCGCCCATTACAGCTTCTCGCGCGTTGCATCGGCCTGAGCTGGTCGCGCCAGCCACGCGCGCGCGGGTGGAGCAGGCAGTGGAGCAATCGGGCTATGTGCCCAATTCCCTGGCGGGCGGTCTGGCATCACGGCAAACGCGGCTGGTGGCAGCGATCGTGCCGTCCGTGGGTCACTCTTTGTTTTCAGATATGGTGAACGCACTCATCACCACGTTGGCCGCACAACGGTACGAAACAACGCTTGGCATTTCGAACTACGATCCTGAACACGAAGAAACCTGGCTGGCAGCCATGCTCAGCCGGCGACCGGATGGCGTGGTGTTGACCGGCATCGAACACACAGCCCGGACACGGCGCCTGCTTCTGAACGCGGACATCCCGGTGGTGGAGCTGTGGGACTACACGCCACACCCCCTGGACATGGTGATCGGTTTTTCCCAGGAAGATGCCGGTCGGGCGGCATTCCGACACCTTCGCGCATGCGGCTATCAACGGCCTGCGATTCTGAGGTCGGATGACAGCCGCGCCCACCGACGCGCGCAAGGCTTCCTGCGTGCCGCCGCTGAGGCGAATGCCCCCGAACCGCCACAGATCATTTTCTCCGAGAGCAGCCCGCAAGCAGGCCGCGGGCGCGAAGCGCTACGCGCGCTGTTGGCTCAGGCGCCTAATGCCGATGCCGCCTTCTGCAGTTCTGATGCCTTGGCCTGTGGCGTACTTGCACATGCTCATGCCCTCGGCATCAAGGTGCCGCAACAGCTTGGCGTATTGGGGTTTGGCGACCAGGCTCTCGCCATTGATACCATTCCCGCACTCTCCACAATACGAGTGAATGGATCGCATATAGGCCATGCGGGCGCGCAGGCGCTTATCGCCCGCATGCAGGGTACGGCAGTGACGCCAGCGCAAGACCTGGGATTCGACGTGACCGCCCGGGCCAGCACCGCCTTCCATTCCTCCCTGGGCACCGGGCTGGCGTAGGCGGATTCCCGGATTCTGGAAATTAGGGTTGGCCGCCCGATGGGCTGGCTATATCGCGGTCAGCATAAACCTTAATTGGCTTTCGCCCCCACCTGATCCACAACGACACGCCATCGCTCGATCTCCTCGTTCACGAACGAGTCGAACGCATCGCTCGTGTTCGGCTCACTGTCGTATCCCAGCTGCTTCAGCTTGTCCTTTACGGCTGGCTCGGCAAAGATGGAATTGAGCTCATCGTTCAGCTTCACGACAATTGCTTCAGAAGTTCCTGCCGGTGCGAAGATTCCAAACCACGACCTAACGTCAAATGGCCCATAGCCCAGCTCCTGCAAAGAGGGCAGTTCCGGAAGGATCCCGGAACGCTTGGCACTTGTCACTGCAAGGGCGCGATATCGGTTTGACTGAACATAAGGTATCGCGGAAGGCAGCGGATCAAACATGAAGTCCAGCTGGCCGCCGAGAAAATCCTGTATTGCTGGAGCGCTGCCCTGATAAGGGATGTGAGTGGCGGAAACCCCTGACTTGTTCAGAAAATATGCTGCAGCCAGGTGCGTTATGTTGCCCACGCCAGCCGATCCATAGTTCAGCGCATTTGGTTTGGCACGAATGGCTGCGAGCAACTCGTCCACTGTGGATAGCCCCTTGTTGGGCTGGGCGACCAGCACCAGTGGCGTATCGGCCAGCTTGATGATAGGCGCAAAATCCCGGCGCGTGTTGTAGGGCAGGTTTGCATACAGGCTGGGATTGATTGCCATTGGCCCAATGGATCCCAGCGCAAGCGTGTAGCCGTCCGCAGGCGCCTTCGCGACAAACCCGATGCCAATGGCACCGCCCGCCCCCGGTTTGTTGACAACAATCACTGTTTGACCCAGCCGCTGAGACAAACCGTCGGCGGCGATGCGAGCAACTGTATCGGTCGCTCCACCTGGCGTGAAAGGCACAACCAGCGTCACAGGCCGGCTCGGATAAGCCTGTTCAGCCACGGCAGTTGATATGAAGCATGTTGCCGCAAGAGAAGCGGCAGCCAGGACATGGCGTAGCAATTTCATTTTCTGTTGTCCCCTAGGAATAATAGTATTGCAGCGCACATACCCCGGCGGACTATGTGCGCCAATGATCAAGCAGCCTTGCTTGCTTTATCGTTCAACAGACCCGCCTGCCGCAGCGCCGACGCAATTCGCGCTTTTTCCTCAGCGCCCAGGTTGACCCAGGGCAACCGCACATCTGCGCTCGGCAACCTGCCCAGCATCACCAGCGCATCCTTCATGCGGGTGTGCATATCCAGGACGGGGTCTGAGTAAAAGCAGCTGGCCAGCGGGTAGATTTTGTCATTAAGCGCGCGCGCGGTTTCGAGATCATTGTTCTGGACCGCATTCCACAATGCCACATGCCAGTCGGCTATTACACTGCCCGATCCAGAAAGAATGCCGTTGCATCCAAGCACCAGCGAGGGAAGCAGCCAGCCGCTATGTGTCGTCAGAACGTTGACAGGCCGAGGAAGGTTCTGCAGGACGCGAATGTTGCGCTCGTGCTGCATTGGGTTATTGCTGCGGTCCTTGATCGCCTTGACTGTTGGCACTTCCTCGCTCAGACGCACCAATGTCTCCAGCGTGTGGCCCTGGCCCGTGCTCATTTCATACTGGAATACCACCAGTGGCAGGCTTGTTGCGTCGGCAATGCACTTGTAGTGTCCCAGGACCATTTCCGGCCGCATTTGAGATCCGCGCACAAACTGCGAGGGCGGAAACACCAATAGGGACGATGCGCCAGCCTGCTCCGCCCTGCGGGCGATAGCAGCGGCCTCAGATCCACTGTCGGCAAACACGCCATGCATGAGCGGCACTTCGTCACCCACCTCATCCATCATGATCTGCATGCTCAGATCGCGTTCGTCCTGAGAAAGAGCAACCAACTCCTGGGAAATGCCATTCACGCAAATGGAGCTGATGCCCTTGGTGTCGGCAATATCCCGAATGTGCTTGCGCAGGGAGGCCTGGTCGATGGAAAGATCAGCGTTAAAGGGCATCAGTGCAGCCGGTATCACGCCCTGTGGTATATGATTCTTGAACTTTGTCGTCATGTTGTTCCTCTGGTCTAAAGTAGCGTTGTGTTCGAACGCAAACGATTCTAGACAGGCAGTGATAACGGAGTAAGCTGGTTTTTCACTGTATGAACATGACATCATCGAACCCATGACAAACGTGGATACGGAACGCCCTGCTCAGGCCGATCCCATGCGGTCGTTATCCCGCGCGGTGGCCATTCTGCGAACTCTGGCCGGCCCCAGGGCGCACGGGCTGGCTTTGACCGAAATATCGAAACAAGCAGATTTGCCCCATCCGACTACCTTGCGTCTGCTCCGGCATTTGCAGCGTCTGGGGCTTGTGCATGTCAACGAACGCAATCGCACGTATGTCCTGGGGCCTCTGGCATTCGAACTCGGGCTTGCCGCAGCGGCGCACTTTGATATCAGGGACGTTTGCCAGGAGCCGATGCAGCGCCTGGCCAAGAAATTTGGCGATGTCGTCTATGTTGTGCAGCGCAGCGGCTTTGACGCGGTCTGCATTGGCCGCAAAGAAGGACCTTTTGGCGGACAAGTAGTCACATTGGAGCCAGGTTCCAGGCGACCGCTGGGCGTAGGCGCCGGCGGCCTGGCTATTTTGATGGCCCTTCCTGATTCCGAGGCGCAAGAGGTCATCTCATATATCAAACCCAGACTGCATGAATACCTGAAACTGAGCCCGGATGAATTATTGCAGTGGGTCAGGAACGCTCGCAAAAGCGGCTATGCGTTCAGCCGCAATCACGTGACGGCAGGCGTTACTGGAGTGGGTGTACCGGTGTACAACGTCATGGGCATCCCCTTTGCGTCGATCACCATCGCATGCTCCAATGTCAGGATGAGCAGTGAGAGAGAAACCGCCATCGTGCATGCATTGCGCGAAGAAAGCGCGCTGATCACTTCAGAACTGAGGGTTTTACTGAACATGTGAACCCTCTTCAAATTCCGGTGGTGTACGAATGGCCTGCCTGGCTGGCAACTCCAGTTCAATTTCACCCAGGGAACTAATGCGCGAGCGGATCGCGTTGAGAAGCGAATCACCTCGCTGTGCCTATGTGGAAAGAGCCGATCGCAGTATGTCTCGAGCCTCGTCCTCCATCGAGCGACCATGCATTGCCGCCTGCACACGAAGATGCGCTTTCAGTTGTTCAACCAACGAACCGCCCTGCATCGCCCGTCAGGCGCCGGTATAGAAGCTCTCGATGTAGGCTTTTTCTTCAGCCGTCATGGATCTCAGCTCCTTGATCACCTGCTGACGTGTTTTTTTTGGCGCCGCGATATCATGGGGCCACAGGCCGGTTGCTTCACCCTGGCGGGTATCCCATGTGGGATCGGCCTTTGCGGCCTCGAGCTCTTCGAGGACCTGTGCGCGAGTCTTCATGTTGGACCAGTCATAGACTTCTGTTCCGCCCTGCTCTGTGTTGTCCGGCACCCAGTAGGCAAAGCTGGCAGCTGGAACAGCGGCGGCAAGAGCGACGGAAGCGAGAAGTGTTTTTGCACGAATAGACATGATGGGTTCCTGTGATAAATGCCACACAACGTTTCAATGCTGTGAAATGGCGATGCCAGAACATCTGGCCAGGACTCCACTCTAGTGGTCACGCGCTGACTGCTCGATGTCACACACGTGACAAGATAGTCATCTTGGTTGCTCGCCTTTCTGCCAAGGCTCTTCAGGCACGCGCGGAAGATATCAGCCGTTATCGACGCAGCGCCGAATTTCGGATCGCGCGCGACTATCCGTAACGGATCGGTTCGATTTCGTAACAAATCGGCGCACGGCCTCATCTGTTGAGCCAGGGCAATATGAGCGAGAATCCTGCCTATGGCAGAACAGCAATCGTCACTGATGCGTCGTACGGTTCGACGCACCCTGGCAGCATCGGGAATCATCGCCGCGGCCCTGTACACATGGTGGCAGGCAATCGAGGGCGCACGTATATCTCCTGTCTTGCCCGAAACGCGGCCAGGGGAGGCGCTGGCGCTGGGCCGCGTCCAGCTCACCCCGCTGTCGCTGCAAATGCGCCCAGTCCAGTCAGCATCCACCGGCGAGAAACAGATGCTGGTGCTGTCTGCGAAGGTCGAAAACGTTACAGGTGAGACGCAGCCCGCCCCCTTCGGATATCCGCCTCGGCTCGTAACCGTCGAGGCAGGCGACGCAGCGTTCGGCACCCCGGAAATAACGCTGCTCAGAGATCGTCAGCCACTGCGCCAGCTGCAACCCAGAATGCCCGAGGAAGTGGAAATTACCTGGCATGCGCCGGAGAGCTGGCAGCCTGAAGAACTGTCGCTGACCTTTTACCGCCAGCAGTTCAAGCTGAAAGACAATCTCTATGGCCGCTCAAACTGGCTGGGTTATTCGGCTGTTGCACGCATGGCCGCGATGCCGGAGCCAAGCCCATGATCCGCGCGCGTCACATACTCCCCATCTTGCTGGGCGCCTGCATTCTGGGCGCCATGATGGCCACGACACCCGGCTTCGACCGTGCATTCCGCCCTTTACGCACCACAGCGCCAAGCGGTGATCTTGCCCAAGGCCGGCTGCATGCCGCTCGGTTCGCAGGCTGGCAGACAGCGGACAACATCGCCTTCGATGTCTATGGCGCCCCGGTCACGCGCAGCACACAAGGCATTTTCCTCATCGTCGATGTCGATATTCTGAATGCAAGCGAATCGATACGCCTGGCTGCGACCTGGCAAGGCCGCAGCGGCCGCCGTTATGTGCAGACGGCCCGCGCTGACGGTGCACCAGGGACATTCGATGTCCGCCAGTTTCACCCAGGAATCGACGACAAGGGGCGCGCCGTTTTCGAGCTTCCCAAGGACGAAATCGAGGGCGGCACATTGCTGCTGGCCCGCAAGGGCCTGAACATACTGGACAGTGAGCTGGCACTGATATCTCCCCAGGGCATGCCGGCGCAGCACACCACACAGCTGAGGTTGGCGCCATGAAGCAGTTGCGATGGCTGGTATCGGCCGGTGCACTCTTTGCCGTGCTCGTGGCTGTCGAAGGCTGGCCCGCGCTGCGGGACCTGAGCATGAATCGTGAATGGCGCACGGTAGAGGCCTCGACCAACGGCGCCTCCATGAACGGCCTGCGACTCAATATGCAGACACAGGTTGCGGCCATCTCGGCGCAGAAGCCCGATCGCGCAGCGGTTTTCGTGCGGCTTCAAATGCTGGTGACGCCTTCGGCCCGAGAAGCATGGAAAGACTGCCGGGTTTCACTGCGCGGCCCAGCGGGGCAGATCTGGATGCCTGTCACCAATACCAGCGCCGATGGCGCCATCAAGCTCCTGTCGCCAGACGGCAAGAACCATGGCCTGTGCCGCCTGTTCTCAAGAGGCGAACCAGAGGACACGGAAACGATACAGGCCGATCAGCTCTTCCTCTTGCCAACGGACAGCATGCAGGAGCTGCGCCTGCATGTATCGGGAATAGGCACACGCCCCCGCACTCTGTCGTTTGCGATCACCCCGACAGTCAGGAAGTTTCCCTAGAGGTCTCGCGCGACTTGAGCGCCATCGACAACCCTGCGGCCAGTATGCAGAACTGCACGGCAACGACTGCCACACCATTCTGCGGCTGGCCGGGCATGCCAAACAGGATGTTGAGCGGCACAGCAGCCACCGTCCATACATGGGGGTCCCGCGGGCCGATCAGCTCAGTTGCCCCGACCCAGGCCCAGCGCCCCAGCCAGTCGGACAGCCGCCAGAGCACCAGAATCGATACGGTGAGCCAAACACCTGCCGACGCGGCCAGCAGCACGCCGTTGGCAACCGCATGCCAGCGCTTGACCAGCCCGATCCAGAAATGCCCGATAAAGTCAGTAATTGGCTTGGGCAGAGCGGTCCAGCGATTCACCAGGCCACCCGTCACGCGCCGGGTAGGGTCGGCCATCATGTTCAGGTCGTGCCCATAGACGATAGCGCCCAGGTTGAACCAGATAAGCGGCAGCAAGGCATAGCGAAACAGCTGGCTCAGCCATTCTCCCAGCTGAAACGGCGCAGGCCAGTCGACGGGACGCTGGCTCGCCTCTGAAATGGCCGCCTGGGCTGCAGGGAAAAGCCAGTCCAGCCAGCTTGCGGGCGAAGGCAGATGTGCAAGCCAGGACACAAACTGCCCCTTCCATCCGCTCAGCACATAAAGCCCGAGAATGACCCAGGTGGCTTCGCAGGCTACGACTACCAACGGCCAGATTGCGCGACCTGTGCTCGCATGTCGCGCCTTGGCCGCGCGGCGCATCAGCCATACCAACGCAACGGGAATGAGCAGCCACAAGGTGCCGTCCACCTCCAGCGCGGAAGGGCCCATGGACTCGGGCCGCATGAAATCAATGCGGTCCCACTGCTCCGACAGGAATGCTCTGGAATAATCGCGCAGCGTGTTGCCCAGAAACCCCCAGCCCGCGTAGTAACCATAGAACGGTATGAGCACCGCCAGCAGCGCGCTGGCAAAAACTGGCAAAGCGGGGGCTTCTTCAGCGGAGCGCGGAGCCGGCGCACGCGCGCTGCGCAGCCTGAACGCGGAAGCCCCATCTCGCAAGACGATGAACATGCCCACGAACACGATAAGCTGCAGCAGAATGACCATGATTACAGCCACCAGCCCGGCAAAGCGATGAATCATGCCCAGCTCGATCGCGAGGCGCATCAGCAGCGCCTCGAACAGTTTCGCCCCGAGCAGGATGGTCACAAGCATCAGGCCGTGCCTGCGCAGCAGCTGACAGGTCAATGCGAGGTGGGAACCGATGATTGTCCTGGCGCCATTCACATCAATAAACCTCCGGGATACGCATAGGCAATGTATGCGATCAATTCTACTGGATTGGTGTCGGGATGATCAGACCGTCAGTGATTTCTGGTGCATGGCGGGATTCATCACCGGCACCCGGCAATCGTTCAGGAAGGGATAACCAATGATTTCTGTCCGATCGCCTTGAGGCAAGGGCATGGGTATGCATGTTGCAACGATACATTCAGCCATGGATACAGCACAGTGCGCAACTGATCCAGCGAGAGATATATGGATCATGGGTGAGCAGGATGATATGCAGGTTAAGCGTTAGAATAAAGACAAAAGAGAACTAAGCGCATCCGCGCATGCTCATTCCATTGGTGCCGATTCAGCTCTCCACATGCGACCTAAACAGATCAGTATTCGTGACGTCGCCGCCTTGGCGGGGACGTCGGTAGGCAGTGCTTCTCGCGTCATCAACGGCGCCCCCAATGTATCGCCCGAGATACGCGCCAAGGTAGAACGCGCCATTGCTGCGCTCCAGTATCGCCCGAGCCATGCTGCGCAGGCGCTGCGCTCACGCAGCAGCAAGACAATTGGGTGTATGTTCTCTGATGTAACCAACCCCTTGTATGCCCGCGCCTTTCGTGCCCTGGAAAGCCGTTTCTTCGCGGCTGGCTACATGCTGCTGCTCGCCAATGGGCTGAATGATCCAGACAGGGAAATCAGCATCCTGAATACCTTCCAGTTGCGCAACATGGACGGCGTCATCATCGCACCTGGAAACGAGCGGCACCCCGGGGTGCTGCAGGTGACCCACCAATTGACGATGCCGATTGTCATTTACGACCGTGATATGGGGGTTGATGCCGACTGCGTGCAATATGATCATGCAGCAGGCATCAGGACTGCGGTGGAGTATTTGATGGCACTAGGGCACAGGCGCATCGCGTTGGTGTTGTGGAAAGCAGAAAGCCGGCCGGTGCGCTGCCGCATCGAGGGGTACAACTCGGCATTCCAGGCCGCAGGCATGGCAACGCCAGATTTGCTGATTCAGGTGGACAGCCCCACCAGTTCGGTTCACGAAGAAATCACGCAATTGCTGAATCGCCCGGACAGCCCGACAGCCATCATTGCCCAGGGCACTCAAACCCTGAGCAGCACCCTGCGAGCCATCTCGCTGAGCGGCAAGCGGGTGCCTGACGACATTTCTATCATCGGCATCGGCGACACTAACTTCGCTGAGCACTACTCTCCGCCGCTGACTGTCCTGCAAACTCCTGTGGAATCCGTAGCGGAAAGCGCATCCAGCATGCTGCTTGGACGTATCCGAAAGAAGGGGCCAGAACCCGCCCATGTGGATTCCTTCCCTTACACATTAGTGAAGCGTGGCTCCTGCGGCCCTGCACCGCTGCCGGAATGATGCGGGAGGAGGCTGTTTCCCTTTCCCGCAGCCAGCGCTGTTGCTATTGCTGCGCCTGCAGCCCCGCTTTCCGGACTACCTCTCCCCAACGATCGATCTCGCCATTCACAAACTCGCGGAACTCCTGCACGCTCATTAAACTGATGTGTATGCCTTCAGCCTCGAAACGTGCGCGCACCTGCCCGTCGCTTAATGCCTCATTGATTGTGGCATTCAATTTTTCCACGACAGGAGCAGGAGTGCCTGCCGGAGCGAATACGCCGCTCCAACTTGTGACTTCGTATTCCGGCAAACCCGCCTCCTTCATGGTGGGCACATCAGGCAATACCGCCGTCCGCTCAGCACTGGTCACGGCCAGTGCCCGCAAACGCCCAGCCTTGATATGAGGCAGCGCCACATTGATGTTGTCGAACATTAAGTCTATGTGTCCTGCTATCAGGTCAACAGCGGCAGGTCCCCCGCCCCGATAAGGCACGTGCGTGAACTGTGTCCCCGTCATGAGTTGAAACAGCTCACCAGACATATGTATGCTGCTGCCCGATCCTGACGAACCCATCATCAACGACCCAGGATTCGCCTTTGCATATTCGATGAGTTCTTCTACTGTGCTGGCTGGCACATCAGGGTGTATAACCAGCACATTGGTGCCGGCGGTCATGCGCGCAATCGGCTCGAAGTCGCTGCGCGCATCAAAGGATAAATCGGAGTAGAGCGTAGGGTTGATCCCGTGCGTACCTATTGTGCCCTGCAGCAGGGTATAGCCGTCCGGTGGCATGCCAGCGACATGAGCGCTGCCAATGTTTCCTCCTGCGCCGCCACGGTTCATGACGATGACGTTCTGGCCAAGCCGCTTACCAATTTCCTCCGCCAACATGCGTCCCGTTGTGTCCGTGGAGCCGCCTGGAGGAAAGGGGATGACATAGGTGATCGGCCGATTCGGGTAAGAGTCGGCCATTGCGGCAGGCATCTGAACCACAATCATCAATAGCGCAGCAAGAGCGCCCAAAATCCGCCGCAGTCTCAAACGTAGACATATTCCTTTGGTATCCATTTTTTTCTCCTTGCATGGGTAAGGCCTATGCAGGCCCTTCATGGCCAACAAACCTGGCCAAGCTCAGATAGTCGCAACAGGCGTGACAGGGGAGCCTACCGCACCTGGCAATCTCAAAGGCGGCGCGGTCAGCAAAAACTTTGACCGCCCTTCTTTCTCAAGCGCCTGTGCCAGCTTCCCCAAGTACCAGAGCTCTCCCAGCGGAATGCCGTATTGAAAAAGGCACAGTTGATGCAATGGCAAGCGCGCGCATGGCATGGCTGCCTCACCCGCCGGCAACCCTTCGACGGCGTAGTTGTCCGCACAGATAGCCGCAATGCCGCTGTCAGCGATCCACTCACACAGCCTTTCATCCCTGCCATCGAGTACCGCGCAGCTGCGATCCAGCACTGCAATATCCGGCTTGCCGTCCATCTCCAGCAACAGGTCAGCGAATCCTGTGTAAAGGCATACGATATCTCCCGGTTCTATGTCGGCGCCCGCCAGTTCTACCGCACGCATGAACAGGTCGTAACCAACATAGCGACGCTCGTTTCCGCAAAGCGCAGCCAGATCCAGCAGCACTCCTCGTGATTGAATCGCCTTCTCAGCCATGCGCTCTATGCCCAGGCGTCGCGCCTCAGCCGGCGCACTGCCGGCTTGCCCCACAACATCCACGCCGCCACGGAAACCGTTGTAGTAGACGGGAACGGGCTGGCCCGTACCGTCCACGTCGAACATTTGGCCCACATGCGCCAGGCCATCCCATTGGGTGGAGTATTGTGTATGCAAGAGCACCGAGTCATCACAGAGCACATCTGTTCCCGCTGCTCCGTGCGCATCGAGCCGGAAGTTGTAGACCGGCTGGCCATCTCGCAGAGTCGGCGCCAGCCTCGGCGGGTAGCGGCGCGGGTTCAGCGCATTCCCGCCCGGCAAATTCAGAGGAAGGCTCAGGCAGTAACTCTGCCCCAGCTGCACCTCGGCCACAGCCTTGCGCACGACATCCGGGGTAATTAGATTCAGCCGGCCAATTTCATCATCCGGGCCGAAGTCACCCCAGTTGGAGCGTACGGGCCTGCATTTCCACCGCGGGCTCATGGGCGTGCAGCCTCCCATACTGCCTGTGAAATCGGCTGCTGGCGCTCTTCCATGATATGGGCCAGCAGGCCGGCAACACGGGCAATCAGGGTCAGGCCTTTGCAAAACTCCGGGCTCATTCCCATATCAAGCATGACCGCAGCCTTCGCTCCAGCCGCATTCAAGGGAACAGACTTGCCAGCCGCGCGTCCGGCCGCTGCGGAAAGCGCCAGCGCAAAGCGGCAATATTCGCTCGCGTATCCGCATTCCTGCGCCATCTGAAGCACCTTGGCGCTGCGCGGATCCGCCTCCACGTGAATGGGATGGCCAAACCCTGGCAAACGCCGTCTGGCCTTTCTTTCGGCGGCCACAACAACATCGGCATAGTCGTCCATGTCGCCAACGTCAGAGTGAGACTTGAATCCGGCAAGGTGTTCCTGCATGAATCTGGCCGCATACTCGCTCACGCCGAGATAACGGCTGCCAGCGCCCAGCAATCCCGCCGCCACCGCTCCCTGCAAAGACTCCGGCGCGCCATGCAATGTCAAACGTGTCGCCAGCGCGCTGGGAGTGAGCCCATGGTCCGTTGCCGTCACCAGAAACATATTGATCATGCGCCGCTGCTTCTCATCGGGGAACTCGCCCAGCACCGTCAAGCACAGGACATCAATGAAATCGCGTTTATCAATCAGATCCTCTACCAAGTCGTATCCTCGTATGGTGATCCTGTCTGCATCACCACCGCCTATCTCACTGTTGAGCATCTATCTTCTCCTTAAGAGATCTCCGCGCATGTGATGCGCGACCACTGCGCCGCACCGCCATGATCATTCCAGGCTTGCGCCCGACTGCTCGACCACCTCTTTCCAGTGATCCACTTCTTCTTCCACAAAAGACTGAAACGCCTTGTCGGACAAGCCCATGGGCAGGCTGCCGATACGAGCCATTGCCTCAAGCACTTCGGGAGCTTCCGTCGAGTCTCGGACAGCATCGGCCAGCTTTGCGACAACATCGTCCGGGGTGCCCGCTGGCACAAAGATTCCAGACCATCCCTCCAGAGCGGCGCCAGGATAGCCTTCATCCCCCACAGTCGGAACACCCGGCAGGATATCGAGCCGGTTCTCGCCCATCAAAACCAGCGCCCTCAACTTGCCCGCCTGCAGTTGCGGCACAACCGCTTCGGGATAGCTAAACGTGACATCAACAACGCCTCCCAGCACATCAATCAGCGCCGGGCCTGCTCCCTTGTATGGAATATGAGTCAACGAGATATCGGCTGCGGACTCCAGGCGGGCAGCAGCAAGATGGGTTTGCGTGCCAGAGCCTGCAGAGGCGTAATTGATTTTGCCCGGTTCACGCTTGGCGATCCGGATCAGATCCCCCAGGCTTTTATATGGCGTATCCACGCCTGTAACCAGCACGGTAGACTGTTTGAACAGAGAATGGACGGCCCGAAGATCCTTAGGTGGATTCACCCTCAGATTCTTGAACAACGCCAGGTTGGCAGCCAGCGTGCCATGCGTCCCGTAGAGGATGGTATAGCCATCAGGCTCCGCGCGCGCCACCGCCTCGGTGCCTAGCATTCCACTGGCTCCCGGCCGGTTCACCACCACGACAGGCTGGCCCAGTATCCCGCCCAGCCGCTGGGCCAATTGACGCGACTGGCTATCGGAAATTCCACCTGCGGCAAACGGCACGACCAGCGTGATGTTCCGGTCTGGATAGTTCTGTGCGAAAGCTTGCGGCGCCAGGGCTATGCTGAATGTGAGTGTAGCCGCAGCCACGGCCTTGATGAGTAAGTTCATGTTCTGTCTCCAAGTAATCCTGTGTGAATGAAGTACGCTTCATTTACTTGTATGAATGCCTGCCTGCCGTCGTTCCCGCATCGACAGGCAGGATCACTCCTGTCATCCAGCGGGCTTCGTCACTGGCCAGGTACCGAACTGCATGGCCTACGTCCCAGCCGCTCCCCTCCGTGCCGAGCAGGGAGCGTTTGCGACGTATCTCGCGTTTTTCCTGGGACATGCCGCGTGCATAGACCATGGGGGTGTGCACCATACCCGGCGCCACGCAGTTGACCCGTATGCCCTCTTCCCCGTGATGCGCAGCCATCGCCCGCGTCATATTTACGACCGCCCCCTTGGACGTGGGATACAGCAAGCTGGGGTGCCCGCCCATCAAGCCTGCCACCGATGCAATATTGACGATTGCACCACCTCCGGTTTCACGCATGGCGGGGATACAGTGACGCGCCATCAGCATCATCGATGTAACGTTGATGCGCAGCGCCTGGTCCCATTCTTCCAGATCAAGGTTGACTGCATCCCCCGTCGGACCGCTGATCCCGACGTTGTTGACCAGAATGTCTACTCGCCCCCAGTGTTTCAGTGTTTGTGCCACCGCCTCGGCACACTGCGAATCCTGGCTGACATCGCATGCCACGCACAGCGCCTGCCCGCCTTCGTCTTCAATCATCCGACGAGTCGTCTCGGCCCATTCCGGCACGGCATCAATCAACACAACCTGCGCACCGCTACGCGCCAGAAGAATTGCGCAGGCGCGACCATTGCCAATGCCATCGGCACGCGACCCCGCCCCTGTCACGATAGCTACTCGGCCAGCCAATGAAGCGCTTGCCGCCTGTTGCTCTATACCCATAAGTTTTCTCTCCTGTTGCATCAGGCCATCACTTCAATGGACCCGTCGACTCTGATCGTTCCAGTATTTCTTTCGTAACTGGTTCTTGTCCGGCTTGCCCAGGGTAGTCAGGGGCAAGGCGCCCACGAACTCGATGGACTTGGGAGTATTGACTGGACCTTTTGCCGACCTAACGATGGCCTTTAGCTCTTCCTCGCTTACCGACATGCCCGGTTTCAAGGCCACCGCCGCCTTGACTGCCTCTCCCCATTTATCGTCGGGCACTCCGAACACTGCCGCAGCGGCAACAGCCTCATGTGAACCCAATACGTTCTCCACCTCTTTGGGATACACATTGAAGCCGCCCGAAATAATCATGTCTTTCTTGCGGTCGACCAGAAAGTAATAGCCATGCTCATCGCGATACGCCATATCGCCGGTATGCAGCCATCCATTTCGCATCACGTCAGCCGTCATTTCCGGCAGCTTCCAATATCCCGCCATCACCAGCGGACTACGGACGCACAGCTCCCCGACATCTCCCTGTTTTACCGGCATATCATCATCATCGAGCAATGCCACGGTGACGCCGGGATACGGCATTCCTGCCGAACCGAGCGTATCGACATCCTGACGGATATGATCTTCCTGGGACAGGAACAGGATATTGCTCGGGCACTCGGTCTGACCATAGCTTTGAACGAGCACCGGCCCGAATACCTTCAAGGCTTCTTTCAATCTTGTAGGCGACATGGGCGAGGCGCCATATGACACCATGCGCAATGAAGAAAAGTCTGCCGTGCTCACCTGAGGATGATCGAGTATCGAATAGATCATGGTGGGCACCAGAAAGGTGACGGTTGCCTTATGCTGCTGCAGCGCGGCGATATAGCGCGCGGGATCAAAGCTGCGCTGCAATATGATGGTTCCGCCACGCCACAAGGTTGGCACCAGCATCGCCCCAGCGCCGTGCGAGATCGGCGTCGGGCATAAAAAGCGCAAGTCGGCAGGCAGCGGCCGCGCACCCATCAGCATCAGTGCCTGCATCCACATAGAGCGATTTGTCAGCATGACACCCTTGGGTTTGCCTGTCGTGCCGCCGGTATATGCCAGGCGAACGATGTCGTCGGGCTGCGCACTAACCTGCAACGGCATGGGATCGAACTTTGAAGCAAGCTCCCGGAAACAGGCTTGCCCCGCAACATCTGCATCATGTGAATACCAATGACGGATGGCTGGGCAGCGCGAGCGCAACTCGTCAAGCCTTTCCGCATAGCCACTATCTGCAATGAAGCAGCAGACTTCCGCGTCCTGGATGATATAGGTGTGATCATCCACACCTCCCATACCGTGGAGACTGACAGAGCGCAAGCCCATCAAATAAGCAGCAGCCATCACCACGAAGACATCGCTGCGGTTTCCCGCCAATTGCGCAATGCCATCCCCACGCTGCAGCCCCAAAGCCGAAAACGCCGCCATGGCCTGCCCTATGCGCAGACCAAGCTGCCGATACGTCAACTGCTGCAGATCATCGATAAAGGCGATGCGATCGGGATAGCGCGCTACCGCCTGGATGATCAAGTCGCCAATACTGCCGCCCGTGTATACCTGCTCATTCACCATTGTTTTGTATCGTTTCATTTATGATTAAATTCCATCCATAATGTGCATTCTATATTATGATGAAACGATTCATCAATAGGTTTCTGCGGCCGTGTCAGACGTTTCATGCAATGTCCGGTTCGGAGGTGCGGACGAAAACTTGGACTCTTTTGGGATGAGAGATGAGATCAGCTCCCCAAGGGCCTGGCGATCATCCGTCGTTTGCCAGCAGTATTGGCCCAGCATGAGTTGCCGCTGCGGTTGGTAGCCTTGCTTGAGCGGCTGCAGGCCCATTTCAAGTACCTGGATAGACAGGTTGGCGAGATTGAGCATGAATTGACCGCACAACTGCGCGAAGATGAGCACAGTCAGCGGCTACTGAATATTCCTGGGATCGGGCCGATTACCGCCAGCGAGCTGATGACCGCACTGGGCGATGCCCGCCAGTTCGGCTCGGCACGCCAGTACAGCACGGGCGGCAAACCTACGCTGCTGGGCATCAGCAAGCGCGGCGACAAGAACCTCAGGCGGCGGCTGGTACAGGGCGCGCGTGCCATCATGCAACGCATCGAGCGACGTACCGATACCCTGGACACTTGGGTCAAAGGGTTGTTGGCTAGGCGACATTCGAACGTTGTGGCCTGCGCGCAGGCCAATAAATCGGCAAGGATAGCCTGGGCCATCCTCGCGAGAGGAACGAACTATCGAAGCGAACAGGCTATGCCGGCTGCCTGACCTTCGCACCAATTACGCAGTCACTTCCTGGTTTTGCGACGCGAGATACGTGAAGACATAAACGGCTCAACGGCCGGGCAAGAAACCTGGTAATAGATACAGCGTTCAGACGCTGAGGACTTTCTTTAGGGTTGCCCGGCGCGGCCCGAAGGGGGATGATCCTCACCCCTTCAGAATGTCGGAAGATATGCAGAATTTTTGGGCTGTTCCTGCCACGACTGCCGAGGCCATTTGAAAGCCGGAGCAGGCAGCGTTCAGTTTGGGTTCAAAGCCGCTTTGCCGGCACAGATTCAATACAAATTCGCCATATGCGCTGGATGTCACGTCCAGCGCCCACTGCTCGTCACGCAGATCGGATAAGGAAATATGCCCGTTCTTGAAACAGGTGTGAAACCTGCATGGCGGGAGCGTCTATTCAGGACATTTCATTTTGTTCGCCGAGCGGGGAGATATCAATGGCAGTGAGCGTCTTCGACCTTTTCAAGGTGGGTATCGGACCTTCAAGCTCTCACACAGTAGGCCCTATGCGCGCAGCGGCACTGTTTATCAGAGCCCTGGAGGCGACAGGGGAA
>Ga0180221_1001126_pt1 | contig 19111 bp, 24 predicted proteins | sample eDN5th37CKraftMG_FD_151339 | JGI IMG/M metagenome (GOLD analysis project Ga0180221, IMG submission 151339) | Enriched Miracle-Growth compost microbial communities from Emeryville, California, USA - eDNA 5th pass 37_C Kraft MG (version 2) (version 2) ...
CGGATCATCCGCAAGCCCGGATGGAGCGCAGACATGTCCTTGAAAAAGCCCTCTCCCGTCGCGACGCTTTCCATGCCAGCTCGCAGCTTGGCCACATAGCTACGGGTCTGCGCATCGCCCCATTGCTTGCGTGTATAGCGGATAACGTCGCGCAGGTCGGCTTCCGCCGCCGACGCCAGAACATAGGTGGCGGTCAAGCGCGGCTATCCCTGCCCAGTTCCTCATCAACGATGGCATCAATGCTCTTGGTGGACACGCCGCCTGCCAAGCCCTCGGCAATCCGTTGTCCCAGCAGCGTCTTCAGTTCCTGCCATGCTGTATCTTCCCCCGCGTCGGCGGAAAACAGCCGCTCAATGGCATATTGCTTGATCGTCTTGCCCTGCAACGCGGCCAAGGCTTTTAGGCTTTGGTGCTGCTGATCGGTAATATCAATGGTCAGGCGACTCATGGGAACCTCGCATATTGCTCGATCCCCACATTACCACAAATGTGTGTTTGTGGTAACCATCGATATTTCGCTCCCCAGCCCTCGCCTTGCAGCTATCCAAACGGGGCATTTTTAGGGCATCAGACGCATGCAATTGAATGAAACAGGGTGAAACCGATCCGAACGCATCACTACACCAAAGATTCGTATTGCCAATGCGCTACGCTACAAGATCGAACATAATAATACAGTATAATCAGATACTTAGCGAAACTCTTAATCAGCGGGTCCTAGGTTCGAGCCCTAGTGCGTCCACCACCTTTTCAATGACTTAGAGGCAAGATGCGACGGGCGATCCGGCGCGGGGTCCCATTTGGGTCACAGAGCTCACCTCCAATTTAAGAAATCGCGGGTATAGCTGGGTGTTGCACTACCTCAGCCAAGCGCTAAGATTTCGCTATGCCACTGATTTCTATCTTCGAGACAGCACCCGAGAGCGTCGCGAAATTCAGCATCGAGCAAGTAGTCTCGACTGCCGGCGATGGCACGTTGAAGGACGATACTAGCTGTTCAACCGAACTGAGGGAATATCTGGGACGGGTAGGGACGGAGAAGATTGCCCGCTATGTCGAACACTGCCTTTCGGTTCCTTTCCAAAAGAGCGGCATGGTCCTGCAGGATCTGGTTAACGAGCTGGGCCGTCGTCTCGACTATGAGGTGATCAACGGCCGCTACCACGGTACCCAAGGCAAGATCGGGTTCGATGGACTATGGCTGTCGCCTGAGGATCATACGCTCATCGTCGAGGTGAAGACCACCGATGCCTATCGGCTGTCCCTTGACACGCTGGCCGTCTATCGTGCGAAGCTTGCGGAGGCTGGTAAGCTCTCGTCGGAGTCGTCCATCCTGATCGTGGTGGGCCGGCAAGATACGGGCGAACTTGAGGCGCAGATTCGCGGGTCGCGGCATGCCTGGGACATTCGCCTGATAAGCGTCGAGGCGCTCATCAAGCTCGTCCTGCTCAAAGAAAACACCGAGGCGCTCGAGACCGGGTTGAAGATGCGTAGCCTGCTCACCCCCATCGAGTATACGCGTCTCGACCGCATGGTCGACGTAATGTTCACCACCGCAACAGACGTCGAGGAAGAGCCTGATCCTCAGGTCGAGGAGCCGGCGGTCACAGCGGAACAGAAACCTGCGAATACACTGGTCCCACCCGTCATTGATTCGGTGATGTCACTGCCTGTCCGTACCAAAGGAACTTGGCACTTCACCGACGCTGAACTTCTGCAAGCTAAGCGCGAGGATGTGATCGCAGCGTTGAGCCACCGGGAGGGAACCAGTCTAGTCCGCAAGAGCCGTGCGCTCTATTGGAACGCGCAACGCGATGTCCGCGCCGCATGTTCGATGTCCAAGCGCTACAACGGCAAAAACCAGGCACCTTATTGGTACGCTTATCACCCGCAGTGGGAAACCTTCTTGGCCGAGGCTGCTCGTGGCTATTTCGTCCTTGGGTGCATGGACCGCGACACTGCCTATGCAGTCCCACATTCGGCAATGGGCCCACTTCTGCCCTTGCTACACACAACAAGCAACAAGCCTGGCAGCACCTATTGGCATATCCACTTGGTTGAGTACGGCGAAAGTCTCGCTATATCAGTTCCGAAATCCCCGCCCTTTGACTTGCACCCATTCGAGATAGCGATCAGCTAAGCGCCGGCCTCATTGAACGAATAATCATTGGCGTGGCATCGGCGAATACGACGAAGGGCTAGGTTGAATGGACATTCAGCACCAGAAGCTGATTGAGGCGAGATGGGGAAGCAAGGGTAGTTGGCGGCAGTCGATCGTATCTGATCATTTTGTTTGAGTGAGCTGATAGTGCGCTGCGGGATTATGGGTTTGGCACCATTCGCCTTGATATGATCGAGGGCGGCGTGGGTGAAATAGACCTTGTCGGCTATGATTAGTGGGTATTAAATCCGCTTAGCATTGCGAGAGTTTGGTTTGTATCGCTGGCGTTCCCATCGGTGGGGATGAAGCACGGGCGACCAAGACCGTCGATAGCCATGTGTCACTTCCTCGTTAGTCCACCACTGGAACGCCCCAAGTCTGATCGCAGAACCCCCTTTTTTTGGGCTGGTGGCGGCCTGGGCGTGCGCACGGATATCGCACTGTTGATCATCAAATATGCATTGTCCCGCTCACGGCTGAGCGTAGCGAACCCCTCGTTCATCCCTCGGCATCCTCAGGCACCAAGTCCACCTCAACTTCTGGCAACACCTCATCGCCGCGCCCATCGATAACGTCATTAAAGGCCATCATGGCACGAGACATAAGGTTCAGAGCTTCCCGTTGACCATCGCGAGCCGCCACGAGCCCTTCGATCAGGTTGAGTTGCGTCGCTCGATCAGGCGGGAAAGCGATCTCAAGGGCCTCGAAGTCGCCCACCTGCGTCCGACGGCGGTTGCTATGGCCGGTCGTGATCGCGCGGAAAGCGCGCTGGTAGTAGCGGCTCCGAAGCAAGCACGAGAGGAATACCGGATCAAGGCGCTCATCGGTAATCTCGTAAATCGGGAACTCCTTTGTCACGAGCGCCCCGTCGAACGCCGGAGGAACAACGGCAACACAGCCCTTCCAGAGGTCGATCGAGCTAAAAACCACGTCGCCCTCTTGCGCCGCGAACCATGTCGAGGGGCTGTCCTCGAAGTACATGCCGAGCCATTCGGGAGGATTTCGCCCCTTTCCAGCCTCGCGGGGGCGAATATCTCCAGTCTGGCTGATGGTCATCACCTCAACCGGCTCGGTCGGACGCCTCTCAGGTTTCACGAGATCGGTTCTGCGTCGGAGCACATCGCGGATAGGCATCTTCACCCATCCCTTCGGCACAATGTTCTGCTCTTCGCGCTTGAAGAGGTGGTACTTGGGATCAAGGCGATGGCTCGCATGAGCCCGCCACAACTCGCCCGCTGGGATGGCCATGCAATCCGGTGACTTGCGACCTACGTAGTTGCCTGGGTCGGCTTGGAATGCGCGATATTCACCGAGGATGGTGCCGTCCTGCTCATCCGCAAGGCGTCCCCCGACAGACCCGCGATAGAGGTCGTTCATATTCGAGTGAATACCAGTTGGCGTGTAGCCGACCCAATTGGCCTCAGCCATGAACACCTGGTATTCAAGTGCGTCGAGTGCGGTGGCGACGGCCTCTCCTTCCGCTGCACCATCCTCGATCGCTTCCTCATAAGCTTGATCGAACATCGTCTTCTGCCAGCCCTGAAATTTGCGGAAGTAGAGGATCGACGTCTTGTTCTGTGCGCCAGATTTGCGAAACGCATAATCAGGGAGCGACACAATCGCCTCGATGAAGCCGCTCTTCGCAAGGAATCGGCGAACGGTAGGGCAATTGCTCTGCTCGCCTTGGTTGTTGAACAAACCATCCGGCAGGATCAGCCCGAGCTCGCCACCCGGTTCGAGCAACTCGATCGAACGCTCCAAAATGACCTGCTCCGAAGCAACTTTCGTGCGATTGTCAGCGACGGTGAAGGCTTCGAGCACGTTCGAGCCTAGATGATCGTCATCTCCCGCCTGCACTTCGTCGCCGAATGGCGGATTGCCAAAAAGCTTCGTAAACTTGTTACGTGGTGGGTTCAGCCGCGCATGGGCAAAGACCGTATCGAGGCATGAGCGGTCGGCTTCGATGTTGGTGTGACCATCGTGGTGCAAGAGCAGGTTGATCTTGCAGATGCGCCCTAAAATATCGTGTATTTCGATACCAAAGACATTTGTTCTGGAGAAATCCATCTTTGCGCGATTAATCTCTATCTCTGGCTGCCCATTATACTCGCGGTCAATATTATGCCAGACCTGCAAGAGAGCTTCCAAAAGGAAGCCGCCGCTGCCTGCGGTAGGATCGATGATGTAGTCGTTTTCGCTGATGCCCAGCATCGCAACCGTGAACCGAGCAAGTTGCCGCATTGTGAAATACTGACCGAGCTCTCCGCGAAATACTGAACCGAAGAAATTCTCAAAGGCAGCGCCAATGCTGTCCACGTCAGTCCGCAAGAAGCTAACCTCCTGCAAAGTCATGACGACATCGTAAATCTTCTTGTCAGTGAGCCGAATGCGAGAGTTCGAGGGGAAAATTGTCGGATCCTGCTTACATGCCTGTGCGAAAAGTGCGTGAACGCGGCCCGCGACGGCAGCAGTGGTCTCGTTGGTCCCAACCTGAAAATGGCGAAACTCGCCCGAGCGGCGATTCCGTTCGTCAATGACCTTGGCGAACAAAAGCTTACTCCATTCGTCAAATGAAGTGAGTGGGTCGCGCTTACCGCCCGCCCAGATCAGCGAGTGAACGCGCTTGATCTTGCCTTCAAGGATGTACGACGCGACCGGATGGATGTCGGTCTCGTTGCCCGCAATGTAGGCGTAGGTCGGCACCTCGCCGAACTGCTCGGGTACAGCATCGCGAGTGCCGAGCATGTTCTGGACCCGCTCCGTGGAAGGGAAGTTCTCCACGTCGTAAAAGCGGGACTCGCCGTATTCCTCGTAGAGACCCAAGGGGATGCGGAGCGAGTTAGCATTGCCAAAAAGCTGCTCAATGCCTTGATCTCGAAACGCCTTGGTCTGCGGGTCGCTTTTGCATTCCACGACCAAGTATGGCTCTCAGCAGCTCTCGTCGCGGTAGACGATGATGTCCGCCCAATCGCTCGGCGTTCGTCGCGGAACCTGCACCTCTACACGCATTTGAGTGGCTGGGTACTTCTTGTCGATCACGAGGTTCGCAACGGCGATGCATCGAACCCATTCCTCAGGATCGCTCCATGCATAGGACTTCTTGTGGTTCAGGTGATAAGTCACTCGGCCGTTGACGATCTCAATCACACCGCGATTTATGCACTCGATAACATTTTCGTTCTGAACGGCAATTTCAGGCGTGAGCCGCATATCTTCACTCCGGGTTTCCCCGGATGGTTGCTCTGCCACTCTGCTCAAGTCAAGAACGGATATCAGAGCGCTTCGCTCTAAACTTACCTCTCCTACCTGACAAACTCTTCTTTCTCTAATATTTTCAACTAATTTCTTCCGCATTGAGCTGCCCAGCGCACGTAAAAAACACACAAAGAGATCATGTTTCGAGTGCATCTCTCTGATTATGCGATTTTAGTTTCACCCCTCATTTTGGTGCTCAACGCCGCTGCCGCTTCCGCCAGCGATTGAACCACCGCGTCCAGCTCTGGCTCGGTGGCCAGTCCTCACCGTCACGCTTGATCCTCACGACCTCTAATCGATTGAAGCCGGTGCGAACACCTTCGATTGTCACGGGACAATCGAGATATCGCGAAAAGCGGCGGCTTGCTTCGAGTTCCCATTCTCCGCCCTCGTGGGCAGCAATGAAGAACCGATAGCCCGGTCGCCGCTCGATGATGCCGCGTACCGTGTGAAGCGTGCCTAGCGGCATGGGGCCGTCCATCGATGCATTGTCACTCTCCTGTAGTCGATCGGTGACATCGATAAGAAAGTGACGGCGGTCTGGCAAAGTGAATTGTCACCGATTGTCTGTAGACTGATTGACTACATCGCGGTCCATGTCGCGGTGATGGATATTCGGGAACGTCTTGCGAGAAATCTGCGTCTGCTGCGGCAGGAAAAGGGCTGGTCGCAGGAAGCGTTCGGGGACGAGGCAGGCTTGCACCGCACCTATATCAGCGACCTCGAGCGCGGCGCGCGCAACCCGACGATTACCGTGGTGGACAAGCTTGCGATCGCCTTGGGCGTCACGCCGGGGCGGCTGCTCGATTAGCTGTATAGCCGGGCTGCACAGCCGGGGTTGGGCCTGATCTTCGCCAGACTATTTCGTATAATGGCCAGCATCAGCGACACAGAGAGGCCATCATGGGCGGCATCAATTCCGGGCGGCGGCGCAGCGTCTATCGCGGGACCGTCGAGCAGTTTCCTGCCATCGACCTTCGCGTGCTCAAGCGCGCTGGGCTGCTACGGCCGGTGAATGCACATATGACACATTGCGCTGGCGAAATCAGGCTCCAGAGGCGCTCAGCGTGCGAATTTTCATCAACCTGAGCGACACCGGCGATGCATCAATGCGCATTATCGATCCCGTGGGTGCTGGCACCATCAGTCAACGCGTGGCGATCGAATGCGTCCCCTGCCCCTATGGTGGTGTCCGCTGCTATCTCCTCTGCCCGATCGATGGCAGGCGATGCGAACAGCTATTCCTCGTGGATGGCATATTCGCGTCTCGCAAAGCCCACCGGCTGGCCTACGCAGCGCAGAGCGATGATGAATTGTCCCGCGCCCACCGCAAGGCGAGCAAGCTACAGAGACAGGTTGAAGGCGATGCCCGCTATGCGCGTCCTCGTGGGCGCAACCGATGGGCCATGGTGCAGCGCCTCAAAGCCGCGAAGATCGACGCGCGAATGATCTACCGCGAACGGCTGCGCGGATTGGTCGGCGATATCTCATAATTCGTTGCTTGGCGGTCTGATGCCCAGCGGATACCCGGCATGCTCGATAGGTAGCGCCAAGACCCGCAAAACCGCGATCCGCGCCCATCATATAGCCTCATATCCAATCAGCGGGTCCTGACGGAAATCCGCCATTTCTGCTTACTGTGCATTCGCCCAACAACGAGAGAACCCATCTAAAATGCGCGGAAATCTGCCGATTTTGCGCAGCCTCCATTCTGGGACCCCTACGTGACCCCGCTTGTAGTTTTCAGACTTCGGAGCCGGGAATTTTCCTGACACAGCTCAGGCCGCGATCTTATTGGGAAGATGGTCAACGAAAGGAGGCCATCATGTCCGACGACGAACCGCTCGACCGGTCACACCTGTTATCCCATGCGCAGGCGCTATTCCCCGGCGCGGTGATCGATGTGATCCACACACCCGACGAGATCATCCATATAGATGTGGACAGACACCGATACACGTTCGAGATCGGCAGCGACGACGACGAATATCTCTTCACCGATGGAAAAGCATCATTTTCCATCCCACTCATGGAAATCGACTGGGATTTCTAGGATTTCTCCTGACACGCCTTCCGAACCCGTCTTAATGGAAATGTCGTTCAATCAACCAAGGAGTGAACGACATGACCACGACCCAATCCACGAAGCTCACGGCCGCGCCCATTGAGGCTCCTAAGAAGGCACACGCCAACCCCGCTCCAAAGGCAACCGCCGACAAGGACAAGCCCGAAGTCGTTACCCTCGACCAACTCGCCCGCGAATTGAAAATGCCGCCGCGCGACGCCCGAATGCTGCTGCGCCTCGCTGCTAAGCAGACGAGGCAGTATCCTACCTTGGGTAAGGAACACGTCGCCCGCCAACCATGGTCCTGGGCACCGGGATCGAAGGCGCTGGAGGAAGCCCGCAAGGCTTTATCCACCCCTCTGGAATGACCGGATCAGCACAGGCGCCGCTATCGAACACTTTCCAAGTTTCCAAGTTTTCATACCGGGGATGTCGCGGAATCATGCAATCATGCGATTTCGTGACGCCCCGGTGTTTTTGCGCGTTCGATCCGGCACATGAAAACATGAAAACTTGGAAAGTAGATCAATCCCCAGGCCGCAACGACCAGTACCACCGCCTGCCCTCATGCTCGGCTTTGATGATATTCAGATCGTCCGCCGCACGGTTGAGAGTCGTGCTGCTGATGCCGCGCGCCTCGCCATCCCGCTTGAGCACGCTGACGGGCTGAGGCCCATCCGCAAGCCGTTCCAGCAGGAAGTCCTTGGCGGCTTCGCGCTCGTCCTGCACCGGACCTCGCTTGGCCGACGGTCCAGCGAAAAACGCGTCGGCGTCCATGTCCTCGAACCTGTCGAAAGCGATTTCCGGCTGTTCGCCCTTCCGACCATCAGCATCGCCCATGGTGAACAGCATCGCCTTGCCCCTCTCGAAGTTGGTCTTCATGTGAAAGACGATGAAACCCTGCACTCCGTCATTGCGGCGAGCGAGCCCCCATTGATTGCGCGAAATGCCGATGAAATCGGTAGAACCCAGCCCCTTCTTCATCGCCTTGTCCTGCTCGGATTTGCCGAAATGGCGAACACAGAGGATCGCGCAAAGATACTTGCCGGCAATCTCGGCCAGCCGGGACATGAACTCGCGAACATCGATGTTGCTGTTGCCGTCCACCCCGGCCATGAAAGCCTGTATAGGATCGAGAATCACGATAGCGGGACGTTTCTCAGCAATTTCACCGTCCAACCACGCGACCATCTCCTCCGTAAGCTGGAATTGCCGTGAGTGGATCAAAACGCGATCCAAGTCGGCTCCATTGGCAATCAGCCGGGGCTTTATAACAGCGCCCTTCAAGTCCTCGAAATTGAACAGGATTGCGTTAGCCGGTTTCGGTCGGTCACCGCCGGGCAAGGGGTCTCCACGACTGATGCGGGCGCATAGCCATGCGCATAGCTGGCTCTTGCCATCGCCCGGATCGCCGTCGAGCAGGCCAAGCGTGCCCCGACAGATATAAGGATACCACAACCATTCCAAATTCTCGTCAGGGATTTCCGAGAAAGGCACCAGCGTCGGCCATACCTTGCCAGGTTTTTTCGATATGCTGTGCGCGATTTGTCCAACCTCCCGATCCGGCAACGGATCGTCAGTCATGGTACGATTGAGGGCCTTAAGTGTCTCCAAAATAGCCTTTTGGCTCGCCCCGGCTGCACGGAGATATCCCGCGAACTTGGTCAGGGTGTCATTGCGCAATCCGACCGGAATCAGACCATCACCGGTGAGCGCGGCATCTTCCTTTGGGCGTGCGGTGATTTCCCGGATCGTATCGGGTAACTCCGCGAGCGGTTCGTCCTCCCATAGTGCGTAGATGGCCCCGGAAGCATGGACCGAACTGGGACCGACGACATAGCATCCCGGCCCGCTCTTCACGTCCAATTTGGTCTGCGCACCATTGCGAGCAGGCATCTCACCCCGGAAATAGAAGTGATATCCTCTGGAAGTCTTCACCGTAAAGGTCGGCGGCGGGCGATAGCTGGAACGAAATGCCTGCAACGCTTCCGTGCTGTCACAGTCGACAACCGCCAGCCCTTCGGTCGCCACGGCATAGTTCATGTCCGGGTGTTTGCGATGCCAGCGCCGAATCGTTTTCAGGTCCGTCGTTGCGCCTTTCACGCCGTGGGAAACCAACGAACTGATCGGATGCTTGCCGGGGCTTGCGCATTCGGCATCGCCACAGGTGCAGCAGCCACCGGCAACGCCGTGGATGGGCAGAACAGGAATATCCTGCCCTGCGAACCATTCCATCATTCCCAAGACGCTGGCGCGTCGGTCGAAGCGCACGCTGACACGCCCTTTCCTTGCCCGCTTCATTGCTCGCGCCCTCCCCAATAGCGACGCCTCGGATCGGGAAGCGGTGCATTCTCGATTTCCTGTTTGATGGCGTCGTACCGTTCGCCGGTGGCGGCATCGAATTCGAAGACCCGAACCCAAGTTTCGCCGGTGCGAAGATCGGTATATTCACATCTGACGAGGCGTCTCATGGCGCACCCCGCTCAGCGGCGAGCTTGGCGATATGCTCGTGGATTTCTGACGCCAGCCATGCGACCGAGTGTGCACCGATACGAACCCGCTTGGGGAATTGCCCGGCAGCTTCGAGCCGAAGCAAAGTCGATGGCGATAGGTTGAGGCCAAGGCGCGGAAGGTCGCCGCGCGTCAGCAATATCTTGTTTGATGGTGGTGCCGTCATGTCGAATTTCCTTTCGTTGTCGTGATTGACGGCAACGAAATATTCCCAGACGGCGAAGAGATTCCACAAATCGCGAAAAGCACGACACCGGAAAATCCGGTGGAATGTTAGAGATGCCAGTTGGGGTCTTGGACGCACATCTGGATCAGACGGACAAGCTGCTCATCCCGTCCGGTGATTTCTGCGTATATGTGGCGCATGGCTGCTGGAAACGGATCGACGCGGCGGCGCGTTTTCTCTTTGTCGACCGAGACGTAAACGCCTTGCCTCGGCGTCAGCCCCGGCAGGTGCCTGCGAACGGCCCCGTAGATCTCCATGAAAATGTAGAAGCGGAGTTCCTGATTGGTCGCTGCGTCCCCATGTTGCTCGCCGCGCAAATTTTTCATCAGGCGCGTTGAATATGCCAACAGTGAATGCAGGTCTGCGTCCAGCTTTTCACGATCGGGAAATTCGGCGAACTCGTGCTCATAAGGCCACGTGGAAAACCAAGGACGTTGCTGCGCGGCGATCGCTGCGATCAGCTTTTCGGCCGGATTGACGACGTTGGCCAGCAGCCAATCGGCACGTTGGGTCAGCGTTTTGTTGAACGGACTGCCTTTGAGATCGCAGGGCGTCGTCTCGATGATGCGGCGATAACGTGCACCGATCTCGAGCAGTTCAGTACGCAGCGCGCTCAGCGCAGCCTCGTCGGATATCTCCGACTTCTCGCGGAATTCGGCCATCCATATGTCATCGAACTGCGCCAGCTTCTTCACGGTTCCCCCCTAAAACTGTCGCAAGGTCGATCACCGATCCCAAGGCGCTTTCGTGCGCATGAGCCTGCGCAGCTTCTCGTTCACTTCGGGCGGGCGTTCCAAAACCGCTAGAAAGTGATCGTAGCTTTCCCGACTGACCATGATGACTCGTTGGTCGAGAATGGCGTCTTCAGCGGCACGGCGTGCTGCCTCAATCATGAAGTCGGTCCGCGAACACCCTTGGATGCTGGCCGCCTTGTCGATCAGCGCACGCGTGTCCTCACGAACGCGCAAGTTCACCGCTTTCAGCTTTGCTTGATCCGTGGGCATGACGGTCACGTTTTTCCTTTCGGATGAGGCATATCACATTTGATGAGTATGCTGTGCTGAGCTTTGCACAGAAAGCTGCACCAGATACTCGCCCCAGGTCTCCAATGCCTCGCGCTTCTCGCGGTCATATCCATAGCGGTTGTAGACAGCAGCGACGCCCGAAATTGTGCCGCTGATATGGTTTAACACCTTTTCGACGACATGCGGGGCCACACCCGCCCGCGCCATGCCAGAGGCGGCGGTTCGGCGTAAATCATGCAATCGCCAATCGGATGTCTGGGAGCCTTCGGACAGTCGGCGCAGCATCTTCGAAAATCCGCTGACCGGCGAATTGCGGGTGGTGGTGAACACATAATCGCAATCGAGGAAACGCGGCACCTCGTTCAAGACGTCGATCGCGTAGGGGCTGAGCGGCACGACATGCGGCTTGCCGTTCTTCGATCGTTCAGCGGGGATGACCCAGTGCTTGGCGTCGAAATCGACTTCGCTCCAGCGCATCTCAGCTAATTCGCCTCGGCGCTGTGCCGTCGCGAGCAGGATCGGCACGAATTGGCGGAAGGGGTAGACGTCATTGCGGCAGGCGCGCAGCAGGCGGACGATTTCGTCATCCTCCAACACCCTATCACGCGACTCCTCTTTTGTCGGGGCTTTGAGGCCGTTGATGGGGCTGATCTCGACGATGCCGCGTTCAACACACCAATTGAAGAGTTTGCGGATGTTCGAGAGGATGCGGTTTGCCTGATAGGTCGATCCGCGCGCGACGGCGGCATCCATGATTTCCAGAACGTCGAACCGCTTGATCTCGCGGATATCACGCTGCCCGAAGGTGCCGACGAATTCCCGTTCCAAGATGCGCTCGGCCTCGCGCCAGCTCTTGTTGCGCGCCTGTGCGTGCAGGCGGATGAATTCCTGGCAGACGGCTTCGACCTTCATATTGGGCGTGCGGCGACGCTTGGTGGGGTCAATGCCCTCATCGACCTGTTGCAAGATATCCATCGCCTTCTCGCGGGCCGTGGCCAATGTAATGCGGGGATAAACGCCGAGCTTCATGCGCTTCTGGTTAAGGCCATATCGGAACTTGATGGAGAAGACCTTTTGCCCCTGCGCTGAAACTCGAACGCTCATTCCGGGGCACAAGAGGTCATGGACCTCATAGCGTTTCGCATTCGGTTTCAGAGCTTCGAGCGTCTTGTTGGTCAGGGCCTTTACGGGCATGTGTCATCCTTTCGATGACACTTCAATAATCACGGAAATCGACCAATCTCAAAGAAATTCCCAGTCTGCGAAGGGCCTGCGTTGGGAAAGTGCAGTGCGATGCGATCTGACCATGCCGCTTGTGACCGGGGGGGTGTTTTAGATCGAGACTTGGCATCGATATGCGGACCAGATGGCGCGACACTGATTCTTGGTTTTTCGGTCTCACGCAATTTCGTGTTTGCTATCGATCACTTATGCCACAAAACGCATAAGGTAATTTTATGTCATGGATAGCATATTGACGTTTTATGCCGTTTATGACATATGGTCGTTATGGACCACTTGGCTCGCACTCCCAAACAGATTGGCGCGGTGATCGCCCGCCTGCGTCGCGAACAGAATCTGACTCAAGCAGAACTGGCCGCAAAAGTCGGTTTACGGCAAGAAGCTATCTCCAAGATCGAAGCCGGAAATGCCGCCACTCGTCTCAGCAAAATTCTGGACGTGATCGCAGCGCTCGACCTCGAACTCGTTATACGACCGCGCAGCAAGAGTTCGCCGAGCGACTTTGAGGATATCTTCTGATGGGGCGGAAACGCGCTCACGCTCCCCTCAACGTGTTTTTGAACAACCGCTATGTCGGCCGCCTGACCAAGGCGTCAAGCGGCGCGACCGAATTCGCCTATGACGCCTCGTGGCTCGACTGGGAACAGGCCGTCCCCATTTCCTTGTCGCTGCCTCTTCGCGATGGCCGCTATATCGGCGCACCAGTATTTGCCGTTTTCGATAATCTGCTACCCGATTTCCAGCCGCTTCGCTTGCGTGTGGCGGAACGTGTCGGAGCCGCAGGAACCGACGCATACAGCCTGCTTTCGGCAATCGGACGGGATTGCGTGGGAGCATTGCAGTTCCTGCCCGATGGCGAAGCTCCGGTTCCCGGCGACGAGATTACGGGCAGCCCTGTTACCCAGGACGATATCGCCGCGATCCTCGCCAACCTTGCACGCGCACCCTTGGGCTTGGACGCGGACATCGATCGGGACTTTCGCATTTCCATTGCTGGGGCGCAGGAAAAGACCGCGTTGCTTTTTCGCGATGGCCAATGGCTACGGCCTCACGGCACGACGCCGACCACGCATATACTGAAGCCGCCAATCGGCCGACTGCCGAACGGGATCGATCTATCGAACAGCGTCGAGAATGAATTCTTCTGCATGAAGCTGATGGCCGCGTTCGGCATTCCAACCGCGCGTTGCGAGATACAGGTATTTGGCGAGACCAAGGCACTGGTTGTCGAGCGCTTCGACCGGCGCTGGACACGCGACCGGCGCCTGCTACGCCTGCCGCAGGAGGATTGCTGCCAAGCGCTCGGGATACCCTCCGCACAAAAATATCAGAACCAAGGTGGCCCCGGCATTGCCGCGATCATGGAATTGCTCAAGGGCAGCGATGATCCCGACGCGGATCGATTGACGTTCTTCAAGAGCCAGCTCATTTTCTGGCTTATCGGAGCGACGGACGGGCACGCCAAGAATTTCAGCATCGCGATCGGGCCACAGGGACGGTTTCGCCTCACTCCCTTATATGACGTGCTGACGGTCCAGCCGACATTCGACCAGCGCCACATCGGGCATAATGCATTCAAGCTGTCCATGTCGGTCGGCAACAATCGCAAATATCGGGTGCTGGACATCCACGGCCGCCACTTCATGGAAACGGCAATCGAATGCGGCTTGAACCGGGCCGAGGCCATGCAGGCGATCGACGAAATCAGGGATCGCTGCGCCACCCTATTCGATGAGATCGCATTGTCACCCAATTTTCCCGGCGAGATTGCGGAAAGCGTCACCCGCGCTGCCCAATCCAGAGCCGAACGGTTGAACCTTGCTGGCCTGGAATAGAACAGGAATGTCATGGGCAGGCGTAAATCACGATGACGTGACTTACGCACGTTCGTAGTCAACCATTCGTTATTAGCGAACGCGCCGAAATCGCCCGCAGGCCGAGACGGGATTTTTCCTGACGCAGACAGCCGCGATCGATATGACGTTGTTGCAAGGCCGGTGGAAGATCACACCGCCTTGCTCTTCCCCCGCTCTGATACCCAGAAAATCGACGATCTCCCGCGTGGGTATCAAAGGGGTCCCGGGCGCCCGAACTTGCCTGAATGGACCTGAAGTGACATGCCTCGGAACGCCTTATCCAAAGATACGTTGACACAGCGAACTTAGAATAATATGAAGTGATTCAAGATGATATAGACAGACATTAAGATTCACTCTTAATCAGCGGGTCCTAGGTTCGAGCCCTAGTGCGTCCACCAAAATCTCCAATGAAAGTCAAGGAGTTGCGAACTCCCGCTGGGGAGTTCGGTCTGAGCGAGTCCTAATTTGTCCGATTAGGACTCCTATAGGACTCACGAGGAGCCTGCTTGAACGGCAAGATGCTCACGCAAACCCTATTTCGCCTGTTCATTTTTCCCCCTTCCTCCTTTCAAATTACAGGCCGGCTTAGGCAGTCAAGGCGACGATACACTAACGATCAGTGCGGACCACTCGGTTGGGCCGCTCCACGACAAAGGATTCAGAATGCCGGCCACCCAAGTCCTGGTCTGCGTGGGATTGGCCAGTGCGTTCGGCATGCTTGATGGAGCCGATCTGTTCACCGACATTCTGAAGGAATCGGGCCTCCAATGGAGCAAGCGCGCCTTCATCCCAATGAAAGCGGGGCCAATCCGGTTGTTGCCAGTTCCGCGTCATGAGTTATAAATTCAGATCTTATAACTCAGGCATACAGGAAAGGTCGTCTAGGGTTGAAAAAACAGCGCGGTCGAAGGCTTCCTGCATCAGTTGGCCTGGAGCGCGGCTCCTTACAGCATTCCGGCTATCACCGAAGCTCAACGACGGTTCTCAAGTCTAGCGATAGATCTGCGCTCTATCGCTCACGAAATGTCAGTATCATGATCGATAGAAAGGCTGCCTAGCGATCATGAGAGACGCCCAAGCTGCTGCGTGATCCAAGTCGAGGAACGAATTAGGCTCGGATGATTTCACCTCAGCCGAAAGCTTTGTCGATGTATGTGAGACGCTCGGTAATCTCGTCACGCGAAGCTCTGACGCCCAGCTCTTCGGCATATCGCGGCCATTCAGCTATGCTGGCACGGACAGCCTCGATCGTTTGCGACACCTGAGCTTCCGAAAAGCCGTGCCGCCTGGCAAGGCGCAGTATATGGGCACGGGTCGGCAAACACCCCTCCCCTTCGACGGCCAGGTAATGCTCACCGCCGGGACCGCTCGAGAAGGTGAGATCATATGCAGGCGCCAGGTACCATTGGTCATCGGTATCGAGCAGGAATGCATGCTGGCGGGTATGATCATCCCGGTTGTACGCCAGGATGTTGAACACCATGCGTCGGAAAGCCTGTTCCAGATCTCCGGCGTGCCGCGTTATTCCATGCACCGCGCGGAGAAAGCCATCATAGTCGATGCTCGGCATATGCGACGGTGCTTCCACGGCTCCTGCGAGCGAGACCATGTGCAGGCGGCGCCCCGGTTTCGGTCTGTCGAAACGCTGCGTGGCAAAATAGCCGGGGCCGTCCTTAGCCGGGAGGAGGCGCGACGGCGCCATGATGATGCCGGCCGCCCGAGCCATGCGAGCATAGGCTTCCTCGACCGGTCCGATATCCACGGAATCCGTCAGCGCGCGGAATTTGACGATCCAGCTTTCAAACCCGGCAGCGAGTTCTCCTTCCGCGAGACAAATCTCGCCGCTTGGCGAGAAGCCGATATGGATCTTGGGACGCGCACCACCCGAAGCGCCTGCGAGTGTGGCAAGCGTATCGGCCAATCTCCCCTCGTCGCCCAACAAGATCGAACGCGCCTCGGCGGCAAGTTCATCCAGATCGAGCGTTTGCACATCTTCGGCCGGGGTCGTAGCCGGCTCATAGACAAGCGCGCCGCGACCGTGGCGCCCGACTAGCGCGAGACGGTCGACGCCGTTCAGATCGTCCCATCGGATCTCGAGCTTGGCCAACCGCCGCTTCATCACCAGAGCGCCCCAACCCTCGGGCAGACTGTCAGCCAGGAAGCCGTGAAGACCATCGAAATCGGCGGTGCGCGCCTCGTGCAGACCGGGTTCGATTGGATAGAGTGCCGGCGCGATCGGGCGCTTGCTCACCACAAGCTGGGGTGACCATTCAAGCTGTGCACGCCTCTCGGCCATCGCCAATCGACCGACGGGTAGTACAGCGTCGGATTCATCGGACCATAGCCCGATCTGCAAGGGTGTGCCGGGAGCGAGTTTCATCGAGGTCTCCGTGGCGCCCGGGCACGTTTAGACGTGCTTCTGGCCTCTCTCTGCTGGCGCTCAAGGAGCGCATCCATGCTCGTGGCTGCCGGCTCAGGGAAAAGCGCTTTCAGATCCTGTTCGCATCGCAATGCGATCGCGGCGCGGATCAGATCATCGATCGATGCCTTGCCTTCTGCTTCCATGCGGCGCCAGGTGCTATAAGATACGCCTGCCCGGCTCGCGGCCTCCGCCTGGCTCCAGGTTAACCTCAGCCGGCGCGCGCGCATGCGAGCGCCAATCATCTCGGCAATTTCTGCTGGCGTTTCAAACATCGCCCATATATGAGCACTTACGAGGAAAAATGCAACTTAACTGCTCATATATGAATAATATAATTGGCGATTGCTTCAGATACGTGGAAGTTTCTCGATGAATCGAACGAGGCTCGCGACTATCACATAGCGGGAGCGGCCAATCTTGACGGACTCGATCGCTCCGGAGTTGATCAGTTCATATAGCTTTGTGCGCCCAATCCCGGTGAGCTGCACGGCGCGCTCGATCCGGACGGTGATGAGATATTCTGCCGACGGAGGTGCGCTAGAGAGTTTGTCCTTGCCTTTGCGACCGTTCATGAGCGCGGCCTTGCACAAGGAAGCGCGAACACATTGCCGAAAGCCACGGGATGCTGCCGCAACAGCTCTACACCTGGCGGGGACGTTTCAAGGAGCGCGCCGAGAAGATGGGTTTCGTCCCGGCCGTGATCGATGGCCCGCCGATACCGCCCGGTCCACCGACGCCTGCCGTGTCATCGGCACCCGCGACTCCGAAGGCTGGCGGGCAAATCGTCATCGAAACTGCCGGGCTGTCGATCCGCATTCCGTCCGACGTGGATGCCGACCACATCGAGCGGGTGCTCCTGGCTGTGCAGGCGAACACATGATTATGCCGCCCGGGCCATTGAAGGTGCTGGTCGCGACGCAGCCCGTGGACTTCAGAAAAGGCATGGTGGGCCTTGCCTCGCTGGTGCAGCGCGAACTGCGACTCGACCCCTTCTCCGGCATGCTTTTCATTTTCCGGGCGCGCCGGGCAGACAGGATAAAGCTCCTTGTCTGGGATGACACCGGACTCGTGCTGGTGGCGAAGCGCTTGCAGGATGGGAAGTTCCGCTGGCCCTGCCCGGGAGACGGGGTGATGAGGCTCTCGGCGGCACAGGCTGCTGCGCTGTTCGAAGGGCTGGACTGGTCGCGCGTGCATGTGCCGCGCGTGCCGAAGCCACTCCATGCGCAGTAAGTCGCACGCCTGATTCTGCCTGGCGCAAGATCGTTCCGAAGTGCCCGATATGGGTTAGAATGCGGGGCGTGGCGGCGCTTCCGGAACCCCCTGTCGAGACCGGCTTCGCGACCGGATATGACGAGCTTCCCAACGATGTCGGGCAGCTCAAGGCGATGGTGCTGGCCGAGCGCGCTCGCGCCGCGCGGTTCGAGCATATCCTCAAGCTGATCAACCGCACGACCTTCGGCAAGCGCTCGGAAAAGCTGCCGGCGGACCAGCTGGCGCTGGTGCTGGAAGATGAACAGGTTGCCCTTGCCGAAGCCGAGGGGCTCCAGGACAAGACGGCGGAAGAAGGCGAGCGCTACGGCCACAAGAAGCGCTGCCGCCGGCCTGCGGATGCCGAGCGTGCATCGCTGCCGGCCCATCTGCTGCGCTTCGAGACTGTGATCGAGCCTGAGAGCCTGCAATGCGTCTGTGGCGGCGCACTGCACAAGATCGGTGAGGACCGTTCCGAACGGCTCGACATCATCCCCGCACAGCATCGCGTGATGGTGACGATCCGCCCGCGCTATGCCTGCCGTTGCTGCGGCGATGGCGTGACCCAAGCTCTGGCCCCGGCGCACGTGGTGCCGGGCGGTTTGCCGACCGAGGCGCTGGTCGCCGACGTCCTGATCAACAAATATTGCGACCATCTGCCTCTATACCGCCAGTCGAAGATTCTTGCCCGGCAGGGCATCGAGATCAGCCGCGCCACCCTCGCGAACTGGGTTGGCCGCGGCATCGCCGCGCTGATGCCGATCACCAACCGGATGCGCGTCGATGCGCTGGCCAGCGGTCGCCTGTTCGTCGACGAGACCACGGTCAAGGTGCTGGCACCGGGAACAGGCAAGACGAAGACCGGCTACATGTGGGTCACGGTGCGCGACGATCGCACGCACGGCGCCGCCGATCCGCCTCTGGCGCTCTACACCTATATGCCGGGACGCGGAAAGATGTGGGCCAGGCAGTTGGTCTGCCTTGGAGAAACTGGTCCAATTCTGAAGAGAGCTCATTCGGGCATAGGGATTGGAGAATTATATGGGACGTCAGCGGTTTACACCGGAGCAGCTTATCGCGAAGCTGCGTGAGGTGGA
>Ga0180221_1001127_pt1 | contig 19102 bp, 18 predicted proteins | sample eDN5th37CKraftMG_FD_151339 | JGI IMG/M metagenome (GOLD analysis project Ga0180221, IMG submission 151339) | Enriched Miracle-Growth compost microbial communities from Emeryville, California, USA - eDNA 5th pass 37_C Kraft MG (version 2) (version 2) ...
GCCGCCCATCTCGACGCCGAGACGCGCGGGCAGGGTGTGCGCGTCTTCGCGATCCAGCCCGGCGACGCGCCGACCGCCTTCGCCCATGACACGCTGGGCAATGCCGGCGCGCGGAAGCATCTGGGCGGGATGGTCGACACGCTGCGCCAATGGGTGGCGGACGTCGATCCCGCGCCCGTGCTGGCGAAATGCGGCGAAAAGGTCGCCGAACTGGCGGCCGGCCGGTGGGACGGGCTCGCCGGGCGCTATATCGACGTGGACTGGGACTGGAACGAGACGCTCGAAGACATCGGGAGAGAGACGGCATGAGCGACAGGAGCGAACTGGAAGCCAGGATCGCGCGGCTCGAACATCGCGCGGCGACGCTGGAGGATGCCAATGACATCCGCAAGCTGCACTATGCCTACGGCTATTATATCGACAAATGCATGTACGACGAGGTCGTCCAGCTCTTCGCGAAGGACGGCGAGGTCACATTCCTCTCGGGCGTCTACACGGGGCATGAGGGCATCGCCCGCCTCTATTGCACTTGGTTCCGCGAACTGTTCACCGCCGGCAGGAACGGGCCGGTCGACGGCTTCCTGCTCGACCATATCCAGATGCAGGACGTCGTGACCGTCGCCGACGACCGCCTGACCGCCAGAGCCCGCTTCCGCGCGCTGCTGCCCGGCGGCCCGCACGACAGCTTCCCGCGCAAGGAGCAGGTGCCCGGCCAGTTCTGGGAAGCGGGCATCTACGAGAACGACTATGTTCGCGAGGACGGCATATGGAAGATCAGGCGGCTCGACTATGTGCTGCAATGGCAATCGACCTATGAGGACGGCTGGGCCTTCAGCGAGGCCCATCTCGCGCCCGCGACCGTCTGCTATCCCGAAAACCCCCTCGGCCCGGACTACATCATGGAGCGCAAGCGCAAGGTCTGGCCCGGCCATCAGGCGGTGCCGACCCATTATCCGCATCCGGTGACGGGGGCACCGCCCGCCGCCGCCGAATGACGGGCGCTGCGGGAAGCTCCTCCGTCGGCCGATGACCGCACCATGGCGCGCGGCCGCCGACGGGCCGCGCCGCCTAAACCGAGAAGGAATATCGCTTTGGCCAAGGGCTACGACACCGACCTGAAACTTCATATCGACGGCGAGTGGATCGGTGCGGAGGGGCGCGACACCCACAAGGTGGTGAACCCGGCGACCGGCGAGGTGCTGGGCGAGCTTCCGCTGGCCAATGCCGCCGATCTGGACCGCGCGCTCGACGCGGCGGCGCGGGGCTTCGCCATCTGGCGCAGGGCGAGCGCGGAGGAGCGCGGCGCGGTGCTTTCCGGCGCGGCGCGGCTGCTGCGCGAACGGGCCGACCGGATCGCGACCATCGCCACGCTGGAGGAGGGCAAGACGCTGCCCGAGGCCAGGGGCGAGCTGATGATGGCGGCCGGCCTGTTCGATTTCTACGCCGCCGAGGCGAAGCGCGCCTATGGCCGCGTGCTCGTGCGCCCGACGGGCCAGCTTTCGCGCGTGATGAAGGAGCCGGTGGGCCCGGTCGCCGCCTTCTGCCCGTGGAACTTCCCGATCGGCAATCCCGGCCGCAAGCTGGGCGCCGCGATCGGCGCGGGCTGCTCGATCATCGTCAAGCCGCCGGAGGAGGCGCCGGGCTCGGCGATCGAGGTGCTGCGCTGCCTGCTCGACGCCGGGCTGCCCAAGGAGGTCGCCTCGATGGTGTTCGGCGTGCCCGATGCCGTCTCGCGCCACCTCATCGCCTCGCCCGTCACCCGCAAGGTGAGCTTCACGGGCTCGATCGCGGTCGGCAAGCATCTGATGCGGCTCGCCGCCGACGGCGCCAAGCGCACGACGATGGAGCTTGGCGGCCACGGCCCCGTGCTGGTGTTCGACGACGCCGATCTCGATCGCACGCTCGACATGCTGGTGCCGCACAAGTTCCGCAATTCGGGGCAGGTGTGCGTTTCGCCCACCCGCTTTTACGTGCAGGAGGGGATTTACGCCCGTTTCGTGAAGGAATTCGCCGCGCGCGCCGCGACGATCCGGACGGGCGACGGCCTCGACGCGTCGGTGAACATGGGCCCGATGGCCAATCCGCGCCGCCCCGAGGCGATCGAGGCGTTCGTCGCCGATGCGGTCAGGACCGGCGCGCGGATCGCGGCGGGGGGCGAGCGTGGCGGCGGATCGTCGGACAACGGCTTCTTCTTCCGCCCGACGGTGCTCGCCGACGTGCCGCTGGACGCGCGCGTGATGAACGAGGAGCCGTTCGGCCCGATCGCGCTGATGCGCCCGTTCCGCGATTTCGACGAGGCGATCGAGCAGGCCAACCGCCTGCCCTACGGCCTGGCCGCTTATTGCTTCACCGAGAACGGGCGGCGCGCGCTGCTGCTCGGCGATGCGATCGAATCGGGCATGGTGGGCATCAACACGGTCGCGATCGGCGGCGCCGATTCCCCCTTCGGCGGGGTGAAGGATTCAGGTCACGGATCGGAGGACGGGCCCGAGGGGCTCGAGGCGTGCATGGTCATCAAGACCATCCATCAAGCCTGATGAAGCCCGCCTCCCCGTCCGCCGCGCCGGGCCTGCCCGGCGCGGACGCGAGCGCCATGATCGACGCGGCACCCGGCGCGCACCGCCTGGGCGGGCCGCGCGCCTGGTATGTGCTGATCCTGCTCACGCTCGTCACCGCGATCAGCCTGCTCGACCGGCAGGTCATCACCATCCTCGCGGTCGACATAAAGCGGGACCTGGGGCTGAACGACAGCGAGATCGGGCTGGTCTACGGCACCTTCTTCGCGGTGTTCTACGCCCTGTTCTCGATCCCGCTCGGACGGCTCGCGGACGGCTGGGTGAGGACGTGGCAGGTGGCGATCTCGCTCACCGCCTGGTCCGCCTCGACGATCGGCTGCGCCTTCGCCGGCGGCTTCGGATCGATGGCGCTGTGGCGCTCCGCCGTGGCGAGCGGCGAGGCGGGCGCGGGCCCGGCCGCCTATTCGCTGGTGGCCGATCTCTTCCCCCGCCGCCAGCGCGCCACCGCCATGGCGATATACGGCGCCTCGGCGGCGATCGGCGTCGGCCTGTCGATGCTGGTCGGCGGGCTCGTCGTCGGCTGGTGGAACGGCATGTTTCCGGGCGGACGCGGCTGGTTCGGGCTCGTCGCCTGGCAGGCGGCGTTCATCATCGCGGCGCTGCCGGGCTTCGTGCTCGCGGTGCTCATCGCGCTGGTGCGCGAGCCGGTGCGCGGCCTTTCGGACGGCATCATCCAGCCGCCGGCCCCCCGGCCCTTCCGCCGGGCGGGGCTGGAATTCATGGCGCTGGTGCCCCCGCTCACCTTCATCAACCTGCGCTGGATCGGCGCGGGCGCCGCCGAATGGCGCCGCGCGATCGGGGCGCTGGCGCTGGTGCTGGGCTTCATCGCGGTCGCGACGGCGATCACCAACGGCATCACGCCGCCCGATCACCTCAAGATCTACGGCCATGTGCTCGGCATGCCGATCACCAGCCACCTCCTCCAATGGTCGATCGTCGGCTTCGGCAGCTATGCGGCATTGAGCTGGATACAGGCGCAGCGCTTCCGCGACCCGGCGACCCATGCGGTGATGTGGTCCAGCCCCGCCTTCGTCGCGATGCTGGTGATCGCGGCGTTCAACCTGATGATCAATTACGGCTACACCGCCTTCGCGACGCCCTATGCGATCCAGCATTACGGCCTTCCGCCGCAGGTGGTGGGGCCCCGGATCGGCATCGCCGCGATGATCGCGGGCGGCGGCGGCACCGTATTGGGCGGCGTGATGGCGGACATCGCCCGGCGCTACAGCCGGATCGGGCGCATGTGGGTGCTGCTCGCCACCACGGTGATCCCGGTGCCGATGACCTTCCACACCTTCGCCCAGCCGACGCTGGACGGCTTCGTGCAATGGTTCTTCCTGTCCAGCATCATCCTCACCGGCTGGCTGCCCTGCTGCATCGCCACCGTCCACGATCTCGTCCTGCCGCGCATGCGCGGCGCGGCCACCGCGATATTCTATCTCGGCATCACCATCTTCGGCATGGGGACCGGCCCCTATCTGGTCGGCCTGCTGAGCGACATGACGGGTGATCTCGGCCGCTCGATCCTCTCGCTTTATGCCGTGGCGCCGGTGGTGTGGATCGCGATCCTGGTCGGGATGCGCCACCTGCCGCGCGACGAGGCCAGCATGCTCGGCCGCGCGCGCGCGGCGGGGGAGGATATCCGGCCGCTATAGACGACGCGGATCAGCGCCGCGCGGCGCGGAAGCGCTCAAGCACGGTGGCGCCGTTTCGCGCGAACGCCTCGGCCCCGAAGCGTTCGAGCACGCGCTGCCGCGCCGCCCGGCCCATCGGCGCCAGCCGCTCGGGATCGGTGAGCAGCCGGGCGAGCGCGTCGGCCAGCGCCCCGGGGTCGCCCGGCGGAACGATCAGGCCGCCAATCCCCTCCTCGACCGTATAGGGCATTTCCCCGGCCGCCGAGACGATCACGGGCAATCCCGCCTGCATCGCCTCATGCGCCGCGATGCAGAGCCCTTCCGACCGCGACGGCTGGAGATAGAGGTGCAGGCCCGCCAGGAACGCGCGCGGCTCGCCCACGAAACCCGGCAGGTCGAGCGCGATCCCCGCCTCGCGCGCGGCGGCGGCCAGCGGCTCCCGCTCCTCGCCCGCCCCCGCGATCGTCAGCGATACCGGGACCGGAAGCGCGATCCCGCGCGCCTTGAGCCGCGCAAAGGCCGCGATCAGCACGTCATAGCCCTTCACCGGATGCAGCCGCCCGAGGCTGCCGAGGCGCAGCGTCTCGCCCGGCCGCCAGGGAGCCGCCCGCGGCGCATCCGCATCAGCCGGGAAGAGCGGCCAGCACAACAGCCGCTCCGGCGGGATGCCGAGCCGCTCGCCGGTCAATTGCGTCACCGATTCCGAATCCCCGATCCACAAGGTGGACAGCCGCTGCATCGCGCGCAGCAGGCGGCGGTTGGCGGGCTTCAGGAAGGCCGCGTGCTGCCAGCTCGCCACCGGCAGCCGCCGCCGGAGCCCGACAAGCTGGCCGAGCAGGGTCGCGCGGGTGAGCGAGGTCCAGATATGGGTCGCGCCGCTGCGCGCGACCGCGTCGTCGAGCCAGCGCAAGGCGGCGAAATGATCCTTCTCGCCGCCGTCGCGCACCTCCGCCGCGATCCCCGCCGCATCGATGGGAGGCAGCGCGCGGCCGTCGCGGCGGGTGAGCGCGAACAGCCGCACATCCGCTCCATTGTCGCGCAGCACCCGGATCACCGCGGGCACCGGCAGCGCCGCGCCCCCGCCCTCGACCGAGTTGATGACATAAGCGATCCGCATCGCGCCTCAGCCCGCCTTCGGCGCCGGTAGGGGGGTGTGGGCCGCGCTCGCCCGATAGACGAACAGCGCGAGCAGCGTGCTCGCCGCCAGCGATTGCAGCACCGCATGGGCCCCCGAGCCCGGCAATCCCCCCATATAGATGAGAAGCGGCAGAAAAGGCAGCAGGCCGAGGCTGCTCGTCAGGTTCGCGGCGACAGACAGGCCCGGCCGCCCCATCGCGACCAGCGCCGCGCTCGCCGGGGGCGCGACCAGCAGGACCACCCGCGCGCCCGCCAGCCAGATCATCAGCGGCGCCGCCGCCGCGAACGCCGCCCCGCCCAGCAGCACCGCCAGCTGCCTTGAGAAGAAAGCGAGCAGCGCCAGCACGGGAATGGCCGAGAGCAAGGCGACGCCGACGCAGCGCAGCAGCGCGTGGCGGACGGCCGCCCCCTGCCCCCCCGCCGCGACCAGCTTGGCCAGCTCCGAATAAGCGGCCTGCCCCAGTATCTGCGCGGGCTGGGCGATGATGACGGTCGCGCGCTGCGCCACGGCATAGAGGCCCGCCCCCGCCGGCCCCAGCATCCACCCGACGACCAGCGGCGCGATCCGCCCCGCCAGCTCGCCGAAGGTCACGTCCGCATTGGCCGCGATCATGAAACGCCAGATCCCCGGATTTTCGGCGCGCACGCCCTTCAGGCCGCCACGCATCGGATAGCCCGCGAAGCGGCGCCGCGCGACCACCAGCCCGAAAATCCACATCGCCGCCCATTCGGCGATCGCGGCGACCAGCCAGGCGACGAGGAAGCCGATCAGGCCGAAGCCGCCCAGCGCCACGATCCCCGCGCCGACGAGGCGCACGGCGGGCGGCACGATATTGTGCAGCCCCAGCAGGTCGAAACGGCGCACGAGCTGAAGCAGCCCCGCCGGGGTCGACCGCGCCGAGGCGAGCACGGCGAAGCTGTAATAAGGCGCGAAGGCCAGCGCCGCGGGCGGCCAGCCCAGCCGGGGGCCGATCAGCGGCGCCATCAGGATCACCGTCGCGATCGCCAGCACGGCGCCCGCCGTCTCCACCAGCGCGGTGAAGCGCAGCAGCTTCATCATCCGCGGCGTATCCCCGTCGGCCGTCGCGCGCGCGCCGTAGCGGACGACGGCATGCCAGCCCGGAAAATCGACGATCCCGCCCACCGTCATCGCGAAGCCATGGACGAGGATCAGCACGCCGTAATCGACCGGGCCGAGCGTGCGCGCCGCGATCACCATATAGGCCAGGCTGAGCAGCCCGGCCGCCGCCTTCCCGCCGAGCAGCAGGCCCAGATTGGCGTAGATCCGGCGGACAATGCCGGGCTGGGCTCCCTCGCCGGGCGCCATCACGGCGCCCTAAACCGGATCAGGATCGCGCGCGCGGCGCGTTCGGACGAGGGCTCGTCGGTCAGATCGAACGTCTGCTCGAACATGGCGCGCTGGATCGGGGCATAACGATCCGCATGCTCCGCCACGGCCCGGTCGAGCGTCTCGCCCAGCCGGCCCGCGTCGCGGAACACAGGGCCGGCCCGCCAATGGGCGTAGCTGGGATCGTCCTCCCACGCGATTCCGTGGGCGTCGGCGAACAGGCAGGGGCGCGGGCGCAGCAGGAATTCGTAGATCTGGCTGCTGACATCGCCCAGATAGATGTCGGCGGCATTGGTGTAGCTCATGTCAGTCGAGCGCGGGCTGCCGAGATCGATATGGAGATTGGGCGCGCGGCGGTAACGCGCGGCGATCTTCCCCGGAAAGGCGATCGCGAACCGATCGATGCTGAGCGCGAAGCGGCGCTCGAACAACATGATATGCGGTGCGAAGATCAGGTTGTAACGATCGCTCCCGACGAAGAAATCGAGGATCGACCGCCCCATCCGATACCAGGAGGAAAGATGCGGCGAGACGTGCGGATTGTAGAGCACGGTCGGCCGGCCATTGCTGAAGATCGGCGCGGAAGGCTTCGAGAAACGGTCCAGATCGAACTTGGGATAGCCGACCACCTCCAGCCGCGCCGGATCGAGCCCGGCCTCCGCTATCAGCCGGTCGCGTATCTTGGCGCCCGCCACCAGCACCAGATCGAAGCCCGCGCTGGCCCTGTCGAACCCCACCGCGCGATCCCCGGCGCCGTGGCGGGTGTGCACCATGCGCAGCCCGTCGAGCCCGTAGCGCGTCTTGAGCAGCAGCGACGTCTTTTCGGTCACGACGAGCGCGTCGAGCGAGCGGAACAGGTCGAGATGATCGCGATAGACGAGCAGCTTGCGCGCCGGCAGCAGCCCGTCGAGCGCGCCCGCCAGCATCCGCGACACGCCCGAGCGCAGGCCGGGCTCGACCAGTTCCAGCTCGCCCGCATCGATCCGCGCGCCCGCGAGCCGGCGCAGCTCCGCCGTCATGCGCGTGTTGGTGGAGATCAACAGCACCTCCGGCGCATCCGCCCGCGCCGCCATCGCCAGCGCCACCGGCAGGCTGTGCGCGACCTGATGAATCTGGTCGTGATTGAAAAGGAAACCGACCCTCATGCGCGGGCGCCATCACGGGATGGGCGCGAAATTTCCCACGCGGCGTCGATCGCGCGGCTTGCGTATTCCCTGCCTTCGAAACATCTCATCCCGGCAGCGATTACGAGGTGGGAATGAGCCAGACAACCGGGGATCTCGCGAATCATCCCGGCGAGAGCGGAACGCGGCACCCGGGCGGCTGGACGGCGATCGTGCTGGCGGGCCAGCGCCCGGGAATCGACCCGCTCGCCCATGCCTTCGGCCAGACCTACAAGGCGCTGATCCCCGTCGGCGGGATGCCGATGATCCGACGTGTCGTGAGCACGCTGCTCGCGACGCCCGCCGTCGGGCGCATCCTCATCCTCGCGCAGGAGCCCGCGATGCTGCGGCAGGGACTGGACGGGATCGAAGGGGAGCCGCGCATCGCCTTCGCCCCCAGCGGCGCGGGCATCTCGGCGAGCATCCGGCAGGTCGCGGGGGGCGATCGCGCGCCCTGGCCCGTGCTGGTGACGACGGCCGATCATCCGCTGCTCACCCCCGCGATGGTCGAGGCGTTCGTGGCGGCGGCGGCCGGCGCGGACGTCGCCGTCGCGATGGTGGAGAGCGCGACGATCCTGACCCGCCATCCCGAGACGCGACGGACATGGCTGCGCTTCCGCGACGGGGCCTTTTCCGGGGCCAACCTCTTCGCGCTGGGCGGACCGGCCGCCGCGCGCGCGCTCGATCTGTGGGCAGGCGCCGAGCAGGATCGCAAGAAGGCAATCCGCCTCTTCTGGCATTTCGGCCCCTGGCTGGCGCTGCGCGCGATCACGCGGACGATCGGGCTCGCCACGGCGCTGCGTCGCGCGGGGCGGCGGCTGGATCTCGAGGCGCGGCTGGTGACGCTCGATTTCGCCGACGCCGCCATCGACGTGGACAAGCCCGCCGACCATGCGTTGGTGGAACGCATCCTCGCGGCACGCGAAGCGACGTGAACACCCCGCTCTGTCCGTTCAGCCGCCATTTCGTGCGCCGGGAATATGGCCGCGGCATATTTCGGCATTCCCCCCGGAGCACCCAGCCTCTAAAGCCCCAGCCATGATCCTCGTCGTCGACAATTATGACAGCTTCACCTGGAACCTCGTCCACTATCTGCGGGAGCTGGGCGCGGAAGTGGAGGTCGCGCGCAACGACGCGATCGACGTGGGCCAGGCGCTGTCGTCGGGGGCCAGGGCGTTCCTGATCTCGCCGGGGCCCTGCACGCCCAACGAGGCGGGGATATCGCTCGATCTGGTCGCGGCCTGCGCGCAGGCGGGGCGGCCGCTGCTCGGCGTATGCCTCGGTCATCAGGCGATCGGGCAGCATTTCGGCGGCCGGGTCGCGCGCGCATCCCGGCTGATGCACGGCAAGACGAGCCCGATCGACCATGACGGCAGCGGCGTGTTCGCGGGCCTCCCCTCGCCCTTCACCGCGACGCGCTATCACTCGCTGGTCGTGGAGGATATTCCCGCCGCGCTGATCGTCAACGCGCGCGCCGGGGACGGCATGGTGATGGGCTTCCGCCACGCGACGCTGCCGATCCACGGCGTGCAGTTCCACCCCGAAAGCATCGCCACCGAGCATGGGCACGATCTGCTCGCCAATTTCCTGCGCATCGCCGGGTTCGCCGTGAGGGAGCCCGCATGAGCGCCGTCGCCCTCCTCCCCGATCCCACCCGGCCGCTCGACCACGCCACCGCAGAGGCGGCGTTCGACGATATCCTGGACGGGCGCGTGTCGGACGAGGCAATCGCCGATTTCCTGCTGACGATGACGACCCGCGACGAGACGAGCGCGGAGATCGCCGCCGCCGCGCGCGCGCTGCGCCATCGCATGATCCCGATCGCGGCGCCCCCCAACGCGATCGACGTGTGCGGCACCGGCGGCGACGGCGCCCACAGCCTGAACATCTCCACCGCCGTCGCGATCGTCGCGGCGGCGTGCGGCGTTCCCGTCGCCAAGCATGGCAACCGCGCCGCCTCCTCCAGGGCCGGCGCGGCGGACACGCTGGAGGCGCTGGGGCTCGATCTGTCGATCGCGTCCGCCGCCGCCGAACGCAGCCTGGCCGATATCGGCATCGCCTTCCTCTTCGCGCAGACGCATCATCCCTCCCTCGGCCGGCTCGCCCACGTCCGCAAGGCGATCGGGCGCAGGACGATCTTCAATCTGCTCGGCCCGATGGCCAATCCGGCGGGCGTCACCCGCCAGCTCATCGGCGTCGCGCGCGTCGACTATCTCCCCACCGTGGCGTCCGCGCTCGACCTGCTCGGCGTGCGCTCGGCGATGATCGTATCGGGCGAGGAAAGCCTGGACGAGCTGTCGATCGCCGGGCCCAGCCGGATCGTCAGGCTGGGCGAATGCGGGCGCGGCGAGGAGATCGTGACGCCGGAGGATGCGGGGATCGCGCGGCATGGGCTCGAATCGATCCGGGGGGGGGATGCGGCCTATAATGCCGCGGCGCTGCGCCGGCTGCTGATGGGCGAGCATGGCCCCTATCGCGATGCCGTGCTGCTCAACACCGCCGCCGCGCTGATCGTCGCGGGCGAGGTGTCGACATGGGAGGATGGCGTGGAGGAAGCAGCCGAGGCGATCGACAAGGGGCTCGCCAACGCGCTGCTCGACTGCTGGATCGCCTTCCGGTGAACCGGCTGACCGGGATTCTCGCCGCCAAGCGCGCCCATGTCGCCGCGCGCAAGGCCGAAACGCCGCTGGCCGCGATGGAGGCGCGCGCGAAGACGCAGGCCGCTCCGCGCGGCTTCCGCGCCGCGCTGGACGCGAAAGTGGCCGCCGGCGGCTACGGCCTGATCGCGGAGATCAAGAAGGCATCGCCCTCCAAAGGGCTAATCCGCGCCGATTTCGATCCGCCCGCCCATGCCCGCGCCTATCAGGCGGGGGGCGCGGCCTGCCTGTCGGTGCTGACCGACGAGCCTTATTTCCAGGGCGCGGACGCCTATCTGGTCGCCGCGCGCCAGGCGGTCTCGCTCCCCTGCCTGCGCAAGGACTTCATGGTCGATCCGTGGCAGGTGGCGGAGGCGCGCGCGCTGGGCGCGGACGCGATCCTCATCATCCTCGCCGCCCTTGACGACATTGCCGCCGCCGAGATCGAGGCCGCAGCGAACGAACACGGCATGGACGCGCTGATCGAGGTGCACGACGCCGCCGAGCTGGACCGGGCGCTCAACCTGCGCTCGCGCCTGATCGGGGTGAACAATCGCGATCTGCGCGATTTCACGGTGGATTTCGCGCGGACCTACGAACTGGTCGACCGCGCGCCCGCCGGCTGCACCTTCGTCGCGGAGAGCGGGCTTTCCACCCATGCCGACCTCGCCGCCATGGCCGGGCACGGCGTTTCCTGCTTCCTGGTGGGCGAGGCGCTGATGCGGCAGGACGACGTGGAGGCGGCCACCCGCCGCCTGCTGGGCTCGACGTGAGCGAAGGGGACGCATCCGCCCCCCTCACCCACCTGGACGAGGCGGGCGCGGCGCGCATGGTCGACGTGTCGGCCAAGCCGGCCACCGCGCGCACCGCCGTGGCGGAGGGGCGCATCGCCATGTCCACGATCGCGCTCGATGCGATCCGCGCGGGCAGCGTGAAGAAGGGCGACGTGCTCGCCGTCGCACGCGTCGCCGGGATCATGGCGGCGAAGGGCACGGCCGGGCTGATCCCGCTCTGCCATCCCCTGCCGATCAGCGCCGCCACGCTCGACATGGATTTCGAGGCGGAGGCCATCCGCGTCACCGCCACCGTTTCCACCACGTCCGGCACGGGCGTCGAGATGGAGGCGTTGAGCGCGGTCTCGATCGCCTTGCTGACCATCTACGACATGGCCAAGGCGCTCGATCGCGGCATGTCGATCGGCGGCATCCGCCTGCTCGCCAAATCGGGCGGCCGATCGGGCGACTGGCGGGCGCCATGAGCCTGCTGCCCGTCGCCGAGGCGCAGGCGCGGCTGCTCGCCCTTGCCCGCCCGACGGCGGATGTGGACGCGCCGCTCACCGACGCGCTCGGTCGCTGGCTCGCCGGCCCGCTCGTCGCCCTGCGCACCCAGCCGGCGGCCGACCTGTCGGCGATGGACGGCTATGCCATCCGCTTCGCCGAGCTTCCCGGGCCCTGGACGGTGGTGGGCGAAAGCGCCGCCGGGCATGGGCACGACCGTCCGCTCGCGCCCGGCGAGGCCGCGCGCATCTTCACCGGCGCGCCCGTTCCCGCCGGGGCCGACACCATCCTCGTCCAGGAGGAGGCCGCGCGCGACGGCGCCACGCTGACGCTCGCGGGCGAGGGCCCGCCGCGCCGGGGCGCGCATATCCGCCATGCGGGCGCCGATTTCGCGGCCGACGACATCCTCCTGCCCGCGGGCACGAAGGTCGGCCCCGCGCAGATCGGGCTTGCGGCGGCGGCGGGTCATGCCTCGCTCCCGGTGCGCCGCCGCCCCCGGATCGCCCTGATCTCGACCGGCGACGAGCTTGTGCCTCCCGGCGCGCCGACACCGGGCACGCTCCTGCCCTCGTCCAACGCGCCGATGCTCGCCGCCCTGATCGCGGCGCACACCCCCGCCGATGTCGAGGATCGCGGCATCGTGCGCGACGACCTCCCCGCGATCGTGCACGCATTCGAGGCGGCGCGCGACGCCGACGTCATCGTGACGACGGGCGGCGCCTCCGTCGGCGATCGCGACCTCGTCCGCCCCGCGCTGGAGCAGGCGGGCGCGACGCTCGATTTCTGGCGGATCGCCATGAAGCCTGGCAAGCCGCTGCTCGCGGGCCGGCTCGGCGACGCGATCGTCCTGGGGCTGCCGGGCAATCCGGTCTCGGCCTATGTCACCGCCTGGCTGTTCCTGCTGCCGCTGATCCGCCACCTGCTGGGCGCATCCGATCCGCTGCCCATATCGCGCCGGGCGGTGCTGGGCGCGCCGCTGCCCGCGACCGGCGGGCGCGCCGAATATCTGCGCGGCCGTCGCGCCGCCTCGGGCGTGGTCGAGGCGGGAAGCCAGGAGAGCGCGGCCCTCACCAGCCTCGCCGCCGCCGGACTGCTGATCGTGCGTCCCGCCCAGGCCCCCGCCGCCGCTGCGGGCGACAATATCGAGATCCTGCCGATCGCTTGACAGAACGGATTGCGTTTCCTACACGTTCTCCGTTCGTTCCTCCACGGGGTCGGCCATGCTCACGCGCAAGCAACACGAACTGCTCTGCTTCATTCACGATCGCCTCGCCGGGAGCGGCGTCTCCCCCTCCTTCGAGGAGATGAAGGCGGCGCTGGACCTCAAATCCAAGTCGGGCGTCCACCGGCTTATCAGCGCGCTGGAGGAACGCGGCTTCATCCGCCGCCTGCCCAATCGCGCGCGCGCACTGGAGGTGCTGCGCATCCCCGAGGGCGCGAAGCCGGAAACGGCCGCCCCCACGCCGACGGGCGACAATATCGTTCCGATCAAGACGCCGCTGCGCGCGGCAATGCCCGCGAATCGCGCGCCCGCGAACGACGTGCTGGAGCTTCCCCTCCACGGCCGCATCGCCGCCGGCATGCCGATCGAGGCGATCGAGGGGCAAAGCTCGCTTTCCGTTCCCGCCGCGCTGCTCGGCCCGGGCGAGCATTATGCGCTGGAGGTCTCGGGCGATTCGATGGTCGAGGCGGGCATCCTCGACGGCGATTATGCGCTGATCCAGCGAACCGATGTGGCGCGCGAGGGCCAGATCGTCGTGGCGCTCATCGAGGACAGCGAGGCGACGCTCAAATATTTCCGGCGCGAGGGATCGATGATCCGCCTCGATCCCGCCAACCGGGCCTATGATCCGCAGCGCTACGCACCCGATCAGGTGCGCGTGCAGGGCAGGCTGGCGGGGCTGCTGCGGCGCTACTGAAGCCGGGCGCCTGATCGGCGGACCTCCGTGATCCTGCCGGAGGCGCCGGTTCCGCCGTCAGACCCGGGTGCGGAAGGGGGTGAAATTGGTGTGCTGGTCATACACGTCCACCCCCTCGCGCCGCTTGAGGAAGCCGACGACGGCGTAGGTCGCGGGCGTCAGCAGCACTTCCCACGAGACCTTGAGGATGAACTGGCTGGCCATCACCTTCAGCATCGCCTGCGCCGGCCAGTCGGGCGCGCCGAAAAAGGCGAGCGGATAGAAGATGAGGCTGTCGACACCCTGCCCCACGACGGTGCTGCCGATCGTGCGGGTCCAGAGATGCCTGCCGCGCGTCAATATCTTCATCTTGGCGAGCACGAGGCTGTTGGCGAACTCACCCGCCCAGAATGCGCAGATCGAGGCGAGGACGATCCGCGGCACCTGGCCGAAAACGCTCTCATAGGCTTCCTGGCCGGTCCATCCCTTGTCCGGTGGCAGGGCGACGACCACCCAGGACATGAAGACCATGAACAGCATGGCGCAGAAGCCCGCCCAGATGCAGCGCCGGGCGCGGGCATAGCCATAAACCTCCGTCAGCACATCGCCCAGGACATAGGAGACGGGGAAGAAGAGGATGCCCGCGCCGAACGGCCACGGCCCGATGAACGGCAGGTCGACCACCGCGCGCTTGCCGGCGCCGATCACGTTGGAAAGCAGCAGGATGGTGACGAACGCCGCCATCACGAAATCGAAATAGCGCAGCGGCCGCCCGTGCAGCGCCCCCGCCTCGACCGCGACGGGCCGCCCGATATCCCCTTCCGCCATGGCGCGCGACACTATCGCGCCGGCCGCAGGATGCAATCCGTCCCGTCTCCGGCCATCCTGTTTCATCCGCTGTGGCCCTGCCGGGTCGGACGATCGATCGCTTGCCCAATCATCGCCCCGAGGCTATCGCCCGACGGCGACGGGCTTCGGCTGACCGGCGGAGGCATGGCTTTCACAGGCCCCTGCCCCATCGGCCGGCGCGCCGCCGTATCGGGCCCCGTAGCTCAACTGGATAGAGCACCTGCCTTCTAAGCAGGATGTTGCGTGTTCGAGTCACGCCGGGGTCGCCATCCCGCCCGTCATCGTGACCTGTTCCTGTCAGGACAAAGGATAGCCCCGCATCCTTCCTCCCGGTGGGATCGTTCAGGAAACGGGCTCCGCCGCGCACGCGCCTAACGATCGCCGAACCGACGGGGAATCATTGCGCCGATCATGGCGGACCGGCCAGTGCAATCGATAGCAGCCAGCTTGACTTGGCATTGGATATGATATGGCAAATCAAATTGAGACGTCGCGCAATGATGTTGACGCGATCCAAGACAAGATGGTAAGGCGGCAGGCCGATTTAGAGGTGGGGCGATGCTGTCACGCGGCGAACAGATGCTGCTGCCACATAAGTTGGCACACCAGCCACTCAAGCCGCTTCATGCAGCGCATCGTTCGACGGATCAAGATCTTGTATGGGCACTTCGCGCTCTACACAAATGGAGCGGCGCGGAATTTGTCCTCCTCCTGGCCTGGCGCGGCAGAACGGCGCAGGTGATCGCCCATAGCGGACTGTCGGACGCCGAAATCCCGCCGATGATGAAGGACATCATGCAACGCCCTTTCGCGCGATGGAGCGATCAGGCGGGCGAAGAAGAGGAATGGCTTCAGGATTCCGGCCGGTCGGCGCAGGTCTACAACTTCCGCAAGGGAGAAAAGCGCATCACCGCCGTGATCGGATTCCGCACGCCGCCAAAGCCATCTATCTCCCGCCGGGCATCGGTCGCCAGCCAGTTCCTCCTCCCGATCGTCATGGAATTCATGGAGATCCAGCGGCGGCTCCTGAACGAGCAGCGCAGATGCTGCGATCTCTCCCAGGCGCTCGACAGGCTGAGCGTCGGCGTCTTCTTATTGTCGTCGTCCAGGGAGATATTATTCTCGAATCGCGCGGCGAAGAGATTGTCGCAGCAACATGACGGAATCCGGATTTCAGGCAATTCCGTTTCGGCGGTTTCGCTGAAGGACGCCATCCGCCTGCAGGTCGGCATCGACCATGTCGCGGCCTATAACGCCAATCCCTCCTCCGGCGACAACCAGAGGGGTTTCCTGGGCCTCGCCATTTCCCGGAAGGAGAGCGCGAGACCGCTCGTCGTCAATATCGTCTCCGCCAACGCCCCGGCCCGCCTTCCCACGGACCCGGCGGTTATCATGTTCATCAGCGATTCCGATGCCGACTTCTCGGCGGCATCCGCCCCGGTATGCAAGCTTTTCGGGCTTTCTCCCGTCGAATCCAAGGTGGTATGCCATCTCGTCGGCGGAAAGACCCTGCTGGAAACGGCGGATATCCTGCACATCAAGCCGCAGACCATCCGGGCCTATCTCAAGCAGATCTTCGCGAAGACCGACACGAACCGGCAATCCGATCTGGTGAGGCTGGTCATAACCAGCCTTATACCCGTCGACGATCGATCCGATATCGACATCGTTGCCTGACCCTCCTCGTCAGCCGAAAAAGTCACGTCTGCCTTTCATCCCGTGGCGGTTCCTGATCGCCCCGATATTATTCCTCCCTTCGCATCCCTCCAGGCGCGCAACGCCGGATCTTCGGCCGAAAACGAGGTTGTCGAAACAACATTAAAATCGCGATGATTGATCGTGCTGGCGCCATGACATTGGCGGGAAATGCTTTCCACATTTATCAGTTCCCGAAAAAAGCCAAGGCCGTAACTAATCCTGCCCCGATATGGGGGTGATGATCTCACTCCGAACGTGGGATGATTATGCCTCGACTAAGGGGCTGCCCGCCTGGGGCAATCAAACTAATTATCACTTTACCCCACGATTCGGGGGGCAATGCGGACCGCTCTTCTCACCGAAGCGCGCACGGTAACGTGTGTGGTTCCACGGGAGGCCGCATCTACAGGAGGCAATAAGATGAAGGCGACCCTTCTTATGACCGCGTCTCTCGCGGCGCTCGTGATTGCCGTTCCCAGCTATGCGGCCTCGGCAGGCGACGCCGTTGGCGCGGCCGATAATGGCAGCAACGCGACCGCCAACGCCACGACGGGCAGCTACAACAGCAGCACCACGACCCCGACAACCACAGTCACCAAGAATGTCACGGCCGATTCGAACAACACGTCCACGCTGAACGCCACCAAGAACGTCACCGCCGACTCCAACAATACGTCGACCCTCAACGCCACCAAGAACGTCACGGCCGATTCCAACAATACGACGGACACCAGCCTGACGTCGAACAGGACGAAGAACGTCACGGCGAATTCCAACAACACGTCGACACTCAACGCCACCAAGAACGTCACCGCCGATTCGAACAACACCAAGACGGTGACTGCCGATTCGAACAACAGCAAGACGTCAACCGCCACAAAAACGGTGACGGCGGGTTCCTATAATACCAACACCAAGACATCGACCGACACGAAGAACGTCACGGCCGACTCCTATAATACGAAGAACGTCACGGCTGATTCGAACAACACGTCCACGAAGACCTTCACGGACAATTCGTCGACGGCGAAGAATTCCGGCACCGGAGCGGCCGCGAACGATGGCAGCACGGCCAACTATACCGACGCGTCGGCCGCGACCCGGCAACTGAGCCTCACCTCGCCAGGCTCGGCCTCGACCAGCAACAGCTTCGGCGCCAGTGCCGTCGTGTCGTCCGCGAACCTGTCGAGCAACGTGTCCGGCGTCAGCGTGGATCTCGCCTCGCGGCGTTCGAGCGACAGCGGCCCGAACAACAGCCTGTCCACCGGCGACGGCGCGTTCACGAACTTCGCCGGCCTGATGTCGCTCAACATGAACACCGGGGCTGCCGCATCGCAGAATTCGGCGATCAACGTCAGCGTTTCGGCGGGTTCCATCACCCTTCCGTAACATCCGCATGGATGCGGGGCCGGAGGGCCGGTTCCGCATCCATCCGCGGCTGATATGGGAGGACCGGATAATGAAAGGCATCGTTATCGCCGCGGTCGCGGCGGCTGTCGCGGCTACAGGCGTGGGCACGGCTCGTGCCGCGCCGCCGCCCACGCAGGCGCCAGCTTCCGAGGCATCGGGCACGCCGACAAATCCTCTCACCTTCGCGGGTGCGAAGCAGGTCGACGACGTGCAGCTCGGCCGGATCACCGGCATGTCCAATCTGGCGCAGGTGGTGAGCGCGCAAAACAGCAGCAATGTTTCCAACAATCAGATCAACGGGAACTCCCAGACCGGGGCCATCGGTTTCGATGCATCGTCGTTCCAGAACATGAACGGCCTGTCGGTCCTGAGCGCCAATACGGGGAACAATGTATCGATCAATTCATCGCTGAACGTGAACATCTCCCTCCATCCGTAAGGCGGTTTCCGGCTGAATACCTATCGCCGCCGCGATTTCGGTTGCCGCATTTTCAGGGCCGTCAGGCATCCCGCCCGGCTTGAAAATGCCCAAGAACAGGGAGGGCAGATGAGATGCGGGCGATAATGCGGACCATAATGGCAAGGGCGACCGCGCTGCTTCTGGCGGGCCTGCTGGCGGGATTGCCGGGCTGTACGTCCGCGCCCATGCCGGAACGCGCCGGCAGCGTCGATTTCGGCAGCGATCTCGCCTTCACGATCCCCGTGGTCAGCCTGATCGGCCGGCGCTTCGAGACGGTCGTGCGCCAGCAATATGATTTCAGCTGCGGCTCCGCGGCCCTCGCGACCCTGCTGCGCTTCCATTATGAGGATCCCCAGAACGAACAATCCGTATTCCTGGGGATGTGGAACGACGGCGATCGTGCGCAGATCCGCCGGCTCGGCTTCTCGCTGCTCGACATGAAACGCTATCTCGCCGCGCGCGGCATCTCGTCCGACGGCTACCGGGTCACGCTCGACCAGATCGCGAACGCCCGGATTCCCGGCATCGCGCTCATCGATTTCGACGGCTATCGCCATTTCGTCGTGGTCAAGGGGATCGAGGGGCGCGACGTCATCCTGGGCGATCCGTCGCTCGGCCTGCGGCGCGAGGATCGCAGCAGGTTCATCAAGCAATGGAACGGCGTCTATTTCGTCCTCAACGGCCGGGAGCCGCTGGGGAAAGCCCATTTCAACCAGGCATCGGACATCGTGCGCGCGCCCGGCGCCATATTCTATCAGGAGGCGGAACCGCTCAGCATCTCGGGGCTCGAACTTGTACGGCCCCGGGTCAACACATTTTAGGGAAGACGGCGATGCTCGATCTTCTTCTCATGATGAACGCATCGCTGACGGCGCCGCCATCGATCGTCGTCAATGCGCCCACAGGGCCTTTCGATGCGCCGCGGGTGGGCGATGGCGAACTCGCGACGATGCGGGGCGGCATGGAGCTGCCCAACGGGCTGAACGTGAATATCGGCATCGATCTGCAAACCCGGG